>Ga0209488_10000006_pt1 | contig 163231 bp, 139 predicted proteins | sample Rivendell_Oct201_8_FD_188349 | JGI IMG/M metagenome (GOLD analysis project Ga0209488, IMG submission 188349) | Vadose zone soil microbial communities from the Eel River Critical Zone Observatory, Northern California, USA -... | ecosystem: Environmental > Terrestrial > Soil > Vadose zone >...
CCCCGCGCGGGGCCAGGCTCGGCCAGATCGGTCAGCACCAGCTCGCCATAGCCGGCGATGACGCTGAGCAGATTGTTGAAGTCGTGGGCGATTCCTCCGGCCAGACGCCCCACCGCTTCCAGCTTCTGCGCGTGCAGGAGCTGTTCTTCCAGCCGCCTCCGCTCCGTCGCGTCGTGAAACACGACCACCGCGCCCACCGTCTCCCCTTGCGCGGAGCGGAGCGGAGCGGCGGAGATGGACACCTGGAGCATCGATCCGTCCTTCCGGATGAACGCGTCGTCGCGCTCGATCGTGGTCCGGTTGTCCATCGCGGCCAGGATCGGGCACTCGTGCCGCGGGAAGGACGTGCCGTCGGCCTTCCGGTAGTGCGTCATCTGGTGGAGGTCGCGCAGGAACAGCTCCTCGCGCGACCAGCCGATCATCTTTTCGGCCGCGGAATTCATGAACGTCACGCGCCCGGACCGGTCGATCGCGTAGATGCCCTCGCCGGTGGATTCCGCGATGGCCCGGATGAACTCGGCCTGACGCCGCAGCGTCTCCTCCGATTCCTTCCGCGCCGTAATGTCCCGGACCATGATCTGCGTCGCGGGCTTTCCCTGGTAGGTGAATGGAGCCGCCGCGACCTCGACGTCGATCACGGCTCCGTCCAGGCGGACCATCTTCTCTTCGAAGGCGGGTGCTCCGGCGCGCGCGCCCGCTTCGGTGAGGCGCGTCTGGGCGCCGGCGCGATGATCCGGATGGAACAGCTCGAGAAGCGGCGTGTCGAAGAGCTTCTGGGGACGGTCGGCCCCGACGAGGCGGGCGCCCGCCAGGTTCGCGAACAGAATCGTTCCCTCGCTCTGCACGAAGACGCCGTCGGGACACAGCTCCACGAGCCTTCGGTACCTCTCTTCGCTATCTCGAAGCTCGCGGATCGTCTGCTCCAGCTCAGCCGAGTCCGTCTGCTTGCCTTCCGTCATGATGTCCTCCCGGTGCGCCGTCATGTACAAGACGCTTACGTCGGGACGGGTCGCCGCCAGCCTGTCGACGCAATCGGACGCTCGGATCGTCCTCGATCGCAAGAATCGTGCGCCGCCGCGGCGCCGTGTTCAAGACCTCGACTACCGGGAGCAAGACTCGGACCGTTGTCCCCTGCTCCGGCCGGCTATCGATCTCGATTCCGCCGCCCGGATCAGTTGGGCTTGGGGGGCCCTGACTCGCCGCCGTCCAGCGAGGGCGCCTTGGACGGGAGAAGGCCTCGCTCGACCGCATACAACACCAGCCCGGTTTGCCCGTGGAGGTTCAGCTTCTTCATCGCGTTGGCGCGATGGGTCTCGGCGGTGCGGGGGCTGATGTTCAGCCGGTCGGCGATCTGGGAGCTGCTGAGCCCCTCGGCCGCCAGGTGCAGCACCTCCCGCTCGCGGGAGGTCAGCTTCTCATAGGGGTCCGGGTCCGTGCCGACGATCTGGCGGAGATAGGCATCGACCGCCGCGCTGGAAAAGGGCGCGCTCAGATGGCGCTGCCCGGCGGCGGCCTTGCGGATGGCTCCCGAAAGCTCTGCCGAGCTCGCGTCCTTGGTGACGTAGCTGGACGCGCCGTGCTTCAGCGCGGCGATCACGTGCGCTTCGGTCGCGTGCATCGACAGGACCACGACGCGCGTTTTCGGGACGCGCTTGACCACCCGGCGGAGCACGTCCAGGCCGTTCAGCCCCGGAAGCAGGAGGTCCAGGACCAGCACGCCGGGCTTCAAGCGCTCGGTCATTTCGGCCGCCTGGAGCCCGTCGGCTGCCTCGGCCACGACGCTGAAGTCGGGTTCGGCCTCGAGCAGCGCTCGAAGTCCCTCGCGGACGACTCGGTGGTCGTCGGCGAGCACGATGGTGATGGGATCCTGGTTCATGACGTACCTCTCACGGTGCCTTTCCCGGCATCGAGCGGGACCCGGACGATCAGACGCGTCCCGCTTCCCGGCTCCGAATGGATGCTCAGGCGTCCGTTCACTAGGCTCGCGCGCTCCCGCATCCCAGTCAAGCCGCTTGATCGAACCGGATGCGCGCTTTGGGCGTCGAACCCCGCCCCCCGGTCGATCACGTGCGCCTCCATCCAGCCGGGCACGATTCGCAACGCCACCTCGGCTTCGGTTACCTTCGCGTGGCGCGCGACGTTCGTGAGCGCCTCCTGGACGATGCGGAACACGGTGAGCTCGATCTCCGAGGGGAACCGGCGCTCCATGCCCGACGTGGCCAGGTGCACCCGCACGCCCGTCTGCGACGTGAAACGCTCGCAGTGCCACCGGAGCGTGCTCGCCAGGCCCAGGTCGTCCAGCATCGGGGGGCGCAGGCTCATGGAGATGTCCCGCACGCGGGTGAACAGGTCCCGGACGATCTGGTCCACGTGGCCGACCACGGGGTTATTCGACTGGAGCGCCATGCGAAGGGACGTGAGCAGCTGTCCGATCTCGTCGTGCAGCTCCCGCGAGACGCGACTCCGCTCCTCCTCCTGGAGCGAGACGAGACGCCGGGACAGGGCCTCCAGACGCTCGCGCTCCAGCCGGACGTTCTCGAGCAGCTTGACCCGGTCGAACGTCGGGGCCACACGGTCGGCAACCAGCTCCAGCAGGCGCTGATCTTGATGCCGGAATTCGCGGGTCTCCCGCGTCGCGACGCTGAGAGCCCCGATGACGTTCTGGTCGAGAACGATCGGGACGACGATGAGCGACCGGAATCCCTCGCGCAGCTCCTTCGTCACGGCGCCGGCGGCGCTCAGGTCCTGGGCGTAAATCGCCTTTCCCGTCTCGACGACCCGGCCCACGATCCCCTGGCCGTAACCGACACGCAGCGACTTGGGTCCGGAGCATTCGATCCCGACCGAGGCCTGGCAGTAGAGCGCCGTCCGATCCTCGGTGACGAGATGAGCCATGGCCGCGTCTCCGTTCACCGCGGCCCGGAGCCGGTTCAGCAACTCGGTGAGGAGCAGCTCCAGCGGCATGTACGCCAGGGAGACGTCGGTGAGCAGCTCGATCGCCGAGAGCCGGGCCAGGGCGGTCTCGGCCGGGGGGACCGCTTCGCCCGCCCCCTCATCCGCTCCGGGCGAAGGAAGCCCGACTTCGCGCGCGAACCCGACAATGCGCTCGGGGCGGAACGCGTCGTCGTACAGGACGAAGCCCCGGTCGAGCATCGTCGAGTAGCTTCCATCGCGGCGGCGCATTCGGTAGAGGATGATCAGGTACCGCTCGTCCCCGACCAGGGCGGCATCGAACGCCGCCAGCACGGCCGCTCGGTCGTCGGGGTGGATCTGCTCTTTCCACCAGTCCAGATCGGGAGGGATCTCGTCCGGCGAGTAGCCGCAGAGCTCTTGATAGGCTCCACCGCGCCACACGCGTCCGGTACGGAGGTCCCAATCCCACGCGGCCTCGCGCGTCGCGTATTTGAGGAGACCCGGTCGCTCGTCGGACTTCCGAAGCGCCGTATCGTCGGCGCCGGACGTCGGAGCTGGAGCGCCCCGCTCCAGCGCGGCGCGCACCGATTCCACCAGCCTTTTCTCATCGCGCGGATCGACCTGGGTCGACGCGACAGCCGCGCCCTTGGAGTCCTTCGCCTGGAGGAACACGATGGGCGTGTCGGGAAAGCGATCCGCGATGCGGCGCCGGCGATCGGCCCCCGTGCGGGTTGGAGACGGGGCCCCAATCAGGACCGCGTGGAATCGTTCCGATGTTTTCGGAGGGCGGTCGGCGGCTACGGCGATCACCTCGAGTCCGGAAATCTGAGGCAGGAGAGACTTTTGGAGGGTCTCCCGCACGGGTTCGGGCACCCCGATGAGAAGCAGGCGGACCGCGGCCTGCTCGCGCCGGTGTCCGGTCGTCGCAGGCAGGGCCCTCCCCTTACCCAGAGAGCCGGCCGACTCGGCCACGCCCATCAATCCCTCCTGAGAAGTCGTCGCGAGACATGGCGGCACAATGCCGGCTCACCGGGACGCCGGGGGCTCTCCGTTCGCGGGCGCGGTCGCGGGCGCGTTGCTGTTCCACAGGTCGCGGTAGATCTTCCAGCCCGCTTCATCGTGCTTCCAGATGACAACGTACTTGCCCGTCTCCGCGGGTTTCCCGTCGTTTCCAACCATCGTGTAGCGGCCGACCTCCCATGCGTTTTCCTCGTCCGTGCCCAGATCCACGGTCTGGAGCTGCATCCCGCCGATCGGGAGGGCAAGGACGCTCTGCCACATCGCGGCGATCGCCTCCCTCCCCTCGAGCGGCGGCGCTCCCGGAGGCAGGACCTGCCCGTCTTCGGCGTAGAGGAGTCCGATCGCGGCGGCATCCCGCCGCGAGAAGGCGTCCATGAACTGTTTATTCGAAGCATCGATGGACGCCCGGACTTCTGCCGGACTTTCGTGCTTCTGGGCCGACGCGCACCCACCGGCCGCCAGGGCGACCAGGAGGCCGAGCGCGGCGGTCTTCACCGCTGAGCCCGGCCGCCGGGCAATACTTGGACGAACGTTCAGCGGAACCATTCTGACCCCCCAGTTCGTTTCCGTGAAACGCTCAGAGCCGGCCATCGTGGCCGGGGGAAAAAGTTACCACAAAGAGGCGGAAAACGGGGGCCGGCCGGAGCCCGGCCGTAGGGGGGAGCTACGGAGTGAGGAGGAGGAGGACCGCCATGATCCCGCCGAGCAACGCGAGCCCCGCCAGAAACTGAACGCTCCGGCCCGGTAGCGGGTGCGCCGTCAGGGAGGCGAGGCGGCGCCGGAGGCTGCCGCCCCCGAGGACCCGGGCTCCTCCACGACCCATCGCACCGATTTCGAGCAGGGACAGACCCCCCCCACCCTCTTCAGGGAGGGCATCCGCTTGCTCGCCTGCTCGGGGGAGAGGGTGCCCGCCGCCACCTCGCGGAGCGTCGAAACGTAGGTGCTCATGTCGCGGCTGGCCAGGTACGGCTCCGGGAGACAGGCCTTGAGATTCGCTAAGTAGTCGTCCACCGTGGCGAACGACTCTCCCCGGGTCCCGATCATGGTCCATGCAGGTTCCCCTTTCCGTCTGAAGAAGCGGCGATCGGGAAGCTCGAGGAGGTCTTCACGCGTCAGCCCCTGGACGCGGCCCCCGCCCTCGAGGAGTCCGGCGGCCGCCTTCTCCGCCTCCTCCGGGCTCAGGTGCGGCAGCCGGGCGCGCACGAAGCGCTGATTGAGATCCGCGATCATCTTCCGGCATTCGTCGTAATAGAGGGACTGGGCCTCGGCGTTCTTCATGTTCTTGAACCCGAAGCGCACGTTGGAATCTCCGCCCTTTTCGTGTCCGAACATCTCGAGCCCGCGGGGCATCCACTTGGCGAAGGACTTCTGGATAGCCCCCATCGTGACCAGCTCGTTCCCCTGGGCCGCGCGCTGGGCCCACCGGCGCAGCGGGATCACCCCGGCGGCCAGGTGGAACGCCTCTTCGCGCAGCATGGGCGGCATGGATTGGGCGAACGGCTTGTACGAGCAGACGCGCTGCATCGAGAGCTGGTACTTGCCGACGCGGTCGATCACCGCCGCGAAGACCACGTTGTCCACGAACGAGTCGTAGTCCAGGTTGAAGGCGTCCAGGACGTGCGATCCCGTCCGCATCGACAGGATCTCCTCGACCATGTCCTCGGCCTTCTGGTCGGACACCGAGGACCAATCCTGGGAAACGAGGAGGTGGAACATCTGGTAGCCGTGGCGCAGCTCTTCGGCCATGACGCGTAGAACCCAGAAGCGATCCTCGTCCTCCTGCGCTCGCGCGAGCGTCACCTCGTGCTGCTGGATCGAGCCGAATTCCGTGGAGGCCTGCGCCCGGATGATGGCGAGCAGATGCCCCGCCGCGTTCTCGCCCATCTCGGAAGGCGCCGTCATCCGGCGCTCCCCCTTCCGGTCGCCGACCTCGATCGTGTCGGTCATCTTCAGCTCCATCTTCGCGCACAGGCAGAAGTCGGGCTCGTTGGGAAAATATTTCTCCCAGTACTGGGGCAGGAGGTCGTAATCGGGGAAGTGGTGCCGCTGCCAGTGCAACACGGCGTCGTGGTACTTCTTGGGGAGAGTGGTCTGCTCGACGTTCATGACCGCTCCGGGGGCCGCGCCGCGGCTCCGTCCATCGGGAGCTCGAGGGCGGCGAGCGGCGAGTTCCGAAAGCCCACCGCGCGGAGGAACGACGCCAGGTCCTCGTCCTTCTGGCCCACCAGGGTCCGGAGCACCGTGGCGCCGCGCTCCCGCATGTGCCCGACCACCGCTTCGAAGAGCCGCCGGCCGATGGACCGGCCCTGGTAGTCGGGGTCCACGCCGAAGCGCTCGATCCACCCGCTCGTCTCTTCCAGTCCGAATTCTCCGCCGCGCACGTCCGAGAACATGAAGCCGACGACCTTTCCGTCCACCTCCGCCACGGGGCAGGCATCGGAGTCGCGGCGGATGTAGTACCCCACGCGGCGCTCCCAGATCTCGGGGCGATAGATGCCGGTCAGGCGCTCATCGATGGCGACGACGCGGGAGATGTCCAGCTCGGAGAGGGGACGAATGCGCAGCTGCCCCGTCGCGGAAGTCACCTTCTGAGGATACACCAGGGGCGGCGTCAGAGGATACGCCGGCGGCGCGGGGAAGTCGAAACGCCGAGGATGCCGAACAGCCCGCGAACCACGACCGCTCCGGCACATGGCGCTTGCGCCGGACGCCGCGCGTCGCTATGGTGCGTCCGTCCACGACCGGTCGCTCGCGTCGTGCGCTCACCGTCACAACCAGGGAGGGACCCCACGTGAAGGCACGGATGCGCCTTCTTCTCGGCGCCGTCTTGGGATTCGCGCTTGCCTTACCGGGTGCCTCGTACGGGCAGGAGCCCGGCGTCTGGATCGTGCCGGGCGGCGGAATCCTCTGGATTCCGAACGAGCTGCCCGTGAAAGCGAACCGCCCCTTCATCGGCGGGATTTTGGGAGCGCGCCTCGGCTCCTCGGCCGCGATCGAGCTGCGCGGCTCCTACGCCACGTCGAATAGCCTGGTCGCCGGCGGCGGGACCCTGAAGCTGCTCCACGCGAGCGGCAACCTCACCTGCTTCCTCGGCGGCAGCTCCATCCGCCCCTACCTCACCGCAGGCGCGGGAATGATGCGCCTGAGCGGCCCGCCCGCCGAGAGCCTGAACGCCTCGGATGGGAGCCGTCTGGCGCTGAACGGAGGGATTGGCTTCCAGATTTCCCTCTCTCCCTCGCTCGCGCTGCGCCTGGACGGGCGCGACGTGCTGTACAAGGTGTACAAGCCCTCGGAAGGTAAGGATGAGAGGAAGCACGGCCCCGAGGCATTCGCCGGGCTCTCGTTCGGCTTCGGCGGCGGCTCCAAGGACACCGATCAGGACGGCGTGCGGGACAAGGTGGATCGGTGCCCGGGCACCCCTCTCGGCGCGCACGTGGACGCGAACGGGTGTCCTCTCGACAGCGACGGTGACGGCGTGCCGGACGGAATCGACGCCTGCGACGCGACGCCGGCCGGCGCCACCGTGGACGTGCGGGGCTGCCCCAGCGACTCGGACGACGACGGCGTGCTGGACGGAATCGACGCGTGCGCGAACACGCCCAAGGGCGCGCGCGTGACGGCCACGGGTTGCCCCACCGACAGCGACGGGGACACGGTCCCCGATGGGCTGGACCAGTGCGAGCGGACACCCGCGGGATGCACGGTGAACGCGAACGGCTGTCCCGTCGACTCGGACCAGGACGGGATCTGCGACGGGCTGGACAAGTGCCCCGACACGCCCGCCCAGGCGCGCGTGGACTCGAACGGGTGCCCCATCCAGGTCAGCTCCAAGGAGACGGAGCTCCTCGAAACCGGGATGATCCGGCTCCAGAACGTGAACTTCGACACCGGGAAATCCACCATCAAGCCCGAGTCCTTCCAGACGCTGGACGAGGTGGGAGGCATCCTCGGACGCTGGCCACAGCTTCGGATCGAGATCGCCGGACACACCGATTCGCGGGGCACGGATGTGCGCAACCGCGTGCTCAGCGAAGCGCGGGCGAGCGCCGTGCGCGACTACCTGCTCAGCAAGTTCCCGGAGCTTCGCCCCGAGCAGTTCACCGCGAAGGGCTACGGCGAGACGCAGCCGATCGCGAGCAACACGACGGTGCTGGGCCGCGCCCGCAACCGGCGGGTCGAGTTCCGCGTACTGAACAAGGAGACACTGCGGAAGGAATCGGAAAGGCGGGGACTCGCCCCGAAGGAGTGATTCCCGCGGGCGGAAGGGCGGGGTGGATGGGAGGGGGTTCTCCGGGCCGGTGACGGATCACCCGCCGCGCAACGTGATGCGGCGTCGGGAATCCCGATCGGGAAGGGGCAAGGCGGGGCCGCGGCGACGCGGCCCCGCTCCCATTTCCGGCGGGGCCGCTTTCTAGCCGGCCCGCGTGCCGCCGGCGATGGACGCGGGAGGCCAGCGGAATTCGCGCTTCCACTGCGCGACCCGGCCGCGCACGCCCTCCAGAAACGGCTCCCAGCGCGGATCGGAGAAGAGCGGCTCGAAGAAAATCGGGTTCTCGTAGAAGCGAACTGTGTCGTTCCCCAGGGCAATCGCGCGCTCCAGATGGCGGAAGGCTTGGTCACGGTCACCCAGGTACCCGCGAAGGGACGCGGCGTGGGCCGCCGAATCCATGTCGACGGCGGAGAACCGCTCGGTCACCGCGAGCGAGGCCGACGCAAGCTCCGGCCGCCCCAGGCGGAGATGCGCGAGGGCCAGGTCGTAGTGAAGCCCGCTCGTATGCGCGGCCTGCATCGACTCTGGAGTGAAGCGGGCGAGCAGCTCCTCGAACCGCCCCTCGTAACACAGGATCATGGCTTCGGAGTTCCGGGTGCGGGCCCTGGGTCCGAATCGCGCGCGCATGGTTTCGAGATCTTCCCACGCGCCCCGGGCGTCTCCTCCCATCGCGCGGAGACGAATACCATGCCAAAACGGCCAAGGGCTCGAGGGATCCATTTCGCGCGCTTTCCCACAGGCGGCCAGCGCCTCGTCGAACATGTCGCACAATCGGAACAGATAGCCGAGGTAGTGGTAGACGAGTGCCAGGTTGGGCGTGCGCGCCGCGACGTGGGAGAGCCGATCATAGGCTTCCCGCTTCGCCCCCCGCGTCAGCCGCAGCGCCGCGGTTCCGAACCGCGCTTGAACGTTCTCCGGGTCGAGGGCCAGCGAGCGGGAGAGCGCTTCCTCCGCCTTCAGGATCCAGATGGGATCGGGATCGAAACCGCCGTCGACCGTCGCGTGGTAGACGCTCCCGAGATGCGCCCAGGCTTCAGCGTATCCGGGATCCGCCTTCGTCGCCCGCTCGTAGAGCTCGATCGCGCGCCGAAAGGAGTCGGCGTCCGCGCCCCGAAAGGCCTCCTGCCCGCGCATGACCAGCTCGTAAGCTTCCGGTGAGGGCGTGTACCGCTTGCCAGCCGCCCCCGCCGATTCGGTCAACCGGGCCGTCATCGCTTCCGCGATCCCCTGCGCGACCTGGTCCTGCATCTCGAAAATGTCGTCGAACCGGAGATCGACCTTCCCCGCCCAGAGCGAGCGGCCGGTGCCCGTCTCCACCAGACGCGCCGTGGCCCGGAAGCGCTCGCCAATTCGCTGGAACGAGGCGTCGAGCACCGCGCTCACGTCCAGCTCCGCACCCACGCGCCGCGGATCGACCGCCTGGTTCTGGTACGGGGCGATGCTGCTCGTCGTGCGCACGATGAGGTCCGGGGACGAAGAGAGCCGCGTGATCACGGCATCGGCCAGGCCCACGCCCAGGTACCCCAGCTCGGGGTCGCCTCCGATGTTCTTGAACGGGAGTACCGCCATCGCGCGTGGTCCGGCGTTGGGCGCGGACGCCGAGGCGTCGGGGCCGCATCCGCATTCCAGCGTTTCCAGATCCACGTCCAGGTCGTGCGCGGAAGCGTGCCGCCGCCTCGGGTCCTTCGAGAGCGCCTTCGCGAGAACGAAGTCGAAATCCGCGGTCAGATCGTGGTTCACGAGCGACGGCGGATCCGGCGACTCGTGCAGGATGCGGTGCATGATCTCCACGGCGCTATCGGCAGCGAACGGGTGCCGCCCGGTGAGAATCTCGTAGAGGATCGTGCCGATCGAAAAGAGGTCGCTGGCCGGACCCGCGGGCTGTCCCAGCACCTGCTCCGGAGACATGTACGGTGCCGTGCCGAGAACGGTGCCGGGCAGGGTCGCGGTGCGCGCGACGGCGCCCGGCGACGCGCTCCTGGCCAGCCCGAAGTCGAGGATCTTCAAGAGTCCATCGGTGCGCACCATGATGTTCTCGGGCTTCAGGTCCCGGTGAACCAGCCCGGCATCGTGCGCGGTGCCCAGCGCGGCCAGCGCCTGGCGGAGCAGCCGGACCCCATCGCCGGGCGCGCGGTGCCTCCCGCGAGCCCACTCGCGGAGGGTGCACCCCTCGATCAGCTCCATCGCGACGTAGAGCGCGCCGTCCGACTCGCCGAGATCGTGGATGGTCAGGATGTTCGGGTGGTTCAAGGCCGAAGCGGCGCGCGCTTCGTGGAGGAGCCGCTCGCGACGCTCGGGGTCGTTGGTGAACTCGGGCGGCAGCACCTTCACCGCGAGCTTCCGCCCCAGCGACGGATCCTCGGCGAGATAGACGCGCCCCATCCCGCCCTCGCCGAGCGGTCCGAGGACGCGGTAACGGCCCAATGACGTGCCGATCATGCAGGGAGGATAGCACCCTGGACGGCCGGGCTGGTTTGCTAGGTTGCCGCCTTTACAAGCGACTGCGGGCCATTTCCTAGGAGCACCAACCACAGCTACGACTTCGACGGTGCGCGGCTCCCGAGCGGCATCTACTTCATGTCGCTCAAGGCCGACGGTAAGGTGGAAACTCGGAGGCTGTCGCTGCTCAAGTAACCGGAGAAGCATCGGGCCCGATTCGGGCTCCGCGAAAATGGGCGGGGCCGGCGCGTCTCGCCGGCCCCGTTTCTCATGCTACGCTCTCCTATATGAGTATGAGGGAAATGAAAGGATGAAAGGGCCCGTGCGGGTGCGTCCGAACAAGCCGATCCGGCTGGCGGACGTCGATCCCGACTTCGACGGCGGCTACGCCGGCAAGGACGAGGCGAGGGCGGATCTGGAAAAGAGCCTCGCCAAGCTCCGCGAGCGCCAACAACTGCTCTACGCCGACAGCCGCTATTCCCTGCTGGTCGTGCTCCAGGCCATGGACACAGGCGGCAAGGACGGCACGATCCGCCACGTGCTGAGCGGGCTCAATCCCGTGGCTTGCACCGTGACGTCGTTCAAGGTGCCGAGCGCGGACGATCGGGCGCACGACTACCTCTGGCGCATCCACAAGGCCCTTCCCGCGCGCGGCGTGATCGGCGTCTTCAACCGCTCCCAGTACGAGGACGTGCTGGTGGTGCGCGTCCACAACCTGGTGCCGCGGAAGGTGTGGAAGGAACGCTACCGGCAGATCAACGAATTCGAGCGGATCCTGAGCGAGAACGGGGTCCGCATCGTCAAGTTCTACCTGCATATCTCGAAGGCGGAGCAGAAGCGCCGGCTGAAGGCCCGGCTGGCCGACCCGGCCAAGAACTGGAAATTCTCCGAGGCGGACATCGCGGAGCGGAAGCGGTGGGAGGACTACATCGGCGCCTACGAGGATGCGATCAACAAGTGCTCGACCGAGTGGGCGCCCTGGTACGTCGTTCCCGCCAACGTGAAGTGGGCCAGGGACGCCATGGTCGCCCGCGTCCTGTGCGAGACGATGGAGTCGATGCCGCTCGCGTGGCCCAAGGTCAAGAAGCGCATTCTAAAGACCCGGATTCCGTAGGCGCCTCGGGCGCGGCGCGGAGAGCGCCCGCGCGCCGCCCGCTGAGCTACCAGCCGCTCCCGTGGCCGGCCGTCTTCCCCTGCTCGGCGGCGTGGATAGAAGCCTCCAGCTCCGCGGCCTCCTCGCCGCCGACATTCTTGAGCCAGGCTAGCTGCTCCTTCGCCTTCGCCATGTCCCCGCTCATGATGTAGGCCTCGCCCAGGTACTCGTGCGCCTCCTCGTAGTCCGGCTTCAAGGCCAGCGCCTTGTCATAGGCGGCGAACGCCCGCTTCAGGTCGCCCGTCTTGCGCGAGGTGAAGCCCACCATGTTCCACGATTCGTAGTGTTTCGGGTCGAGCCGGGTGACCTCGTCGAAGATCTTCAGCGCCTTCTCGAATTTCTTCTTCGCATCCTTGGTCTTCCCCGCCTGCAGATCCGCTTTCGCCTCCAGAGTCAGGTTGAATCCCTTCCGGTACTGCTGGATCACCCGCGCATGCAGCGCCGCGGCTTCCGCGGCCGAGTCGGGCTCCGACGGAGGCTGGAGCGACGGAGTCGACGGGGTCTCCTGGGACGTGGGGGTGGTGGAAGACGGCGGCGTCCCCGACGCCGCGCAGGGCGAGGCCAGGAGCGACGAGGCGGCGGCGAGCGCGAGCGCCGCGAGGACCAGGCGCGGTGGCAGTGACGCGGAACGTGGCTGCATGGACATACCTCCGGATCGGCGAACGGGGGAGACGTATCCCCGCGATCCTACCAAATCGCGCATCGACCCGGTATCCTGCCGCGCCATGGCCCACGACGTGGTCGCCCCCCTACTCCTCGCCCTCGCGGTCGTCCTGGCGGCGGCATCGGCGGGCGGGTGGCTGGCCGAGAGGATCCGCCAGCCGTCCGTGCTCGGCGAGCTGATCGCCGGCATCCTGCTCGGCAATGTCGGGCTCCTCGGCTTCCACGGCTTCGAATGGTTCGCGGCCAATCCCGAACTCAAGGCGCTCGCCGAGATCGGGGTGATCGTGCTCCTCTTCGACGTGGGATTGGAGTCGACGGTCGGCGACATGCTGAAGGTGGGGCGCTCGGCGCTCCTGGTCGCCGTGCTCGGCGTGATCGCTCCCTTCGCCCTGGGCTGGGCCGCCGGCGCCTGGCTTCTGCCCGGGCGGCCCGCCTACGTGCACATGTTTCTCGGCGCCGTCCTGACCGCGACCAGCGTGGGAATTACCGCGCGCGTGCTGCGCGATCTGGGCCGGACGAAGAGCCCCGAGGCCAGGATCATTCTCGGCGCGGCGGTCATCGACGACGTTCTCGGACTGGTGATCCTGGCCGTGGTGAGCGGGATCATCGCGGCGGCGGCACGGGGCGGAGAGATCCCGTTCCTGGACGTGGCCTGGATCGCGGGAAAGGCGCTCGGGTTCCTGGCCCTCGCGATAGTGCTCGGCTCCCTCATCGCGCGGCACGCGCTCCGCTGGATCGCCGGGGCCGGGATGCCGGGAGCCCTTCTCACCGGCGGGCTCGTCGTCTGCTTCGTTCTCTCCTATCTTGCCGCGGCGGCCGGGCTCGCGCCCATCGTGGGGGCGTTCGCCGCGGGGCTCATTCTGGAGCCCGCGTTCTTCGCTGCCTTCGAGGAGACCCGCCGGGGAGAGACCATCCGCTCTTCGATCCGGCCCATCTCGACGATCCTGGTCCCCGTTTTCTTCGTGCGCACGGGCCTCCTCGTCGACCTCCGTTCCTTCGCCGACCCGCGGATCCTCGGAATCGCGGCGGCGCTCACGCTGGCGGCGTGCCTGGGAAAGCAGGCCTGCATCCTGGGTGTGCTGGATCGCGGCGTGAACCGCCTGGCCATCGGGATCGGGATGATCCCGCGCGGCGAGGTGGGGCTGATCTTCGCGAACATTGGCGTGGGGTTGACCCTGGCCGGCGAGCGCATCGTCACGCCGCCGCTCTATGCCGCGGTCGTCCTCATGGTGATCGCCACCACCCTGATGACGCCGCCCGCTCTCCAGTGGAGCTTCCGGCGGGGCGGACGCGCGAGGGACTAGCGGGGTTTGGGAGCGTCGCTACCGAGCGCTTCGCGGACCCGCGAGCGGAGAGGACGGCCGAGCGCTGCGGCCAGCACGTCGGACGCGGCCCGCACCCGGTTCAAGTCCAGCGGCACGGTGGCGCCGGAGCTTCGAAGAGCCCAGAGCAGGTCCTCGGTCGCGACGTTGCCTGCGGCTCCCGGTGCGTAGGGGCACCCTCCCACGCCGCCCGCGGAGGCGTCGAAGATGGTGATCCCCCGGTCGTACGCCGCCAGCGCATTGGCGATCGCGGTGCCGTAGGTGTCGTGGAAGTGCATGGCCAGTGCATCCTGCGGCGCGGCGTCGAGCAGGAGGTCGAGGAGCGCATGCACGTCCGCGGGGACCGCCTTCCCGATGGTGTCCCCGATCGAAATCTCCTCCACGCCCAGATCCAAGAGCCGCTTCACCACCGGGACCACCGCCGCGGGCGCGATCTTCCCTTCGAAGGGGCACCAGAACGCGGTCGAGACGTAGCCGCGGACCAAAAGCCCCGCCTCGAGAGCCTTCGCGACCACCGGACGGAAGCGCTCGATCGACTCGTCGATGGTGGCGTTGATGTTCTTCCGGTTGAAGGTCTCGGAGGCGGCCGTGAACACCGCGATCTTTCCGGCGCCGGCCGCGAGCGCGCGCGTGAGGCCCTGCTCGTTCGGAACGAGGGCCGAGTAGCGGACGCCTTCGCGCCGGCGGATGCGCTTCATCACCTCGTCGGCGTCCGTGAGCTGCGGGATCCACTTCGGGGAGACGAACGCCGTCACCTCGATCTCGTCGTACCCCGCCTCGGAGAGGGCGTCGACGAAGGCGACCTTGGCTTCGGTGGGGATGGGACGGCTCTCGTTCTGGAGTCCGTCGCGGGGGCCGACCTCCACGATGCGAACGTTCACGGCGCCGCATCCTTCCCGGCCGGCGCGATCCGCGCGAGGAGCTGGCCCAGCTCCACCCGATCGCCGGCCGCGCAGGAGACCTCGAGAAGAACCCCGTCCCCGGGCGCCGCCACCTTGAATTCCATCTTCATGGCCTCGATCGTGAGGAGCAAATCGCCTTCGCGCACCGCGGCGCCGGCGGCCGCTTCCACCGCCGCCACGCGCCCGGTCATGGGCGCCCGCACGTCGCCCGAAGCCTCGTCCCGGGCATGGTCCGAAGCGAGCCGGTGCTCCATGAGGAACACGTACACCCGCCCCTCCAGGGAAACCCAGATCCCCGCTCCGTCCCGGACGGCCGCGGCCCGCGCGACCAGGTTACCGGTCCGCATTTCGATCCAGGGCCCGTCGCGGGTGATCGCCGCATCCAGCAGGCGCCCGTCGCGTTCGAGAACCGCCGTACCACCCCGCAACGTGAGCCGCGCCGTGACCGGCTGCCCGGCGTGGCGAAGCGCGATCTCCCGGCTCATGCAGGGGACCCCGCGGGGCGTCCCCAAGCCCCCAACAGCCGCCACGGGGAGTGGCGGTCGGCGTCGGGCCGCGCTCCCGCGGTCCGCGCGGGGGCGACGAAGGCGATCGCGGCCGCGAGCACCGCCTCCTCGGGCGCGTCGGGCGCGGGCCAGCTCCGCGATTCGATGGTGCGCGTGAAGGTCGAACCGCTCCGGAACGCCTCGTCCTCCAGAAGATCGAGAAGAAATCCCTGATTGGTGACCACGCCGAGGAGAGCCGTCTCGCGGAGCGCCTGGACGAGGCGCGCGCGGGCCTCCTCGCGGGTCGCCCCGTGCGCGATCACCTTGGCGAGCAGGGAATCGTAATGCGCGTGCACGGGCCGCCCCTCCGCGATCCCCGTGTCGACGCGGATCCCTTCCCCGGCTCCCCACTCGAGGAGGAGCAGCTTCCCCGTCTGCGGGAGAAAGCCCCGGTAGGGATCCTCGGCGTTCACGCGCGCTTCGATGGCGTGGCCGCGCGGCGCGCCGGCGCGCGGCAGCGGGCCGCCCGCCGCGATCTCCACTTGCGCGCGCACCAGGTCGATCCCGAACCGCATCTCCGTCACCGGGTGCTCCACCTGGAGCCGCGTGTTCACCTCGAGGAAGTAATAGGCGTCCCCGGGGCCGAGCAGGAATTCCACGGTGCACGCCCCCGAGTAGGCCGCGTCCCGCGCCAGGCGAACCGCCGCCTCTTCCATGGTACGGCGAAGCCGGTCGCCGACCGCGGGCGAGGGGGATTCCTCGATGACTTTCTGGTAGCGGCGCTGGAGGCTGCACTCGCGCTCCCCCAGCGCGATCGCATCTTTCCCGTCCCCGAGAACCTGGATCTCGACGTGGCGCGCCGGATCGACAAGCTTCTCGAGGAACAGCCGCTCGTCTCCGAAGGCCGCTCCGGCTTCCCGGCGCGCGCTCTCGAACGCGGCGGGAAGGTCCGCGGCCTGGTCGACGCGCCGCATGCCGCGTCCGCCGCCGCCGCCCGCCGCCTTCACCAAGATCGGGTACCCGATCCGCCCCGCCTCGGCCTGCGCGCGGATGGCGTCCTCGATCCCTTCCACGCCGGGCACGACCGGCACTCCGGCCCGCTCGGCCGCGCTCCGCGACGAGACCTTGTTGCCCAGAAGCTCCATGCTATCCGGGGACGGCCCGATGAAGGTGATCGCCGAATCCCGGCACGCGCGCACGAAGGCGGCGCTCTGCGAGAGGAAGCCGTACCCGGGGTGGATCGCGTCGGCGCCAAGGGCGCGCGCGGCGTCCAGGAGGACCGCCGCGTTCAGGTAGGACCCGGCGGGATCGGCGGGGCCGATCCGGATCGATTCGTCGCCCGCGGCGGCATGCGGCGCCCCCCGGTCCGCATCGGAGTAGACCGTCACCGAGGGGATGCCCATGTCGCGCAGGGTGCGGCAGATCCGGACCGCGATCTCGCCGCGGTTGGCGACGAGCACCTTCCGGAATCGGCGGAGGGGCTGGCCCGTGCTGCGCGCGAGGTCGGCCCGGGCGGTCACTTCTTCCAGGCGGGGCGGCGCTTTTCCAGGAATGCCCCGAGCCCCTCCTGCCCCTCGGGCGAGGTTCTGAGCCCGGCGATGGCCTTCACCGAATTCTCGATGGCCTGGTCGCGGGCCAGCGCCGTGTTCTCGCGGATCAGCCGCTTGGCCGCCGCGACCGCCAGCGGCCCGTTTCCGGCGATCGCGGCGGTGATGCCGGCGACCGCCAGGTCCAGGTCCGCGGAGGGAACGACCTCGTGCACCAGGCCGATCGCCTTGGCCGTGTCCGCCCGGAAAATCTCGCCCGTGAGGAAGTAGCGCCGGGCCGCGGCGACTCCGATCTTGGGAAGGACGAAGGAGGAGATGACCGCCGGCGCGATCCCCAGGCGCACCTCGGTGAATCCGAAGTCCGCGCCCTCCGCGGCCACGACCACGTCGCAGCAGGCGATCAGCCCCATGCCGCCGCCCAGGCACGCGCCGTTGACGCGCGCGATCGTGGGAATGGGCAGCTCGTCCAGGTCCCGCATCATCCGCGCAAAGCGCCCCGCGTCCGCTTCGTTCTCGTCGCGCGTGGAGCCGATGCTCCGCCGCATCCAGTTCATGTCGGCGCCGGCACAGAAGGCGCTCCCTTCCCCGGTCACGACCAGGACTCGCGGGGCGGTCTCGGGAGCGATCTCGAACCCGTTGCGAACGACGAGGAGCGCGGCCGAGAGCTCGGCGATGAGGGCGTCGTCGAAGGCGTTCCGCACCTCGGGGCGCGTCAGCGTGAGCCGCGCGGCGGGGTGTTCCACGTCCAGGCGGACCCGAGGCGGATCGGGCGTCACAGTATCGGGCGTCACATCCGGTACACCGGCGCCGGCCCGCGCACGACCGGAGCGTTGAGCGACGCCGAAAGGGACAGGCCGACCACGGCGCGCGTGTCGGCAGGGTCGATCACGCCGTCGTCCCACAGGTGGGCGGTCGCGTAGTAGGGGCTGCCCTCCTGCTCGTACTTCTCCAGCACGGGATCCGCGATCGCCGCCGCCTCCGCGTCGCTCAGCAATTTCCCCTCGCGGTGGAGCTGATCGCGCTTCACCTGGACCAGCACCGACGCCGCCTGCTCGGCGCCCATCACCGAAATCCGGGAATTGGGCCACCCGTAGAGGAAGCGCGGAAGATATCCGCGCCCCGACATCGCGTAGTTTCCGGCCCCGTGCGACGCGCCGATCAGCACGGTGATCCGCGGCACCTCCGCGGTGGCCACCGCCTGGACCATCTTCGCGCCGTCCTTGGCGATGCCGCCCGCTTCGTAGCGCTTGCCCACCATGAAGCCGGTGATGTTCTGGAGGAACACGAGCGGGATCCGGCGCTGCGCGCACAGCTCCACGAAATGCGCCCCCTTCAAGGCGCTCTCCGAGAAGAGCACCCCGTTGTTCGCCACCACGCCCACCGGGTACCCCATCCATCGCCCGAAGCCGCAGACCAGCGTGGTCCCGTACTCCCGCTTGAACTCGTGGAGCCGGCTTCCGTCGAGGAGACGCGCCAGCACCTCGCGGACGTCGTAGGGCTGCCGGGTGTCGGGAGGCAGCACGCCGTAGATCTCGTCGGGAGGGTAGAGAGGGTCTTCCGGCTCGGCCAGGTCCAGCGTGACCCGCTTCACCGTTCCCAGCCGCTCCACCGCCTCGCGCAGGATCTGGAGCGCCTCTTCCTCGTTCGCCGCCATGTGGTCGGTGACGCCGCTCTGCCGCGAGTGCACCTCCGCGCCTCCCAGGTCCTCGGGCGTCACCTCTTCCCCGGTCGCCGCCTTCACCAGCGGGGGTCCGGCCAGGTAGATGGTGCCGGTGCCGCGCACGATCACGTTCTCGTCGGACATGGCCGGAACGTAGGCGCCGCCGGCCGTGCACATGCCGAGCACCCCGGCGAGCTGGGGGATTCCCGCGGCGGACATGACCGCCTGGTTGTAGAAGATCCTGCCGAAGTGCTCCTGGTCGGGGAAGACCTCGGCTTGCATCGGCAGGAAGACCCCGCCCGAGTCGACCAGGTAGATCGCGGGCAGCCGGTTCTCCCTGGCGATGTCCTGCGCGCGGATGTGCTTCTTGATGGTGATCGGATAGTAGGTGCCGCCCTTGACGGTCGCGTCGTTCGCCACGATGACGCACTCGCGCCCGGAGACCACTCCGACGCCGGTGACGATGCCCGCGGAGGGGACCTCGTCGCCGTAGAGTCCGCCCGCCGCCAGGGCCGACAGCTCGAGGAACGGGGTATCGGGATCGAGCAACCGCTCGATGCGCTCGCGGGCGAGGAGCTTCCCGCGACTCCTGTGTAACGCGACGGCCTGTTCGGAGCCGCCGCGCTTCACCCCTTCGAGCCGCTTCCGGAGATCGGCCGCCAGCCGCTCGTGGTGCGACCGATTCTTCTGGAATTCGGGGCTCTGGGTCTTGAGATGGCTCCGGAGGACGCTCATGGAGTCGTCACTGTAACCGCCAAATCTCCTTGGGGAAAGGGGGAACGGGGTGCCGACAAAGCGCTGGAGAATCGCGGAAAGAGTGCCGATGAATCGCCGGGACGCTGACCATCCAGGAGGGAATCGGCCGCCATGGCCCAACGCAGACCGCCCGAGCACACGCAGCGGCAGTTCGACAGGCGCACCTGGAGCATTCTCGGGCTCTCGATCTTGATCATCCTCGCCTTCAGCGCGACGATCCCGACGCTGTACCTGGCGCTGGCCCGCTCGGGCTTCCTGGGCGACAACCTGCCGGCCGGGGGCGGCTGGGTCCTGCTCGTCGGGTTGGTCGGGCTCACGTCGCTCTTCTGCCTGTACATGATCAACCAGCAGGCCGCGATCAACCGTCTCCGCGACCGGATGGTCAACGACCAGATGGAGTTGGAGCAGTCTCGGGGCCGGCTGGCCGAGCTGACCTCGCTCTTCCAGCTGGGCAACAGCCTCCACATGGAGCTGCCGCTGGAAACGATTCTCGAGATCACCGTGCGCCGGGTCGCCTCGACGCTCCACTCCCACGACGTCTCCCTGTTCCTCTATGACCCGGACACGAAGACGTTGTCGGTCAAGGGGTCGTTCGGGCTGGCCCCGCGGGATCCGGAGCCGGACGTGAAGCTGGGCGAGGGCGCCGTCGGCTGGGCGGCGCGCCACCGCGAGCCGATCATGATGCAGCAGAAGGAGCGGGACGCCCGTTTTTCGGAGTTCTTCACGTCGCACCCCGAGGTCGGGTCGGTGCTGATCCTACCCATCGCGCTGGAGAGCCGCACGCTCGCGGTGATGCAGGTCTGCCGGGCGGTGCGCGCCGAGCCGTTCCGTCTGGAGCACCGCGACATCGGCCAGCTCTTCGCCGAGAACGTCGCCTCGGTCCTGGACCGCGCCTGGGTCATGGACCGGCTCCGGCGCACGACGACCTTGGTCGCGGCGGCGGCTGCAGCGCCCCCGGCGGGGTCCGCCGGCGAATTTCGCGACGGGTTTCTGGGAGCGGCCGCGGCCGAGCTGAAGTCCCCTCTCACCTCGATCGTGGCGTACTCGGAAGTGCTCGACCTGAACGACAAGAAGATGACCCCGTCGATGCGGCACGAATTCACCGGGCGGCTCCGGAGCGAGGCCCAGCGGTTGATGGCGCTGGTCGATGACGTGCTCGACCTGGTCCGCCTGGACCTGGGGCGCTACCTCCTCGAGCTCCACGTGGCGAACGTGAACGACGCCGTCCGCGCGGCGGTCGACGCGGTGCGTCTGCAGGCGGACGCCAAGTCCATCGCGATCGAGACGGTGCTGGACCAGCGGATTCCCGACCAGCACCTGGATCCCGGGAAGATGCGGCAGTCGATCGCCAACGTTCTGCGGAACGGGATCCGCTTCTCGCCCATGAAGAGCCACATCCGCATCGCGACCTGGCTCCGAGACGACGGCGTGGTCGTGGAGATCAAGGACGCCGGGCCGCCGGTGCCCGTCGAGTCCTCCTCGTCCGTCTTCGAGCTGGAGCACGCGGCCGACGAGGAGAACAAACGCTGCAAGGATGGACTCGGGTTCGGGCTTCACCTGACGAAGCGCTTCGTGGAGCTGCACGGGGGCTCGGTGAGCGCCGGACCGGATCCCACGGGCGGCGGCGCGGCGTTCTGGATCCGGCTGCCTCGCGGCGAGGACATCTCGCACATGGTCGTCACGGATCCCTTCGCGGGAGAGCTGGCGAAGGGCTAGACGATCGTCTCCTCAGGACCCCGCATCGTCTCCTCCGGACTCCGCAGCACTCCGTGCCCTGGGCGCCCGCCGGGCGAGCGGTCCAGCGCGGCCTGAACCATCGCCAGCTCCCCGACGTTCTCCAGCGTCAGCATCCCCACCACCTCGCCCCGCTCCGAGATCACGAGGAGCGCGGGGCACCGGCTCCTCTCCATCCGCTGGAAGGCGTCCTCCAGGAATTCCCGGGGGTGCGCGAAGCCGCAGGTCTGCCCAGCGATCTCCCCCACCGTGCGGTCCCGCGGCCCCTCGGCAAGAGCTGTGAGGAGAGCGCGCCGCGTCAGGATCCCCACGGGGGGATCCCCGTCGCGCGCGGCCAGCACCGGGAAGTCCTGCTGGTGGCCGTCCAGGAGGAGCTCGACCGCGCGCGTCAGAGGCTCGTCGGCGCGGAGGCTCCGGAAATCGGTGATCATCGCCCGGGATACCGGCACACCCCGGAACGCCGACCGCATTCGCGCCAGCGACGCTTCCTGCCCCGCGGCCAGGAACACGAACAGAGCGATCAGGAACAGGTACGGCTGCGGGAGCTTGATCGCGAGGATCGCGAATACCACCGCGATCCCCTGCCCGATGCCCGCCGCGATCTGGGTCGCGCGCAGGTACTCGATGCGGGTCGCCAGCAGCGCGCGCAGCACGCGCCCGCCGTCCATGGGGAAGGCCGGGATCATGTTGAAGAGCACGATGTAGATGTTCACCGCGAAAAGCTGAGGCAGGAAGCCGCCGCTGAAGTCGAGAGGGAGGCGGGACGGAGCAACGTGCCACAGGAGCGTCAGGATCGCGAGAAGGCAGGCCGCGATCGCGACGTTGACGGCGGGGCCGGCCAGCGCCACCAGGATCTCGTCCCGCGGCCGCTCCGGGATCCGCTCCAGGCGCGCCAGGCCGCCGATCGGGAGCAGCGTGATGTCCCGCGTGCGGATTCCGTAGCGCCGGGCGGTCAGCGCGTGCCCCAGCTCGTGGAGTACGATGCAGGCGAACACGGCGAGGACGAACCCGGCTGCCTCGAGGGCCGCCGCCACGCCTCGCCCCGTGGTCATGCTCTCGACGAAGACCCAGCCGACCAGCAACAAGAAAGTCGCGTGGACCCGGATGGGGATCCCCGCGACCCTCGCGATCTGCCAGGACCAGCGCACGCTCGTTTTCGCCCGAGTCCGCTACGCCCCCGGGCCGCTCCCGCCGGATCCCGGGTCGGCCCCGAGATAGCGCGCGAGCCATGCCCGGACTTCGCGATTCCAGAGAAGCGAGTTCTGCGGCTTCAGGATCCAGTGATTCTCGTCGGGGAAGAAGAGAAGCCGCGCGTCCACGCCCTTCGCCTTGTATACGTTGTAGACGGCAAGCCCCTGGTTGTGGGGAACGCGGAAGTCCCGCTCGCCGTGAATGACCAGCATCGGCGTCGTGAAGCCGCGCGCGAACCGCGCGGGATTCCAGCGATCGATGGCGTCGAGCCGGTCCCACGGCTCCCCGCCGTAGGCCTGCATGCGCCCCTGCGTCACGTCGCTTCCGTACTCGGCGAGCAGGTCGAAGACCCCGGCGTGGTTGACCAGGCAGCGGAAGCGGTCGGTGTGGCCGGCGATCCAGCACACCAGATAGCCGCCGTAGCTGCCGCCGGCGGCCGCCATGCGCGAGGGGTCGATGTATCCCGTCTCGATCATCGCGTCGGTGGCCTTCATCACGTCCGTGAAGGGCTTGTCGCCGTGCCCGCCCTGGATGCACGCGGCGAACTCCTGCCCCCAGGACGTGGAGCCGTGGAAATTCACGGCTGCCGCTACGTAGCCCGGCGCGGCGAACGCCTGGAGGTTCCAGCGGAAGTGGAAGCTGTCCGCGGTGATCCCGTGCGGTCCGCCGTGGATCACCTGGACCAGCGGCCACTTCTTCGCGGGATCGAAGCCCGGAGGCAGCACGACGAACATCTGGACCGGCTTTCCGTCGGCTCCGTCGAATTCCATCTCGCGCACTTCTCCCCAGGCGATCTCGGAGAGGAGCGCCGCGTTGAACGCGGAGACCCTCCGGAAATCGGTCCCATCGGGGCGGCACGAGACGACCTCCGCGGGCTGGGAAACCGTCTGCAGCGTGAAGTAGACGCGTCCCCCGATGCGGAGCCCGCCGACCGAGCCCCCCTCGACAATGCGGCGCGGCGCCGCGCCGTCCGGACCCAGCGCGAACAGGGAAACCCGGCCGCGGTCCTCGCACTCGGCGATGAGCGTCCCGTCGGGAGCGAACTCCCACGCGAGCGGCGACCGGTCCCACCCCTCGGCGATCGCCGTTTGGGTGCCGGCATTCCGGTCGTAGCGCATCAGCCGGATGCGATCCGCGTAGAAATAGGGGTCCTTCTGGGCGCCGTAGAGAATCGATCGGCCGTCGGGCGAGTAGCGCGGCCGGTGGGTGTCCGCCGGGTATCCCTCGGGGACTCCTTCGGGGGTCAGGCACCGCACGGCGCCCGCTCCCGTGGTGGCGACGGTGTACAGCGCCCACCGGAGGAGATGATGCGGCGGGCGGCTCGAGTTGGCGACGAACGCGATCTCCGAGCCGTCCGGCGCCACGTCATACTGCCCCGTCGGGTCCATGAAGTCGAACCAGCCGGTGCCCTCGGGCGTGAGATCAGTCAGCTTCTTGCTCTCGAGGTCCAGGACGAACAGATGCGGCACCTCGCCGCCCGTGAGCCAACGGTCCCAATATCGATACAGGCGATCCTCGGTGACGTGCGCCTTGACCGGGTCTTTCCCCCGCTTTTCCAGCAGGCTCTTCGTGCCTTCGGGAGTGGGCGCGTCGCGGAGGAGCGGCGCGCCGAAGACGACCCGGCGTCCGTCCGGAAGCCAGCGCGGATCGAACACTCCCAGCGGCATGTCGGTCAGCCGCTCGGGCTCTCCGCCGTCCAGAGGCATCAGGTGGGCCTGGGGACGCTCCTCCCCCTGCGCGCGCGTGAAGAGGAGGCGCGAGGCGTCGGGTGAGTAGGAGGCGTCGCCGCACGAGGCGTCCTCGGCCGTCAGCGGGCGAGGCTCTCCCTGCGTGGGCACCAGCCACAGGCGCGCCCGACCCCGATTCTTGTCCACGTCGAACGCGGTGACCGGCACCACGACGGCGCTCCCATCGGGAGACGGAGCCGGCGTGCCGACACGTTGGATCTTCCACAGATCTTCGGCGCCGAAGCGCCTTCCGCCGGGATTGCGCGCGGGGTAGAGGACGGATGACGTGCGGGAATGCTGTCGCTCGGCTAGATGCAAGGCGCTCCTCCGCGGAAGGGACAGGCGGGCGAAATGGCCCGCCGGGCACGACCCCCCACTATACCTAGAATCGCAGGACCGCGGCGATCGGATTGGGGGTCGGGAGAGACGGACGCGGCAGGACGTAGACCTCGGCGCCCCGTTTCCAGGCCTCCTCGCAGATGTCGTCCAGGAGGTCGGCGTCATCACGCCCGGTCGGGCCGTCGTGCAGCTGGACCGAGCCCGTCGCCCGGTCGAACCGCCCCCAGGCGCTCGCGTTCTGCGACGCCAGGACGCAGCGCACCCGGCCCTGGACCGTGGCCGCCGCCACGGGGACGATCCCGTCAACCGCAAGCCCCTTCGACGTGAGGGAGCGGTAGCGGTCGACCCACTCGGCGACCCGCCGGTCGAGGTCACGGCTCACGATGGACCATGCGCCCGCATGGATCGCGTCGCCGTTCACGCGCTCGAAATTCCCCTCCAGTCCCTGCTCCAGTAGATTCGGGTACGTGTTCGCCTCCCGGTAGATCGGATGGTAGTACTTGACCGCCGCCAGGAGCAGGGGCGTCCGCTCGTCGCGAAGATAGTCGTGGAGTCCCTTGTCGATCGCCCGGAAAAACTTGAGGAGCGTGTCCTTCCGATCCTCCTGTCCGGGGCCCCTGCCGTGGATGACCCGGCCCGCCTGGCCGCCGCCGTGCGCCGCCAGGCCCCGCTGGTCCTCGTCCGGCTCGCTGACCCCCAGCGCCTCCGTCAGGTCCGAGGGGAGCGCGCGAAGATTGACCGGCCCCGCTCCGTACGAGCTCCCCTGATAGAGGCTCACCGAGTTCTGGCTGATCGCGAGCGCGTAGTAACGCGTGTTCGCCCGGAGAAATTGGAAGAGGGGTTTGGTGTGGAACGTGTCCGAAACCACCACAGCATCGGCAACCGGCATCGGTATCCGGTAGACCGCCGCGAACGACGGGGACACGAAAGCGGCCAGCCCATCCAGCGAGGATTCCCACAGGTCCCCGTCTTCCAGGAGGCGGTGCAGCGGTTCCAGGAGCCCGTTCCCCTCGCGCTTGCCGAGGCGCGCTTCCACCTGGGCCTCGGCCTGGGCGAGGAGCGTCTTCAAGTGGATCGGGTCCTGCCGGGATTCGGGAAAACGGCGGTGGGTCTTCATGTGAATGGAGACGCAGGGCCACTCGGAAACGGACGTGAGCTGCCGCAGGTCGTCGGCGCGGAACGGACGCACGACGATGGTGACTTGGTTTGCGTGATTGGCCATGCCGGTATCCTATGAAGCGGGTTTCGGCGCCGGGGGCGGGAGCGTGCGAGCCTCCACGGCCGACTCGAAGCCGCATCGGTTGTGGGTTCCGTCGCAAAAGGGCTTGTTCGACGATTCGCCGCAGCGGCAGAGGGTGATCACGGTTCGCCCCGCCAGGTCGAACGGCCGTCCGTCCTGGTCGACCAGCACGAAATCCCCTTCGATGCGAACCGGGCCGTTGTTGCGGATCGTGACTTTGGCGGACATGCTTCCTCCTGGGTTTTCATCGCGTCGCCGGGCCTGCGCCCGTTCTCCGCCTCGCTTCACAGTATATACTTCCCGAAATGGCCCCCCAGTTCATCTTCACCATGCACAAGGTCGGCAAGGTCCACCCGCCCAACCGGGAGGTGTTGAAGGATATCTCCCTTTCCTTCTATCCGGGCGCGAAGATCGGCGTTCTCGGCCAGAACGGGTCCGGGAAGAGCTCCCTGCTCCGGATCATGGCCGGCGTGGATCCCGACTACATCGGCGATGCCCGTCCGGCGAAGGGGATCCGGATCGGCTTTCTTCCGCAAGAGCCGGTGCTGAACCCGTCAAAGGACGTGCTCGGAAACGTGCTGGAGGGAGTGGCGGAGACGAAGGCGCTGCTCGATCGCTTCAACGAATTGAATTTGAAATTGGGCGAGGATCTCTCCCCCGACGCGATGGAAGCGGCCATGGAAGAGCACGGCCGCGTGATGACCGAGATCGAAGTGAAGAACGCCTGGGAGCTGGACCGGACCATCGAGATCGCCATGGACGCGCTGCGCGTGCCGCCCGGAGACACCGCGGTCGCCACCCTGTCCGGAGGCGAGCGCCGGCGTGTGGCGCTCTGCCGCCTCCTGCTCTCCCGCCCCGACATGCTTCTCCTGGACGAGCCCACCAATCATCTCGACGCCGAGTCGGTCGCCTGGCTCGAGCGCTTCCTGAAGGAATTCCCAGGCACGGTGGTCGCCGTGACCCACGACCGCTACTTCCTCGACAACGTCGCCGGCTGGATCCTGGAGCTGGACCGCGGCCGCGGGATCCCGTGGGAGGGCAACTACTCGTCGTGGCTGGGTCAGAAGAAGGAGCGGCTCGCGCTGGAAGAGAAGGCGGAGAGCGCGCGGCAGCGGACGCTGGACCGCGAGCTCGAGTGGATCCGTATGTCGCCCCGGGCGCGCCAGGCGAAGAGCAAGGCCCGCGTGACCGCCTACGAGTCCTTGCTCGCGCAGGCAAGCGAGAAGCGGAGCGAGATCACCGAGATCACCATCCCGCCCGGGCCGCGGCTGGGCGGGCTGGCCGTGGAGGCGAAGGACCTGGCCAAGGGCTACGGCGACCGCGCGCTGATCGATGGGCTCTCCTTCTCGCTCCCGCCCGGCGGCATCATCGGGGTGATCGGGCCGAACGGCGCTGGAAAGACGACGCTCTTCCGCATGATCGCCGGAACGGAGAAGGCGGATTCGGGGTCGCTTCGTCTGGGCGAGACAGTCGCGATCGCGTACGTGGACCAGTCTCGCGAGGCGCTGGACGGCTCGCGATCCGTGTGGGAGGAGATCTCGGGCGGCGAGGACCTCCTGGACGTGGGCCCGCGCAGCATGCCTTCGCGGGCCTACGTCGCGGCGTTCGGATTCAAGGGCGCGGAACAGCAGAAGCCGGTCAAGAATCTCTCCGGCGGCGAGCGAAACCGCGTGCACCTGGCGAAGCTGCTGAAGTCGGGCGGCAACCTGCTCCTCCTGGACGAGCCGACGAACGACCTCGACGTGGACACGCTGCGCGCGCTGGAGAACGCCATCCTCGATTTCGCCGGCTGCGTCGTGGTGATCAGCCACGACCGCTGGTTCCTCGACCGCATCGCCACGCACATGATCGCGTTCGAGGACGATGGCACCGTGGTCTGGTTCGAGGGCAATTTCCAGGACTATGAAGCCAACCGCCACATGCGCCTGGGCTCGGCCGCCGATCAGCCGCACCGGCTCAAGTACAAGAAGCTGGTGCGCGATTGAGGAGCTCCGCGTGAAGGGCGCGGGTGCCGCCGCGCTCGGGGCGGCGCTCGCGGTCGCGCTGGCAGGAACGCTGGGCGCGTGCGGAGGGAGCGGCCGCTCTCCCGCGAACGGGAAGTCGCCGGCCAATCCCCTTCCCTTCGACTACGCGCGGCGGGTGGGAATGGTCGAAGGGGACCGGCCCGACAGCCTGTGGCTCATGATCGCGGACTCGACGCTTTCCCCGGGCGACTCGCTGACGTTGATCTCGGATGACCCGGAGCCGGATCCCGGCTCGCTTCCCTCCATCCTCTCCGCGGCCGTCGCCGAGCGGCTTCGGCGCCTTCCCAACAAGGACATGATCGCCGAGGCGGGAGACGTCTTCTATCGGCTGGTCGCGCCTCCTCGGGCGCTGGACTGCTGCATCTTCGGGTACGCGGTGCGGAGGCCGCACGCCGCGGTCGGGGTCGTCGGCGGGAGGCCGGAGGCGGACCTGGACCGCGACGGCGTGCCCGAGCGCTTCCAGAGCTGCACCGGGCTCCATCAGCTCTTTCCGACGGTCTGGTCCGGTGATCCGCTGCGGGGGATTGTTCGATGGACACGGCGGTTTGAGTTGAATTATGACGTGGAGCCGAACTGCCCTCCTCCCGGAATCCCCTCGACGGCCCGGTAGCATCCCTCCCATAAAAACTTAGGCCCCCCTCTAGAGCATGTCGCTCTGCTCCGTGCTGGATTTTTCTTGCCATCGGCATATCGATTTGATATCATATTGAAATCAACCTTTGATGTGTCGAGCGGTACGGGTCATCTTGAAGGAGGCAGTGGCAATGACTTCCGAACGTCCGATCACGGCGCTGGCGGGGGCGCTGGGGCTGATCGCTTGCGTGCTGTTCCTCGCCGCGGGGATCGCCGTGATCTGGCACGCCATCGCTGTGGAGAGACCTTTTTCGATCCTCTACGAGGGCCTTCCGCTTCTGATCCTCGCCGCCCTCTCCGCGGCCGGGCTCTTCACCGTGCAGCCCAACCAGGCGGTGGTGCTCATCCTGTTCGGCACCTACGTCGGGACGGTGCGCTCGAGCGGCTGGTGGTGGACGAACCCATTCAATTCGCGGAAGCGGATCTCGCTTCGCGTGCGCAGCCTGAACGGGCAAATGATCAAGGTGAACGACCACATGGGGAACCCGGTCGAGATCGCCGCGGTCGTGGTCTGGAAGGTGCGCGACAGCGCCATGGCTTCCTTCGACGTGGAGAGCTTCGAGTCGTTCGTCGCCGTGCAGAGCGAGACCGCGGTGCGCCACCTGGCGACCGAGTACCCGTACGACGCCGAGGGCGCCGACGCGATCTCGCTTCGGGGGAATACCGACAAGGTGTCCGAGTTCCTGCGCTCCGAGCTGCAGCAACGGCTCCACACCGCCGGCGTCGAAGTGGTGGAGGCTCGCCTGAGCCACCTGGCCTACGCGCCCGAGATCGCCGGGGCGATGCTCCAGCGGCAGCAGGCGGCCGCGATCATCGCGGCGCGGCAGCGGATCGTGGAAGGGGCGGTGGGAATGGTGGAGATGGCCTTGTCCCGGCTCTCCGAGCACAACGTGGTCGATCTCGACGAGGAGCGGAAGGCCGCCATGGTCTCCAACCTGCTCGTCGTCCTGTGCGGGGAGCGGGCGGCCCAGCCCGTCCTGAACGCGGGCACGCTTCACAACTAGCGGGATGTCCGGCCGCAAGGCGTTCCTCCTGCGGATCGACCCGAAGCTCTGGGACGAGCTCGAGAAATGGGCCGCGGACGAGCTGCGGAGCGTGAACGGACAGATCGAGTACATCCTGGCGCGCGCGGTGGAGGCGGCGGGGCGTCGCACGAAGAACAAGCGGCGGGAGAAGACGTAGGCCGAGGGACGGACGATCGCCTCCGCCTCTCGGCCCATTGCCGTTATCGCGAACCTGCCTTCGCGCCTCGTACGCCGGCCAGCAGCGGAGTCTCGATCGAACTCTCGAACACCTTCCCATACCGCGAGAGCACCGGCCGAACCGCCTTAGCGTTTCCGATCACGACGAACGTGAGGTCCCGGCTCGTCGGATAGACGCGCTCGATGAGCGGCTTCAGCGCCTCGGGACGGCGCACCCTCGCGACCCGCGCGGGGTACTCGGTCACGTCGGTCGGCGGAAGCCCGTAGAACGCGAGCTGGGCCAGCGCGTCCGCGACCTGGCTTCCGGTCTCGAATGCGGCTGGGTACTGCCCCGCGATGTACCGCGTCGCCGAGCCCAGCGTCTGCTCGTCCATCCCGGCCGAGTGCAGCCGGTCGAGCGTCTCCAGGGCGAGGTCGATCGCCTTCTGGCTCGACTCCGTCTTCGTGTAGCTGGCGATCGCAACGGTGCCGGGCTTCGTCAGGCGTGAGAGCCGCGAGCGCGCCCCGTACGTCAGGCCTGTCTTGATCCGGAGCGCGGTGTTGAGCATGGAGGTGAACCGGCCGCCGAACGCAGTGTTCACCACGTCCAGCGGAACGCGGTCGGGATCGGTGCGCGAGACGCCCAGGTTCCCCATCCAGAAGTAGCTCTGCACCGCGTCGGGCTTGTCGACCAGGAGCACGCGGCGCCCCGAGCGTCGCGAGGCGGGCGGGATCTCGGCGACCGGTTTCGCGGCCCGCCCCCAGTCCCCGAACGCGCCGCGCAGCTTCGCTTCCATCGCGCGGGCGTCGAAGTCCCCCACCATCGCGAGGATCAGCCGGTCCCCGCCGTAATTGGACCGATACGAGTCGAGCACGTCCGCCCGGGTCAGCGCGGCCACCGTGGCCTCGTCTCCCGCGACGGGCCTCCCATAAGGGTGCCCCTCGTAGAAGAACGCGGCCGCGTACTGCGACAACATCGCCAGCGGGTCGTCCTTGTCGGCGCGCAGCCCCTCCACCGTCTGGTCCCGGAGCTTGGTCAACTCGGAGTCCGGGAACGCCGGCTCACGGAGGACGCTGCGCAGCAGATCGAGCATGAGGGCCTGGTCGCGGGACATGAACTCCCCCGACACGAAAGCCGCCTCGAGCCCCGCTCCGGACTCGAGGGACGCGCCGACCCCGTCCTCCGCTTCCGCGATCTGGCGCGCGCTGCGGCGGCCGGCTCCCTTCCGGAGCATCTCGGCCGTGAGCGACGCGACCCCCTCCTTTCCGGGCGGATCCGTCACCGAGCCGCCCCGGAGGTATCCCTCGAACGCGATGAGCGGGACGTCGTGCTTCTCGGCCAGGATGAGGCGCGCGCCGTTCGGCAGGCGGACGTCCCGCACCGGGGGCAGCACGACCTTCGGCGAAGCGGCCGGGGCGGCAGTGGATTGCGCCGCGGCCGGGTCAGGGGCCGCCCATGCGAGGACGCCCAGGATCGCGGCCGCTGCCATCACTGCCGCCACCGCCGGCGCCGCCTGGCGGGCGCGGCGGCTCATCGCCCACCTCGCTTGTTCGCCGCTTCGGGAGCGGCCGCCCGCGGTTCCTCGACCGGCAAGAGCACGCCCACGGTGCGGTTCCGATCGTCGAAGATCCGCTTGGCCAGGGTCTGGATGTCCCTCGCGCGGACGGCGGCGTACCGGGCGGGGCTGGAGAAGAGTTTCCTCCAGTCGCCATGGAACACCTGGTTCTGTCCCAGCGCTCCGGCCTTTCCGTTGTTGGTCTCGAGGGTCTGCCAATAGGCGGAGAGCTGGATGTTCTTCGCCTTGGTCAGCTCCTCCGCGGTGACTCCGTTTCGCGCGACGCGCTCCAGCTCCTCGTAGAGCATGCGCTCCACGTCGGCGGGAGCCCGCCCCGAGGAGAGCGTGACCTGGAACGAGATGAGCCCCGGGTCGAATCCCTCCATGACCGAGGAGCCCACGCTGACGGCGGCGCGCTCCTGGTCCACGAGGCGGCGGTAGAGACGGGACGACTCCCCCGTCGTGAGGATCATGTGCAAGAGGTCGAGCGCCTCCGCGTCCGGGTCCCGCGGCGTTCCGACGTGGTAGGCCACCTCGAGCAGCGGCACCTGTCCTGCCTTCCGCACCACGACGCGGCGCTCGCCCATCTGGGGCGGCTCCACCGTGGTCACCCGGGGGGGCGGCGGCTGCGCCGGGATCGGCTCCAGATACCGCTCCGCCATCGCGAACACCTCCGCCGGAGAGACGTCGCCCGCCACGATCATCGTGGCGTTGTCCGGAGCATAGTAGGTTCGGAAGTAGCTCTTGAGATCCGCCAGCGTCCAGTGCTCGATGTCGCTGGGCCAGCCGATCACGGGAATCTCGTACGGATGGGCGACGTAGGCCGTGGCCATCACCTGCTCGTCCAGCAGGGAGGCGTTGTCGTCCTCGACGCTGGTGCGGCGCTCGGAGTAGACCACGCGGCGCTCGTTCTCCACGACCGTCGAGTCGAAGGAGAGGCAGCAGATGCGATCCGATTCCAGCTGGAAGATCAGCTCCAGGGCGGAGCGCGGGAACCAGTCCTGGTACACCGTCACGTCGTTCGACGTGTAGGCGTTGTTCGATCCCCCGTTCTCCTCCATGACCCGGTCGAACTCGCCGTGGGCATGGTGCGCCGAGCCGTTGAACATCATGTGCTCGAAGAAGTGGGAGAGGCCGGTGATCCCCGGGCGCTCGTTCCGGCTCCCAACGTGGAACCAGTTGTACAGCGCCGCGTTCGAGATACGGTGGTCCGGCCACACGATGATCTGGAGCCCGTTCCGGAGCGTCCGGGTCTCGATCTCCCGCGGAACCGCCTGGCCTTCGGACGAGCGCGGGCGCCTCGCGGTCTCCCGTGGCTGCGCGGCGCCCGTCGCCGGAGGGAGCAGGGTCGCGGCAACCAGAGCCGCTGCGAGGAGGGCGGCGCGACCCCCCGGCCGGACGGCTTCAAGTCGTTTCAGCATTCTGGGTCTCCGGATCGTTGAGACAGGGGGAACAGGGGAACAGCGGCGGCCCCTGGTACGTACGATTCCTGAGTCTAGTCGTCCTGGCGTATTCTTTGGAGGCGGAAACGCTGCCGTAGGTTGAGGGACGACATCGGGAGGGCGCACATGCCGACCATGCACGAGATCGACTACGAGATCAAAGGCGACGACATGCAGTTCGTCCGGATCCAGCTGGACCCCGGCGAGGCGGTCGTGGCCGAAGCGGGCGCGATGATGTACCTGGAAGACGGGATCGAGATGGACACGGTCTTCGGGGACGGCTCGCAGCAGAACCAGGGCTTCATGGGAGCGCTGATGGGAGCGGGCAAGCGCCTCCTGACCGGCGAGTCGCTGTTCATGACGGTCTTTCACAACGAGTCCCGCGAAAAGCGCTGGGCAGCGTTCGCGGCTCCCTACCCCGGGAAGATCCAGGCGCTGCACCTGGCTCAGCTTGGCGGGGAGATCATCGCGCAAAAGGACTCGTTCCTGGCGGCCGCGAAGGGCGTCAGCATCGGGATCGCCTTCCAGCGCCGCTTCGGCGTCGGGCTCTTCGGTGGGGAGGGCTTCATCATGGAGCGCCTCCAGGGGGACGGCTGGGTCTTCATCAACGCGGGCGGCACCCTGGAAGAGCGGTCGCTGACGGCGGGCGAGATGCTCCGCGTGGATACCGGCTGCCTCGTCGCGGTCCAGCCCACGGTCCAGTACGACATCCAGTTCATCGGCAAGCTGAAGAGCGCGCTCTTTGGCGGTGAAGGGCTCTTCTTCGCCACGCTGCGCGGCCCGGGGCGGGTGTGGCTCCAGTCGCTCCCGTTCAGCCGCCTCGCCAGCCGGATCTACGCGGCCGCGCCTCAGACGGGTGGACGGCGGCGCGAGGAAGGCTCGATTCTGGGCAGCCTCGGGAACCTGCTCGACGGGGACGGGCGTTAGCGCGCGCCGGGCTTTGCCTTAGGGGCCCGAGGGCCCCCGCATTCCAACCATTGCGCCCCCCCTCGCGTCCAACCTTTTGCAAGAAGCGCTCGTGGGGACCGGGGTGACCGCGCCGACAACGCTATTCCATACCGTGCCGACGGCAGGGGAAAGTGCCGACGTGACGCGCGCCCAGGGCGGCGACACGCGCGCTTTCGAGCGGTTGTACCGGACCCATGTCTCCCGGATCCTCGCCCTGGTCCGCCGCATGCTCGGGACCGACTACGCGCACGAAGTGACCCAGGACGTCTTCGTGCGGGCGTGGGAGAAGATCGGGACCTTCCGCGGCGAGGCCGCGTTCGGGACCTGGCTCCACCGGGTCGCGGTCAGCGTCGTCCTCCACCGGCGGAATGCGCTCCGGGTGGAACGTGGCCGCATCCTGGTCGACGAGGACGCGCTCTTGGCGGCGCCCGCGCGGCCCTCCTCCGCCGATCTGGGCATGGACTTTGAACGGGCCGTCGTGAAGCTTCCGGCGGGAGCGCGGCTGGTATTCGTGCTGCACGACGTGGAAGGATTCAAGCACGAGGAGATCGCCGCGATGCTTGGCGTGACCTCGGGAACGACGAAAGCGCAGCTTCACCGGGCTCGGATGATCCTGCGCCAGCACCTGGATCGATGAACGGAGTAGGGCCATGAGCGACCGCTTTACCGACAGCCTTTCCGATTACCTGGACGGGGAGCTGGACCCCTTGCGCCGCGAGGAGATGGAGCTGCACCTTCGCGACTGCGGCGAATGCGCCTCCACGCTGGTGTCGCTGCGCCGCGTGGTCGGCCGCGCCCGATCCCTCCCCGAGGGCGACCTCGCGCCAGGACCGGACCTGTGGCCCGGGATCGCCGCGCGCCTCGCCCAGGGCCCTCCCGTGGTCCCCATCTCCCGCGGCACTTCGTGGTCCGAGCGGCGCGTCACCTTCTCGGTAACCCAGCTGGCCGCGGCCTGCGTCGCGCTCGCGGTGATCTCGGGGGCGGCCGTCTGGTACGCGCGGACCGCGGGGCAGCGGGACGCCGGGCTCCTCATCCCGGGCCGTACAACGGCCGGACAGGTGGCCGCCGCTCCGGCCGGCACCACGACCCAGGCGTCCACCGCGGCCGTGGAGGAGCTCCGGCAGGCTCTCGCCAGCGGGCACGACGATCTGGATCCCGCGACCGTGCGCACCCTGGAAGAGAGCCTCATGATCATCGACATCGCGATCCAGCAGGCCCGCCGCGCCCTGGACGCAGACCCCCGAAACCCCTACGTCCGCGCGCACCTGGACGAGACGATGCGCCGCAAGGTGGACCTGCTCCACCGCGCGACGATGCTCGCCAGCGCGACGCGCTGAGGAAAGTCCCCCATGCTCCCAGTGCTCGCCGTCGCCGCCGGTCTCACCTCCTTCGCCCTGGCCCCTGGCGCGGACACCACGCTCGCCGTCCCGCAAGGAATGGACCTGAACGTCGCCAACTACGCGGGCGAGGTGTTCATCGAGGGATGGGACCGGAACGCTCTCCGGATCCGGACCGACCATTCGGACGAGGACAAGGTGGTCGTGTTCCCCGGGCACGGCGCGGTGGTCGTGAAGGCCTACTCCAAGAAGGAGGACGACCAGTCGGCCGACCTCCGTCTGATCGTGCCGCTGTGGATGAACGTCTCGATCTCGGGAATCCACACCGACGTCATCGTCACGGGGACGCAGGGGCAGGTGAAGGTGGACACCGTGCACGGGGACGTGATCGTGCGCGGCGGACGCCGGCTCATCGACCTGAGCACCGTGAACGACGACATCTGCGTCAGCGACGCGTCCGGCACCGTGCGGGCGGAAACCGTGAACGGAGACGCCTACGTCTGGCGGACCGATTCGGACAGCGTGGACGTCTCCACGGTGAACGGGGATGTCGTCTACGAGGGCTCGATGGACGATCGCGGCGTCTACCGCTTCGCCAGCCACAACGGAGACATCGACGTCGCGATGCCCCGGGCCGTGAGCGCCGCCGTCCTGGTCTCGACCTTCTCGGGAGACTTCCAGTCCAATTTCCCCGTGACCCTCACCGGAACCAACGATCCGAAGCGGTTCCAGTTCTGCGTCGGGAGTTGCTCGGCGCGGGTCGAGCTCTCATCGTTCCAGGGAACGATCCAGATCTACCGGGCGGCCGACATGCCGTCGCTGCGCGTGCAGCGGATGGACGGGATCGTGGATCGCATCATCGAGAAGCGCCTGGATCGGAAGATCGATCGTGCGACGCGGATCGTCAACAAGATGAAGGAGCGGTTCCAGAAGCGGCACGACGGCTCCGACGGCTCCGACGGCGACGGCGAGTAGCCGCGTCTAGCCGGTCTCGCCCCCGATCCGGACGCGGCCCGCGAAGTGGCGGTAGATCAGCACGTGATAGAGCACGGCCAGCGTCATGCCGACGCTCCACCAGACGACCCCGATCCGCAGCCCCGATTCCCCCGCCGCCGCGTTGGCCACCGTGAGCCCCCGCTCCACCGCCGTGCTCGCGGGGAGCACGTACGGGTAGAGCCCGAAGGCGGCGCTCGCCAGCATCCCCGCCAGGTAGGCCGTGGACCCGAGGAACGCGCGTCCGTCCGCGCGTCGCGAAAGGAACCACGGCACCCCGATCAGCCCCGAGAGGGCCAGGAGCGGAAAGAGCGTGCCCCACGGCCAGCGCGCCAGGTTCGCGGGCACCTGCGGCTGGAGTCGCATCGTGAACAGGGTGATCAGGCCGGTGAGACCCAGCACCCACCACCAGACGCGCGACGCGATGCCTCGCGCGCGCTCGGCCACCCGCTCCGGCGTCTTGAGCGCCACCCACAGCGCCCCATGCATCGTCAGCGCCGCCAGGGCCCCCAGGCCCACCATCACCGTGTACCAGTCGAGGATTCCAGACCGCGGCCCGGGCCGGAAATCGGTCCACAAGGGCTCGAAGAAGCGCCCCTCCGCATCGATCGGCACGCCGCGCACGACGTTGCCCAGGGCCGCGCCGAAGACGACCGCCAGGAGGACGCTGGACGCGGCGAACAGGGCATCCCAGAACGGCATCCAGACGGGACCGTCGATGTGGTTTCGCAATTCGATCGAGAGCCCGCGAAGGATCAAAAGCCACAGGACGATCATCAGCGGCAGGTAGAACCCACTGAACGCCGTGGCGTAGAGCGCGGGGAATGCGAAATAGAGGGTGCCGCCGGCGGCGATCAGCCACACCTCGTTGCCGTCCCAGACGGGGCCGATCGTGCCGAGGATGGCGCGGCGCTCGTCGCGCGTCTTGGCGGCGAAGAAGTGGATCGCGCCCGCGCCCAGGTCGAAGCCGTCCAGGATGACGTACCCCACCAGCATCGCGGCGGCGAGGCAGAACCAGAGGGTGGGCAGCCCGGTCATCGGGCCTCGGGACCGTGGTCGATTTCGCGACGCACCAGGAAGAGGAAGAGCATCGCGAGGACCGTGTACAACCCCATGAATCCGATCAGGGTGAAGAGGCCGTTTCCGGCCGACACGTTCTTCGACGCGCCGCCGGCCGTGCGGTAGAGCCCGTAGACCAGCCAGGGTTGCCGTCCCACCTCGGCCGTGATCCACCCCGCGGTGTTCGCGATGTACGGGAAGGGCACGGCGAGCATCAGGATCCAGAGCATCCACCGGCTCTGGTACAGCGTGCCCCGGGCCCAGAGAATCGCGGCGGTGACGAGAATCAAAATGAAGAAGGTGCCCAGCCCGACCATGATCCGGTACGAGTAATAGAGGAGCGGGATATTGTCGGGCCACTGGTCGCGGGGGAAATCATTCAGCCCGCGGACCTCGTGCGTCCACCGCCGGTAGGTGAGAAAGCTCAGGAGCCGCGGGACCACGATGGGATTGTCCAGCTTCTGCCTCGCCACGTCGGGCTGGCCGATGATCGCGAGAGGCGCCCCCTGCGCCGTGTCGAACAGCCCTTCCATCGCGGCCAGCGTGGCCGGCTGGTGGCGGGCGACCATCTGCCCCTGCATGTCCCCCGTCGGATAGAGCTGAAGGATCGAGGCGAGCGCTCCGACCAGGACGGCGACGCGCACGAAGAGCCGCCCCATCTCCTCGTGGCGCTGCGCGAGCAGGTAGTAGGAGCCCACGCCGGCCATGACGAAGCACGCCGTGAGCACCGCGCCGTTCATGTTGTGCCAGTACTGCCACAGCCCCCACGGGTTCAGGAGCAGCGCCCAGAAGCTGTGGAGCGCGACAGCCCCGCCGGGAAGCACGGTGTGCCCGACCGGGTGCTGCATCCATGCGTCCGTGGCGATGATGAAAAATCCCGAGAGCCAGGCGCCCAGGAAGACCAGAAGCGCGGCGAACCAATGGCCGACCTGGCCCAGACGCTGCTCGCCGAAGAGGAAGAGGCCCAGGAACGAGGATTCCAGAAAGAAGGAGAAGACGCCTTCCATGGCCAGCGTCTGGCCGATCACGCTGCCCGCCATCTTCGAAAAATCGGCCCAATTCGTCCCGAACTGGAATTCCATCGGGATCCCGGTAACGACGCCCAGCGCGAAGTTGATGCCGAAGATCCTCGCCCAGAAGCGCGCGGCGTCGTTGTAGCGGGAATCCCTGCTCTTGAGATACCACGTCTTGAGGATCAGGATGAGGAGGGCGAGCCCCATCGTGAGCTGGGGGAAGAGATAGTGGAACGTCACCGTGAAGGCGAAGTGGAGACGGTGTACGGTCAGCGCGTCGTCCATGACGGCGGGCAGTATACGGTGGCCGCTAGCGGATGGCTCCCTCCTTTCCGACGATCCTCCGGAGAAGCCCGGTCTGTCCGACGTGGTAGGCCTCGTGGAAGTGGAGGAAGGAGATCCATTCGCCCACGGCCATCTTCTCGTTGTGCGGCTTCTGGAGATCGGCCTCGGTCACGCTGTCCAGGGCGGCCAGGATCCGCTCCTGCGACTGATCCAGGTCCTGGACCAGCCGCTGGAAGGACCGTCCCTGGCCGGGACCGGTGATCGGGTCGCTGCCGCGCTTGTACCGGGCGGCCTCCTCGGGCGTCCAGTACAGGTCGCGCCCCAGCGCGTGAAGCACGCCGTTCCGCGAGGCGACGATGTGACCCACCGTCCAGTTGAGGCAGTTGCCGGCGGAGTCGGGCTGGTGGAGCGCCTCGTCCTCGGTCACGCCGGCGATGTTCACGTGGAGGGCGCTGTGGCTGGTTCCGAACAGGCGCTTGAGGTCGGCGGGGGTCATCGGTGTGTCTCCTTTCTGGCTTCGGTGGCGGCGGCGATGGCGTCCATCACCGTGTGGAATCCCTGGATGTCCCGGGGGTCGGCTCCCGCACGGACCCGCGCCTCGAAGGCGACGAGACAGCGGCGGAGCCGGTCCGCCACCGCGCGTCCCCGGCGCGTCAGGCGCAGGATCACGCTGCGCCGGTCCTCGGCGCTCGGGGCGCGGCGGACGAGGCCTTCGGCGTCCAGGCGGTCGAGCATGCTGGTCGCGGTGGATGGGCGCTCTCCGAACACGCGGAGCACGTCGCCCACCGAGCAGGGCTCGTAGCTCCGGAGGTAGGAGAGAAGGTGCCCCTCCCGGGTGCTGACCCCCTCGGCGGCACACGGTGCCTCCAGGTAGGAGGCGATCTGCCGATAGGCTCTGTGGATCGGAGAGAGGAACTCGAATCGCATGGACAGGCTCCGCTGGTTCGTCCGATATCGTATAGTACGATATCGTAATAATAACACCGTCGCGGGCGCCGCGCCACCAAATTCTTCGCTGCTTTCTCCCCGCCCGGGGCCCGCATCTGGTATTCTTTTTCGCCCATGATCGCCATCAACCGCCGCGCGGACCGCCGCGCCATCGCCATCATCGCCCACGTGGACCACGGAAAAACCACGCTCGTGGACGCCCTCCTGAAGCAGTCCGGGACGTTCCGGGCGGGCCAGCACGTGGAGGAGTGCGTAATGGACTCCGGCGACCTGGAGCGAGAGCGCGGCATCACCATCCTCGCCAAGAACACCGCCATCCGCTACCGGGACACTGTGATCAATATCGTGGACACGCCCGGGCACCGGGACTTCGGCTCGGAAGTGGAACGGATCCTCACCATGGTCGAGGGGGTGCTCCTCCTGGTGGACGCCTCGGAGGGACCCCTGCCCCAGACGCGCTTCGTGCTGAAGAAGGCGCTGGAAGCCGGGAAGCGGCCGATCGTGCTGATCAACAAGATCGACCGGGCCGACGCGCGGACGCTGGAGGTGGAGGAGGAGATCCACGACCTCTTCCTCTCCTTGGCGACGCACGACGAGCACCTGGACTTCCCCGTGTTCTACGGGTCCGGGCGGCTGGGCTATGCCTCGTCCGATCCCGGTGCCACTTCCGGGGACTTGAGGCCGCTCCTGGATGCCATCATGAAGCACGTCCCGGCACCCGCCATCGGGGTGACGCCGTTCAAGCTGATCGTCGCCAACATCGACTATTCCGACTACTTCGGGCGGCTCGCAGTGGGACGCATCCATTCGGGCCGGATCACGCGATCAGCCGAGCTGGCCGCCGTGCGGCCCGACGGCGAGATCGTGCAGAAGGGTCGTATCGGGAAGATCTACCTGTTCGAGGGGATCGAGCGGGTCGAGGTGGCCGAAGCCACGGCCGGCGACATCGTGGTGCTCTCCGGGTTTCCCGCGATCGAGATCGGACAGACGATCCTGGACCTGGAGGATCCCACGCCGCTCACCGGGATCCCCGTGGACGAGCCGACGCTCTCCATGGAGTTCCGGGTGAACGACTCGCCCTTCTCCGGGCGCTCCGGGAAATACCTGACCAGCCGCCATCTCCTGGAGCGGCTGGAGCGTGAGCTGGAGCGGAACGTCGGCCTGCGCATGGAGCGCTCCGAGGACGCGGACTCCTTCCTGGTGCTCGGGCGCGGCGAGCTGTCGCTGGCGATCCTGGCCGAGACGATGCGCCGGGAAGGCTTCGAGTTCGCGCTGGGCCGGCCCCAGGTGATCTTCCACACCGACGAGAAGGGCGCCACGCTCGAGCCCTACGAAGAGTTGATCATCGACTGCGCCGAGGAATTCACCGGCGCCGTGATCGCGTCATTGGGCGAGCGGCGCGGCGAGCTGCAGCACCTGGGCCGCCACGGCGACCGGACGCGCATGGAGTTCTCGATCCCCTCGCGGGGGCTGCTCGGTTTTCGGACCGAGTTCCTCACGCTGACGAAGGGCACCGGCCTCTTGAACCACCTGTTCGACAAGTACGGACCGCATCGCGGCGCGCTCCCCAACCGGAAGCGCGGCGCGATGGTCGCGAAGGAGGGGGGCGACGTGACCGCTTACGCGCTGGACCGCCTGGGCGACCGCGGCCTCTTCTTCGTCAAGCCGACCGATTCCGTCTACGAGGGGCAGGTCGTGGGGGAGCAGGTGAAGGACGGCGACTTGATCGTGCAGGCCTGCCAGCGGAAGCACCTGACCAACATGCGCGCCTCCACGTCCGAGCAGGGAATCAAGCTCACGCCGCCGCGCGATCTGAACATCGAGCAGGCGATCGAGTGGATCAACGACGACGAGCTGGTCGAGGTGACCCCCGCCGCGATCCGGGTGCGGAAGCGCCACCTGGATCCCCACAAGCGAAGGGCGGCGGCTGTAGCCTAGACTGCTCGGAGCCGGCCCACCATCCGGCGCGCCAGCCGGACCAGCAGCACCACCACCCACACGGCCGCGACCGTCAGGACGATGGCGAGCGCGATCGCGAGAATCGGATGCGTCGCGGCAAGCCATGTCAGTGCGATCGCGAGCGCGTCCTCCCCCAGACTGACCCCCCACGTGCTGAACGGCTCCGGGCTCGCGTTCACCGCGACGCGTGTCGTGGCCTTCCCTCCGTGCGACGCGAGGGCGACCGTGCCCGCGAGAAGCGCCGCCCCCAGCCGCCACGGCTCTCCCACGTTCGCGACCGCGGCGAAGGCGAGAAGAGCAGCCGCCGGAGGCCGGATGAACGTGTGAACCGCGTCCCACAGGTGGTCGAGAGCCGGGATCTTGTCCGCGAAGAACTCGATGACGTAGAGGAGCAGAGCCAGGCCCAGGATCACCGGATTCGCGAGGGGCCGGAGCGGCTCGGGCAGCACGATCGCCCCGAACCGGTGCAACAGGCCGAGGGTCGCGACCGTGGCGTAGATGTTGAGCCCCGAGGCGAACGCGGTGCCGAGCACGAGACCCAGGGTCGAGGTGGGCATGGCGCCTCAGTGTAGCGCGGAGGGCGGGGCGGGAAAAGCAATCCGCCCCCCCCGCGTGAACGCGACGGCTACTTCAAGATGGTGATTCGGCCCGAGACGGACCCTTCGGCGGCTTCAATCCGGTAGAAGTAGAGCCCCGTCGCGATAGGGCGTCCGAGGTCGTCCCGACCGTCGATCCGCACGTCGTGATAACCGGTCGGTGCCGCGCTCGCCTGGAAGAGCCTGCGGACGAGGCGCCCCCGAACGTCGTACAGCGTCACGATGGCACGGCCGGGCCGCGTCGTGGTGAAGGTGAGCGTCCCTGCGGGGTTGATGGGATTGGGCGCCAGCATTACCGCCAGGGATTTGTGGGTCGTCACGATTGTGAGCTCAACGGGAATCGTGACCACCAGGTTCGTGCCGACCGTCCCGGTAAGGACCGCGGTCGTGATCGTACGGCCCTCTGGGAGGTTCCCAAAAAGCGCGCGTAGACCTTGTTTTCGGAACGCGAGTGCCAGCTCGGGCACTCCGTTTCCGTCGTGATCTCCGCCGGAGCGCGTCTCCCCCTGCAGCGCCGTGATCGACGAGACCGTGCCGGTGCCGTGGCTCTCGAGCACGAACGCTGCGGACTCGAGATCCGCCGGGCTGACACCACCCCCCTCGATCTCGAGGGAGAGCGTGACGGCCGCGGCAGGCGAAGCCAGACGTACGACCCCCTCCTCTCCGGTAACGACAACCCGCGCCTCGATCGGGGTGCCGATCGTGGCGACCGTCGTGTCGGGATCCGCCAACTCCTGGTCGCGCGCTTGAAGCACGACCAGGTAGGTCCCCGTCGCGGAGTAGGTGTGGACGGGTCTGAATCCTTCCGCGGTCGTCCCGTCCCCGAACGACCAGGCCAACAGGCAGGGATCCCCGTCCGGGTCACGAGTGGCGGACCCGTCGAATTCCACCACCGTTCCCACGACGCCATGGTAGGGACCGCCGCTCCGGGCTTCGGGAGCGCGATTCACGTTGTTGACGACAATGGATAGGGTGTCCGAGTCGACGACCCCAAGAGCATCGACTCCCTCGAATTTGGCGAAATGGACTCCCGCCTGGTCGAAATCGGGAGCCCAGCCCAGATATCCGCGTCCCCCTCCGCTATCTATGAAGGTCGCCCCGCGAGGAAGAATCGAGGCTCGCAGGCTGACCTGATCCCCGTCGGGGTCATACGCGTATACCCAGCGGGTGTACAGGACACCCTCATAGGCCTCGATCGGGTCACCGTAGGGCCGTGCCACCCTTACGACCGGCGGGCGATTGGGTAGCCCGGCAATCCCGGCGCGCAGCAGGTCGACGGATCCTCGGAGTTCGGCGATCGAAGCGAGCCGATCGGTGCCGCGGCCAATGACGATCGCGACTTCGATGATCTGCTCCTCACCCGGCCTCATCTGGAACGGCCCCGTGGACAGTAGGAATTGCCGTCGTGCGTCTCCGGCCGGGTCGCTGTCCGTCCACCCCGACCCGGCGACCGGGTCCCCGGACACTTCCCATCTCGTCACCGGTTTCGCGGGGTCGTCGAATTCGTGCAGCGGGTCCCCTCCTTCCTGGAGCCCCTGCAGGACGCGGTAGGCAGCGTCGGCGTACCCGAGGTCTGTTCGGAACGGTGGAGCAGTAAACCGGCGGAAGGCAGACATCCCAAGCTCACGGGAGCCTCCTTCAGGGCGAGGTACGATCGGTCCCTTCAGAAGGGTGACGCCGACGGCCGGGGGCGGGCCGCCGTCCGAGTACGGCGATCGAGTGCTGTAGGCGTATCCGAGAGCGCGGGTAGTATCGCAACCCACTTGATTATTGAATGCCACGCCGACGTCACCTGGGAAATAGAAGACCGTGGGATCGAGCCATACCGCCGCGAACGTGCTATCCCAGGTAAGGCTCCCGGCATTTCGCACCGCGAACTTCAAGAACACGGTTCGCTCCAGCGGCCCGGTGTGCTGGATGGCCCACGACAGCTGGCGCACCTCGGCACCCAGGGGCTGCGATCCCGAAGCCGGCGCGGCGTGCGCGGCACGATCGGCATCGTTGTAGACGCTCCACACGGTCACGTCACCCGCGTCCAGGGGATTTCCGAGGCTGTCCACGGGCGCACCCGCGTCGCGAGGCCAGAATTGCCTGTCTACGGTCCCAGTGCCACCTCGGATAATGCGGTAATTCTTGAACCTCGGATCGAACGGGAGGGATTGTCCGGACGACATGGGACCGGGCACGAATTCCGAGGGGTCGCCACCGAGCGCCACGCGCGGTGCGCCCTCCACCATCGCGCCCAGCCACAGTCCCCCGATCGATGCGGCAACCGGCCCGGCGCTGGTTGGGTAGAACAGCCCCGGAGAATGGTCCCGAAGGTCGCAGGCAAAGGCTCCTCGATTCGAGGTCAAGAGCTCGAGCTGGTTCGCGCCCAGAGCCGCCGTGATCGCGCTGCGCGCGCGGACGGTGACGTCGCAGAACGCGGACGCGGTGTCGCCCCGAGCGTCTGTCGCGTGAAATGTCAGCCGATGCGTTCCGATCTGCTCGAAGGTCGGCTGCCAGTAGACTCTCGAATAGGGGGTGATGGAGGCGCCCGTCGGAAGGTCCGCCGTGAAGGTCACGCCGCTGTCGGAGGAGGCCGTCACCGCAAACGACACCTCATCGCCCACTCCAACGAGGAGATGTGTGGGAGCGATGAATCGGACGGGGACCGACGCGTTGTAACGGACCTCTCCGCGGAGGAGCGCCGCGGAGCTGTTACACCTCTGCTCGAAGGTGGCGCGAAATGCTCCTACCTCGCCGCCCTCCGTGATCTCGATCTGTTTGATTTCGAATTGGCCGTTGACCGTAGAGCAGTTGCCGCAGTAGGGCGCGACATGCAGGCCGGGGCTCGTTGCCGTCGGAGTGCGGCCCGCGTCCAGGTAGGTTCCTACCTCGAGACTCGCGCCGGTCTGGGCTTGGAATTCGAAGGACCAGGCCTCCGCCGGCGCGCTGACGCAGGTGGGGCGTGGAACGGCGCGCGGCGCCAGCTCGATGTCCGGCGTCGGCGGATAGGACTCGAACGTCAGGCGCACGCCGCCGGATTGCGTTGGGAACGCGCGGAACGTGCCGTCGATGGGCACGCGACGGATCGTCTGGCCCCCGGCGATCGGATCGCCCGGTTCTCCGCTCATCACAAGCGACATGTCGCCCGAGTATCCCTGAGCCAGGACACGGACCAGGATTGTCGTGACCACGCTGCTGTGGCCGTCACTCACCCTGACGTAAACGATATGATCCCCGAAATCCAACCCCGAGGGCCGCAGGTCGACCCGCCCGGTGCCGGTCCCCGTCCCCGGGTCAACGGTCGCCACGGTGACGAACGACGGGCCATAGTCCAGCGTGAAGGAAAGTGGATCGCCTTCAAGGTCGGTGGCAACGAGCGCAACCGATTTGAAAGTTCCCGCGGGGACCGTTACGTCCAGATTGTCGGCTGTCTGGGGCGGGTGATTCCCCGGCGTGACGGTGATCTGGAGGGATTTCAGGTCCGTGGTAAACCCGTCGTTGGCCTCCACCACGGCGGAGTAAACGCCCACGTCGTCGTACGAAGGCGAAAGGCGAATCGCACCCGTGACATTCCCCCAGTCCAGCCCGGTTCGGTCGACTTGCATGAAGGGAGGCCCTTCCCGCTTGGTGAGACCGGGAAGTCCACCGTCCGGATCGGTGACATGAAGCGCCTGCTCCGCAAACGAGCCGCCCGTGACCGTCATATCGGCAGGCTGATCGAGGACGGGGGCCCGGTTCACGTTGGTCACGGTGGTCCTGAGGATCGCCTCATCCTCTGAGATCCCGTCGCTCACCACGATTGAGGTGAACGCTGTGCCGGCATCGGCGAAGCCCGGCGTCAGGCGGACAAGGCCCGTTGCCGAACCCGATCCTGAATCCGTGGTCGTTACGGTCATGTACCTTGGCGGCGCGTGAGCCGAAAACGCCATGGGTTGCCCGTCCGCATCGGCGGCATGCAACATCTGCTCCGCCGTCTGTCCTTCCGCGACGGTCATGGGCGCCGGCTGGATCAGATCCGGAGTCTGATTCCCCGCCACCGCGTAGGGAAGACCCTCGACGTCGAACCAATCAGTCCCGAGCTTCATCGTGTTGTCGAAGTCGACGGCTTCACATTGGCAACCAAAGGAGGTTATCGAGGACCCGTCGATACCGATCGGATCTGCCGCGATCGAGATGGACGGCGTACCCGATGCGGGAGTGGCGGTGAGGCTCGCCAGCCTATAGGTGCCCGGAGGAAGGATTGTCCCGGAGGCGCGCCCATTGAAGTATTCCGTGGAGCTTGAATCCGGCCTCAGTAGGATCGTGAGGTCCGGCATGCGGTTCACGAAATTGCTCCAGGCCATCGTTCCGTTCCTGACGTGGAGGAGGAACGTGTAGGAGTTGATCGTAAGCAGTGATGCGGGATTCCGGTCGCAGACGGCAGCCGAGCCGTCCTCGTTCTCGTTTGTCTTGAGCCATACATCGAACGTGACCGCGCGGCCTGTCGGCATCACGTCGGCCGAGGTGTGGACGCCGTCGCCGTTGGCATCCAGATACATGTATTGGGCTGCCGCGGTTGAGGCGGCTGCAACCAAGGCAAGTAAGAGGACGACTGCGGTGAGGCGACGAACGACGCGGTAGGAATCTCTCATGCGGACCCGTCTCGCCTCCCGAAGCCGGCGCTCCGGTGCGGCGTACGACTCTGACTTCAGACTACGCGGCGCGCAGAGTCTAAGACGCGCCGCGCTCCCCGCGATGCGCCTCGCCGCGCCGCAAGAAAACGAACGCGGCCAGCGCCACGACGAAAAATGCCAGGAGAGCCCAGGCGACGCCCTGGAGCACCTGGAGGATGGTCCGGTAGACCTCCAGGCCCATGGATTCGGCGGTCAGAGCCAGAACCGGGCGGCCCGGACCCCCGGGGCCCACGTTTTCCACCCGCACGTATTGCTCGAGCTTCCAGATCTGGACCCCGGACGAAACCCCCACGACGAATATGGCGAACAGGAGGAAGCGCTGCCAGGCGGGAGCCAGCTCGGGGCCGATGATGCGATCCAGGATCTGCCGGATGGGGCGGCGGAACACCAGGACCACGACACCCGAGGTCAGCAGGGCGACGACGAGCGTCACGATCAGGAGCACGAGAAACATCGGATCAGCCCCCCAGGGTGGTCGGATGCCCGTGATTCTACGCCCCCCAGCCGCCGGGCGCGACGCTGATTCGACCACAAGATTCGGAGTGCAGCCTCCAGGCGTATCGCATATAATTCTGTTTAGGAGGCTTGAAACAGAATGATCGACAAACAGGACATAGCAATACTGTCGATTCTTCAGGAAAACGCCCGCATGCCGAACGTCGCCATCGCGCGCCGTGTGGGGCTTGCCCCCTCGGCCGTGCTGGAGCGGATCCGGAAGCTGGAGCGGACCGGGGTGATCCGCGGCTACGAGCCGCGCCTGAACCCGGCGGTGATCGGGGCGCCGCTCCTCGCGTTCATCTTCGTCCACGCCGATGAGCGCATCGGCGGCCTGGACACCGGGAAGAAGATCGCCCGCTTCCCCGAGGTGCAGGAGGTCCACCAGGTCGCCGGCGAGGACTGCTACCTCGTCAAGGTGCGCGTCCCGGACACCGATGCGCTGGGGCGGCTCCTGCGCGAATCCTTCGGCGCGCTCGCCAACGTCCGCTCCACGCGAACCACGATCGTCCTTTCGTCGGTCAGGGAGTCGGCGCAGCTCCCTCTTCCGCCCGCTTCGGTACGCGCTGCGAAGCGCGCGCGGAAAGGACCGTCATGAGTCCCCTCTCCGGCTCTCCCGGCGCGACCCCCGCGTCGGCCAGCCCCTCCCGCCTGCAGCTCGCGATGGCGTTCGCGTGCATCTACATCATCTGGGGAAGCACCTACCTCGGCATCCGCTTCGCGATCGAAACGATGCCGCCGCTCCTCATGGCGGGGATCCGTTTCCTGGTCGCGGGTGCGCTCCTCTACGGGTGGATCGTTCTCCGCGGCGAAGCCAGGAGGCCGACGCCCGCGCAGTGGGGCGCGGCGGCGCTGCTCGGCACCCTCTTCTTTCTCGGCGGCAACGGCGGGGTCTCCTGGGCCGAGCAGCGCGTCCCGTCGGGCCTAGCCGCGCTGTTCGTGGCCACGATCCCCTTCTGGATGGTACTGATCGATTGGCTGCGCGGGAGCGGTGCGCGCCCCTCGGCGCGAACCGTGGCCGGCGTGGCGGCGGGCTTCGCGGGTGTCGCGCTGCTCGTGGGCTCGCGCGGCACCGGCGCCGGCGTGGACCGCGTCGGGGCCGCCGTGCTGATCGTGTCGCCGATCTGCTGGGCGTCCGGCTCCGTCATCTCGCGGCGGCTCGCCCACCCCGCGTCGCACCTCCAGTCGGGCGCGATGCAGATGCTGGCGGGCGGAGCCGCGCTGGTCCTGGTAGGACTCGCCACGGGCGAGGGCGCCCGATTCAGCCCCGACGCCGTATCCTCGAGATCGCTCCTCGCGCTCCTCTATTTGATCTTCGCGGGGTCGATCGTCGCGTTCAGCGCCTACAACTGGCTGCTCCACGTCACGACGCCGGCGCGCGTGGGCACCTACGCCTTCGTGAATCCGGCGGTCGCCGTGTTCCTGGGGTGGGCTCTGGCGGGAGAAGCGGTGGGACCCGCGACGCTGATCGCCGGCGCGTTCATCCTGACGGGAGTCATCCTGATCGTGGGCCAGGGCTCCGCCCGACACGGGTGACGCGCGCGAAGGGGAAACCTCTTCGCTAGATCGGAACGGGGTCGTCTGCTATAGAGGGCCTACTCGTGGACCGTCTGACCCAGGCGCGCTTGCAAGTTCTGGCCGCGGCCCTCCTCTTCTCCATCGGGGGCGCCGGGATCAAGGCGTGCGCCTTGACGGGGTGGCAGGTCGCGAGCTTCCGATCGGGGATCGCGGCGATCGTCGTCTGGCTCCTGATGCCCGGGGCGCGGCGAGGATGGACGCGGCGGGTGGGGCTCGTCTCGTTGGCCTACGCCGCCACGGTCCTTCTCTTTGTCCTCGCGAACCGGCTGACCACCTCGGCCAACACCATCTTTCTACAGTCCACGGCGCCGCTCTACATCCTGCTCCTCGGGCCGTCGCTTCTCCGCGAGAAGAGCCGCCCCCTGGACCTGGGCATCATCGGGCTCATCGTCCTGGGACTCTCGTTCTTCTTCATCGGCGCCGAGCCGCCGGTGCGCACCGCACCCAACCCGGTCGCGGGGAATATCCTCGCCGCGGTCGCGGGGGTCACGTGGGCGCTCACGTTGATGGGACTGCGGTGGATCGGGCGCGCGGAGGGCGCGTCCGGATCGTCGGCCGCCGTGGTCGTGGCCGGAAACACCCTGGCCTTCTTGATCGGACTGATGTTCGCGTTTCCGGTGGAAGCCGCGCGGCCCGTCGACTGGGCGATCGTCTCCGGGCTGGGAGTCGTGCAGATCGGGATCGCCTATCTCTTCCTGACGCGGGCCATGCGCTACGTCCCGGCCCTCGACGCCTCGATGCTCCTCCTCCTCGAGCCGGCGCTGAATCCGCTGTGGGCGTGGCTGATCCATGGCGAGCGGCCGGGGCCGTGGTCCATCGCAGGCGGTCTTCTGATCCTGGGCGCGACCGTGCTGAAGACCTGGCTCGATTCGCGGTTCCCGAGGAACCCGTGAACACCTCCGTGCGCGCGTCGCGGGCCGTGCTTGGCGCGGCCCTGCTCCTGGCAGCGCTCTGGGCGGGGACGGCCGGGCCCGACCGACTTCCCGTCTCGGAGCCCCGCCCCGCCAGAACCTACGACGAGGCGATCGCCCGCTTTCAGGCGCTGGAGGGTCGCGACGGGCCGGAGACGAATCCCGAATGCCATTCGCGGCTCTTCTCGAGAGGACACCGCACCGGACGGGCCGTGGTTCTCCTCCACGGATTCACGAATTGCCCGAAGCAGTTCGAGCGGCTCGCCACGCTTATCCACGCAGCGGGAGCGAACGTCCTGGTCCCGCGAATCGAGAGGCACGGCCTTCGCGACCGGATGACCCGCGACCTCGCGGGGCTCACCGGACGCGAGCTGGTCGAAGCCGCCTCCGATGCGATGGACATCGCGCGCGGCCTGGGGGACACGGTGGTCGTGGTCGGGCTCTCGTCGACCGCTGTCGCCGCGGCAGCCCTCGCGGAGACGCGTCCCGATCTCTACCGGGCCGTGATCCTCGCTCCGGCCCTGGCGCCTCGAGGAGTCTCGGCGCCGCTCGCGCGGCGCGTCGCCACGCTCCTGATCCACGCGCCGAACTTCTTCATCTGGTGGGATTCGAAGGCCAAGGAGTCGCTAGCCGGGCCCGCCCAGGCATACCCCCGGTTTCCAACGCGGGCTCTGGGCGAGATCTACCGCCTGGGCTCGCAGGTTCTGATCCAGGCGGAGGTCGACCGCCCCGCTGCCCGATCGATCGCGGTGGTGCATACGGCGGCCGATCGCGCGGTGAACAACGACCTGACCGCCGCGCTCGCGGGGCATTGGCGCGCGCGGGGCGCGAGCGTGGTCGAGCACGAGTTCCCCGCCGCGCTGGACGTCCCGCACGACATGATCGATCCGGAACAGGTGGATGCGCGCGTGGAGGCGGTCTACCCGGTGATCGTTTCGCTCGCGCTGGGCGGATAGCCTCCCAGGGTCCCACCAGGTGTCACCCCGGTCCCTGGAGGTCCCGTTCGAAGAAGAGGGCGCCGGGAATCGGGTTTTTGCGATACGGCGGGATCTCGCGGAAGCCGAGCGCGCGATACATCGCGATCGCCGCGTCCATCCCCGGAACCGTGTCAAGCCGCATGCGGAGATATCCGCGGGCGCGCGCTTCGCGAAGCGCGGCGTGGGCGAGATCGCGCCCGACTCCCCGGCCTCTCCACGCGGGGCGAACGTACAGGCGCTTCATCTCGCAGACGTCGGTCTGAAACGGCCGCACGGCGACACATCCCAGAGCATCCCCCACGTCCTCCGCCACGAGGATGCACCCCGCCGGCGCCGCGTAGGCCCCCGGCAGCGAGTCCACCTCCCGCGCGAAATCCTGGAACGCCAGGTCGAACTCAAGAGATGCGGCGTATTCGAGGAACAGGGTTCGCGCGAGCGCGAAGTCTTCCGGGGTGGTCGCGGCGCGGACCCGCATCGGGGTCACGGGAACGCGGTCGGGACGCTCGCCGTGCAGTGGATGAGCGCGCGGCTCGCGCCCGCGTGCTTGAGCAGCGCCAGCTTGTCCCCTTCCACCCGCATCTTCCCGGTCAGGATCGCCGCCGCCGCCATCGTGCGGCGCTCGAGAATCTCCCGCCACAGCGAGAACGGCGCGCGCAGGACGAACCCCGCCTCCGGGTGCGCGGGGCCGGGGACGAACTCCGCGCGCTCGCAGCGCCCCCGGGAAAGCTCGAGAAAGAGATAGCGGGGAGAAGCAAGGGCGGGGTCGGCCTCGAACGCAAAGAGGAGATTCCCGTTCCGGTCGGCGCCCCAGTTCGCCGCCGCATTGCGGTACTCCGACGAGCGGTTCAGCTCCTCACGCAGCGCGGCGGCCCACGCCGGCGTGCCGAATGGAATCGGCGCGCTCATCGGACCGGCTGCGCCGCCGGCCGGCGCTGGTCCAGCGGAAGGAACCCGGGGTTCAATACCCCGTCGGGATCGTAACGCCGCTTGGCCTGGGCGAGCGGCTCCCACATCGCGCCGAAGTGCTCGCGCCACTCCTCGGGCGTGAAATCCACGTATCCGGAAAGGTAGCGCTTGCCGCCCATCGCGATCGCGAGCCGGCTGGCCGTATCCAGCATCGGCTTCGCGTCCTCCCAGTACTTCGGCGGGATCGCCGGAAGGATTCCGAAGCCGATCAGGTTGTCTCCGGGAGGACGCATGAAGAGGCGCGACCGCGAGGTCGTACCCTTGGCCGGCCAGAGGAGGACGTGTCCGCCGACCAGGATCGACGGCGGAAGATCGGGAAGGATCGCCTCCAGTAGATCCGGCGCGGTCTCCCAGGGCATCACGCACTCCATCCACGCGTGGACGTGCTCCCAGGTCCCGCCCCGCTTCCACAGGTCGAACACGGGCTCCAGCCGCGCGAAGAAATCGTAGGTGGGAAGATCGTCCACGTAGAGTTTCTCGTAGGGACGGAGCCCCTCGAGCATCGCGGCGTCGTCCGGCGGCGCACCCTCGTCGAACTCGACGGTCGTGTGGAAGGGATAGAACCAGCGCGCGAAGACCTGGCGCCTTCCCGAGACGGGCTTCGTCCCCTGCGGCGACGGCGAGGCCCAGGACTCCAGATGGTCCCACCGTTTCGCGTCCATCGCGCGGCGCGCGTCGTCCAGGAAGCGCCGCGCGTCGTCGTACAGGAGGTAATAGGTCCGGGTCATGGGCTTCACGCGGCGAAGCTTGAGCCGCGCGCGCGTGACCACGCCGGCCTGGCCCAGCCCCGCGATGACCGCATCGAACAGCTCTGGGTTTCTCTCGGGGCCGCACGTGATGCTCTCCCCCGCGCCGGTGACGACGTCCAGCTCCTCGACCTGGTCCCCCTGCGTGCCGTGGCGGAACGAAGCCACGCCGATCCCGGCGATCGACAGCGTGCCGCCGACCGTCACGTTCAGGTTGTTCGTCAGGACCGGGGGCGCCAGGCCGAGGGGCTTCAGGCGTTCGAGAAGACTCCCCCAGAGAACGCCTCCTTCCACGTCGGCGGTCAGCCGGTCCGCGTCCACCGAGATCACCCGGTCGAGGGCGCCCATGGCGATCAGGATGCCGCCGTCGGAAAGCCCCAGGTGGCTCTGGCTGTGCCCCGCTCCGCGGGTCGCGACCGTCAGCCCTTCCTGGCGCGCGAAACGGATCGCGGCCGCCACGTCGGAAGCTCTCCGCGGCTCGACCAGGAGACGCGGCGTCGAGCGGAACAGGTGGCCGAAGTTGGTGGTCAGCTCCTCCGGCACCTCGCCGGCATCGCGCACCGCCCCTTCCAGCGAACCCCGGAGCTTATCGCGGAGTCCGCTCACCGAGCCCCGTGCGCCGGAGGTGGAGGAGAAGGAGGATCTGGCCGAAGTGCCCGGCGAAATGCTCCAGCACGTGGTAGTAGTACCAGCGGACGTTCAGCAGCCGCTGCGAGCCGTCGGGCCGCTCGCGGACGACCTCCCGATCCATGTCTTCATCCGGCCGGTCCTTCGTGGCCTGCTTGATGTAATTGCGCGCGCGGTCCAGGAGGTCATCGTAGAAGGCGATGCTTTTCCCGTTCAGGAGCGGAAACGAAGGGGCGCCGGCGGCCACGGGCATCCCGTCGTCGTCCTCGCCGATTCCGAGCACGCCCTGGATGCTGCCGCTCTTGTCGCCTTCGATGATCACCTTGGTCCAGTACACCTCGACGATCGCGAGATGCGTGAGAAGCATCCCGATCGTGTTCATGCCCGGCGCGGGCTGCCACATCAGGTCATCCGGGGTGAGGTCGCGAGTAACCTCGCGCAGCCTTCGAAGCTGGTCGTCGAGCTGGGCCATGAACGAGCCCGCTTCCCTGGAGCGAAATCCTGGAAGGGGAGCGAGTTGGGAACGGACGATCGTCTGCACGGTGACTCTCCATTTCTTGCGGGCGAGCCCCTGAAGAGCCGGGGCCCGCCGCGCGGTGCGATCAGGATGCCGGCTTCTTGGGAACGTCCCACGCCGGGGGCGGCGGGAAAACGAGTGCGGGCGTGTGGGACGCCGCGCCCGGCGGCACCCGCTCTGGAACGTGATGGCTCACGGCCGGCAGGCTTCGCAGATAGGCGACGATCGCCATCGCGTCCGGATGCGTGAGGTGGGCTAAGTCGGGCCACGGCATCGGCGGAGCAACGGGACTTCCGTCCTTGCCCACTCCGTTCTGCAGGGCCCGAAGAATCTCCTCGTCGGTCCAGCTTCCCAAGCCGGTCGCCGAGTCGGGAGTGAGGTTGGCGGCATAGGAAACGCCCCAGGGGCCCTTCCAGCCCAGCTCGCTCCCGGAGAGCGCTCGATTCATGTCGGGCACGCCGTACAAGGATCCCGGGGTGTGGCAGTCGTGGCATCCGACGATTGTCGCCAGATACTGCCCTCGCTGGATTGGAGTCATCGCGGCGGCCGCGGTGGTGGTGTCCGCGCCGCCGGTGGTCCGCGAGCCGGTTTCGGTCTTGGAGCAGGACGCTGCCGCAAGAGCGAGAGCGATGAACATGGCCGCTTCCGATTTGCGAATCATGCCTCGATTTCTCCTTTCGTTCAGGAAGGGACTTGAGCCACATAGATGTCGCGCGCGATCTTGACGACCAGTGCCAACACCACCGTCACCACCACGGCACGAATGAAACGGTCCCCGCGGCGAACCGCCAGGTGCGCGCCGAGAAACCCACCCAATAGCTGCGCCCCAGCCATCGGAAGCGCGACTTTCCACAGCACCGCACCGCGGCTCGCGAAGAAGGCCGCGGCCGCCACGTTCGAGCCGAAGTTCACCACTTTCGCGTCGGCGGTGGCCCGCGAGAGCGGCTGATGCAAGAGCGCCACCGACGTTAGGATTAGGAACGTTCCCGTTCCCGGTCCGAAGAATCCGTCATAGGCGCCAATCCCCAGCGACGCGAGGGCCCAGATCGCACGCGCCCGCCCCGCCGGGACCTCGGCCTGGGCCCCCGCCGGCGGCCGCACCGCCAGCACGATGACCGCGGCCGCGATCAAGAGCGCCAGCACGATGGGCCGCAGCACCTCGGGCCGGATCGCCAGCGCCAGCGCGACGCCCGCGGACGAGCCCGCGAGCGCGAGCGGAAAGGCGAAGCGCGCGGCCCGGCGGTCCACCAACCCCGCGTGCGAATAGCGGAGCAGCGAGGCGAACGAGCCGAAGACCGACTGCCCCTTGTTCGTCCCAAGCGCGAGATGGGGAGGCAGCCCCGCAGCGAGGAGGGCGGGCACCGTCACCAATCCGCCTCCGCCGCCGACCGCGTCCACCGTGCCCGCGAGGAGCGCGGCCCCGCACAGCGCCGCGACCTGTCCCGTCGAGAGTTCCGCAGCTCCTCCTTTTCGGGTGTGCGCCGCGAGCGGGCGATTATAACCCGAAGTCCCGCCGGTGGTATCCTGCGCCCGGCCGGGCCCCCGGCGCGCCAGCCGAACCGGACGGTCGAGCCCGGAACAACCGAGGAGGGAGCTTATGGGACGGATCGCGTGGGGCCGTGTGCTGCTCGGTGGGATCGTCGCGGGAGTCGTCTTCAACGCGTTCGAATTCGTGCTGCACGGCAGATTGCTCGCCGCGGCCTGGCGCTCGGCCATGCTCGCCCTGGGAAAGACCTCGCAGCAGATGGCCGCGTCTCAGGCGACGTCGATGCCGCTCCTCATCCTGTGGGCGTTACTCGCCTGCCTCTTCGGCGTCTGGCTCTACGCCGCCATCCGTCCGCGGTTCGGCGCGGGCCCGAAGACCGCGCTCGCGGCAGGGATCGCCACGTGGTTCGGGGTCACGCTCCTGCCGGCGATCGTGACCGTGGCGTTCAACCTCTATCCGCGCGATCTCGTGTGCGGATGGGTGAGCGGCGAGCTGATCGGTCTGGTGGTTTCGATCCTCATCGGAGCGTGGCTCTATCGCGAGGCGTAGCCGGAGGCGGAGGCGCGGCGGGCGCCGGTGGCGCGGCGAGGGCGCTCCGCGCGCCTCAGGGGAGCGGCTTCCCCACCAATCGAAGTCCCGCCGCCGCGATGTCGCGCTCGCGCACCAGGCGGCCTTCCAGCTCGAACACGGCCTCGAGCACGCGCTCCGCCGCCCCGCCCTCGCGCATCCGGTCGGCGAGGTAGCGGTAGAGGTAGGGCGCCTCCTCGACCGCGGCCAGCTCGAACCGTTCCCGCGCCGCGGCCAGCATGTCGTGCCCCGAGGCGAGCGGCGGGTCGGTCGTGTGCTCCAGCCGCCACCGGGCGAGCGGGCGGCGCTCGGCCGCGTGCTCGGGCGAGGGAGGAGCGACCAGCCCCGCGGCGATCAGAATCGACTCCAGGTCGTACAGCCATCTCGCCGTGTGCACGTTCACCCGGTCGAACGCGAACTCCTCGGCCACCAGGATCCCCTCCGGCGCCAGCGCCTCGCGCGCGCGATCCAGCGCGCGGTCGATCGGCGGCATGTGGTGGAGCGACCGCGTGAAGAGGATCGCATCGAAGGGCCGGTCAGCTTCGTAGTGATGGAAGTCCGCCGAGACCCAGGTCACCGGCGATCCGCCTGCATGGGCAGGCGCCTCGGGCGCCTCGTCGAGCGCGGTGATCCGGTAGCCGCGCCGCGCAAGGGCGCGGGCGATTGCGCCTCCGCCCGCCCCCACTTCGAGCACCCGCGCGGGAGGCGGCGGAAGGAAGCGCTCGAGGAAGCAAAGCGTTTCCCGCTCGGGGAGCGGAGCCGCGGGGCCCGCCTCCGGCGTCATCGCCCATCCCGCATCTGCACCGGCGATGCCGGCAGGAGGTCCAGCGCGATCACCCGTCCGTCCTTGCCGACCTGGCCGAAGGTGAGCACGCCCGTCGGGCAGGAGTGAACGCACGCGGAACAGCGCACGCACTCCGGGTCGCGCATCGGCTCCCCCTTGTTCGCGAAGTTCATCACGTCGATCCCCTGGTGGCAGACCGACGTGCAGACGTTGCACGAGATGCATTTCTTCTTGTCCGCGACGATGGCGAATCGGCTGAACCGCGCGTAAATGTGCATCAGGGCGGCCAGGGGACAGAAGAAGCGGCACCAGACCCGGCCCGAGAACCAGAAGTAGAGTCCGTACCCGATCACGCCCGCGAGAAACACGTCGATGACCCACTTGTAGGGCGTTTTCAGGAAGGGCTCGAAGATCCGGTCGGCCCAGTTCCCGTCCGGCAGAATCCATCCGGCGATCCGGACGAGCAGGATCAGGACCGCGATGCCGAGGATCCCCTGCCCCGCTAGATTCAGGCGGTTCCAGCCCGGCCCGTGCGGCATCTTGTGCCGGTGCGTGTCGCCGAGCGTCTCGGCCAGGGCGCCGCAGGAGCAGATCCAGCCGCAGTAGACGCCCTTCCCGAAGAAGTAGATGCCCAGCGGGATCAGCACGAACGTCTGCGCGGCGCTGATTCCGATCCACCACCAGAGCGGGTCGTGAGTGAAGACGTTGTAGACGTTGAGCGGCCACGCGAGGATCAGGCCGTACGCGCGCCAGTACTCGCGGCCATGTCCGTAGTTCGCGACGGGAAAGAGCGCGTCGGCCAGTCCCCGCGGCAAGAGCCCGTTGTGTCCCAGGTACGGAAGAATGACCTCGGGCAGAAGAAACAGGGGCAGCACCTGGATCGCGGCCAGGGTAACGCTCTGGGCGGTCACGTACGGCGTCTTCCGGCGCCGGATCCTCCGTACGGCGAACACCACGATGATGGTGGAGTAGGCCAGCGTGTACCAGAACGCGGGGCCGGCGGCGCTGATCGCCAGCGTTCCGAGCAAGGTCTGGGGATCGGATGCGGCGGCGGCAACGCTGCCGCCGGCGGCGGCGAGAAGATCGGGGAGATTGAACGGGAACCAGTGACGCTGGGCGAAGAGCGAGGACATCCGCCCGCCCGATTTCCAGTTGTAGAGCCATCCGCAGAAAAGGAGGAAAAGGCCCATCCCGGCCCAGGAGAGGGCGTGGCGCTCTCCGGCGATCCCGATCCCCGATCGGCGGAAAAAGCCGAGCGGCGCTTCGCGCCCGATCATCGTGAGAACGGTGTCGTTCGGGAGGCGCTCCTCGTGTCCATCCGCGTGGACGAGGGCGACGTCGCGGGGGCGGATCTCGCGGACCTGGGTGCGAAGCCGGAGCGAGACGCGCGCGGCGTGGAGCGCGGCGACGTTCTCGGGCTTGGGCCGCGACAACTCGGCCCCCCGATAGGAGAGTGTGACCCGCGCTCCGGCCCCTGCGACCGCGACCGCGGCTTCCACCGCCGAGTCTCCGCCTCCCACCACCAGCACGTCCTGGCCGGCGAAGTCCTTTGGGTCGTAAAGGCGGTTCGTGACCTTGTCGAGCTCTTCCCCGGGGACGCCCAGCGTGCGGTAGTCCCCGCTGCGTCCGATCGCGACGAGGACCCGATGCGCGCGGATCGGGCTTCCTTCGCTGACGTGGACCTGGAGCACGCCGCCCGCGCGCTCGACGCGCTCGGCGCGCGCGGCCGCGACGGGAATCCCGGCCGCCTCCGTCTGTCGCTTCAACTCTTCCTCCAGCGCTTCCTTGATGTCGGCGGTCACTTGAAGGGCACCCGCCGGGCGAACGACCTTCGGGTACGTGAAGATCGGCTTCCGATTCGGGAAATTGTGGATCGTGGCGAAGGGCTCCGCGCTTTCGAGCACGACGAAGGAAAGCCCGAGCCGCTTGGCCTCGACCGCGGCGGCCATGCCCGACACTCCCGCTCCCACGATCGCGACGTCCACGGGGCCGTCGTCCTGCCGCGGCGTCCCGCCTCCGCGACCCCCGAGCCCCGAGGCGATCCGCTGGATCGCCTTGGCTCCGGTGTCGAGGGCGACCTTGAGAAGGGGCACTCCGGTAAGGTCGCCGGCCACGAATACGCCTGGGACGTTGGTGCTTCCGTCCGCCCGGATCTCGGGGAGCTTTTCGACGGTTCCGGCCGGCCAGCGCGTGTGCAGCCAGTGGGCGTACCGGGAGAATAGGTTGGGCATCGTGGGGACTATACTCGCGCGGCCGGAGTCGTGTGACGCTGTGCTACAGCTGGTGGACCTCGTACCAGCGAATGATCTTCCAGGTCGTGTCCGGGCCGGATGTGATGGGCTTCAATTTGAAGTCCATATGGCTGCCCGTGCTCGCGACATCCGCCCCGTCAGATCGAAAGATACGGATGCTCGGCCGGAGTCCGGTGATGGTCACCCATCCGGGCGGATCACCGGGATCGGACGTGCGGGTCCACAGGCTTGGATCGGGCAAGTCGATGCTGACGGAGGTGATCGAGGGATCGCGCTGGATCCCCGACAGGGCGCGGGTCTCGTCGCTCCTGGTGAACGTCAGCGTACCCGAAGGCGGATCAGCCATATCCACGCTGGCCCCGGCGTAGTCGTCTGTCAGCACCGAGTCGATCATCGTGCTGTCGCGGAGCTGCCATGCGAGCTTGTAGTTCAGGATGGTGCTTTCCGGAGCGCTGGGAGTGAAGTAGTGGGGCACCGCGGGAGACTGGAAATGCGAATCCACGATCTTGTCTTCGCCACAGCCGAGCGCGAGACTTGCGAGCCCGCAGCACATGCAGAAAGACCGAATCCGATGTTTCACGGGTAAAGCCTATACCGGCGCGACGGACCCGCCAAACGATTGCAGGGCGGGTGCCGCACTTTGCGGGATGAAGTACTTGACAACACCACCCACTTGGCCGACTGTCTCCTCATGCGTCGCTCCCAGAACACGGCTCGGAAGCCCGCGGCGGACCGGCCGGCAACCCTCGACCAGAAGGCCCAGGAGCACCTCCGATACATCCGCGCCGCCATGGAGCGCTCGGGATCCTTCACGGCGGTGCCGGGGTGGGGCGGAGTCGCGATGGGAGGGACGGCGCTGATCGCCGCCTGGCTCGCTTCCCGCGCGGCGACATCTCAGGCCTGGCTCTCGGTCTGGCTCGCCGACGGCGTGCTCGCCTTTCTGATCGGCTGCTTCGCGATCCGGAGGAAGGCGGCGAGGTCGGGGACCCCGCTGTTCGACGGCGCCGCGCGCCGGTTCGCCATGACGCTGGCTCCGCCCATCCTGGCCGGGGCGATCGCCACGGTGGCCCTGGCCCACATGGGACAATTCGGGGTGCTGCCGGGGCTCTGGCTCCTCCTCTACGGCGCGGCCGTGGTGACCGGTGGGGCCTCGTCGGTGCGGGTGGTTCCGCTCCTGGGCCTCGCCCTCATGGCGGTCGGAACGGCCGCCCTGTTCTCGCCCCCGGCGTGGGGCAATGCGTATCTCGCCGCCGGCTTCGGCGGGCTGCAGATCGGATTCGGTCTCTTCATCGCGGGGAGGCACGGTGGCTGACCGCCCCATCCGCCGCCGAATCGACGGCGCCGACGTGCACCGGGACCGGGGCCGCGTCGAGGCAGCGCCCACCCCCGCGCCCGCCCCGGAAAGCTTTTCCGCGCTCGACCCGCTGATCCACGAGCGCGTGCGGCTGGGCGTGGTGAGCGCCCTGGCCGTGAACGATTCGCTGACCTTCCGCGAGCTCCGGGACCTCTTGAGCGTCACCGACGGAAACCTCTCGGTCCACGCGCGCCGGCTGGAGGAGGCGGGGTACATCGCCTGCAAGAAGTCCTTCGCCATGCGCGTTCCCCGCACCGAGTACCGCCTGACCCCCGAGGGGAAGCGCGCGCTGGAGCGCCACCTGGAGCATCTCGCCGCAGTCATTCGCTGGGCGCGCTCGTAGCGGTGCAACGCGCCGCGCAGGGCGCAGCAGGCGCACGGGCGCGTCCCGGCATGTAAGGAGGAATCGTCGTGGAATTCGTCCCGCCATTTGCGCCATTGGTCGTCCTGGCCTTTCTGGCGCTGGGGGCGGCGCTTGGAGGCACCGCGCTCGCGTTGCTCGCCGCGGCGATCTCAAGGAAGACCCGATTCCTTCCCTGGATCGCGGGCTTCGGCGTGGTGGTCGTGCTGGGTTACGCCGGCGTGCTGCTCGCCGATTCGGCGATCAGCCGGGAGCGGGTTCTCGGCCCCGGGGAAAAGAAATACTTCTGCGAGATCGACTGTCACCTGGCGTACTCGGTCGAAGGGATCGAAACCGCGCCGGCCGTGGGCCCTCCCCTCACGCCCCTCCGCGCGCACGGCCGCTGGCTGATCGTGCGGCTGAAGACCTGGTTCGACGAGAGCACCATCTCCCGGTATCGCGGCGACTCGCCCTTGGATCCAAGCCCCCGCGTCATCTACGTGGGGGACGCAGGCGGCCGGCGCTTCCCGCCGTCTCCGGAAGCGGATCGCGCCCTTCGGGCGGCCGGCAGGGCGAGCGTTTCGCTCACGCGCCCGCTCCGTCCCGGGGAATCCTACGAGACCCTTCTCGCCTTCGATTTACCGCCTGGAATCCGCGATCCGCGGCTGTACGTGGGGACCGACGATCCGGTGGCGTTCGTCTTGATCGGGCACGAGGAAAGCCCCCTGCATCGGAAGATCTGGTTTCGGATCTAGGGCCGGAAGCGACCCGGGGAGGGCCGCGCGACGCCGTCCAGGATCCCCCGGACGACGCGGGCGAGATCGTCGGGCATGCAGGGCTTCTGGAGGAAGTTGACTCCTGAGTCGATGACGCCGCGCCGGACCAGCACGTCGTCCGTGTACCCCGAAACGTAGAGCACCTTCACCTCGGGACGCTTCACCGCCATGCGGCGGACCAGCTCGCCGCCGGCCATTCCGGGCATCACCACGTCGGTGACCATCATGTGGATCCGGTCCGCATTGCTGGAGGCAATCTCCAGGGCTTCCATGCCGTTCTTGGCCTCGAGCACGGTGTAGCCCGCCTCCAGGAGCACGTCGCGGAACAGCTCGCGCACCATCGGCTCGTCCTCGACGAGAAGAATCGTCTCATGGCCGGGCATCAAGGACGCGACGATTCCCTCGTCGGGTATTGCATCCTCCGGGGCTTCGGTGCGCGGGAAGTGGAGCGTGAAGGTCGTCCCCGCGTCGGGGGCGCTCTCCAAGAACACCTCTCCGTCGCTCTGCTTCACGATGCCGTACACGGTGGACAATCCCAGTCCCGTCCCCTCACCCACGGCCTTCGTCGTGAAGAAGGGCTCGAACGCGCGCGACTTGGTGTCGGCGTCCATGCCGCACCCCGTGTCGCGCACCGCCAGCGCCACGCATGGCCCGCCGGGGATGGGGTCCTCGGGACCGGACAGCACCCGTTCGGCCCCGGAAAAAGTTCCGTCCGAGGACTCCACGTCGGAGGTCTGGACGGTCAGGCGGCCGCCGCGGTGCATCGCGTCGCGCGCGTTCACCGCGAGATTGATGATCACCTGCTCCAATTGCCCGACGTCGATCCGGATCCAGGGGCGCTTCGCCTGGGTCAGCACCTCCAGGTCGATATCCTCGCGGATCAGCCTCCGGAGCATGGGCTCCATCTCCCGGACCACGGCATTCAAATCGACGACCCGTAGCTGCAGCAACTGCTTCCGGCTGAAGGCAAGGAGCTGGCGCGTGAGGGTCGCGGCTCGATTCGCCGCCCGCTCGATCGCGTCGACCTCGCCAAGGCCCGCGCCGGTTCCCAGGCGGTCGCGAAGGAACTTCAGGTGGCCGAACATCGCGGTGAGCAGGTTGTTGAAGTCGTGCGCCACCCCTCCGGCCAGACTGCCGATCGCCTCCAGCCGCTGCGCGTGGCGCAGCTTCTCCTCGCTCTCCGAGAGAGCGCGCTCGGCCCGGCGGCGCTCGGTGATGTCCGTCGCGACCCCGATCACTCCCAGGATCGACCCATCGGTCCCGCGCATGGGTCCGGCGGAAACTTCGAACGAGATCGCCCCGATGTCGACGCTCTCGGTGACGGTTTCTCCCGAGAGCCCCCGCCGGATGCAAGCGGAGACGGCCGGCGTGTCGCGGTAGACCTCGTAGATCGACTCGCCGACGACCTGGCCCGGCCGGCGTCCCAGGGCTTCGAGTCCCCTGCCTTCCGACAGCGTGTAGATGCCGTCCGTGTCGACGGCGAACAGAATGATCGGGGCCCCCGAGATGACAGTCTCCAGCCGCTCCTTGCCCCGGCGGACCACTTCGAGGTTGGTGAGGTCCTGGAGCTGGCCCAGCACCTCGAGGGGCCGTCCGTCGGGTCCCTTGATGGGCAGGGCGGTGAGATACAGCTCCCGCCCGCCGAGGGCTGGCGACACTTCGCGATGGACGGTCGTGTTGGTGACGAACGCGCTCATCACGGGGCATTGGTCACAGGGCTCGTGGCTCGCCTTCAGTCCAACCTGCGTGCAGAGATCGGTGCAGGCGCGCCCGGTCCAGTCGCCTTCCGCCCGGCCGCCCACCAGGAACGCCATGGCCTTGTTGACCCACTGGACCGTGCGCGACGCGTCGGTGACGAACGCGTACGTGTCGGCCTGGTTTGCGACCGCGGCGAACTTCTGCCGCTCGCGATCGAGGATCCGGAGCTGCGCGTCGAAGGTCTTGAACCAGCGCTCGTACTGCTCCTGGCGCGAGAGCTGCCGGGACGTCTCGCGCAGGGACGCCGCCTTCCACGCGAGCAGCTCGAGGATCGCCTCGGACGATTCTCCATGGCCTCCTCCACCCGTCCCACCCTGGACCGAAGCCTCCCACACCCACGCGATCGCCGCCGTCGGCAGGTCGCGCGCGGTCTCGACGGGCGGAATCTGGAGCCGCAGCGCCATGGCGACAGGCGCGCCGGAACGGGGCCGCAGGTCGCGGTCGGTTCCCTCGAGGGCGGCGCGCTGGAAACGGACGCGCCGCTCGATGTCACGGGGGTTCGCTTCGGGGTACCAGGATTCGCTGCTGATCCCCTCGTCGGTCAGAACGAAGAGGGCTGAAGCGCGGGAGCCCGACATCTCCGCGAGGAGACGAGCGCCCCGGGCCAGCGCCGCCGGGAGATCCGTCTCGGCCCACACCTCCGCCAACTGCCGCGCGATCGGGCGCGAGCCGTCCGGGCGAGGCGTCGCGTCGTCGGGCATGGGTTACGCGGGAGCGCGCCTCGAGGCAGCCTTCGCGGCATAGGCGCGGGCCAGCCGGTCGGCCACGCGCTGCACCTGGACCACGGACTCGTCGTCGAACGCCGCGACGCGATGGCTGTCGATGTCGATCTGGCCGTAGATCGTCTCCCCTTCGCGGATCAGGACGACCAGCTCGGAGCGCGTTTCGGTGCTGCAGGCGAGGTAGTTCGTGATCTCCCGCACGTCGGGAACGTTCATGTTGCGCCGCTCGGCGACCGCGGTCCCGCAGACGCCGTTCCCCACGCCGATGAAGACGTGATCGGTCGGTGCGCCGACGAACGGCCCCAGGCGGAGCATGTGGTCCTCGAACAACTCGTAGATCCCGGTCCAGTGAAACCGGGAATCGCACTCGTGGAGACCGCGGACGGCTTCCTCCAGCAGGGTCTCCAGCGGCGCGTCCTCGCGGGCAAGTTGATCCAGACGGGCGATCACGCTGTCGGCGTTCATGTTGGGTCGGGTCCTCGAAATGGGAGACGGATGCGCCCAAGCCAAGGCGGGGCGCGTGACAGAGATCGGCGGAACGGGGGGTGTTGTTTAGAGCTTACGGGAGTGGAGGAAACGAATCCAGTCGCCGGGGGTGACCTGCGCCAGAACGTCGAAGCGGCCGCCGCCCAGGGGCTTCACGATCAGGGCTTCGCCCTCGCCCAACTCGTCCCGGCGGAGGCTCATGATGGGAAGGAGGACGTCCTGATGGGTGACCAGCACCGTGTTCGTTCCCGCGGCGGGCCGCGTGCTCAGCATGCGAAGACGCGCGGCGCGGCTCGCGCGCCCCTTCTGGAATAGATGGATGGTGGTGTCGGCGTGCCCGAAGGCGAGCGTCGCGGTGTCGCGGCAGCGCCACATCGGGCTCGCGAGCACGGTCCCCACGGGAATGCCCAGCTCCGCCATCGCTTTTCCGGTCTCGGTCGATTCGTGCCGCCCCTGCTCGCTCAGATTTCTCTGGGCCGCGCGGTCCGCGAAATTGAGAATGTCCGCGTCGCGCTGTGCCCAGTCGGTCTTCCCGTGGCGGAACACGATCACATATCCGCCGTGCCGAAGCGCCGCGATCAGCGTGGTATCGGGGGCGTGGTACCGGGACACGACCCGCGAGGATTCCGGAGGTGCCGCGGCGGTGCCGTCAGCGAAAGCCGCCGCCGGGGCTCCCGCCCCCAGCAGGACGGCGAGGATCGAGGCCGAGAAAAGTCTCATGCGGGAGCGGATTTCGCCGGGAGCTTGACCTCGGCGGCCGCCTTCGGCAATCGCCGCATGGCGTTCAAGGTCAGGAGGAGAAGCGGCGCGGCATAGCTCCCGCCCCGTTCGACGAACTCCCAGAGCGGCGCGCCGGAGATGGGATACAAGAGCTCGCACGATATCTTCCAGACCGCGATCAGGGCGAGGAGCCAGGTCGCCGGATAGGCGAGGACGGCGATGCCGAGCGCGATGTCGAACCACCCCGCCGCCGGCAGGATGGGGATTCCGCCGAATGGAAGGCCCTGCACTCCGACCGTCGCCCATTGTCTGGCAAGCATCTCCTTGTGCATGAAGACCCCGAACCCTCCGTGTCCAATCAGGAGAAGGGCCAGGGAGATACGAACCACGAGAGCGACGCGCCCGGCGGCGCCGGGGGCCGCCTCGCGCGGGTCGATCCGACGGAACCACCCGGACGCCCGGCTCGGCAGGCCGCTCCAGACGAGGAACGCCAGGGGGATGCCGTAGTTCCCGGCCCGCTCGAGAAGCTCCCACCCCGACTCCCCGGAGAGGGGCCGGAGGAGCGCGGTCCAGAACCCCCAGACCGCGCCGTAGAGAAGCAGGGCGCGCATCGGGCGGAGCAGGATCAAGGCGGCGATCGAGACGTCGACGAACCCGATCAGCGGCATGAGCCGCCACGCCGTGGGCCCGTCGATTCCGACGACTCCGAAATACGGCACCCAGGCGGCCTTGCCTCCGAGCACCCCGAACATGCCGTGTCCGAGGAACTCCATGGAAAAGGCCAACCGGAAGATCCAGTGGAGGATAGGCGCGAGGGAGGCGGTCGCCGTGGCGGAACGCGCTCGAATCGCCACGTCCTGGACCGGACGCATGCCACGACCATAGCAGGAAACGGCTGAGAAATCAAGGGCTTATGGAGTTTTCCATATCCCTCAGCCCTTCTTCAAGAGGGCGATCTGCCCCGCGTGATACAGGGCGTGCTGCACCTGGCCGTGGAGGAGGCGATAGAGGGGCGTGCTCCCGGCGGCGACCGGCTCGTCCAACCTGGAATCGGGGACCTTCGCGATCTCGCGCTGAAGCTGGTCGTGCGTCTCACGGAGAGCGGCCAGCGCGCGAAGCCATGCGGCCTGGCTGGTGTCGGTGACCGGGGGCCAGTCCCGCTCCGGAGTGACGTCCACCCGCTCGCCCCGGAGCCGGCGAAGGACGATCTCCTCCCACGCGCGCACGTGCAGCACGATCTCCCAGATAGTGTGCGCTTCCGGAATCGGCCTCGCGGCGGCGCGCTCGGCGCTGACCCCTTCCAGCACCTCGAAGACGTGCGGCCCGTGCCAGGCCTCGCCGTCGAACGCGCGGCGGTGTTGATCGGCGATGCGCTCCGCTTCGGTCATCTGTCCTCCGTCCGCGCGCCTTTCCGGTGCACGCGCCACTCGTGCGTGGCAGACTGGCGGCCGTGCGGCCGCGACTTTTCACCTTCGACATTTTCGGCACCGTGGTCGACTGGCGCCGCGGACTTCGGCAGGCTCTGGCCGCCGCCGGCTACCCGCTCGACGATCCGGCGTTCGACCGCGTGATCGACGCCCAGGCCGCCGAGGAAGCCGGGCCGTTCCGCCTCTACGCCGAAATCGTGGCCGAAAGCCTGGAGCGCGTGCTGGGCGTCGACGCCGATCGGGCGCGCGCGATCGGGCGTGACGCCGGCACCTGGCCCCTCTTCCCCGACTCCCGCGATGCGCTCCAGGCGCTCTCCACCATCGCCCCCTGCGCGGCCACCACCAACAGCGACGCCGCCCACGGCCGGCAGGTCCAGTCCAGCCTGGGGTTTTTGCTGGGCGGCTGGATCTGCGCGGAGGACGTCGGCGCGTACAAGCCGGACCGGCGCGTCTGGGAGGCCGCCGCCCGGCGAATGGGCGTCCCGCCGGGGCCCTGGTGGTGGCACGTCTCGGCGTACGCCGACTACGACCTGGGAATCGCCCGCGCGCTGGGCCTCACCTGTGTGTACGTCGCGCGCCCCCACGCGCGGCCGGGGCCCGCCGATCTCTCGGTGGCCGACCTGGCCGAGCTGGCGGCCCGCGTCGAGCGCGAATTCGGCGCCGCTAGCCCCCCTTCATGAGGCTCCGGAGCACGAAGCCGACGTTCGCGGGGCGCTCGGCCAGGCGGCGCATGAAGTAGGGCACCCATTCGGTGCCGTACGTGACGTAGACGCGCATCCGATACCCCTCCCGCACCAGCGCTTCCTGCAGGTCGCGCCGCACGCCCAGGAGCATCTGCGCCTCCCACTCCCCCGGACCGCGCCCGTGCTTCGCCGCGAGCCGCTTCGCCTCGGCCAGGAGCGTCTCGTCGTGGGTGGCGATCGCGGGAGTGAAGCCGTCGGCGAAGAGGACCCCCATCAGCTCGCGGTAGCTCTCGTCCACCTCGCGCTTCGAGGGGAACGCGACCTCGGGCGGCTCCTGATAGGCGCCCTTCACCAACCGGATCTTCGGCTTCAAAGGGCGCAGGCGGGCCAGGTCCGAGCGGGTGCGGCGCAGATAGGACTGCACCGCCAGCCCCACGTTCTCGTGCTCGCGGCGCGCGGCTTCGAAGAGCGACACCGTGGCCTCGGCGACCCCCGAGTGCTCCATGTCGATCTCCACGAAGTTCCCGATGGCCGCCGCGTCCTTCACCAGGGCCAGAGTCAGCTCGCGGCACAGCCCGAAGTCCAGCTCCAGGGCGACCTGGGTCGGCTTCACGGTGATGATGCCGTCGATCTTCCGGCGGCTCAATTCTTGAAGTATCTGGTGATACGAGCGGTAGGACGCGCGGGCCTCCTCCGCGTTCCGCACATGCTCGCCCAGATGATTCAGGATGACGCTCATCCTGGAGCGGTTCAGCCCCTCGGCGGTCCGGAGCGCGTCCTCCAGGGTCTCGCCCGCGATGAAGCGGCGCGCGAACCCCAGGCGCATGCCGGTGGCGCCGACGGTGCGCGTGAACGCGCGCTGCGTCGCGAGCCAGGAGATGACGCCGCGCGCTAGGGGCATCGTGGAAGTCGGAATCGGAGATCGGGAATCAAGGCCGGGTGACTATACCGAAGGCGCGCGGCTCTTGGTAGACTGCGCCCGTTCAAGCGCGACGATCCCGTCCCCAGCTCGAGGAGGTCCCATTGATCCGCGCTTCGGTTTTCCCGGCGTGTGCTCTCGCGATCATCCTGACTGCCGCGGGGCCTGCCCCGGCGGCGGCCCAGCATCAGCACGGCTCGGGGCCATTGACCGCCTCCGTGCCCATGTTCTCGGGCCTTGGCAGCGTGCACCACGTGGTCGGCACGCGGTCGGCCAGGACGCAGGCGCTCTTCGACCAGGGACTCCGCCTGTGCTACGCGTTCAACCACGACGAGGCGATCCGCTCCTTCCGCGAAGGGGCGCGAATCGATTCGGGCTGCGCCATGTGCTGGTGGGGGATCGCGCTCGCCTACGGGCCGAACATCAACTTGCCGATGGGCCCCGAGGCCGAGCAGCACGCGCTGGAAGCGCTGGCGCGCGCGCAGTCCGCCGCGAAGAAGGCCCCGGCCGCGGATCGCGCGTACATCGCCGCGCTCGCGGCGCGCTACGGCGAGCCCGCCGGCGAGAGCCGCGCGGCCCGGGACAGCGCCTACGCGGGCGCGATGCGCGCATTGAGCCGGCGCTATCCCAAGGATCCCGACGCCTCCGTCCTCTTCGCCGAGGCTCTCATGGATTTGCGGCCCTGGGACCTCTACACGCCCGACGGCACGCCCAAGCCGGGCACGGACGAGATCGTCGGCATCCTCGAGGGAGTCGTGCGCCGCTTCCCGCGGCACACCGGCGCCCTTCACCTCTACATTCACGCGCTCGAGGCGTCCGCCCACCCCGAGCGCGCCGAGGACGTCGCCGACCGCCTGGCCAACCTGGCCCCCGATGCCGGACACCTGGTCCACATGCCGTCGCACATCTATCTGCGCGTCGGGCGCTACGACGACGCGGCAGCCGTCAACGCGCGGGCGATCCTGGTGGACCGCGACTACCTGCGCCGCTACGACGTGCAGAGCATCTACCGGATGATGTACTACCCGCACAACATCCACATGCGGTGGTCGGCTCTTTGCTTTGCCGGCCGGAGCGCGGCGTCCGCCGCGACAGCGAAGGAGCTTGCCCAGGCCGTCACCTGGGACATGGTCCGGCAGATGCCGCCGATGGAATTCTTCCGCGCCGTCGACTACTTCACGCTCGTGCGATTCGGGAAGTGGGAGGAGGTTCTCGCGCTTCCCGCGCCCCCGACCGACATGCTCGCGACCACCGGGATCTGGCACTACGCGCGGGGTCTGGCCCTTGCCGCCGCGGCACGCTCCGCGGAAGCGGCCGCCGAGCAGGACAGCGTCGCGACGATCGCGGCGCGTCTTCCGGGCGACGCCTATTACGGGCTCAATCCCGCGCGGCCGCTCATCGAGTTCGCGGCCGTGCTCCTGGACGGCGAGATCGCCGGCCGGAGCGGACGGACCGACGACGCCGTGCGGCTCCTCTCCCAGGCAGTGGCCATGCAGGACGCGCTCCACTACGACGAGCCGCCGCCCTGGTATTCCACCGCACGGCAATCCCTGGGCGCCGTGCTCCTGAGCGCCGGCCGTCCCCGGGACGCGGCGGAGGTGTATCGGGAGGACTTGAAGCGCTATCCCGAGAACGGATGGTCCCTCTTCGGTCTAGCCGAGGCGGTGAAGGCCTCGGGCGAGGCGAGCGGTCCGGCGATGGAGCGCTTCAAGAAGGCCTGGGTGAAGGCGGACATCGTGCTGAGCGAGTCGCGCTACTAGGCACGGGGGCTTCCATGACCGACCTCCCGACCCGGAGCTTCGCGCTACCCGATCTCCGCATTGTTCCGGTGTCCAGCCTGGTGCCGCACGAGCGCCATGACGAGCATCGCACCGGTCCCTTGACCGCGCGTCTCCGCGCGCAGGGAATTCTCCGGAACCCGCCGGTGGTCGCGCCCTTCCCCGCTTCGCCCGAGGAGCGCTACATCGTCCTGGACGGCGCGAATCGCACGGAGGCCGCCCGCCAGTCGGGGCTTCCCTACCTGGCCGTCCAGGCGGTCCGCTACGAAGAGCCCGATGTCCGGCTCCTCACGTGGAATCACGCGCTGGCGGGAGACTCGGCGCGCTCTCTCGCCGGCCTCCCCTCCTCGATTCCCGGAGTCCGCGTGGCGCCCGAATCCCTGGCGCACGCGCGCGCGCTGTTGGCGCGGCGCGAAATCCTGGCGTTCGTGGCGATGCCCGGGGAAGAGGTGACCACGCTGGCGTGCGCCGGCGACTTCGCCGCGCGAAACCGGGCCCTGAATCGAATCGTCGAGACGTACCGCGGGCGGAGCCGCGTCTATCGCGTGGCGCCCGACTCCCTGGAGGCGGCGCGGGAGCGGATCCCCGACGCCGAGGCGCTCGTCGTCTTCCCGCGCTTCGCTCCCGCCGAGGTGCTGGAGCTGGCTGCGACGGGCGAGCAGCTCCCGGCGGGAATCACCCGGCACCTGGTCCTATGGCGCGCCCTGCGCGTCAATCTGCCGCTGGAGTTCCTGGGCGATGACGGGCAGTCGCGCGAGGAGAAGCAAGCCTGGTTGGAGGCCTGGATGCGGGAACGCGTGGAGCGGAGCCAGGTGCGCTTCTACGAGGAAAGCACGGTGCTGTTCGACGAATAGCGCCTGGGAGCGATAGGGCGATAGGGCCTAGGGGCCGAGCACCACCCGGCCGCCCTTCATCACGAAGCGCGGCGAGAGCACGGCCTCGATGTTCCGGTCGGGCCGGCCGTCGAACGCGACCAGGTCCGCGGCGAATCCCGGAGCGATCTTCCCGATCTCGCGCTCCAACCCCAGAAGCGAGGCGTTGACCGAGGTAGCCGCGCGGAGCGCCTCGACCGGCGTCAGCCCCGCCTTGGCCAGCCACACCAGCTCGTGCGCGTTCTCCCCGTGCATGGAGTAGACGGCGTCCGACCCGCAGGCGATCGCGACGCCGGCCCGTTTCGCCAGCTTGAGCGACGCGAACTGCTCCTTCTGGAGGGCGTCCAGCCGCTCCGCGTATCCCGGCGCGTAGCCCAGCGCCGCGCCATGGTCCGAATACCACTGCAAGTGATAGAGAGTGGGCACGAGATAGACGCCGCCCCGGGCCATCGCCCGCGAGGTCGCCGCGTCCAGCCGCGACCCGTGCTCCAGGGAGCGGACGCCGGCCTGGACCGCGCGCTTCGCCCCCTCCAGCCCCATCGCGTGGGCGGCGACCCAGTGTCCGCGGGCCCCGGCGGCCGCCACGGCCGCGCCGATTTCCGCGCTCGTGTAGAACGGGGTCCCCGACGTGTCGTCGAAAGTGCCGCCCGTGGCGTAGACCTTGATCCAGTCGCAGCCGCTCCCCAGATAGTCGCGCGCCTTCTTCGTGATCTCCTCGGCCGTGGCCGCGGTGCCGTCGGGGGGCCACCGGATGTCGGTCCGCCCGCCGGCAGGCGGATAGATCGGACCGGAAACGACGAGCCGCGGCCCGTTCACCAATCCCCGCGCCATGGCCTGCCCCAGCGCCAGATCCACGCCGTCGGCGTCGCCCATCTCGCGCACCGTGGTGATGCCGGCACGCAGCGTCTTTTCGGCGTTCCGCGCCGCCTCGAACGCGACGACGATGGGGGACCCGAGGAAATCGTTCACATAATTGGGGGCGCGGGTCGTGTCGGACCAGAGGAACGTAAGGTGGGTGTGCACGTCGATCAGCCCCGGAAGAAGCATGAGGCCCCGCAAGCTGATGGTTCGCGCCCCTGGGGGCGGCTGAATCGAGCGACCCACCTGCGCGATGCGGCCGTCCGCCACCAGAATCTGGTGGGGACCCTCGCTTACGTCAACGCCGTCGAAGATCCGGTCGCACTCGATCACGATGGGCGGAGCCGGCGGTTCCGCCAGCGCCGGCGCGGGCGAACCCACGCCTGCAGCCCCTGCAACGAGGAGCGCCGCGAGCCATGCCGCCGCGATCCGCGGCCCCATCACGGGCGCCCTCCGGTCCCCAGGGCCAGGTCGAAGAAGCGGCCCAGGATCGCACGCCCAGCGCGCTCCACCTCCGCACGGGCCCCTTCCTCCAGCACGCCCGCCGGGAGTCGCGGCGCCCACGCGCTCGCGAGCGCGCGATCCACCTCGAGGTGGAACTGGAAGGCGTAGACGTGGCGCCCCCAGCGGAACGCCTGGTTCTTGTAAAGCTCGCTGCCTGCCAGGAGCACGCCGCGCTCCGGCACGTGGAACGTGTCCTCGTGCCAGTGCACGACCGGGATCGCGTCGCCGTCCGGGCCCACGACCGCATCGCTCCGCCCTTCGGCGGTCAGCCGGACTTCGCCGATTCCCACCTCGGCCACCGGGCCGCGCTCCACGCGCGCGTCCAGCGCCGCCGCGAGGAGCTGGGCCCCCAGGCAGACGCCCAGAATCGGGAGATCGCGCTCCACGGCGTCGCGCAACAGGCGCCGCTCGTGCACCAGGTGGGGATGATCGGCGGTGTCATGGACGCTCATGGGGCCCCCCATCACGACGACGCCGCCGATCTCGTCGGCCTGCGGTACCGGCTCGCCGCGATCCATGCGGAAGAGCTCGAGGGTGACGCCGCGCTCCGCGGCCTCGTCGGCGATCGTGCCGGGCCCTTCCCACGCGACGTGCTGCAGGAGGGCCCACGGAAGCGCTTTCCCGGAGCGGGCGGAGGAGCGCCCTGCCTTCGATCGGGGCGAGGTCTTGGGAGGCACGCGCGGTAGACTACCACGGTCGGCTCCGCGCGCGGGTTTGACCCGCGATGGTCACGCGGCCGCCCGGCGCCCGTACAATGGATGTTCGCGCCGCTCCCGAAAACCCGAACGAGGAATCCCATATGAACGGAATGACCCGCTCAGCACTCGTGGCGTTCGCTCTGGCTCTGACCCCGCTCGCGGCACCGCGCCTGGGCGCCGCGGAGCGGCCGGAGGGCATGGCCCGCGCCACGTTCGCCGGCGGCTGCTTCTGGTGCATGGAGACCGCGTTCGAGGGAATCCCCGGGGTCGCCTCGGTCACCTCGGGATTTTCGGGCGGCGCGGAGAAGAACCCGACCTACCAGCAGGTCTCCGCCGGGAAGACCGGCCACATGGAGTCGGTCCAGGTCCAGTACGACCCGCACCGCATTTCCTACGGAACGCTGCTCTCGATCTTCTGGCACAACATCGATCCGACCCAGGGAGACGGCCAGTTCTGCGACCGGGGTGCGCAGTACCGGTCGGCCATCTTCTACGGAAGCGCGGAGGAGCGCCGGCTGGCGCTGGCGTCCGAGCGGACGGCCGAGGCCGAGCTCCGCGTGAAAAAGCCGATCGTGACGCGCGTCATTCCCTTCACGGCGTTCTATCCGGCGGAGGAGTATCACCAGGACTACTACAAGAAGAACCCCGCCGCCTATCACGCCTACCGGACGGGATGCGGCCGGGACCGGCGTTTGAAGGAGATCTGGGGCGTGGCGCCGCACACGGCGGGCTAGCCGGCACGCGCCGCCCCGAGCCCGGCGGCCCGGCCGGTAGACCAGGCCCAGGCGAAGTTGTAGCCGCCGATGGGCCCGAACGCGTCCAGCATCTCCCCGCAGAGGAAGAGCCCCGGACAGCGCCGGCTCTCCAGGGTGCGCCCTTCGACCTCGGAGAGCGCGACTCCTCCGCCCGTCACCTCGGCCTTCGTGTACCCCTCGTCTCCCGTCCACGGCAGCAGGAGCCGCGTCAGCGCCTCGACCACGCGCCTCCGGTCCTCGCGCTGGAGCTGAGCCAACTGCGTCCCGCCTGAAACCCGTGCCTCGGCCAGGAGCGCTTCCGCGAGCCTCGCCGGCAACCGCTCCCGGAGCGCGGCGAGCAGGGTCCCCTCGCCCTGGCGCAGCCTCCCCTCCCACGCGTCCGCATCCCACGTCGTCCAGCGCGCGAAGATGCGCTGGCGCCCCTCCGCTCCGGCGCCGACGCAGAGGTGGGAGAGGTTCAGGACGGACGGCCCGCTGTATCCCTTGTGCGTGAAGAGAAACCCTCCCGTGGTCACGAAGGCTTTTCCAGGAGCGAGCGGCGCCTCGAGCGTGACGGGGAGCGAGATTCCCGCAAGCGGAGCGTGGCGGTGCGGCCGCGCGACCAATGGCGTCAGCGCCGGGTAGGTGTCGTGCATCGCGTGGCCCAGGCGGCGCGCGATCGCCAGACCCGTGCCGTCGCTCCCCGTGGCCGGGACCGAGAGTCCGCCGGTCGCGAGCACGACGGCCGACGCGTCGATCGCCGGGCCATTCTCGACCGCGACGCTCCAGCCGCCGTCGCGCGGCACGGCGTCGGTCGCGACCACCCCGAAGCGCGTCTCCACCCCGCGGCGCCGCGCCAGGGCGATGAGCCCGTCCCTCACGTCCCGCGACCGGTTGGAGACGGGGAAGAGTTTCCCCGTCTCCTCCTCCAGCGCGAGCGGGATCGCCAGCGTCTCCTCGAAAAACCGCCGCTGCTCGCGGAGGGGCCAGGCCAGGAGGAGCTTCCTCATCGCGTGCGGCGAAGAGGCGGTGACGAACCGCGTGGGGTCGAGCGCCGAGGGGAGCACGTTGCACCGCCCTCCTCCGCTCATCACGATCTTCCGGCCGCCGTCCGGCGTGCGCTCCAGCAAGAGGACGCTCCGCCCGGCTTCGGCGGCGAAGATGGCCGCCGTGATCCCGGCCGCGCCGGCCCCGACGACGATGATTGGCAACCGGCGGCCGCTCACCCGCAACCCTCAGTCATCACGTGTTTCACCCTGAGGCACGACCCATGCAAACACCTTTCCGTACTCCCCTCCGGGATCGAGAGGAGAGGCGGCGTTTCGGCTTGCGGCGAAATACCAGAACCTCGTACCGCACCGATAGATGGCTGAAGGATCAGTCAGTTGCGGGCCCAACGTGGGGGCTCGGGCGCCGCTGGGATTGGGACCGTTCCGGGTACTGATGTCTGCGTCGGTTTGCAGCAATAGAGGTGACTCTTGGAAGAAATTACACGGACCGATACCCAAGACCCCGTGCAACAGGGAGACTCCCGGGAAGGCTGCTTCCATGTGGCGGCCATAAGAGGATCTAGCTAATGGAGCGTTATCGGAAGTTGTTAACCAGCGTAGCTGTGATGGGCTTGGCTTGCGCCCTTCTCTCAGGGTCCGCCCTTGCGCTACCGGCACCCTCACTCCAATTCGATCCGGCGGCCGATCAGGTTCGGGCAAGCAGTCCATCGCAGCCCCTGACCCTGGCGATGACCACCGCGACGAAGACCGGCTTCGGTAGCCGCGCAAGCGAGTTGTCGCTGGCGCGGGGCATCTCCGGGGACGGCGCCCAGTTGGAGCCGGGCATGGTAGTCGGAGCGAGCGCCAACCGCGCGTATCGGTCCAAGAAGACCTATATCCTGTCGGGACTGGCTCTCGCGGCGATCGCGACGCCGATCGCTCTCCACCGGTCCAGCGACGGTGGCGCGACGGCGCAGTCGGTTTCCACGGACACCAAGCCGCTCGCCCAGGCCACATCGGCTGGCGACTGTCCCAATGGTGATTGCGGCAACTGCGGCGACTGTGGCAATTGCGACTGCGGCAATTGCGGCGACTGCGGCGATTGCACCACCTGCGGCGATTGCGGCGACACGGGCGGTGGCGGCGGTGGTGGCGGTGGCGGCGGCGGCAATCTGCCGGAGCCGGGCACTGTACCGCTGATCGGAGCGGGCCTGATGGTGGCGCTCGCGTTCCGGTCGCGCCGGTAGTCCCATTCGTCTGACTTGACCTAGGGTGAGCGCGGGGGAAAGGAATCCTCCGCGCCGCCCGACGGTCCTTCTTCCTTCCCGACGAGCGAGGCTCGCAGGTAGTCGCGGTTCAAGCGCGCGATCGTCTCGATCGTGATCCCCTTGGGGCAGACCGCCTCGCATTCGCGGTGGTTCGAGCAGCCCCCGAATCCCTCCTCGTCCATCTGCGCCACCATCGAGAGCACCCGCCGCTCCCGCTCGGGCTGCCCCTGCGGCAGGAGCCCCAGGTGCGACACCTTTGCCGCGGTGTAGAGCATGGCCGACGCGTTCGGGCAGGCGGCGACGCAGGCCCCGCATCCGATGCAGGTGGCCGCGTCGAAGGCGAGATCGGCGGCCTCCTTGGGGACCGGCAGCGTATTGGCCTCCGGAGCGCTCCCGGTGTGCGCGGTGATGAACCCGCCAGCGGCGATGATCCGATCGAACGGGCTCCGGTCGACGATGAGATCCCGGAGCACCGGGAATGGCCCCGCGCGCCAGGGCTCGATGGTGATCGCGTCCCCGTCCCGGAACGAGCGCATGTGGAGTTGGCAGGCCGTGGTGCGCGCGCGGGGACCGTGCGCGCGCCCGTTGATGACCATGCCGCAGGTGCCGCAGATCCCCTCCCGGCAATCGTGATCGAACGCGATGGGATCCCCTCCCTTCACGATCAGCTCCTCGTTCACCACGTCGAGCATCTCGAAAAAGGACATGTCGGGGCTCACGTCGCGCGCCTCGTAGGTGACGAAGCTCCCGGGCGTCTCGCGGTTCTTCTGCCTCCAGACGTGGAGCGTCAGGTTCATACGTAGCTCCGCTGCGCCAGGTGCACGGCCTCGAACACCAGCGGCTCGACGTGCCGGAGCGGCTTCAGGTCGGGTCCCCGGTACTCCCAGACCGCCGCGTGGCAGAAGTTCTCGTCGTCGCGGAGCGCCTCCCCGTCCGGCGTCCGGTACTCCTCGCGAAAATGCCCGCCGCACGATTCCCGCCGCTCCAGCGCGTCCAGGCAGAGAAGCTCCCCCAGCTCCAGGAAGTCGGCCACGCGGCCCGCGTGCTCCAGCGCCTGATTCAGCTCCCGCTCTTCTCCCACGACGGCGGCGCTCTTCCAGAACTCCTCGCGCAGCGCGGGGATCTCTCGGAGCGCGGCCTCGAGTCCCGCCTCGTTTCGCGTCATGCCGCAGTATTCCCACAGGATGCGCCCCAGCTCGCGGTGAAAGGAGGTCACCGTCCGCGACCCCCGGATCGAAAGGAAACGCCGCGTGCGCTCATCCACCGCGGCCTCCGCGCGCTTCACCTCCGGGTGGTCGGGCGTGACGCGCTCCAGCTTCCCGGCGGCCAGGTAGTCCCCGATCGTGTAGGGGATCACAAAATAGCCGTCCGCCAGCCCCTGCATCAAAGCGCTGGCGCCGAGACGATTCGCCCCGTGGTCGGAGAAATTCGCCTCGCCCAGGACGTGGAGTCCCGGGATCGTGGACATGAGGTTGTAGTCCACCCACAGCCCGCCCATGGTGTAATGCGTCGCCGGGTAGATCCGCATCGGCGTCTCGTACGGATTCTCACCGGTGATCCGCTCGTACATCTCGAAGAGGTTGCCGTACTTCTCCTGGATGGCGGGCGCGCCCAGGCGCCGGATGGCGTCGGCGAAGTCGAGATACACGCCGCGCCCGCCCGGCCCGACGCCCCGCCCTTCGTCGCAGACCTGCTTCGCGGCGCGGGAGGCGATATCGCGCGGCGCCAGGTTGCCGTACGAGGGGTACTTCCGCTCCAGGTAGTAGTCCCGCTCCCCGTCGGGGATCGTCGCCGGGGGCCTCGTGTCCCCTTTCACCTTCGGCACCCAGACCCGCCCGTCGTTTCGAAGGGACTCGCTCATCAGAGTCAGCTTCGACTGATGCTCGCCGGTCACGGGAATGCACGTGGGGTGGATCTGGGTGAAGCAGGGGTTCGCGAACCCCGCGCCTTTCTTGTACGCCCGCCAGATGGCCGTCGCGTTGGCGCCCTTGGCGTAGGTCGCGAGATGGAAGACGTTCCCGTACCCGCCGCTCGCCAGGCACACGGCGTCGCCAAGGTGCGATTCGACCTCGCCGGTGACCAGGTCGCGCGTCACGATCCCCCGCGCGCGTCCGTCGGCCACGATCAGCTCCAGCATCTCGTGCCGCGAGTGCATGGCGATCGTTCCCAGGCCGATCTGCCGCTCCATCGCCTGGTAGGCGCCCAGCAGGAGCTGCTGCCCGGTTTGGCCTCGCGCGTAGAACGTGCGCGAGACCTGGGCCCCGCCGAAGGAGCGGTTCGCGAGCAGGCCGCCGTACTCGCGCGCGAACGGCACCCCCTGCGCCACGCATTGGTCGATAATCCGAACCGACGTCTCCGCCAGGCGGTAGACGTTGGCCTCCCGCGAGCGGAAATCCCCGCCCTTGATCGTGTCGTAGAACAGCCGGAAAACGCTGTCGCCGTCATTCTGGTAGTTCTTCGCGGCGTTGATCCCGCCCTGCGCTGCGATGGAATGGGCGCGGCGGGGGCTGTCCTGGTAGCAGAAGCATTTCACGTTGTAGCCCAGCTCGGCTAGGCTGGCCGCGGCCGAAGCCCCGGCCAGCCCCGTGCCGACCATCAGGACCGTGTAGCGGCGCTTGTTCGCCGGGTTCACCAGCCGGATCGAGCTCTTGTGCTTCTCCCACTTCGCTTCGACAGGGCCGGGCGGGATCTTCGAGTCGAGCTTCATGCCGTCACCGGATCACGCCCGCGAGCACCGCGAGCGGGAAGGAGATATTGACCACCACGACCACGGCGGTCAGGAGACCGGCCAGGCCGTGCCTGAGGAAGTTGTAGCGGGGATGCGAGAGCCCCAGCGTCTGCAGCATGCTCCAGACCCCGTGATACAGGTGATAGCCCAGGGCCAGCATCGCCGCGATATAGAAGAGGGAGACGGGCAGGACGCGGAACCCCTCCACGAAGTTGTGGTAGGCGTCGCCGGGGATGAAGGAGGGATGCACCGTCCCGAACGTGAAGTGCAGCAGGTGATACACGATGAAGAGGGCGAGAATCGGCCCGCTCCAGACCATGGTGCGCGACGCATACGTGGAGCGGTCATGACGCACCGTGCGGTAGCCGATGGGGCGGGCACGCCGGTTCTCCACCGCGAGCGCGGTCGCGGCCCAGATGTGGAGGAGCACCGAGGCGAGCAGCACGGCGCGGGCGATCCAGAGCGCGGCGCCGTGTCCCAGGTGCCGGAGCCACGCGGCGTAGGCGTTCATTGCTTCCGGGCCCAGGTAGGCCTGGAGGTTCCCGATCATGTGGGCGACCACGAAGCCGACGAGGATGATGCCCGTCACCGCCATCACCACCTTCCTTCCGATGGTTGAGGCGAAGAACGACGGCCTTGGGCGCACTGAATTCCCCGGGATGGACCGCGAGCGAACTCGTGACGGGACGGATCAACGGCGCATGGTAGCGCGGCGGCACTCCGGCGACAAGTTCGCGGAGGTATACTGGCGCGATGAACCGTACGAAGGCGGCGTGGATCCTGGCGGCGGCGGCGGACACGCTTCAGATCGTGCTCCTCCCTGCCACGGGCATGGGCGCCCTGTCGCCCGTGAACGACGCCATCGACGTCGTGGTGGCGATTCTCATGATCGCGCTCATGGGGTGGAACATCGCCTTTCTGCCCACCGCCATCGCCGAGGTGGTCCCGATGCTGAACCTCTTCCCCACCTGGACAGCCGCCATGTTCTTCGTGTCGCGGCGGCGCGGGGCCCTACATCCCCCCACGACGTGATTCCGACGGCACGCTCCTCCTGACCGGGGAGGAAGTCACGCGGCTCTTGCCGATGGAGGAGTGTGTCGACGTGATGGCTTCCGCGCTCCGGGCGCTCTGCCTGGGGGAAGGGGTGCAGCCCGTGCGGTCGGTGCTCCGCCTGCCGGACGGATCGGGGCTGCTCGGCGTGATGCCGTCGTACCTGGGCCCCGATGCTGGGAGCACGGCCGGCGCCGCCCCGAGCATGGCCGCCCACCTCGGCCTCAAGGTGATCACCGTCATGCCCGGCAATCACGGCACGCCGTACGATTCGCACCAGGGCGCCGTGCTCCTGTTCGAGGCGGATCACGGCCGGCTGATCGCCATCGCCGACGCCTCGGCGGTCACCCGCACCCGCACCGCCGCCGTGAGCGCAGCGGCCACGCGGGTTCTGGCGAATCCCGACGCGGACGACCTCGCCATCCTGGGGTCCGGCGTGCAGGCGGCCGCGCACGTGGTGGCCATGCGCGCGGTGCGCCCGATCGCGCGAGTCCGCGTGTGGAGCCGCAGCGCCGACAGCGCGCGGCGCTTCGCGTCCGAGGCCGCCGCGCGCACCGGGATCCCGGTCGAGCCCGCCCCGGACGCGCGCGCCGCCGTGCGGGGAGCCTCGATCATCTGCACGACGACGGCCGCGAGCGATCCCGTGCTGCTCGGCGAATGGATCGCGCCGGGAGCGCACGTGAACGCGGTGGGCGCGTGCACCCCCGCGGCGCGGGAGCTGGACACCGATGCCATGCGCCGCGCGACCCTCTTCGTGGACGACCGCGCGGCCGCGGTGGCCGAGGCGGGCGACCTGTTGATCCCGATCCGCGAGGGAGCCGTGACCCAAGACCATATCGCGGCGACGCTCGGAGAGGTTCTCACCGGCGCCCATCCCGGCCGGCGCGCCCGCGGCGAGATCACCCTGTTCAAGTCGCTCGGCCTCGCGGTCGAGGACCTGGCCGCGGCGGCGCGCCTCTACGCCAACGCGCTGGCGACGGGCGCGGGCACCCGGATCCGACTGGGAGGGCTGCGATGACTCGCGTGTTCGAACCCCCGAACCTCGCCGAAATCCGCGGCGCCCGCGAGCGGATCCGCGGCATCGCCATCCGCACGCCGCTGGTCCGCCTGAACGCAGACGGGCCGGCAGAGATCTGGCTCAAGTGCGAAAACCTCCAGCCGATCGGGTCGTTCAAGCTGCGGGGCGCCGGAAACGCCCTCGCGCTGGCGCCGCCGGGTTCGCTGGCCGACGGGGTCTACACCGCGAGCGCGGGCAACATGGCGCAGGGCGTCGCCTGGTGCGCGCGGCGGCTGGGTATCCGCTGCTCGGTCGTCGTGCCCGAGCACGCGCCCGCGACCAAGCTGGCCGCGCTCGAGCGGTTGGGAGCCACGGTGGTCAAGGTTCCGTTCGACGCGTGGTGGCGCGTGATCACCGAGCATCGGTACGAAGGGATGAGTGGCTTCTTCGTCCATCCCTTTGCCGACCCGGCCGTCATCGCGGGAAACGGAACCATCGGGCTCGAGATCCTCGAGGATCTGCCGGACGTGGACACCATCCTCGTCCCCTATGGCGGCGGCGGCCTTTCCTCGGGGATCGCGGCCGCGGCCGGGGCGATCGATGCCCGCGTGCGCGTCCTGGCGTGCGAGGTGGCGACAGCCGCCCCTTTCACCGCCTCCCTGGCGGCGGGGCGGCCGGCGACGGTGGACTACACGCCCAGTTTCGTGGACGGGATCGGCAGTGGGAACGTGCTCGAGGAGATCTGGCCGCTCGTGAGCCGTCTCCTCAAGGGGAGCGTCGTCGTCGCGCCGGAGGAGGCCGCAGCGGCGGTCCGGCTTGTGGCGGAGCGAAACCGCTTGATCGCGGAAGGCGCGGGCGCGGTGCCGGTGGCGGCGGCACTGTCCGGAAAAGCGGGCGGCGGCAAGATCATCTGCGTCCTCTCCGGAGGCAACATCGACGGCGCCAAGCTGGCCGCGATCTTGTCGGGACAGGTTCCGTGACGCGCGGGGGAGGCGGGAGCGGATGAGGGGCGCAGCGGAGGAAGAGGCTTTGCGTACCTCTCCCTCCTACCCCTCCAGCCTTGTGCTATCACCGGCGGCCGGAGGAGCGCGCCCGCATTTATAACTTCAGAGCCAATCCGGCCGAGAGCGTCCAGAACGAAGGGTTGAACTTCTCGGGGATCAGCCTCGATTGCTGGTCCTGAAGGAACACATAGCGGCCGTCCAGGTCCGCCGCGATATGCGGGGAGAGCGGGATCTTGAGACCGCCGGCGATATGGACGCCGAAATCCTGGGTGGTCTCGTCCTGGATCAGATCGCTCTTGTAGTCGTACGTCGTGTGGTACCAGCCCACCCCGGCGCCCGCGTAGAAGAGATTCGCCGGCGCCAGCAGAAGCGATGCCGAAATCGGCCACTGCCGCACGTTCAACGCTCCGTTCGACTGGCTCTCGGTGCGGTAGCCTCCGGCGATCTCGCTCTGCAGCAAGTTGGGCACCAGCGTCCCGCGAAGCGCGAGCCCGAACATGCCCTTCGCCTGGTCGGAGTCGGTCGATTTGGTGATCCCGTACGACGGGATGATTTCCGCCGCGGGCGATGGAGCGGGAACCAGCGGAAGAACGAACGCTGCCACGAATAGCGTCACGAGCAGCGCGCCTCGAAAACCGGCGGCGCGGGGCGCCTCATCGCGTGTGAAAAGCTGAACGTTGTTCATCGCACTCTCCTTCCATCGAGTCCGTCAGGGACTTCTCGGATGGTTCTTCGAAATTTCGGCGGCCGCCCGGCGCGGTCGGGTCGAGGCAAGGGGAGTGAGACCGTGGGGTCCGGCCGGGCGTCGCCTGACCGGATGCATCATCAAGGCGCGTGCCACCCCTTCGGAAGGGCCGGCTCCACGCGCCTAAGTTCCTGATTTCGAAGGCAATGACCATCGGTAGGGCGCCACCGGGAGAGGCGTGCCTTCACTGCTCCGCCCGGTACAAACGCGACGCTGGCGGTTCACCCGAGCTTCAACTTTGAAAGAATTTCTATGAAGTCCGGGCTCCCGCTTCCTTCCGTGCTCCTGGCTGGGGAACGATGCGGAGGTAGGGCTTTGGCGCTTTCCAACCATCGGGAAACTTCTTCTTCGCATCTTCGTCGGAGAGGCTGCTCGCGATGATCACGTCCTCGCCGCGCTTCCAGTTCACCGGGGTCGCGACGCTGTACTGGGACGTGAGCTGGAGCGAGTCGATCACGCGCAGGATCTCCTCGAAGTTGCGCCCGGTGCTCGCGGGATAGGTGATCATCAGCTTCACCTTCTTGTCCGGTCCCACCACGAAAACCGAGCGCACCGTGAGCGTGTCGTTCGCGTTCGGGTGCACCATCCCGTAGAGATCGGAGACGCGCCGATCCGGATCGGCGATGAGCGGGAAGTTCAGGGCGTGGCCCTGCGTGTCGCGGATGTCGTCGGCCCACGACCGGTGCGAATCGATCGGGTCGACGCTCAATCCGGCCACCTTGACGTTCCGCTTGTCGAACTCGGGCTTCAGGCGCGCCACCTCGCCCAGCTCGGTGGTGCAAACGGGCGTGAAATCCTTGGGGTGCGAGAAAAGCACCGCCCACCCGCTTCCCATCCATTCGTGGAACCGGATCGGGCCGGCCGTGGTCTCAGCCGAGAAATCAGGAGCCGTGTCGCCGAGCTGGAGTGCCATGACGTTTCTCCTCTCGAGTGGGTTAACCGGCTTCGAAGACGATTGCGTTGAGCTTTACCGGCACGGGATCGTCGCCCAGCTCCGCGCGCAGACGTTCGGCGAGCTTCTGCTCGATCACGGCGACCGACGCCCCGCGAGCCTGGATCTCGTTCACGACCGGGTTCCCCTCCACCAGGCCGCGCGCGAACTCCTCGGCGCTCCCGGCCGTGCTCGAAAGGGGCACGGTCTCCCCCTGGCTCCGGGCAAACCCGGCGGCCCGGAGCATTTGCTTGAGGCGCGCCTGGTCGTTCAGGCTGAACGGGACCTGGTAGAAGGTGGGCGGATCGGCCGGGAAAAAGCTCGTGATCACCTCGTTGGCGATCGCCGCGAAGCGGTTCCGCTCGATCGCGTCCCAGACGTTCATCAGATAGGTCCCGCCTGGAGCGAGCAACCGGCGCGCTTCGCTAAGAGCCGCCTCCTTGTCCGGGGCGAACATGAGGCCGAACTGGCAGACGACGACGTCGAACGAGGCTCCGGGAAGCTCCGTCGCGATCATGTCGGCAGCCCGCCACGAGACCCGCGGGTCCTTCCCGACCGCCTTCCTGGCATGCTCGACCATGTCCGGATTCAGATCCGTGGCCAGGAGCGACGCATCCGCGGGAAGAGCCTCGAGGAGCCGCCGGGTGACGATGCCCGATCCGCAGGCCAGCTCCAAGACACGCCGGGCGCCGCGCGGCAGGCGGCGGGCCAGGTCGCGGGCGTAGGGCTCGAAGATGACCGGCCCCAGACAACGGTCGTAGAACTCCGGGATGGAGGCTGTAAACTGCGCGTGCACACCGCTCGCGGGTTTCATCGGGCAGACATTATGGATGGATCGCCCCGCTCGCGCCAGCCAGAACGGAGGACGAAATGCCAGACCCGTCCAGGAAGCTACGCCGGTCCCGGAATAAAGTCATCGCCGGCGTCTGCGGCGGAATCGCCGATTGGCTCGGCTGGGACCCGACCCTGGTCCGCGTGCTCTATGTGGTCGTGTCAATTGTGAGCATCGCGTTCCCCGGCACCCTGGTTTACATCCTTCTCTGGATCATCATGCCCGCGCCTGACTCCTGAGGGCGTAAATCTTGCTGAGAGCCACTTCCGCCCTGCCGGACGCCGGCAGATCACAAACGGAGGTGTATTCATGGCGAACGTGACGCATGCTGTGGACAAGACGATGGAGAAGACGGTGGACAGGGTGGCGAACCGGCCCGAGCGCACCGAGGGCGGCATGGCCAAGACCATCGAGAAGCACACGTCGAAGATGCCGTCGGATTGGTTCCTGACCGCCGCGGTCGCATCGATCGGCCTGTCGCTCGCGATGCAGTTGTCCGGGAACAAGCACAAGAGCCTCTTCTTCGGAGAGTGGGTCCCGACGATTCTTCTTCTGGGGGTCTACAACAAGATCGTCAAGGTGGCGGGCTCGGATCGTTTCGATGGCGGTGAGAATCGCCTCGAGGCGGCCGGCGCGCGTTAAGCGGAGGTCGGATCCGGTACTTCCTTGTCGGCATCCTGGCGCTGTCGGCGGGCTGCGCCACGCTGCGCGAAGCCGCCGCGCTTCGCAGCGTGGAGTTTCACTTCGACAGCGTGTCGGATGCCCGGGTGGCCCGGGTCCGGCTGGACCGCCTGCGGTCGTATCGGGATCTGACCGCGGCCGACGTGGCCCGGTTGGGTATCGCGGTCGCGTCGAAGGACGTTCCTCTGGAGTTGACGGTCCACGTCCAGGGAAGGAACCCCGAGACCAACCGGGTCACGGCGCGCCTGATCGGGCTGGACTGGACTTACGTGGTCGACGGCCAGGACCTGCTCGCGGGCACATTCCAGCAGGGGCTCCAATTTCCGCCGGGAGTGCCGGTCGACATCCCGATCGCCCTGCAGCTCAACCTGGTCCGCTTCTTCCAGGGGGGCGCGCGCGACCAGTTCGAGACCGCCCTGTCGCTGGCCGGCTACGGCGCCCAGACCCACACCGTCGTTCTCCGGGTCAGTCCCACCATCGACACGGCCCTGGGACCCATCCGCTATCCGGTTCCCATCTCGATCCCGATCGCATCGCCGCAGTAGCCCGCCAGGTGGCATACTCGTGCGCGCAGCACCCTATCCACCCGCACCGCTTTTCACGGAGGTTTGGCATCATGGCGAACGTCAAGGCGATCCCCGACGGCTACACCACGGTTACCGCGTCCATCACGTTCAAGGACGGCGAAAAGGCCATCGAGTTCTACAAGCGCGCGCTCGGCGCCAAGGATCGCGGCATCGCCCGCGGCCCGGACGGCAAGATCATGCACGCGGAGATTCAGATCGGAACCTCGATCATCATGCTCAACGACGAGGTGATGGGCTCCCGCTCCGCGGAGACGAGGGGCGGGTCCCCGGTCTCCTTCTACCTCTACGTCGAGGACGTCGACGCGGCGATGCAGAAGGCCATCGCCGAAGGCGGCAAGTCGACCATGCCGGTCATGGACATGTTCTGGGGCGACCGCATGGGGCACTTCAGCGATCCGTTCGGATACGAGTGGACGCTGGCCACTCACGTGAAGGACGTGACCCCCGAAGAGATGAAGAAGGGGCAAGAAGAGTTCATGAAGCAGATGGCGTCGCGCTAGCGATCGCGAGGGGGACCGGCCGGATGCCCGGGGGCGTCCGGCCCTCCCCGGTCTCGCTCCGGCCGTTCCTAGCGGCGGAGCTCCGTCGACCGTCCCATGCCGCGGTGCGTCGAGAAGGTAACGTCCTCGCCCCCCTGCCCGTCTCCGTCCACCTCCAGCACGTCCCCGTGCGGCGTGAGCACGACGGTCCGGTGCGCCGTCACCTCCGGGATGAACGTGCCGTCGTCGTAGGTCCAGCTCATCGCGATGCTCGCGACGTAGACGTCGGCGAACTCCTTGTCGCCGGTTTCATAGGTCTTCCGCCGTGAAATGGTCGCCCGGTAGACCAGCTCGCTCGAGAACATCGGCTCGTCCCCCGGCACGCGGTAATCGTGGTCCCGGTATTTCTGGGTGAGCTTGAGGTAATAGTCCAGAGCCCCTCGCGTCGCGGAGTAGGGGATGCGCCGCGCGCCCATTCCCCGGCACCACCATAGCGGCACGCCCGCTGTGTCCGAGCCCATCTCATAGCCTTCCCGGGTGGCCAGGTCCCCGATGAGGTCGCGGGGCGGGTAGACCGCTTCGGCGATTCCCAGGATTCGCGACGCCTCGGGCCCCTCGGCGACCCGCTGGATAGAGCAGGCGTAGTCCCCTTGCTTCCCCGCGCAGCCGCCCGGCGGCGCCGAGCGCGCCTCGGACCAGACGATGCTATAGCCGGGCGGCGTCACGGGCACGGGAGGCGGGGCGCCCGCGGCGAGGGCCGGCGCCAGCGAGGCCAGGACGGCGAGCGCGAATGGGAGCAGGCGTTGAAGGCCGCGGTCATGCGGTCCGGGCATGAGAGGCTCCTCCCTCGATCTGCGCCTGTACCTGCCGCCGGAATTCGAGCGGGCTGGCGATCCGGTCGAAGCGCTCCGGCGTTCCGCCTGTTCCGCGCACGGTGACCGTTCCGAATCCGAGCGACTTTCCCAGGAACGTCTCGTCCACGACGACGCTCTCGATCTTGGAGAGGAAGATCTCGATCGTCTTTCGGCCGAAGAAGCCGGTCTTGATCAACACCCGCTTGTTGGTGACGGCGATCTCGGTCGCGTTTCGCCGGAGGATGCCCGCGAGGATGACGGCGCCCCCGGCGGCGGCCAGGACCCCGCCGGCAACCATCGTCGCCCGAAACCCGCCGCCCGCGCGGGAAGCCGCCACCGCTCCGATGAGGAGAGCAGCCCCCGCGATCACCAGAATGCCGCCCACCACCGCGTGCCACAGGAGGACGATCCAATGGAGACGCGCGCGGTAGAGCACCGTCTCGCCCACGATGAGCGTCTTCGGGATATAGCTCACGTCGGGGTCTCCCTCCGGGTGAACCTGGATGGCACGGGAACGCGGGCTGAGCCTACGCCCTTGGGGCTTGGGCCCACAACCGGCGGGTCTCGGAAAAGATGCGACGGTACCGGGCCGGTGGTACATTGGCCCTCGAAGGGTGTTCGCGGTATAATGTTAGGTCCGCCCCCGCGGAGCAGTTTCCTTCACGGTGAGGATCGCCATGAACCCCGATGTGGAGCAGGTCGCGTCCAGGACCACATTGACAACCAATACCGCCCTTCTCGAGTGGGTCGCGGAAACGGCCCGCCGGTGCCAGCCCGACCACATCGTGTGGTGCGACGGGTCCGAGTTGGAGAAGCAGCGTTTGACCGATCGCGCCGTCGCCGAAGGCGTGCTGATCCCCCTGAACCAGAAGAAGCGCCCCGGCTGCTACCTCCACCGCTCCGATCCCAAAGACGTCGCGCGCGTCGAGCACCTGACCTTCATCTGCACGCCGGAGAAGGAGGACGCCGGGCCCACCAACAACTGGATGGCTCCCGACGAAGCCTACGCGAAGGTCGCGGCCCTTCTCGATGGATCCATGCGGGGCCGGACCCTGTACGTGATCCCCTACGTCATGGGCCCCCTGGGCTCGCCCTTCTCGAAGATCGGCGTCGAAGTGACCGACAGCGTCTACGTCGCGCTGTCCATGCGGATCATGACCCGCATGGGCAAGCCGGCGCTGGACCTTCTCGGCGACTCGAACGATTTCAGCCGCGGCGTCCACTCCATGCTCGATTTGAACCCCGAGCGGCGGTTCATCTGCCACTTCCCCGAGGACAACACCGTCTGGTCGGTGGGGAGCAACTACGGCGGCAACGTGCTTCTCGGGAAGAAGTGCCTCGCGCTGCGCCTGGGCTCGTACCTGGGGCGCCGCGAGGGGTGGCTGGCCGAGCACATGCTGATCCTGGGCGTCGAGAGCCCCGAGGGCCAGACCACGTACGTCGCGGGGGCGTTCCCCAGCGCCTGCGGCAAGACGAACTTCGCCATGCTCATTCCGCCGCGCCGGTTCGAGGGGTGGCGGGTCTGGACCGTGGGCGACGACATCGCGTGGATGCGGGTCGGCCCCGACGGACGCCTCTGGGCCATCAACCCCGAGGCGGGCTACTTCGGCGTGGCCCCCGGAACCAGCGTGAAATCCAATCCCACCGCCATGCGAATCGTGGAGCGCGACACGATCTTCACGAACGTCGCCATGACGCAAGACGGCGACGTGTGGTGGGAAGGGATGACCGACTCGCCCCCGCCGGGGCTCACCGACTGGCACGGACAGCCCTACGATCCGTCGTCGGAGAAACCGGCCGCGCACCCCAACAGCCGCTTCTGCTCGCCCGCGACCAACAATCCGTTTCTCTCGCGCCGCATCAACGATCCCGAAGGGGTGCCGATCTCCGCGATCGTGTTCGGCGGCCGCAGGGCCACGACCGTGCCGCTGGTGCTCCAGTCGTTCAACTGGATCCACGGGGTCTACATGGGCGCCACGATGGGCTCGGAGACGACCGCCGCGGCCACCGGCAAGGTGGGCGTGGTGCGCCGCGATCCCATGGCGATGCTCCCGTTCTGCGGCTACAACATCGGCGAGTACTTCTGCCACTGGCTCGAGATGCGCGTCCGGATTCCCCAGCCGCCGAAGATCTTCATGGTGAACTGGTTCCGGAAGGGAGAGGACGGCAAGTTCCTCTGGCCGGGATACGGCGAGAACATGCGCGTGTTGCGGTGGATCGTCGATCGCGCCCTGGTGGCGGTCGGCGGGCGCGAGACCCCGGTGGGCTGGGTTCCGCGCGAGGGGGACATCGATCTTTCGGGCCTCAACATCCCCAGCGACGACTTCGACGAGGCGACGGCGATCCGCCCCGACGAGTGGAGCGAGGAGCTTCGCTCGCAGGGTGAGTTCTTTCGCACGCTGGACCCCTACATGCCGCGGGCGCTGGAGTTGCAGCGGGAGCTGTTGGCCAGCGCGATCCAGCTGGGTGTGCCCCGGGAGAGGCTCCGGAAGGCCCCAAAATAAGGCCTTTACTTCCGGACCGGGGTGGCCGATACTTCTATCAGGAAACAAAGCCTGTCGGTACAGTGCAGCGCATCGTCGCAAGGTCACGCCGCAGGAGATTCTTCCCTGCGGTTTTTTTGTACCCGGACTTCTCGTCCGGGGCCCGGCCAGAGTGGTCGGGTTGGCCGCATCGTAAGGGCGGCTAGGTGGGGCGATCGGCCCCGGCAAACAAGGAGCACAGTGTGGCTGCAGGAACCGTGAAGTGGTTCAACGAAGCGAAGGGGTTTGGGTTCATCCAGCAGGAGGGTGGCGAGGACGTCTTCGTTCACTACTCGGCAATCACGGGCGAGGGCTTCAAGACGCTTGCCGAGGGCGAGCGGCTCGAGTTTGACATCGTCCGCGGACCGAAGGGTCTGCAGGCGGCCAACGTCCGCAAGGCATAGCCGAAGAACCACGGACACCGGTCGGGGCGGCGCCGCAAGGCGACCGCCCCGGTTTTTTTATGGGTGGGCGGGCCGCCGGGGGGCCGCGTACCGGGCGAGAAGCGACGGGAGCACCAGGAGCAGGAGGAACGCCGAGAGGCTGAACCCGCCGATCACCGCGATCGCGAGCGGCCGGAGCAACGCGCTTCCCGCGCCCAGACCCAGGGCGAGGGGGGCCAGCGCCGCGATCCCGGCGAACGTGGTCATCAATACGGGCCGCGCGCGCCGTGCGGCAGCGGCCCGCGCCGCCTCGGCGCCGGTGGCGCCGGCCCTGACCGCGGCCTGGAATGCCGCGACCAGGAAATAGGCGTTCTCCGAGACGATCCCCACCATCATGATCACGCCCACGAAGCTCGAGATATTGAACGTGGCGCCGGTCACGCGAAGCGCCGCGAATACTCCCGCGAGTGACGCCAGCACGATGAAGAGGACCGCGATCACCTCCGCCCACGCCTGGAACGAGACGAGGAGGATCATCGCGACCAGCGCGGCCGCGGCCAGGGCCACCACGGTCAGCCCTCGGAACGACGACTGCTGCTCGGCCCAGAGTCCCGCGTACTGAACGCTGGCGTCAGTGGGCAGCACGATCTCGCGCTTCACCCGCCGCTGAATCTCCGCCATGGCCGAGCCGAGGTCCCGTCCGGAGAGGCGGGCCGTGACGGCCACCATGGTCCGCAGGTTGTCGTGCACGATCTCGGTCTCGCCCGGGTTCGTGTGGATCGACGCCAGCTCGCCCAGGAGCGCGTGGCCTCCCGACCCGACCAGGACCGGGACCCGCGCCAGAACGTCGGCCCCGGACAGGCCCGGCGGACGCGGGATCACGGCGCGAACGCGCCAGGCCCGGGCTCCCCGCACGATCTCTCCCACGTCCGCCCCGGACACCGCCGGCGTTGCCGCGTCGGCCAGCTCCGAGGCGCCCATGCCTAGTCGCGCGGCGGCTTCGTTCGGCGCGATCGTGACCGTGGGACCGCTCACGACGATGCCGCTTTTCAGATCCACGACGCCGTGCACTTTCTGGAGCAGCGCCGCGACCTCCCCCGCCTTCGCCCGGGCGACCGTCCGGTCTTCGCTGAAGACCCGGACCTCGATCGGCTGCGGGGTCGTCGTGAGGTCCCCGATCACGTCCTCCACCAGCTGCCCGATCTCCACCTCCAGCGCGGGCTGCGTCTTCTCGATCCTCCCCCGGAGGTCGTCCGCGATCTCGTCGGCGCTTCGCCGGTGTCCCATTTTCAGGCGGAGGGCGTAATCCCCCATGTTCGGCTCGGTGATGAAAAAGCCCAGCTGGTCCCCCGTACGACGCGACCAGGAGACGATCTCCGGAATCTTCGCGATCTCGATCTCCACCTGCCGGAGCATGCGGTCGGTCTCGGTCAGGGACATACCGGGGGGCGACACGTAGTCGAGGATCAGCGAGCCTTCGTCCATCTCGGGCAAGAACCCCGACCCCAGCGAGGCGTACAGAGGGATCGCGAGGATGATGAGGATCGCCGCGCCCAGGGCGGCGGCCCGGTGGCGCTCGATCGAGCCGTCGACCCAGCCCCGAAATCGCCGGTTCTTCCCTGACGACGTGTGAGCCTCGGGACGACCCCGCGCGGGACTCACCAGGGGAACCAGCGTCAGGCAAAACGCGAGCGAGGCGCCCAGCATCAGCACCATGGAGAGCGCGAGGACGCGGAAGAAGGCGCCGGTCACCCCGCCCAGGAAGACGAACGGGAAGAAGATGGCGAGCGAGCAGAGGCTGGAGCCCACGAGGATCGGGAGAATCTCGCCCATGGCCTGGGCGCGGGGGACGGCGTCCGGGCCCGATGTGCGCATGGCGAGATGCTCCACGACCACGATGCCGTCGTCCAGGACCAGGCCCACCGCCGCCGCGATTCCCCCCAGCGTCATCATGTTCAAGGACTGCCGGGCCAGGGCCAGGCCGATCAAGGTGAGCGCGATGCTGAAGAGGAGGACGGAGGCGCCGGCGAGGCCCAGTCGGAGGCTCCGGAGGAACAGGATGACGACGATGAACGCGAGAATGGCGCCGACGACCAGGCTGTCCCGGACGCTCGACACCGACGCGCGCACGAGATCGGATTGGTCGTAGAAAGTCTCGACCACCGTGCCCGGAGGAAGCTGGCGCGCGTGATCCGCGAACCAGCGATGGGCGGAGCGGGAGAGCGCGATGGCGCTGGCCGAAGACTGGCGGAGCACGTTGAGCAGCACCGCCTGGCGATTGCGCGCCTGGTAGCGCACGAATTCCGGCGCCTCTTCCAGCGTGATCGTTCCCAGATGCGCGAGCGCGACCGGCGGCCCGGACGGGAGCGGAACCGGAAACGACCCGAGCGCGGCCAGGTCGGACGGGCGGCCGTCGGACAGGCCCAGGTAGAGCTGTCCGTTCGACTCCAGGAGTCCCACAGGCTGGAGCACCGCGGATCGACGGATCGCCTCGGCGACCCCCGATGCAGTCAGCCCGCGGGCCTCCAGCGCGGTCGGATCCAGAGTGACCCGGGCTTCCAGCTTGTGCCCGCCCTGGAGAATGACCTCGGCCACGCCGGGAAGGCGGGACAGCTCCGGCTTCACGACCAGGGCCGCGGCGTCCCGCAAGAGCGCCGGCGAAACCCGGTCGGACGTGAGCGAAAAGCCCAGAACGGGAAAGAGGGTCGGACTCATCAGCCGCGCGTCCATGGTGGTGCCCGGCGGCAGCTGGGGCCGCGCCCCTTCCATCTGCGCCTGGACGCGCTGCAGCGTCAGGTTCATGTCCGAATTCCAGCGGCAGTCCAGGTTGATCTCGGTGGAGCCGCGGCTGGTGACCGAGCGGATCTCCACGACTCCGGGAACCCGCCGGAGCGATTCCTCCAGGGGGCGCGTGACCGTCCGGAGCATGGCGTCGCTGGGCAGCTCGCCACTGTCGGCGACCAGCTTGATGCGTGGGAATGTGACCTCGGGGAGGATGGAGGTCGGGAGCTGCCGCACGGCGAAGACCGAGAGCACGACGAGGGAAGCGAGGATGAGGACGAGGGCTCGGCGCTGCAGTACGACGGCGTCGAAGAAGCCGGTCACGGACCGATCTCGACGCGCGTGCTGTCGGGCAGTCCACGGTGGCCGCTCACCACGACCAGCGTCCCCGGCGGGAGCGCGGGGGCTAGGAGCTCGTGCCATCCGCCCGACTCCTGCCCCAGCCGCACCGGGGTCCAGATCGCGATCTCGCCCGCCACGCGGGCCACGCGCACCTCGCCCGTCAAATCGTCTTCCACCAGCGCGGAGTCGGGAACCGCCACGGCGCGGTGCGCGGCGCCGGTCAGGATGGTCGCCTTCCCGAACCGCTCGAGAGCGCCGTTCGGGACGCGCGACGGCGAGAGCCACACGAGCGCCGTCTGATCCGATCCGCTGCTCTCCGGCAACCGGCGCTGAACCGCGGCCGGCACCAGATCCGCGCCTTCCATCTGTACGGTCGCCCGCTGGCCGGGCTGAACGAACACGACCATGGCGCGCGGCACATGCGCTTCGAAGACCACCGAGCCCTCGGGCACTGTGGTCAGGAGCGTCGCTCCTTCGGTGACCTCGGAGCCCGGCTCCGCGGTGCGCCGGATGACCGTTCCCGCCGCGGTGGCGACGAGCGGCACCCGAACCAGGCCGCGCCGCGCCTGCGCCAGGGCACGCTCCGCCTCGTCGCGCTCGGCGGCGCCCGACGCGCGCTGGGCCAAGATCTCGGCTCCGAGGAGCGCCGACCGGGACTCGCGGGTGACCAGATCCCCGATCGTCTCTCCCCGCGCGATGTGGTCTCCCGGCCGGGGCCGGAGCGCCTCCACGTAGGCCGCGAACGGCGCGATCACCACGACCGAATCCGCGGCCCGCCACTGGCCCGCGGCGGCAACCTCGGGCTGCACGGTGCGCATCTCGGCGCGCGAGACCCGCACCGGGACCCGGGCCTGGACCTCGCCCGTGTCCGTCTCCGCGCGCCGGCAGCCCGAGGCGCCTAAGGCGACCGCCAGGGCCAGCCCGGCGAGCGCGCCCCACAGAGGCGCCCGGCGGCGGCGGATCACTTGCGGTCCTCCGCCCGCTCCTGCGCGAGCCGGCTGTCGCGTCGCGCTGCAGCCAGGCGCTCGCGGGTGTCCTCGGCGACGCGGCGGGCGTCCAAGAGGTCGAGCAGCGTTGTCGCCCCCGCCGCGTACAGGCTCTTCACGCGGAGCAGAGCGTCCTCGGCGTGCTCGCGGGAGCGAATCGCCAGCTCCAGCCGCGCGTACGCGTGCCTCCACTGCGACAGGAGATCCAGCGCCAGCCGGCGCTGCGTCTCTCGCTCGGCGGCGCTCCGGGCCCGGGCGGCCTGAAGCGCCGCCGTGCGCGCCAGGCCGTGCCGCGCCGCCGACCGGTCCAGCACCGGCAACCTGAAGTGGAACGCGACCGAGGCCCCCAGATCGCGGCGCAGCCGGTCCATCACCGTGGCGTTGGGATCGGCGTTCCTGAGGTCGGGCGGGACGGCGCTGGTCAAATCCGCTCCGGCCAGCCCCGCGTCGGCAGCCAGGTCCAGCGTGGCCGAGTTCCGCCGGCGCGCTTCCATTAGATCCAGGCTCCCGCGGGCTTCGGTGATCTGAGCCAGCGCGATCTCCGGCATCCGTTCGGCACTCGCGATCAGGCGGAGCGAATCCTGGGCGCCGGGCGGACGGTCCGAGCCCGGGGGCGGCGAGGCGATAGCGACGTGCGCGGAAGCGTCGCGCCCGATGAGCTGCAAGAGCTCGAGCTCGTCGGTGCGCGATTCCTGAAGGGTGCTCTGGAGCGTCGAGGCTGCCGTATCCCGCTCCAGTCCGATCCGGATCGAATCGGCGGCGCTCGTCACGCCTCCCGCGACGCCGCGCCGGACGAGGGAGCCGAGGCTGATGGTCCATTCCAACGCGGCCAGCTGGGCGGAGGCCACTTCCTGCAGGCGCAGCAGCTCGGCGGCCAATTCCGCCGCGCGCAGACCGACGTCCCGGGTGACCTGGGCCGATTGCCACCGCGCCGCCGATACATCCAGAGTGCTCCGCTGGCGCGCCAGCATCTTCTTCCCTCCGTCCGCCAGCGGCCAGTTGAACCCGAGCTTCAGATCGTATTCGCCCAGATTGGTGATGGTGGGATCGTAGAACCCGGCGGGCGCCACCGTGGCGTCCGAGGTAACCGCCCAATCAGGCCCTCGCTCCCGAAACACCGCCGTCGATTCGTGCGCGGCCGCCTGCTGGTCATGGCGGGCGGCGAGAAGCGCGGGGGCCCGTTCGCGGGCCAGGGCGAGACACTCCCGGATCGTGAGGGTGTCCGCAATCGCGTCGGCGACCGGATCCCCCGCGAGTGCCGGAGCGTCATCCGCGAGGGCCGGCCGAACGGCGCCGCCCGCGGCGCAGAGAATAAGCGCCGCGGAGAGAATCCCAACAAGAGGAAGCTCGGCCAATGAAGCTCCGGCCGTGGAGAACATCGGTTGAGCTTAGGAGAAGGCGGGGGCCGCTACAATGATCGGATGGTCCGTTCCCCCATCCTCGATTCGGCCGCTCTCGTCGCATTCGACCTGGACGGCGTCCTGGTCGACTCGTTCGAGTGCTGGTGGAAGCTTCTGAACGCCACCCTAACCGCGCACGGAAAACGCCCACAGTCGCGCGAGGAGTTCACCGCGGGATGGGGCCAGGATGTCGCCGCGGACCGGGACCGCTTCTTCCCCGAGTGGAGCGTGGAGCGCCTGATCGAGCACTACACGCGGGAGTTTCCCCGCTATGTCGCATGGATCCGGGCGGAGCCGACGGCGGTCGCGACGCTCCAGGAATTGAAGCGGCGTGGGAAGCGCGTGGCGGTGGCGAGCAATTCCCCCGTCGCGATGGTCGAGCGCTTGCTGGAGCAGACTTCCTTGCGCCCGTACGTGGACTGGGCCGCCGGGGTCGATCTCGTTCCGAACGGGAAGCCGGAGCCCGACCTGATCGTGTACGTGCTGCGGCAGGCGGGAATCGGGCCGGAGAGCGCCTGCTTCGTGGGCGATTCCGAATACGACGCGCGCGCGGCCCGCGCCGCGGGCGTCCTCTTCGTGGGATACAGGCGCCCCGGGGACTGGCGGATCGAGCGGCTCGAAGAGTTGCTCTGATCCGCGGCGCCGCGCGAACGCTGGCGTCCGTAGCGCCGCGCGAGCGCTAGCGCGCCAGGACCAGCTTCCGGGTAAGGACCCGGCCCTGGGACGTGAGCTTGACGAAGTAGACTCCGGACGGGACGGGAGCGCCCAGCCCATCGCGCGCGTCCCACGTCACGGATCCCTGCGACGGGACCGTGTTCCTGTCGAGCAGCGTCCGCACCCTCCGCCCCGCCACGTCGAAGATCACGATCTCGGCGCGGGCGTTCGGCGGCAGCGAAAACGTCATGCGGGCGGGGCCCGATGTGGGATTAGGCGAAGCCGGCGACAGGGCGACCCGGACGCCCGGGGATACTTCCATGGCCACGGCCGTGACGGTGCGCGCGGCTCGCGAATCGACGAGGTTGTACCACATCGTATCCGCCGAGCCGTAGGCGTCGGTGGCGATCACCTGGAAGCCGCCCGTCCGCAGCGGAAGCCGCGCCGAGGCGGGGATCGTCACCGTGGAGCCGCTGAGTCCGACGAACGAGGGCGCATTGTTCAACCGGTAGCTGACCGGGCCGCCCAGGCTGGACATCTGCATCACGTCGCTCACGTCCGCTCCCTCGACCCGCAGGGAACGCCCGTCGACCGGATAGAACCGCGGGCCGAAGCGGGTCGCGGCGCCGACCGTGAATCGCATCGTGGACTGCACGCTGCCGTTCGAGAGAACCCGCGCCGTCCAGAGTCCGTAGGCACTCGACGGCACCCGGCTGGTGCCCCAACTCCACCAGTAATACTGGAACGCGTACTGCTGCTTCTGCGCCAGGGAACCGTCGGCGGAGGCGAAGAGCGATCCGTCGGGGCGAAGGATCTCCACGCGGTATGGGTTCCCCGCTTGTCCCTGGTAGAGGAACCACACCGCCACGGCAGGCTCCGCCGCTCCGTAAACGGCCGGCTGGCTCAAGCGCTCCTCGAAGCTCGTCAGAGGAATGGAGGAGAGCGAACCGCCCGCGGAGGTCTGGGTGAACATGCCCATGTCCGACACGTGAAACGGATTGAACCCGACGTACGGCTCCTGCGCGGTCCAGAGGCTGATGCGCGAATTCAGAGGCCCCGACCACGGATCGATCATCGTGGACAGAGGGTCGCGGAACTCGATGTGGAGGTGCGGAACCGTCGAGGATCCGGAGCTGCCGATCAGCCCGATCACGTCGCCGGTGGCCACGGTCTCCCCGGGCTTCACCGTGATCGATCCCTTCCGGAGATGGCCGTACATCGCGTGCAGCCCCAGCTCGTCCTGGATGACCACCTGGTTCGCCTGGGCGCCGCCCATCGAGGTGTTGCGGTCGAAATTCCCGTCCACGATGGACACAACCTGTCCGCCGCGGCCCGCCACCACGGCGGTGCCGCGGTCCATGGCGCGGAAGTCGAACAGCGTGATGTCGGTGCCGGCGTGGCCGTCGTAGGTGTGCGGGGCGGTCTCGTAATCGCGCGCACCGGAGGTGATGTCGTCATCCACGTAGTTGAGAAGGAGCAGGCCGTCGCCCAGGCGCCGCTCGACCGGCCACACGTAGCCGTACACGCTGGAGGCTGCGCCGGAGAGCGAGGGGATCGGCGAGGCGAACCCCGGCGAGGAAGCGGCGCCCTCGCGCGCGTCGACGCCCAGGGCGGGCGAGTCGACCTGCGTCGCGGAATAGGAGCCGGAACCCGCCGGCAACTCGGATGCGATGGATGGACGGGTGCTCACGACGTAGGTCGCCAGCACCGTGAGAAGCGCAATTACGGCATTCCCGAACGTAGCTCTAGATTTGCGATTCACGCCGTACTCTCCCAACCGGGCCTGGGGGGAATTAAGTTGAGAAGACTACCTACGTCATCTGTTCGGGGTCAAAGGTTTGATGCGGTTTTTCAGGGGCAGGCTTCAGGCTCCTTTGGACCCCTGGGTGGAACTCATTACTGGGGCGAGCTATGTAAATGTGACAAGGCCCCCGCAGCAGAACCGCGGAGGCCTCTGGAGCCGGATGCTGGAGGAATCAGTACGAAGAGTAGGCGGCGACGTTGACCTTCACGAGGCCGGTCGCCTGGATGTATTGCCAGCCGCCCGTGTTGTCCACGCCCGCCGTGGTCTTCACCGCCTGCGAATTCATGATCGGCTCCTTGGGCACGCGGCCGTCGGCGAAGATGGTCCCATCCAGGGTCGGGAACGTGGCAGCGCCGTTCAGGGCGTTCTTTGCGTACTGAATCGCGACGGCGGAGCGAATGGATCCCACCTCCCCCTTCAGGGTCGCGACGCGCGCCTGCTCGCGCATATCCTCGTACTTGGGAATTGCCACCGCGGCGAGAATGCCGAGGATGACAATGACGATGACCAACTCGATGAGCGTAAAGCCGGCCTCCTTACTCTTCTTTGCAGCGACCATCGGGCACCTCCATGTGGTAACGGCCCATGTGATGTTACCGACGACGGCCGGCCGGTGGGCCGTCGCGGCCTTCGAGCATCTTGTCAGCGGGTGTCGGACTCCGGCACCTCGACCCCCAGGTCGACGTCGTCGACTTCGTCCAGATGGAGCAGATCGTCGCGCAGGGGCGCCGACCCTTTCGAGAGAACCGCCAGCGCCAGATCCTCGGCCGGCGGCAGCTCATCGAGGAAGACGAACGCCGCGCCGGCCGCGAATCGGGCCAACGTCTCGCGCGTGTTCCGCGCCGAGGTCGGCGCCTGCTTCCGGGCCTCCAGCACCTGCACCAGCGTGGTCGCGTTCCCGCACACCGAGGACCAGCGGGATTCCACGTCCCGAGCGCGATCGGGGTTCGACGCGCGGACGGTCTCCGACACCAGCGAGTAGGAAGAGGGGTCTCCATCGATCTGAGACGACGTCCAGACCACGCGGGCCTGCGTGGAGCGGTCGACGTGGCGGTGAACAAGGGAGGTGCCGCTGGACGTGGAGATCACCTCGTAATCGACCCCCACGGTCACGTCGCGCACCCGCGCGACCACCTCGATCGGCACGTCCACCCATCGCGTGACCTCGTGCCCCTCCGCGTCCTTGTCCGTCACACGGCGCACCACGGTGTCCCGGAACAGGTGAAGCTTCGTCGAGGACTTGACGCTGCCGACGCTGCCCCACACGACGCGCTCGGCGCCGGACTTGCGTCCCAGGCGCACGGCGTCTCCGCGGGACAGGTCCTCCAGGTCGGAGAGCGTCATGGAACGCTTGAGCGACTCCCCGCCCAGGATGCGGGTGAACTGGGTCGCAGGCGGCGCGAGGTTCTCGACCAGGTCGTCCTGCCAGGCTTGCGCCACCTGGGTCCCGAAGGAGGCGTCCTCCGTGGACGAGCGGAACGGCAGCACGGCCACGCGGGTCAGGGCCTGGTTCATCGCCAGATCCGCGCGCTTCGCGGTGTCGCGGAAGCCGTTCACGAAGCGCTCCGCCTCGCTGAACTCGTTGCACGCCCTCTTGGGGCGGCCCGAATCGGCGGCCTCCCGGCCCCGCTGGTAATGCGTGCGTGCAGCCGTCTGGCGAAGCGTCCGCTCTTCGTCGGGCCACCCGGCTCCGACCGGGATGGTCGCGTACCGCGCGGCGTTCACGCGGAACTCTGCCAGCTTCATCACCTCGTCGGCAGCGTTCAGGCTGTCCACCTCGGCCAGGGCGCGGATGCGCCGCTGCCAGTCCTGCGCGATCGAGGCTCCTGCCGCCGTCGCCGCCGTGCGGGCGCGCGGATTCCCCGGCTCCTTGTCCAGCGCGCGGGTCGCGAGCTGCCAGGCGCGCCAGGCGTCGCCGCCGGCCAGTTTCTCCTCACTCTTCTGGGACAGCTTGGACGAGCCGGCACAACCAATTACGAGGGACAGGAGAAACAGGATCGGCGCGATTCGACGGAGCATGGACGTACCCCCCTTTCGTCCTGGAACTATCGGCGGGGGGCAGCGTGATCTTTATGCGAACGCTTTATTCGTACCGGAGGGCGTCGATGGGGTTCAAGCGAGCCGCCCGCACGGCGGGGAGGAGCCCAAAAGCGACCCCGACCGCGGAGCAGAAGAGGAGCCCGATCGCGGCCCATTCCATGGGCACGTGGACGTCGAAATGGGCGAAAACGGCTACCAGGTTGCCCATGGCGAAGCCGGCCAGGACCCCGATCGCGCCCCCGATGTTGCAGAGGATGATGGCCTCCAGGAGGAACTGGGCCATGATGCTCACGGGCTTGGCCCCCAGCGCCTTCCGGATCCCGATCTCGCGGGTCCGCTCGGTCACGGCGACTAGCATGATGTTCATGATGCCGATGCCGGCCACCACGAGCGCGATAATTCCAATGACGAAGGCGGCCAGTTTCACGCCCATGCTCATCTTGTTGAACTGGGTGATCAGGCTGGCGCTGTTGAAGAACTCGAAGTTGTCCTCTTCCGCCGGTTTGAGGCCCCGGTCGCGCCGCAGCACCTGGCGGGTTTCCTCGATCGCGTCCTGGATCAGCTCGGGCGTCTTCGCGCGGACCGTGATGTTGACCGAGCGTGCGAAACCGTCCCGGCCCACCATTCCATACGTATTCACAAACGTGCTCACCGGGATCAGGACGTAGTTGTCGAAATTCCCTCCGAAGGCCGACTTCTTCTCGTCGAAGACTCCGATCACCTCGTACTTGCGCCCGTCCACTCGGATGTCCTTCCCGATCGGATCGGTGAAGGGATACAGCTTCTTCGCGATGGCGTAGCCGATGACAGCCACCTTGCGCGCGGCCTTCACGTCGATCGGCGACAGGTTCCGGCCTAGTCCGACATAGTGCGTATTGTTGGGCGGATACTCGGGCGTGCCTCCGCAGATCGAGATGTTGGGATTGGTGGTGACGCCCTTGTACTGGGCCTTGAAGCCGAAGTCCCAGATCTCGGATCCGACCAGGTCCACCGTGCCGACGTGCTCCCGGATCGCCGCGGCGTTCTGGAGCGTGAGGGGCGGCCGCTTCATGGCCTTCCGCCGGTCGGCGGCCGAGTGGAACCCGCCCGCCGGCCACTTCTGCACCTGGAACGTCTGCGCGCCGAGGACGCTCATCTCGCGCTCCAGGGTCCCCTGCACGACCGAGATCGCCGTCATCACGGCGATGATGGACGCGACCCCGGCAACGATCCCGACCAGGGTGAGCACCGAGCGGAGCTTGTTGCTGAGGATCGCCCCCAGGGACATGAAGAGGGTGTCAAACAGGCGCATGGCCGCGACCCTCGCGAGTGAGGCTATTCATAGCGCAGCGCCTCGATCGGATCGAGGCGGGCCCCGCGGTAGGCGGGGACGACTCCGGCGAGCACGCCCACACCGATCGACACCACGACGGCGACGACCAGGATGGGGAGCGAGACGCTCGCGGGCATCAGCGCCGCGTTCACCACGGCGGTCAGGATCGACGCCAGCACGATCCCGATCGTCCCGCCTAAGAGGCAGATCGCCGCCGATTCGAACAGGAACTGGAACAGGATGCTCCGTCGCGTGGCGCCGATGGCCTTGCGGATGCCGATCTCCCGGGTGCGCTCGGTGACCGAGACGAACATGATGTTCATGACGCCCACCGCGCCCACGAAGAGGGAGATGCTGGTCACCAGGAGGCCCACCAGCAGCACCACGCCCATCACGCTGTTGAAGCTCCCCACCAGCGTATCCAGCTTGTTGATCGAGAAATTGTCCGGCTCGCTGGGACGGAGCCTCCGGATCGCGCGCATCTCCCCGATCACCAGGTACTCCAGATCCCGCATCGCCTCCTGCCGGGGCGCCTTCACCGCGACGTTCACGTCCTGGCGTCCGTGCGCGCCGCCGAACGCGTTCACGTAGGCGGTGACGGGGACGAAGATCTGCCGGTCGAAGTTGGGGCCGCCCATGAAGGCTCCCCCCTGCTTCTCCATCAGGCCGATCACCCGGAAGGTCGTCCGCCCGATCTTGATGTTCTGGTTCAGGGGGTTGACCGTCCCGAAGATCCCCTGGCGCACGTCGGTGCCGATGACGCAGACGTTCTTCTTGTAGCGAACGTCGAAGGGGAGAAGGAACCGGCCGCTCTGCGGCTGGGCGCTCGACAGGCGGGTCTGCTTCTCGGTCGTGCCGATGATGGTCACGCCCTCCATCGTCTCGTCGCGGTACTTCACGTCGAATTGGCCGTTCAGAGAGGGGTTGACGATCGCCCGGCCGCGCAGCTTGTCCTCCAGCGCGCGCGCTTCGCGCAGATCCAGGTTCGGGCGGTTCCGGAACGAGAAGAAGTCGTTCATGACCACCCACGGCATGCGCGAAACGTAGATGACGTCGGTGCCGACGGACGAGAAGCTCTCCCGGAACCGGTTCTGGAGCCCGTTGGCCGCGGTCATGGTGAGGACCACGGCGACGATGCCGATGACGATGCCCAGCGTCGTGAGGGCTCCGCGGCCCTTGTTGGCGCGGATCGCGCGGAGCGCGATCTGGAGCGATTCGCCCAGGCCGAGCGCCGGCTTCATCCCGCGAGGACTCCCGCAGTCACGACGTCGCTCTCGATCCGGCCGTCCCGGAGGCGCACGGTCCGCCGGGCGTGCTCGGCGATGTACTCCTCGTGGGTGACGAGGATGATGGTCTGGCCGGCGGCGTGCAGGTCGTCGAGCATGGCCATGATCCCGTCGCCGGTCTTGGTATCGAGGTTCCCGGTCGGCTCGTCGGCGAGGATGATCGAGGGGCGCACCACCAGCGCGCGAGCGATCGCCACGCGCTGCCGCTGCCCTCCCGAGAGCTGGTTCGGGCGGTGCTTCATGCGATCGGCCAGGCCCACCGTCTGAAGGGCCGCCTCGGCGCGCGCCCGCCGCTCCGCCTTCGAAACACCGGCGTAGACCAGTGGCAGCTCCACGTTGTGGAAGATGCTCGCGCGCGGGAGCAGGTTGAACGTCTGAAAGACGAAGCCGATCCGGCGATTCCGGATCTCGGCCAGCTGCGATTCGGACATGGCGGCCACCATGCGGCCTTCCAGGGCGTACGTCCCCGAGGTGGGCGAGTCGAGGCAGCCGATCACGTTCATCAAGGTCGACTTGCCGGACCCCGACGGCCCCATGATCGCGACGTACTCGTTCCGGGACACCTCGAGGGAGACGCCGTTCAAGGCGCGGACCGTCTCGCTCCCCATCGCGTAAGCTTTCGTCACGTTCCGGAGCGAGAGAGTCGGGATGGCACGGACCGCCGGCTCGGCGGGAGGGGCCTCCAGCACCGCGCTACCCCTGGGATCCATTCGCCTTCGCCTGGTCCGGCTTCTTGTTGTTGTTGATGGTCACGACCGCGCCGTTGTCCAGGTCCTTGGAGATCGCGCGGTAGCTGCCCGTCACGATCTCGTCCCCTTCCTTGACGCCGTCCAGGATTTCGATCAGGTCGTCGCTCTGGATGCCGGTGGTGACCTGTTTGGCGACCGCCTTCCCCTTCTCGATGCAGAAGACGACCTCCACGAACCCGTCCTTGTCGGGCTTGTAGCGGGCCTCCGCGTCCTTCCGCTTCTCCCCCTTGACCGTCAGCTGGTCCACCGACCGCGCCGCGACCGCCTGCAAGGGCACGCTCAGCGCGCTCGGATTGGTCTTGGTGATGATGTTGGCGCTGGCCGTCATGCCGGGACGGAGGGTCTTCGGGGGATCGGTGACCGTGATCTTGATCTCGAACTCGGTCTTCTGCTCCGCCGTGCCGGCCCCGGCGGAGATCGCGCTGCTGCCGATCTCGGAGACCACTCCCTTCAGCGTCTGATTGGGGAGGGCATCCACCTCGATCTCGGCGGGCTGGCCGACCGCCACCGCCATGATGTCGTTCTCGTCCACGTTGACCTGGGCTTCCATCACCGAGAGGTCCGCCACCGTCAGGATGGCGTCCTTCTGGAATTGGGAGCCCAGCGCGATCTCGCCTTGCTCCTTGTTGAGCGCGCTGATCGTTCCCGCCATCGGAGCGTAGATCGTCGTCTTGGAAAGGTCGTCGCGCGCCTGCTTCAGCGCGGCCTTCGCCTGCGCCACCTGGTCCATGGCTGACTTGTGGCGCGCCACCTCGACCTGGTACTCGGCCTGCTTGGCCTCGAATGCCGAGGGGGACTCGAGCTTGCTCGCGAGAAGCTGCTTGGAGCGCCTGTACTCGCTCTCGGCGCGGGTCATGTTCTCGCTCACCAGGGCGGCGTTGGCCTCCGCCGAGCTCACGCTGGCCACGGCGCTCTCCACGGCCGCCAGGTAGCGCTCGCGGGCCAGGCCGACCAGGAAGGCGCCCTTGTTCACCCACTGCCCTTCCACGATCGGGAGCTTGGTGATCTTCGCGCTCACGTCGGCGCTGATATCCACCTTGGTCCGAGGCTGGATCTTCCCGGTGGCGCTGACCTTCTGGACGATCTTTTCGCGAACGACCTTCGCCGTTTGTACTTCCGCGGCCTTGGCGCCGCGCCCCCGCATGGCCGTAAGGCTCACCAGGAGGACGACGAGGAGGATCCCGCCGCCGATCAGGTAGTGTTTCCTCTTCAGGGACCTGAGGGGATTCTTCATTGCCCTGCAACCTCCAGTTTCTTCCAGGTCAACGGCTTAGGATGCCCCGCGCATGAAGGCAGTACGGCCGGAGTCCGCCGTTGGTTTCGGCTCACTTGCCCGTCTGAGGCGGGGGACGTCCGGAAAGCTGTGGTCAGGCGCCTTCGGCTTTGAGGTAGTGGTCAGCCGGGATTCTACTGCGAGCCGGTAGGCGCCTCAACGTGGACTTGCGCGGCGCGAAAACTTCGGTATTGTGATGCCCGGGTAGAAGCGGCATCCCGAGGTCGTCCCCCTGTCCCCCCGAAATCTCCGCGTCCCCCTCCTCGTGCCATTGGTTTCGCCCGAATGGAGGCTCGTCGCCACATGACCCGGATCTCGGCGATTTCCCTGGACACTCCCCGCACGCTCCGCCACCCCGTCCGCCGGCTTTTCTCCGGCGCGGCCGCCGCGGCCCTGATGCTGGCCGCGTGCGGATTCGGTCCCGACCTTCCGTCGACGGCGCGAACGCCGGAGGCGCATCCCACCCTTCGCCTCGACGGCAAGTGGGTGCACAACGTGGGAAGGCTGCAGCTCCAAATCACCAACATCGGCGAGACCGGAAACGCGGACAATCCCCGGCGCACCAACGTCCCCTGCGCGGAGTGGCCCCCGGGGTCGGGCAACGATTATCTGTACGCGGCCGGCCTCTGGATCGGAGCCCTGGATGCCGCCGGCATCCCTCATGTGACCACCTCGGTCCTCCCGGAGCGGGAATTCTCACCGGCCCTGATCCCCGAAGGCGCCTGCGCCGACCTCCCTCTCGATCAGATCGCCGACGTCCGCGAGTCCTACGAAGGGATTCCCGGAGGCACCCGCGTCATCTCGTCGAGCGTCAATCCGGACGACGACGGAGACGGATTGGTCGATGAAGACTTCCCGAACGGGATCGACGACGACGGAGACGGCCTCTGCGACGAAGATTACGGGGCGATCGGCCAGCAGATGCTCTCCTGCGAGTACTTCGACAACATTCCGCAGACCCGGCAGACCTTGCCGGAGCACGTGCCCCTGGGCGTCCGGGTGCGGCAGTCCTCCTACGCCTGGTCCACCCCCGGCCAGAACGACTTCGTGGGAATGGACTACCAGATCAAGAATATTTCCGGCCGGACTCTCCGGAACGTGATGATCGCCGTCTTCGCCGACATGGACATCGGCAACCGAGGCGTCAGCCAGTATTACCTCGACGACCAGGCCGGCCTGATCAACCGCGACGTCGAATACATCGGCGCGGACGGTACGACGGTCCGGCGCCGGCTCCAGATGGGCTACATGTACGACAACCCCGATAACCCGGCGAATCCGCAGGAGAACAAGAAGGGGGACGTGCCGGGCTACTTCGGCTGCATGTTCCTGAATCACACGACGGACCCCAGCGGAGCCCTGGCCCCGCGGAAAGTCGGGATCACCTCCTTCAAATTCTTCTCGGGCGAGGCCCCGTTCGTCGCGGGCGGCGACCCTGGAAACGACGCCCAGCGCTATCAGCTCATGACGGACCCCTTCCTGAACCCGGACGAGATCGGCGAAGTCCGCTCGACCCGGCCCCTGGACTATCGCTTCGTCATGGCCACCGGACCGTTCCGGAGCATCCTGCCGGAGTCCACGCTGACCATTTCGGTCGCGTGGGTGATGGGATTGGGGCTGGGCCAGGGAAACCGGGTAGGCGCGGGAGGAACGCTGATCGAAAACGCGATCGTGGCGCAGCAGATCTACGACGGCCTCTACACCGACTTCGACGGCCTCGCCGCCACCGGGCAGTGCGGAAAGGAGACCTGCCTGCGATCCACGACCGGCGCCAGCTTCCTCTACGAGGCCCCCGAGTCGTCCGCCTGCCGCGTCCGGTTCTGGGCAGCGATCCCGCCCGGAGAGCGCTACCAGGGGCTCCTCCCGTGGGATCCGTCGACCGATTGCCGGGTCCAGGCTCAGGGTCGGTTCTGGTGTCCGGACGGCGGGACGCCCGGCACTCCGGCGCACTGCGCCAGCGAGGACACCGTCTCGGTTCAAGTGGACGCCGGATGCACCTACGTCGACCTCGACTGCAACGTGAACACAGGGCAGGACGGGCGCGAGCACTTGGTGAACTGGGTGGCCGCGTCCCCTCTTCCCTCACCGGTTTTTCCGGGCCAGAACGGACATGGGGAGCCGCGGGATTTTCTCGACCTCTACCACACCCGGAGCGATTCCACGAAGACCGCGGCGTGGTTCTTTCCGGGCGATCGGAAGGTCACGCTCAAATGGAACAACTTCGCGGAGCTCTTGCGGGACGCTCAGCGTGGAAATCTCAAGGAGTTCGCCGGCTACCGCATTTACAAGGCCGCGGGGTGGAGCCGCCCGTTTGGGACCAACGGCCCTTCGCGCGACCTCTGGTCGCTCCTCGGCGAGTGGCGCGTGGACCCCACCGGCACGCCGGCCCGGCCCCTGCCCGAATTGATTGACGTCTCGGCTCCCATCATCCGGGCGCGAGACGTCACGGTCACCTGGGACCGCACCGCGCGCCAACTCCTGCGCGACTCCTCGTACACGGAGAGCGACACGCTCTTTGCGGTCGGGCGGAACACCTTCGTCGATTCCCACGTCCTGAACGGATTCCCCTATTTCTACTCCATCGTTCCCCTATCGATCCTTCCCGGAATCCCGCCTCAGGAAGACATCCTCCTCATGGGAACCCCGAACGCCCAGAACAGCCAGGTGGTCTATCCGCGGTCGGACGCGGCCTCGGATCAGCGTCACGTCATCGTGGTGCCCAACCCGTACCGGGCCGGGGCCGAATGGGACCTGGTCCCGCGCGAGGACGACCCCTCGGGGACGAAGGTCACGTTCATGAATCTGCCCCGGACGCGGGGGACCATCCGGGTCTTCACGCTGGCCGGCGACCTGGTGCGGAATCTCCCATTCGACGGGACCCTTCCGGCTGACCTCCAGTACGGACGGAACCCCGTCGTCAACGGTGCCGGCGACGTCTCCTGGAACCTGATCTCGAGAAACGGGCAGAAGATCGTGAGCGGGATCTATCTGTACTGCGTGGACAGCGACCTGGGCCGCGACATCGGGAGGTTCGTGGTGATCCGCTGAGGAGCGGTGTATGATGCGCGCGTCCACCCCGGCTTTTCATATTCTTCCGCTCGGCTTCGTCCTGGCAGCGAGAGGAGGCATCATGAAGCTCGTGGTCCGCGCTCTGACCGTCCTGACCCTGCTGGTCCTGTTCGCACCCCGACTTGCCTCGGCTCAGACAGCCACTATCTCCGGCGCCATCACCGACAGCTCGGGCGAGCCGATCCCCGACGTGGTGGTCCGGATCGAGGGCACCTCGTGGCGCGCGACGACCGACGCGAAGGGCGCCTATCAGATCACCGGGGTGGCCCCGGGAACGCACACGCTGCGCGTCGGGGTAATCGGGTACCGGCCGACGAGCCGCGTGATCACCGCGGACGCGGGCGCGACCGTCCAGGAGGCGTTCACGCTGGAGCGCGCCCCGATCCAGATCGCTCCCACCGAGATCGTGGTGGGGTCCCGCGCGCCGCACACCGCCGCGGACGAGCTGGCGGTGCCGGTGGACGTCTACACGTCCGAGGAGATCGCCAAGCAAGGGACCAGCGAAACCAGCCAGGTGCTCCAGCAGCTCTCGCCGTCGGTCAATTTCCCGCGGCAGAGCGTCACCGACGCGACGGACATCGTCCGGCCGTTCACCCTTCGCGGCTTGAGCCCCGACCACACGCTGGTGCTGATCAATGGCGCCCGGCGCCACCAGACCGCCGTGGTCAACACCTTCGCCTACGGCACCAACGCCGGCTCGAGCGGGGTGGACATGAACGCGATCCCCGCGAGCGCCATCGAGCACATCGAAGTGCTGCGCGACGGCGCCTCGGCCCAGTACGGATCGGACGCCATAGCGGGCGTCGTCAACGTCGTCACCCGGCGCGGCCGGTTCGCTCCCTTCGTGAACGCCTCCGGCGGCCGGTACACCCCCCGGGACTACCCCGATGACGGCACGTTCGTGGACATGAGCGGCGGCTGGGGCCTGGGCCTGGGACGCGGATCGCTGGCGCTGTTCGGCGAGTTTCTCGACCGCCAGCCGACGAATCGCGCCTGGGCGGACCGCTACGACGTGAGCGGGAACGGCCTGGCCGACTCGGTGAACAGCGAAGGCCAGGTCGTGATCAAGCGAAACCCCGTGCCTCAGCCGAACCACCATTGGGGCGACGGCCTGGAAAAGGACGCGATGTCCTACGCCGACCTTCGCGTGCCCCTCAACGAAGCCGCCACGACCAATCTCTATGGGCACGGCGGCTACAGCTTCCGCAAGGGGACCGGAGACGGATACCGGCGCTATGGCGACAGCGACCGGAACTGGACGGAGATCTATCCGATCGGATATCTGCCCGAGTTCCGCCCCGACGTGACCGACTACTCGGCGGTCGGAGGGGTCCGGCTCTCGCCGCACGGCTGGAGCGTCGACGCGAACGGCTCGTTCGGCCACAACGATTTCAAATACAACCTTGGGAATACGCTGAACGTATCACTGGGTCCCTGTCTCGACGTGCCCTGCGCGCCGGGACCCGACGGAATCCTGGGCAACGCGGACGATCCGGGGATCCCCAACCAGACATCCTTCTTCGCCGGCCAGGTGAAGCGCGAGGAGACGATCGCAACGGTGACCGCATCCAAGCCGCTCCACTTCAAGCTTGCCGCACCGATCAATGCCGCGTTCGGCGCGTCGTACCGGCGCGAAACCTATAGGATCACCCAGGGCGAGCGGGCGTCGTGGATCGACGGCGGCGACACCACGCAGTTCGGCGGTGACGCGCCCGGCGGCTCGCAGGTGTTCCCCGGCTTCGCGCCATCGGACGAGTCGAACTCGAAGCGCAACAACTTCGGAAGCTTCGTCGATCTGGAGACCAACCTCACGCCCAAGCTTTTGGCCAACGCGGCCGGCAGGTTCGAGCACTACAGCGATTTCGGCGGCGTGGTCACCGGCAAGGTGGCGATGCGCCTCCAGCCTTCCACGCGGCTCACGCTGCGGGCGGGCGGAAGCACCGGGTTCCGGGCGCCGGGACTGGGGCAGATCCATTTCAGCAAGGTCGTCACCAATTTCATCGGCGGCGTGCCCGAGGAGATCGGCATCTACCCGGTCGATAATCCCGCCGCGCGGCTGTTGGGAGCCAAACCGCTCAAGGAGGAGACCTCGGTCAACCTGAGCGCGGGACTCGCCGCCAGCCCCCGCGACAACGTGACGATCACGGCGGATTACTTCCGGATCACGATCAAGAATCGGATTCTGCTGGGCGCCACGTTCGACGACGACACCACCCTCGCCATCCTGACGCGCGGCGGATTCTCGGGAATCGCCGGCGTGCAGTACTTCACGAACGGACTCGACACGCGCACCCAGGGCGTGGACGTGACCACCAACTGGCGCATCTCCATGGCCGGCTCCCGCTCCCTGGTCCTCCGCGGCGGGGTCAACTTCACGAAGAACGAGATCACCCGCGTGGATCCGCTCCCGGCGGTCTTGGCGAATTCGACGGAAACGGGGCTGCTCGACGTGGTGACCCGGGTGGCGATCGAAGAGGAACGCCCCGAATGGCGCGGCACCCTGACGGGTGAGTACGCCGCGGGCGGCTTCCACGCGCTGGGACGCGGCTCGTATTACGGCCAGTTCGCGTCCGCACAGCCCGGCTACTGCGACGATTGCCGCGAGACGTACGGAGCGAAGAGCCTGTTCGACGCCGAGGCGGGCTACAAGTTCAGCTCGATGGATCTGTCGGTGGGCGCGCGGAACCTTTTCGATACGTATCCCGATAAGGCGCGCCTCGACTTCAACAACAACTTCGGCGTGTTCCCCTGGGCGGCGGCATCGCCCTTCGGCTACAACGGACGGTATGTCTACGTCCGGTCCTCGTTCCTGCTGACACGTTAGGGGAGGCATGGCATCATGAAACTCGCGCGACTCTTCCCTGTTCTGGGAGGACTGGCAACGATCCTCCTAGTCGCACCATCGCCGGTCCAGGCGCAAGGAAACCCGATGGCTCTCGTCGGAACCCTGGCGCCCTGGCCCGCGGGGGAATATTCCAACGTGGCCGCCGACGCCACCCGGCGTGTGGCGTACATGGGCTCGTTCGACGACCAGGGAGTCGCCGTCATCGACATCCGGGACCCCGCGAATCCGGTGCTCACCGACCGGCTCTCCACCCACATCGCGGGCGACCTCCTGACGTCGGATTCGGCCGACCTCGATCGCGTCGGCCACTACCTCGCGGTAAGCCACCAAGCGTGGTCCAGCCGCGACGGGTACGAGGGCATCAGCGTCTACGACATCGGTCCGGATCCCTATCACCCCGCGCTCCTCCGCCGCATCTCCATCCCCGGCGGGGTGCACACCGTCCAGATCGATTCCGAAGTGGAGTCGGGGCGGCCCTACGCGTACGCGAACAGCGAGGGGAATCTCAAGCTCACGATCGTGAACATCCTGACGGGCGAGACCCTGAGCCAGTACGCCTCGAGCGAAGGGATCGGCTGCGTGCCGCCGCCGCCCAATTGCCAGGGCTTCAACTTCGCCCACGAGGGATTCATCCAGAGGCATCCCCGGAGCGGCCGCGTCCTCGACTATGTGAGCTACTGGGACAGCGGCCTTCGCATCGTGGACGTCACGAACCCGGGGAACCCGATCGAGGTTGGCGCATTCGACTACAATTTCTTCACCAACGGGCTCCGAAGCGCCCACTACGCCGCCGCGACGCCCTCGGCCAACTGGGTCTACCTCGAGGACGAGATCGGACTACTCGAAACCGGAGGCGTGCACGTCCTGGACACCAGCGCCTGCGACGGGACTGCCTATTGCACCCCGGCCCTCGTCGGAGGATGGCACATCCAAGGGCACCCGGTACAAGCCTCCGCCCTGAACGCGATCATCCACAGCGGCCAGGTCAACGGGGCCATCGCCGCCGCGTTCAAGAAATCCTTTTCCTACGACGCGCACAACCTGGACGTGCGGGGCGAGAACGAGCTCCTTCTCGGGAATTACGCCATGGGAATCCGGCTGATCGACACCAGCGACAAGACCGCGCCCGTGCAGTCCGGGTTCTTCCTCCCGAACGCGAACGAAAGCGAAGCATGCAAAATGGATTGCGGCTTCAACATGCGCCAGACATGGGGCGCCTACTTTGGCTCGGACGGCCGGATCTACGCGAGCGACATCGGGCACGGGTTCTTCGTCGTGGAGGAGCGGTCCCGGGGCGGAGGCCAGCCGGCCGGATCGCTGGCCGGCGCAATCGCGGCAGGCGGAGGGCAGCGGCAGCCGGCGCACGACCGGAGCACGACCCCGGTTCGCCTCCGATCGGTCGCGGAAGGCTCCGGCTCCGACTTCGCTTTCGCGTTCACCACGGAACGGGAAGGCGCGGTTCGCATCGCGGTCTATGACGTTCGCGGACGCCTCGTCTCCGCGAAGGCGTGGGGATCGCTTGCCGCGGGCGAGCATTCGGTTTCCTGGGCCGCTCGCGCGACGCCGGGCTGCGTGCCGCCGCACGGGATCTACTTCGCCCGCGTCCGCACCGGGAAGGACTCGGCGGCGATCAAGTTCGTGCGGTAGCGGCGATCGCGCCCACTCCGGTGGGCGTGCCGCCTGACTCTAGGGCGTCCCCGCCGCCGCGGCGATGTAGGCTTCGACCTGCTGGCGCAGGACCGGAAGCGACACCGCACCGTTCTCGAGCACGGCGTCGTGAAACGCTTTGATGTCGAACCGGCGGCCCAGCCGCCGCTTGGCCTCGTCGCGTAGACGAAGTATTTCCATCTGGCCCATCTTGTAGGCGAGGGCCTGCCCGGGCCAGGTGATGTAACGGTCCACCTCGTTCACGATGTTGTTCTCTGCCAGGATGCTGTTCTGCGTCATGTAGTCGATCGCCTGCTGGCGGGTCCACCCCTGGGCGTGCAGCCCGGTGTCCACGACGAGCCGGCACGAGCGCCAAGCGTCGAACGAGAGCATCCCCATCCGATCGAGATCGCCCGAATACAGCCCCATCTCGTCGGCCAGCCGCTCGGTGTAGAGCGCCCACCCTTCCACGAACGACGTCACGCCCAGGTGCTTTCGAAACTCGGGGATGCCGGTCAGCTCCTCCGCCACCGCGATCTGGAGATGGTGGCCGGGAACCGACTCGTGGAAGGCCAGCGCCTCCGCCTCGTAGCGCGGACGCGTCTCGGGCAGGTAGGTGTTGATCATGTAGGCGCCGGGCCGCCGCCCGTCGGCCGAGGGCTGGCGGTAGTAGGCGATGGTGGAGTAGGGCGCCTCGTGCATCCCCATCACCTTCACCTCGCAGCGGGCCCGGGGCTGGACTTTTCCAAACCATCGCGGCACGGCGGCCTGGGCGCGCGCAAGCGTCTCGCGCGCCTTCGCCTCGATCTCAGCGCCGGTCTTGAAGTGCATCTCGGGAGACGTGCGGAGGCGCCTCTGGATCTCCGCGATGTCGGAGGTGCCGAAGACCCGCTTTCCCAGCTCCGCGAGGTCCCGCCGGAACTTGGCCACCTGGTCGAGGCCGATCCGGTGCAGCTCGCTTGGATCCACGTCGAGCGAGGTGTGCACGCGGATCATGCGGCGGTAGCAGTCGAGGCCGCCCGCCAGGAAGCTGAGCCCGGCCTTCTCGGGCGGCCTCGCGGCCGGCAGCACCTGATCGCGCAGGAAGTCGTGGTAGCGGCGGAGCGCCGGGCGCAGCGACGTGTCCAGGGCCTGGCGGAGGTCCTCGGCGAAGCGCTCGCGATCGGCCGCCTTCCAGCCGGCCCGGTCCGCGCCGGCAGGCCTCCAGGCGCCGAGGCTGTCGGTGGGGGTCGCGTCCAGACGCTCCAGCTGCTCGATGGTCTTCGTGACCGCATCGCGGCTCGCGGTCATTCCCTTGGCCAGTCCCGTCTTCAAATTCGCGACCTGGTCGTCCAGATAGCCCGCGGATGCGCGCATCCGCTTCACGTACTTGGCGGCGTCGCCAGGAGTCTCGATGATGGTGTAGTCGGCCAGGCTCATCAGCTCCACTTGTGGTCCGCCCAGCGGATCGACGGTCCACTCCTGGAACCCGCAAGAAAGCTGCGACAGCTCCCCAATCACCTCGGTGATCAGGGCCGTGCGGGTCAGCCGGTCCTTCGCGGACAGGGCCCCCTCGTCGATCGCGCGCGTCCGCTCCAGCACGTGCTCCAGACGCGCCGTATCCTTCGCGACGCCGGCCGGCGAGATGTCGGGCAGCCGGTCGTCATAGCGAGTGTCCCCCACGCTGGTCGCGAGGGTCGGGGAAGACTCGAGAGCCCCTTGCCAGTACTCCTCGCAGAGCGCCGCGAGAGCCGATGCCGGGCCGGTGCCGGGGTCGGCGGCACGGCCCGGCGCCGGGACAAGGGTCATGAAGCCGAGAAACACGAGAAGCGCAGCGAGCGTGGGCATTGGGCGGACGGACAAGGTCGACTCTCCTTATTTGCGGAATAAGATCCCCAGGTAGTAGGGCCAGACCATACGGGGCCGAGAATGGTGCCGTGATTGCCGGACCGTCAGGGTTCATCCTCCTCCTCCGGAGCATCTTCCTCCAGCGTATCCACCGCGGCGAGGAGGACGACGCGCGGATGCGGCGGGATCCACGGACCCAGGACCAGCCCGGCGGCGAAGCCTCCGACGTGGGCGTGGACGTCGGCCCGCCCCAGGGCCGGCAGGAAGAGCAGCACGAAGAGGGGAACGTACACGCGCCAGACCTTCCACCGCTGGGCGAAGTTGAACATTCGGCGCCGGCGGATGATGAAGGCGACGGTGCAGCCGAGCAGTCCGAAGATCGCGCCCGACGCGCCGACGCTCAGGGGAGGCGCGCCGTGCCCCACGTAGGAGATCCAGGCGGCGGCAAGTCCGGTGGCCAGGTAGACCGCCAGCGTCCAGCGCCGCCCGGTCAGGAATTCCACGGCTCCCGCGGCGGCCAGGAGCGAGGTCATGTTGGCCGCGAGGTGGCCGGGGCCCGCGTGAAGGAAGATCGTGGGAAGCATCCATCCGTAGGCGTGCCGCTCCCGCGCGGCGTGCCACCACTCCGCGGTCAGCAGACGAAGGTGGGTGACGTAGTCGGCGCCCCAGAAGGCGAGGAGTGCAGCGGCGACGATCAGATTGGCCGCGAGCAGGATCTCGGTCGCGGACATCCCCCGCTTGGGGAACAGGACTTCACGAAGACCGGTGGGCGGAGTAGGATTCAGCGCTGGCCTTCACTTCATGAAAGGAGCTGACGCATGTCCGTCGCGAGGGTAACGGAGATCACCGCATCGTCCACCAAGAGTTTCGAAGACGCCATCCGGATCGGAATCGACCGCGCCAACAAGACGCTGGAAAACGTCAAGGGGGCGTGGGTCCAGGAACAGAAGATCAAGATCGAGAATGGAAAGGTGACGCAGTATCGCGTCAACATGAAGATCACGTTCATTCTGAAAGACTAGGGAGCCTGCGCGCCGGCTAGCGGCTGTGGGCGCTCTTCTCCCTGCGGTACTTCTCCTTGTATTTTTCGTAGAGGGTCTTCTGGCGGTCGTTCAAGTCGATCTGCCGCCCCTGGATGAACGCCCGCTCGACGTGTGAGTTCGTGTCCAGCGGGTCCCCGTCGGTCACGATGAGCGTGGCGTCCTTGCCCACGCCGATCGAGCCGACGCGGTCGGCGACGCCCAGGATTTGTGCGGGATATAGCGTGACCGCCTTGAGCCCCTCGTCCGCGGGGAGCCCGTAGGCCACCGCCGTCGCGGCGCCGTACGGGAGGTTCCGCTCGTTCCAGGCCCCCGCGCCGTTTGCGATGCAGAATCGGATCCCGGCCTGGCGGAGCCGCTCGGGGAGCGTGAACGGGTCGTCGTAGGGGTCGCCCCGCCGGAGCGGCAGGCGGTGGGTGTCCGAGACGATCACGGGCACGTCGTAGCGCTTCAAGAGCTCCGCGCACTTGGGCGCGTCGTAGCCGCCGTACAGGATCAGGCGAACCTTCTCCTGGGCGGCGAACCCGACCGCCGCTTCGATCTGCTGGATCTCGTCGGCTTCCACGATCACCGGCAGCTTCCCGTCCAGCACCGGAATCATCGCTTCCCAGCGCTGATCGTTCGGGTGCTTCGGCGCGAGGGAGGTCCCCGACCGCCGCGCGGTCCTGTAGGCCCTCGCTTCGTCGAATGCCTCCCTCAGGTCCCGGAGCGCCTTGGTCCGCGCCTCCAGCTGCTTCTGGTGCACGGAGTCGGGAAGCGATGGAGTGTGGTCCAGGGTCATCGTCGGCCAGCTGATGTGGAGCGCGACGGGGGCCGCCAGCGTCATGTCCTCCCAGGTCCACCCGTCCAGCATGAGGACCGCCGAAGTCCCGCCGATCAATCCGGCCTGCGGCGCGGTGAGCGCCACGAGGACGCCGCCCGAGCGCGTCACCGGGATCAGCTCGCTCTCGGGGTTCACGGCGACCTGCGCGCGCACGTTCGGCGCGATGTTTCCCACTTCTTGCAGATCCAGCGTGGCCCGCACCTGGTCGATCTCGGTCAGCCCGATGCGCGAGTAGGGATCGAAGAGGCCGGGATAGACCTCCTTGCCGGAAACGTCGATGCGCTCGGTTCCCGCGGGGAGCGAGGGCGCGGTGCCCACCGCCGTGATTTTCCCGCGATCGAAGAGGACGGTGCCCCCGGGAATGACCGCGCCGCTCACCGTGTGGACCGTCCCGCCGACCAGCGCGATCGGGTGCTCCTGGCGCGCCGCCGGCGTCGGCACGGCCGCGTGGAGGGGAACCGCGGACGCGACGAGCAGCGCGCAGGCCCACGCGAGCCGCCTCACACTCACTTCGAGCCCCGCACGACCGGCCGATTCACTTCGCGACCCTCAGGGCTTTCTGGACGAGAACGGCGCGCATCTCCTGCTCCCGCTCGCGCGCGGCGTGATCCTCCCCCCGATCGAAGTACTTCCGGCCGTCGATCCACGTCTGCTCGCAACGGCTGAGCGTGGAGAGCGGGGGTCCGCTCCAGAGCGCGAGGTCGCCGTCCTTTCCGACTTCGATCGACCCGACCCGGCCCTCCACTCCCAGCTGCCTCGCGGGGTTCAAGGTCACGAGCTTCAGGGCGTCCGCCTCGGACATGCCCCCGTACTTCCGCGCCTTGCCGGCCTCCGCGTTCAGCCGCCGCGCCAGCTCGCCGGAATCGGAGTTGAACGAGACGACCACGCCCGCGTCCTGCATCAGGACGCCGTTGTACGGGATCGCGTCGTACACCTCCATCTTGTAGGCCCACCAGTCCGAGAAGGTGGATCCACCGTCGCCGCGCCGGGCCAGCTCGTCCGCCACCTTGTAGCCTTCCAGCACGTGCTGGTAGGTGACGTTCCGGATGCCGAAGTCGTCGCAGACGCGCATCAGCATGAGGATCTCGTCCTGACGGTAGGAGTGGCAATGGATCCGCCGCTTCCCGTCCAGTACCTCGACCATCGCCTCCATCTCCAGGTCCCGCCGCGGGCGGATCCCCTTCTTCGTTCGGTTCCACTCGCGCCAGTCCGCCTGGTAGTTCCGGGCGGCCGCGAATTCGTCGCGCAGGATCTGCTCCACTCCCATGCGCGTCTGCGGGTAGCGTGTCGTGTACTTGTCCCCCCAGTTGCTCTGCTTGACGTTCTCCCCCAGGGCGAACTTGATCGTCGGCGGCGCGCCGGCGAATTTCATCTCCTCGGGATTCGCGCCCCACCGCATCTTGATGAGCTGGTTCTGGCCGCCGATCGTGTTCGCAGACCCGTGCAGCACGTGCGCGGCCGTGACGCCGCCCGCCAGCTGCCGGTAAATGTCCACGTCGTTGGGGTCGATGAAGTCCCCGATCCGCACCTCGGCGGTGACGGTCTGGCCGGACTCGTTGATGCCGCCGTCGGAGGCCGTGTGCGAGTGGCAGTCGATGATGCCGGGCGTCAGGTGGCGGCCGGCGCACTCCACCACTCGCGCGCCGCGGGGCGCCCGGACGTCGCGCCCCACCGCGGCGACGCGGCCCCTCTCCACCAGGACCGAGCCGTGCTCGATGACGCCCGCGGGCCCCGACGTCCACACGGTCGCGTCGCGGAAGAGGACCGCGGCCGGCTGCTCGGGAGGCGTCGTCCGGCCGAACTCGCCGAGCGGGTACGTCACCGGAAACGACGCGGCGACCAGGGAATCGGGAGCGGTGGTGTCCGGAGGGGCGAGATAGGCCGCGGCGCGCCTCGCGCTCCAGGTGAACGGGGAACCGCCGGGCCACGCGCCGGCTCCAACCATCTCGGAATCGGCGACCGTGCCGCTCATCCGGGTCGTGCCGTCCACGCCAAGGGAGTCCGATCGGAAGGTGAACGAGAGCCGCGCTTCCAGCATTTCCGCGGCCTTCAGCTTCGCGCCGCGGCCGAGGGTGATCGAGCCGGTCAAGGCGCCCGGCTCCCCGGCGATCGTTAAGAGGCCGGAGCGCGCCACACCGGCGTCCCGGCCCGTCTGGGCGCCTGGTTCGATGCGGAGGCTCCACGATCCGCGCGGATCCGCAGGCGCCGGAGGAACCACGTCGAAGCGGCGGCCGCCGACCCAGACCTCGCGGACCTTGGTCTTCCTGGCGAAGATGTCGCCGTCGGCGACGACGATGTCGGCGTCGCGTCCGGGATCCAGCGTGCCGAGCCTCTGGGCCAGCCCGAACATCGCCGCGGGTGCGACCGTGAGGGCCCGGAGCGCGGCGTCCTTGTCCAGGCCGCGGCGCACCGCTTTCCGGACGGCGTCGAGGAAGGTGACGCTGTCGGGCAGGCCATCCGCCGTGAACGCGATCGGCACGCCGGCCCGCGCCAGACGCGCCGGGTTCTCGGGCGCGAGGTCCCAGTGCATCAGCTCTTCCAGCGAGACGTTGACCGCTTCGTCGGGGTTTCCGACGGGCGGCGGGCCCGGGAACGCGAGCGGCACGATCACCGCGCGGCCGGCGGCGCGGATCGCGTCGAGGCGCCGGTACTCGCGGCCGCTTCCGCGCAGGATCGCGGCGCGGCCGAACTCGCGGGCCAGGCGGTCGGCGCGGAGTGCGTACAGCTCGTCGGGCGCGTCGATCATCAGGGTCCGCCCCATCATGGCGGGATCGGAAAGGGCCGCGAGCGCGTCGTTGGTCTCGGGCCGCGGCAGGTCGGGGTGCCTGGCCCACTCCGCCTGCGCCGCGCCGTACCAATCGGCATCCAGCAGCGCCTGCCGGACCAGCGTGTAGGCGCCCATCGGCGAGTCCGGGTATCCGGGGCTGGCCGGATCCGCGGTCACCGGCTTCAGCGACACGTGGAGGGCCGCCCCCGGCAGGATCATCATCTCCGTGGGATCGCCGTCCCCCAACGCGAGGACCGCGCTGGTCCCCTTGATGATCCCCGAAGGCGGGGCGGCCACGATTGTCGTGAACCCCTGGCTCCGCAGCTTCCGGAACATGGCGGTATCGGGGGAAAACTCCCGGCCCACGCTGAACTGCGGCGTGACCCACCGATTCCAGTAGGCGGATCCCTGGCGCGCCGCCTCTTCCTGCGACTTCGCGCGGACTCCCGCCTCCGCGTAGGCATCCATGAAGCCGGGATAGAGCGTGAGCCCCTTCATGTCCCGCACGGCCGCGTCGGCGGGCGTCTTCGCGTTGGGCCCCGCGTCGGTGATCACCCCGTCCCGGATCACGAGGGTTCCCTGGGGGACGACCCGGCCCGGGCCGAGCACGATGCGAGCGTTCGTGAACGCCGTTACGAAGGGGGTGTGCTCGCGGATGCCCGGCGGGGGCACGGTGGTCTCGACCGCGGCGCGAGCGGCGGATGGGGCGAACGCAGCCCACCCGACGAGAAGCGGCAAGAGCAGAGGCCTGACCCGGGGCCGGTCCATGGAGGGATCGCGCAGTCTAGCGCCGGGTGAGGAAGGTGACAAGGGCGCAAGCGGGAGCCTCGCGGGGCGTCGCCCTGGGAAGCGGGGGCCGACTACGCGGTGGCGCCGCTCCCGAGCCGTTTCAGGGTTCGATAGTGGGAGGCGACGGCTGCCCGGAGGGTCTTGTGGCTGTGATAGGGAATGCCGTGCTCTTCCGCGACCTCGCGGACGATCCGGCTCAGGGCGGGATAGTGGATGCTGCAGATCTTCGGAAACAGGTGATGCTCGACCTGGTGGTTCAGTCCTCCGACGTACCAGGACAGGAGCCGGTTCGATGTCGCGAAGTTGGAGGTCGTCTCCATCTGATGCACCATCCACGCGCTCCCCATGGTCCCGTCGTCCTCGGGAACCGGATGCTCGGTCTCCTCGACCACGTGCGCGAGCTGGAAGACCACTCCCAGCACGGCCCCGGCGGTGAGGTGCATGACCAGGAAGCCGATGAGGAATTGCCACCATGCGACGTTCAGGACCAGGAGCGGGATCACGATCGAGTAGGTGTAATAGAAGATTTTCGCGGCGAACAGGGTGGCGATCTCGGACTTGGGGTGACGCCTGCCCTTGAAGGGGCCCAGGTCGCGCTTCAGGAAATATTTGTAGTCCTTGATGAAGACCCAGAAGAGCGTCGTCGTGCTGTAGGCGGCGAGGGCGTAAAGGTGCTGGTAGCGATGGATGGGGCGATGCTGCGACTCGGGAGAGAGGCGGAGCAGGGGCGACACTTCCAGGTCCTCGTCCAGCCCGTGGACGTTCGGGTAGGTGTGGTGGATCACGTTGTGCGTGATCTTCCACATGTACCCGTTGGCGCCGGTCAGCTCGAAGCTCAAGCCGAGGAGTTTGTTGACCCAATCGCGCGACGAGTACGCGCCGTGAAGCGCGTCGTGCGCGATTCCGAAACCGATGCCCGCCACGCCGACGCCCATCACGACGCACAGGCCGAGCATTTGCCAGGGAGTGGGGATACCGCTGAGGATCAGCGCGTAGGCCCCGAACGTCAGGCCCAGCATGAGGACCGTCTTGGCGACCATGGACGCGTTGGCCCAGGGAGAAACTCCCTCGGTCTGGAAGTAGCTTGCGACGCGCTCCTTGACCTCGGCAACGAAGAGAGTGCCCGCGCTGGGGGCGAAGGTGACCTTGGCGGCGGCTTTCAACCGACCCGCCGCGGCGTGTGAATTCGACTGAAGATTTGGTAGGGTGCGATATTCATGCAGAAGTGTGGTACCTCGGTAAGGAACAGTGAGGTGAGAACCCTGCCCGCCGCCCCCCGGCTCACCAGCTTTTTTAGCCTAGCACACCGTCAAGGCTGTGTCAGCTTACACAGCGCGGGCGCTCACTTTTCTCCTGAATCGCAGCCTTCTCCCTGAATGGCAGCGAAACGGCGCTGCCCCGTGAAAACTCAGTATGTCTCCGGAACAAAATTTTGACCGGTGAGCGGAGGCCGAACGTACGTCGGGTCCACCTGACGCGGCGGCAGTTTCAGTTTCTTGGGGGTGTAGTCCTTGTACGAGAACTGGGAAAGCAGGTGGGCCATGCAATTGAGGCGCGCCCGCTTCTTGTTGTCGGCAGGCACGATCCACCAGGGCGCCGCCTTCAGATCGCTGGACGCCTGCATGGCGTCCTTCGCGCGGGAGTAATCGACCCAGCGTGCGCGTGACTCCAGGTCCATGGGACTCAGCTTCCAACGCTTCGTCGGGTCATTGATCCGCTTCTGGAAGCGGACCTCCTGCTCCTCGTCGCTTACCGAGAACCAGTACTTGAGGAGGACGATACCGGAGCGGACGAGCATGCCCTCGAATTCGGGACAAGATCGCATGAACTCGAGGTATTCCTTCTCGGTGCAAAAGCCCATTACCCGCTCGACGCCGGCGCGGTTGTACCAGCTCCGGTCGAACAGCACGATCTCCCCCGCCGCGGGAAGCTCCGCCGCGTACCGCTGGAAATACCACTGCGTCTTCTGACGCTCCGTCGGGGTGCCCAGCGCGACGACTCTTGCCGTCCTAGGATTGAGGCGCTGGGTAATCCGCTTGATGACGCCCCCTTTTCCGGCGGCGTCCCGCCCTTCGAAGAGGATGGCGACCTTCAGGCCCTTGACCCGGACGTACTCCTGGAGCTTCACCAGCTCGACCTGGAGGCGAGCCAGCTCTTTCTCGTAGATCTTGCCCTTGATCTTCTTGTCGGGGACGATGAGATCCTGGATGCCGTCTCCCGCGTCGGACGCTTTCGCGCGCGAACTTTTCTTCCGTTTGTTCTTTGCCATGGATACCCCCTAATCCGATTGGGCGAAGCAAGGTCCATGCCCTGTTTGGCGCCATCCGTATGCGTACATACCCGTAGTTTTCGCGGCCAGGCCCCCGCTTCCTCGACCACATGGGTTAGAATCGCGCCCCAAGCGTGCACTGTCATCAACTCTCGCCAAAGGAGCGCGCGATGATCGTGAAAGGATGGGGTCCGGCGGCTCTCGCCCTCGCGGCGATGGTCGTGATCGGATCCGGCGTCGGCTGCGGAGGCGGCGGAAACGGCGGGGCCCCGCGCGGGAGCGGGGGCGGCAGCAGCGCACCGGCTCCGACGGCCAGGGCGAGCGCCGCGGTGGTGACCTACTACTTCCTCCCCGGCTGAATGGTCTGTGCGAGGTTGAAGCCCGCCGTGAGCGGGCTCGAGCAGGACTTTCCGGGCAAGGTGACCGCGCGCAACGTCGACGCATCCACACCCGAGGCAAGCGATCAGATCCAGAAACTGGGATTCATATCGCACGGGCTGGTGATCCGGTCACCGGAAGGCACGGTGCTCTGGAAAGAGGGCGACCACACCGTGCGCGTGGAGGACGCGAGAGAGGCCCTGCGCCGGATTCTCGGAACCTAGGAGCCGCGGGGGCCGTAACCTTCGACAATTCCAACCCTGACGCCGTGGCGGTTGTCCTAACGGAGTCAACCCGCATCTGGCCGGCGGCCGGGTAAGGTCCTGTCGAGGTCTTTCATGATCCCTCTCGCCCTGCTCGTTCTTCTCCTGGTCGCGCCCCAGGCGCTCGCGCAGCCGGCCGACACCACCCACGCCTACCGCCACGAGGACGCTCCCGCGATCCAGGCCGCGCCCCTCCGGGGAAGCATCCGGATCGACGGGAAGCTGGATGACGCCGCCTGGGCCGACGCAATCCCCGTCGACAAGTTCACGCAGCGCGACCCCGAGGAGGGAAAGGCGGTGTCGGAGCGGACGGATGTCCGCGTGCTGATCGGGGAGGACGCCCTCTACATCGGAGCGCGGCTCTACGACCGGGAGCCGTCGAAGATCCGGCGGCGCCTGGTGCGTCGCGACGAGGATCTGGCGTCCGACTTCTTCGCCGTGCTCATCGACTCCTACCATGATCATCTGACCGCCTTCCGCTTCCGCGTGAACCCCGCCGGCTCGTACGACGACGCCGCGATCGATCCCCGCGGCAACGCGGATTTCTCCTGGGATCCCGTGTGGCAGGTGCACACGAGCATGGATTCCCTGGGCTGGACTGCCGAGATGGAGATTCCGCTTTCCCAGCTCCGGTACAACCGGTCCGACAACGCCGTCTGGGGGATCCAGCTCAGGCGCTGGATCGATCGCAAACAGGAGCTCTCGGAATTCGCGTTCACGCCCAAGCGGGAGCAGAGCGACGTCAGCCGCTATGGCCACCTGACGGGCCTGGGCCCGCTCCACGCACCCCAGCACATCGAGCTATTGCCCTACGCCCTCGCCAAGGGCCGGTATCGCTTCGTGCCGGAGGGAAACCCCTTTCGGGACGGGGCCGACCAGTCCGCTTCGTTCGGCGGCGATCTCAAGTACCGGATCACCGGCAACCTGACGCTGGACGCCACCGTGAATCCTGATTTCGGCCAGGTGGAAGTGGACCCGGCGGTCGTCAACCTGACGGCGGTCGAAACGTTCTTCCCCGAAAAGCGCCCCTTTTTCGTCGAGCGGGCGGAGCTTTTCAATTTCGGCCAGACGCGCAGCTCCAACTACTTCGGTACTCCGATCGCCTTTCATGCGCGCCGGATCGGCCGCGTTCCTCAGCGGAGTCTCTCGGACCCGCCCTATGGATTCGTGGAGATCCCCGCCCAGGCGACCATCGCGGGCGCGGCCAAGGTGACCGGAAAGACCCGGAGCGGATGGTCCATCGGAGCCCTCGACGCGGTGACCACGGAAGAGCGGGCTCGCTACCTGGACTCGCTGGGCATGGAGCGCAGGCTGCCGGTGGAGCCGCTGACGAATTACGCCGTCGCGAGGGTGCGGCGCGAATTCGCCGGAGGGAACACGACCATCGGCGCGATCGCGACGGGAGTCGCCCGCGACCTCTCCGACGACGCACTGAAATCCATGCTCCGGTCCCGAGCCTATCTCGCCGGCGCCGATTTCAACCACTACTGGGCGGGCCGGCGCTGGTCCGTGGACGGGTACCTGACCGGGAGCCGGATCCAGGGAAGCCAGAGTGCGATCGCGCTGGCCCAGCGCTCGAGCGTCCGTTACTTCCAGCGCCCCGACGCGGAACATCTCCGATACGACCCGACGCGGACCCGTCTGGAAGGGGCCGCGAGCCTTCTCTCGATCAACAAGATCGGCGGCAAGCACTGGCAGGGATCGGCGACCTACCAGGACATGACTCCCGGTTTCGAGAGCAACGACCTAGGGTACATCAGCGGTGTGGACTCCAGAGGTTTCTCGACCCTGGCGTTGTACAAGGAGGACAAGCCCGCGAAGCTTCTTCGGAGCTGGAATGTGTTCGTGTTCAGCAATGACTCGTTCAATCACGCCGGGGATCGCACGTACCAGGGTTATGAAGCCCAGGGATCCGGAACCTTCGCGAACTATTGGTACGGCGACCTTCGCGGATCGTGGTATCCGAAGGCGCTCGACGACCGGCTCACCCGCGGCGGGCCCTTGGCGGCGATTCCACCCGGCGGGCGGGTGGCGGCGACGGTCAACACCGATTCGCGGAAGAGTTCCCTCTTCAACTTCCACGTGGATTACGCGTGGAACGACGCCGGCGGCCATTCCGCCAAGTACGGTCCCTCGTTGACGCTGCATCCGGCGCCGTCGATGAACGTTCGATTCGAGCCCAGCATCCAGAAGTTCCGCGACATGGCGCAGTACGTCGCCACCGTTCCCGACCCCAACGCCGTCGCGACGCTTGGAAGCCGCTATGTTTTCGGAACGCTCGATCAGAGGGTGGTGAGCCTGGACACGCGCCTCGACTGGACGTTCTCGCCGAAGCTCAGCTTGCAGCTCTACGTCCAGCCGCTCGTCGTCTCCGCCCTGTACCGGGATCTCAAAGAGTTACACGCGCGGAGGACTTACGATTTCGACGTGTACGGAGTTCACAAGGGCACGATTCAGCGGGACTCGACCGGGCTATACCGGATCGATCCTGACGGGGCCGGCACCTCTCCCTCGTTCACGGTGCAGGATCCCAATTTCAACTTCCGCTCGCTGCTGGGCAACGCGGTGCTCCGCTGGGAGTATCGGCCGGGCTCGGCCATCTTCCTGGTATGGCAGCAGAACCGGGGCGATACCCAGCCCTTCGGGGACTTCGATTTCTCACGCGACTTCCGAGCGCTCTTTCAGAACGGGCCCGAGAACATCGTGGCGGTGAAAGCGACCTACTGGCTGGGGTTGTGAGCGCAAACAGGGCGGCCCCGCAGATCTCGCCGCCGGGTCGCCCTGTGCGCTCACAGCGTTGCAATCGATTATTGCGCCATCCCCACGACAACGGGCCGATGCTTCTGCACCGCTTCATCAGCGGCTCCGGTACGCGCGTGCCACACCGGCACGGTGATCTGTCATCTCCTGATTGCTCCTGTCTTGTATCAACTCCTGAGGAAAACGCCTGTTGCGTTGACGCCCGCCTGACTGTTTGTTAACAGTCGCCGTTACGACCCTCCTCCGAGCCTCCCCAGCTTAGCGGTCGCGCGTCCCTCCGACCTTTCGGCTGTACCCGCGTTCCCCAGCGCGGGCCATCTCGTTTTCCGAAAGGAGCGCCCCAGGATGAAACCTCTCCCCAGCTCCCGCCTTCTTCTGATGCTGACATTCCTGACACTCGCGACCTCCCCGACACGCGCCGGCGCCCAGTACCTCTACCTCGACTTGAACGGCGACAGCTTGAACACCTCGTCGGACGTGCTCAGCTCGCTGGTGCCGGTCAACGTCGGAGTCTATTTGCGGACTGACCGAAACCGAGACGGCAGCACGGCCGCCTGTGACTCCGGATCGGGGCAGCTCTCGATCGGGTCCGTCGAGTTCATTCTCCGCGCTACAGGCGGATCGGTGACGTGGGGCACGCTGGTTCCGGGGCCTTACCTGAGCGAGGTGGTTCGCACGGCGCAAAGCGCCACCGACTTTTACGCGGGCTTCTTCGATTCAACCGGCGTTGTCCTGCCTCCCGGCCGATATCGCATCGGAACCCTCCCCGTCACGGCTACAGCCGGCACCCCGCTGCTCTACTTCGCGACGTCGACCCCGCTCTCCGGGTCGTATCTCACGTCGTTCGGGTCCCGGTGCCGGGGCCTGGACGGCGACAACACCATGAAGCTCGGCCGGGACTGGTTCGACGCGGACGGCACCTTCGGCGCGCTCTTGGCGACCGTGAGCGGCAAGGTGTTCAAGGATTCCAACAGCATCTCCTCAGGCAACTGCGCCCTGGACCCCGGTGAAGTGGGGATGCCCGGGTGGCCGGTGACGCTGAATCCCGGCGGACAGACGATCCTCACCTCGTTCGGCGGCGACTACCAGTTCGTGAACGTGCTGCCCGGCGTCTACAGCATTCAGGTTTCCCCGCCGTCCGGCTGGGTCCAGACCTGCCCCAGTGGCGGCGCCGCACAGTCGGTGATCGTCGCTCCCAGTCAGACGTACCCCGGCCTCAACTTTGGCGTGAGGCCGGCCGATTTGCCGCCCGCCTTGACGCCGATCCCTCCGCACACGGGGGCCGAGGGCCTCGTGACCAACGTGCCTCTCACGGCCACCGATCTTGACAACAGCTCCGTCTCGTTCAGCCTGGTCAGCGGCCCCAGTTTCGCATCGGTGACGACGACCGGACTCAAGACCGGCAACCTGCGCTTCGCTCCCCAGCCGGGAGACGCCGGCACGTACACGATCCAGGTGGCCGCGTCCGATGGCCTGCTCGGCTCCCAGCGCAGCGCTCAGGTCAACGTCCTCTCCGTGACCGGGGTGAGCCAGGCCGAAGCCGCGGCGCGACCGGCTTTGATCGCGCCGAATCCCATGAACCCGTCCGGCACTCTTTCCTTCACGACCCAACACGCCGGATGGATCCGTGTGGTCCTCTACGACGTGCAGGGCCGCCGCGTGCGGGGCCTCGTGGAAGATCCACGATCGCCCGCCGGCTACCACGAGATTCCAATCGACGGGCGCGACGACGCGGGCAGGGCCCTCCCTACCGGCGTCTACTTCTTCAAGCTGGACACAGCCGAGGGACCCCAGATCGGCCGTGCGGTGGTGCTGAAATGAGCGGGCGAATCGAGGCGAGCTGGAGCGCTTTGCGGGGCGCTTGGCATGGATTGGAGGATCGGATGACCTCGAAAATGGGCTGTGTCATCGCTGGCCTTCTGGCCTGCGCCGCCCTGGCTCCACCGGCGGAAGCGCAGACACCCGACCCCACGAAATCCTATTACACTCCCGAGGCGGGCGCCGTTGCGACCCCGTTCACGGGCGCGGACGCCATCCGGTTCTTCCGCGCGTGCCCGAACAATGACGGGGGATCGAGCCTTCCCCAGAACGCCCGCATCAAGGTGACCCTATTGAACGCGGCCAGCGCGCCAATCGCGGGCCTGGCCGCCGCGAACATCTATATCAAGTTCAACGGCGGAACGAACGTCCAGGGATTTTTCGGGGACGGCGCCGACTCGGTAATCGCGAACGGCCTCTACAACACTTCGCCTGCCTGTCCGCTGGTTCAGTTCCTCTATGCCGACGGGCCGACCGATATTTTCGGGGTGACCTACATCACCTTCGCGGGCGCGCTGCCTACCGCGCCCGGGGTCACCAACCGCGATCCCAATCGCAAATGGGGCCATTTCGACAGCGAGCTGCCGGTCTTCGCGAACGGAGTCCAGCTGCAGGGAAGGCTGATCGAGGCCGGTGTGAACGGCGACTACGTTCTGCGCATCAAGAATTTCGATCTCAAGGGCGGCCTGGCTAACGGGAACAACCAAGGCGAGGTCGTTTCTTCGGTGGACTACAATTCCGTCAAGGGGAGCATTGGGCAGCCGCCGGACGAGTGGAGCTACTGGCAGGACCTCGATGGCGGAGGCACCGTCAATGCGACCGACCTCAACATGCTCACCTATCACCTGCAGCACGATTGCGGGGGTCCGCTGAGCCCCTAGGTTTCGGGGTCCAGCGGAGCCGGCGCGCGCCCTAGGGAACCCGGGCGCCGACCACGGGCACCATCCACACGGCGTAGCCGTGCGGGTCCTTGATGTTCGCGATCATCTGGTCGAAGTACGCCTTCGATTCCTCGCGCGTGAACCGCGAGTACTCGGCCGTGGGATCCACGTAGCCGTCCCGCCATGCCTCGATGATCGCGGCGAAGGTCTCGCGCGGCACGCGAATCGTATCCACGATGATGTAATCCATCGTGATGTCGCGCAGACCCAGGTCGAGGAGAATCCCGAAAACGTTCCGCCCGATGAACAGATCCGTCCCCGTCGCTTCGCCGAACCGCGCCGGAGCCTCGTGCCAGAAATCGCTGGGATCGAGCTTCCCCCGCTGAAAGTGGAGCATCCCGTAATCCTCGGGAATCAGGTGAAGCCGGCCGCCCCGGCGGGTGACGCGTGTGAGCTCCGCGAGCACGCGCTCGGGATGCGGGATCGAGTGGATGACGTGCCGATTCACGGTGAGGTCGAACGCGTGGTCGGCGGCCTCGAGCTCGAAGACGCTCTGATTCTCGAACGTGAGCCGGGGTGAGAGGCGCCCGTAGCGGGAGCGGGCCACGCCCAGGCTCTGATCCAGGACGTCCACTCCCAGGACGGACGCGCGCGGAAACATCTCGGCGAGCCGCGACGAGCCCTCCCCCGTACCGCAGCCCGCATCGAGAATGCGGATGTCGTCCGGCAGGGCGTAGCGCCGGATCAGCTCCGACTCCTGGGGCCAGATGGCGCGCGCCTGGGCATCCAGGGTCCGCACCATCGACTCATCCGCCATCTGCTTCGCGTGCGGGTTCAGATCCGTCATCGCGGCTCGTCCAGTTCCAGGGTGTAAAACCTCACGGATTCCTCCTGACAGACATACCCCAGCGATTCGTAAAGCGCCCCGGCGGCGCGATTCTCCGCCGTCGTTTCCAGAGTCAATCGTTTCGCGCCGGTTTGAATCGCGTGCTGGCGGGCCGCCTCCATGAGCGCGCGGCCGACACCGTGGCGGCGGGCGGCTGAAACCACGTACAGGTCGTTCAGCACCCACAGCCGGCGCGCTTCGACAGAAGTGAACGACGGGTACAGCTGCACAAATCCCAGCGCCTGTGTCGGCAGCTCCCCGATGGCCTCGGCGATGAGAATGACGCTTTCGCCCGCCGCCAGGCGATCGCGAATGAACGCGCGGGCGCGCTTTGAGTCCGCCGGCTTGCCGTAGAACTGGCGGTAGTCGTCGAAGAGAGGAGCGACGAGATCGGCGTCCCGGTCGCCGGGGGCCGCTTTTCGTATCGTGAACTTCATCGCTCCCCGATTCTAGAACGAGACAAGACCGCGTGTCAGCGGCTAGGATCGCCCGCATGAACATCCGTTCGCCCGATCCTTTGCTCCGGCAAGGTTGACCCCCCTCTTCACCGCGTTCGCGCTCGCCGCCTTCGCGGCAAACTCGATCCTCTGCCGGCTGGCCCTGGGACGCGGCGCGATCGACGCCGCCAGCTTCACCGCGGTCCGCCTGGCCTCGGGGGCCGCCGCGCTGCTCGTCATCGTCAAGATCCTCCCCAGGCCGAAGTCCTCCGGTTCCCAGGGGCGTTCGTGGACCTCGGCGCTCCTTCTCTTCCTCTACGCGATGCCGTTTTCCCTGGCCTACGTGTCTCTGGGGGTGGCAACGGGCGCCCTCATCCTCTTTCTCTCCGTCCAGGCGACCATGCTCGTCGGGGCCATCCGCGCGGGAGAGCGGATCGGCGTGGCGGAAGGGGTCGGGCTCTTCGTGGCGATCGCGGGGCTGGTCGTCCTGGTCTCACCCGGGCTTTCGGCTCCCGAGCCGGTTGGAGCGCTGCTGATGGCGCTGGCGGGAATGGCGTGGGGGATCTACTCCCTCCGCGGCCGGAGTTCCTCCGACCCCATCGGCGACACGGCCGCGAACTTCATCCGGTCGGTGCCGTTCGCTGGCGTCGCCGTCCTGGCGGCGGCCATGGGCTCCCATCACGTTTCCGGCCGCGGCGCGCTGCTCGCGGCGTGCTCCGGAATCGTCGCGTCGGGACTTGGGTACGCGGCCTGGTTCGCCGCTCTCCGGAAGCTCAAGGCCCTCCAGGCAGCCGCTCTCCAGCTCACGGTTCCGGTCATCGCGGCCGCGGGAGGGATACTGCTCCTCTCCGAGCGGGCCTCCGTTCGCCTGCTCGTCTCGACGGCGCTCATTCTGGGCGGCGTCGGTCTCGCCCTTAAGGGGCGCGCCTCTCGAGCGCGCGCAGCCGCCGGGTCCGCTCGCGGCGGGGCGTCGCCAGGAACTTCTTGAACGCCGCTCCCCGCCGGGGCAGCATGGGTTGATGCGGTTCGAAACGCTGTCCGTCCATGCCGCCGGGGAGCCCGATTCCGTGACCGGCGCCATCGCGCCGCCGGTCCATCTCTCCACGACCTTCGAGCACGGTCCCGCGGGCGAGCGTCGCGCCGGCCATCTCTACATCCGCGAATCGAATCCCACGCAGAGCCGCCTCGAGGAGGCGCTCGCCCTCGTCGAGGGGGGAGCCGCTGCCCTCGCCTTCTCGTCCGGCGTCGCCGCGGGCGCGGCGTATCTCCAGGCGGTCGAGGCCGGCTCCCACGTGCTGTTCCACCGGGACATCTATTACGCCTTCCGCACGATGGCGCTGGAATACCTGCCGCGCTGGGGTGTGGAGGCGTCCCTGGTGGACATGACGGACCTGGCGTCGATGCGCGCCGCGATCCGCCCGAACACCCGCCTCCTCTGGACGGAAACTCCGACGAACCCGCTGATTCAGATTCTGGACCTCGCCGCCATTGTCGGCGAGGCCCGCCGGGCGGGCGCCCGCATCCTGGTGGACGGCACGTTCGCGACTCCCGCGCTCCAGCGTCCGCTCGCCGTGGGCGCGGACGTGGTGCTGCACTCGACCACCAAGTACCTGGGCGGCCACGGGGACGTGCACGGCGGGGCGCTGATTTTCCGCGAGCGCGACGAGGTGGCGCAGCGCGTCGAGCACAACCGGCACATCCTGGGGCCGATCGCTTCCCCGTTCACCTCATGGATGGTGCTCCGCGGACTTCGAACCCTGGCGTGCCGCCTGGAGCGGCAATCCGCCAACGCGCTCGCGGTCGCGCGCGCCCTGGAGCCCCATCGGGGCATTCTCTCCGTGCACTACCCTGGTCTCGCGTCGCATCCGGGACATGAGATCGCGAAGCGCCAGATGAGCGCGTTCGGGGCGATGCTCTCCATTCGCGTGCGCGGCGGCAGGGAAAAGGCGCTTCGCCTGGCGGGACGCGTCCGCCTGTTCCGGAACGCGACCAGCCTCGGAAGCGTGGAGAGCCTTCTCGAGCATCGCGTCTCGGTCGAGAGCCCCGACACCACGACCCCGGACGACCTGCTCCGGCTTTCGATCGGCCTCGAGCACCCCGACGACCTGACCGAGGATCTTCTCCAGGCCCTGGAAGGGTGAAACAACAAAATCGGCCACGACCTTTCGATCGTGGCCGACCCTACAACGAGAGGCGTTTTCGCGGGTCAGGTTGTCAGGATGGTGGCGCCTCCCAGTACCGCGTCTGATCAGACGGCGGCAACGTCGGTTGGCTTCATATCCGTGAACCAGTTGGAGATCTCGGCCAGCGGCGGCACGGGCGTCGTGAGATTCTTCTCCACCTTGACCTCGCCCAGCCGTTTCGCGAGCGCTTCCGGCTTGAACTCGAAGAGGCTCTTCGGCCCGTCGATACCCGCCGCCAACAGCACGTCAACGTACTTGGGCCCAACGTTCTTGACGCGCGCCAGGCGGGCCATCGAGGCAAACGTGGTGAACTGCTCCATGCTGATTCCCGTCGTCTCCACCAGCGCCGCACGCTTGGGCTGATCGGCCCAAACACGCATCATGTCGTCGGTGTTATCGATGTCGGCGTCGCGCAGCTTTGTGACAAACTTGGGATCGATGCTCGTGAACTCATTCATCTTGTATGACATGCTCCTTGTCCTTCCCAGTCCACGGCCATTGCCCTCACGATCGACAGGCTTGAACGGCCCACTCGTCATGAGAACGATCTCTGGCGGGGTTACGCCCCGGAGGCTTGTGAACCAGTGTGAGGATGGGTGCGGCGGGAGCCGATGCGACTGCTGACGGCCCGGCACTTCAGTCGCCGGATCGTAGGCGCTCCACCGTTCGGACCCGTACAGCGGAATATCCGCGGACACGAGGATCGACTTCCCACGAGGACCTTTGGGGAAGCCTGGGACAGTTCCAGCGGCAGAAGCAAGAGGAGTGGGGCTGGGCCTGCCTTACGTCTAGCGGTACAATGGACCGCTGCCGTCAGCGCGTCAAGGTTTCTTCCGCCCTACAGTGGGATCCCCGGGCCGAGAAAACCCACGAAGATCACCGCTGCCGCGATGCCGAGGGCGATCCATCGGGCGCTGAGCCCCAACGCGGGGACTGAAACGGATAATTCGTTCGTGTCCCGCTCGACGAGCCCGGGGACGAACAACAGGCCTGCCATCGCCGCGAAGCCGCTGCTCAAGCCCGACTGTAGAATCAACTGCGGGCCTATGGGGTTCCGCGCCGCCCCCGCGACCAGGAGCAGCCCTCCCGCGACGTAGGATGGAAAAACCAGCCGGCGCACGTCGCGCCGATCCATCAATCCGGCGCGCACGACCGACGCCATCTGGCGCGCCGAGAACCTCACGACGGCCCAGTACCCCGCGATGCCGCATGCCCCCAGGATGGCGCGCCACATCCAGTGGGGCTTCTGACCGGCGATGACCACGGCCCAGTCGCCGTAGTCCAGGAGCCCCGAAAAGAGCAGGTAACCGATGCCGTTCATCCAATTGATCGTGGCCAGGAGCCATAGGAAATAGCGCGTCGCATCGAAGCCCTTCTTGCGGCCGAACAGGGCGAAGCACAGGGTCCCGAAGATGAGGTTCGCAACGGAGCCGGCGGCGGCGACTGCGCGGTTTTCCCCGGAGGTCTGCAGGGCCACGGTGGAGATCGAGAGAGCGCGGATCCCGGGGAGGATCGCGCACGCTACCCCATGCCCAAGCGCCTCGTGGATCATGTCGCAGGCGGCGTACGCCACGAGAGCGACGGCGCATGCCGTCAGCGGGCCGGCGCGGGAAGCGCTCACCCCCGTCAGCGGCGCTTCGTGACCGGCTTGGGTTTCTTGCCCGGTGGCGGGTGGCTCTCGATCCGCTGGCTCGCCGCGGTCGTATCGGACTTCACCGCGACTCCCATCTTCGCCTTCGTCTCCATGCCGGAGGGCTGCACCCGCCCGGTGGGCGCGATTGGAATCTTGTGCTGATCGATCTGCGGAGTCCCGTAGCGCTTCAGGTCGATGTTCACCTGGTCGACCAGCTTCGAGGTTCCATCCTTCAGGACCGCGTAGGTCTGGATCTGGCCCCCTTCGAACCACATGCGAATCAATGTGAAATTGTTGATCTCGGCCGTCGAGACGTTCTCGGCCTTGATCGTGCCCCCGGCCGAATGGTACAGGCTGAAGAGGCGGGCGGCCTCGGCGGGCGGCGGCAGTGGATGGAGCGGCGCGCCCGCGCCGCCCTGGACGACGATGATGAGCACGCTCCCGTCCGGGAACGTCAGCAGGGCACGCTCGTAGTCGTGCTCGTGCCCGGTGGCCAGGGTCGAGATGCCGCCCTCGTGCATGGCCTTCACGATCTGGTCCCGCCGGGAGACCATCACGGGGTCCATCTCCCACTCCATGCGGTGGTAGCCGGCGGAAAATGGCGGGCTGTGCATGAAGACGAACGAGGGCCCGCGGTGCTCCTTAAGCCTTTCAATCAGCCAGTCCACCTCTTCCTTCGAGTACTTGATCTGAATTTCCTTGGACCAATGCACTCCCGGCATGGTGATGGGATTGGAATCCAGGCCGATGAAACGCACCCAGCCGTCGGCCGAATCGAAGCAGTAGTACATTCGGTCCCCGGCAATCGGCAGCCCCGTCGCGGTGCGCCAGTTCGCCAATCCGTCCACCGTCCATGTTTGCTCATGGTTTCCGGGCACGGCGAAGTAGGGCACCCGGGAAGAGAGGGGCCGGACGATGCGGAGGAAGCGCTGCCATTGAGCGGGGTTCCTGCCGTCGTACACCAGATCCCCGGTGTTGATCGCGACCGCGACGATCTTGTGCTCCGCCTTCAGCGAATCGACCTTCGCCAGGACCGCGTTCAGCACCTGATGCTCACGGCCCCACGTGGGGAGTCCCGTCACCATGGGAGGGATGTCCCGGAGCAGTCCCAGATCGGGGAACATGCCCTTGAGGAACGCGTACGGAATCGTGATCAGAGCCTTGACGATCTTCACCGGATTCGGGGAGAGGCCTTGCCGGATGGTGATCATCTCGGGGTTCAAGCGCGTCATTCGGAATCCAGGACGATTATCGCCCAGGAGAATGACGTTGAGCGTGTCGGCCGTGTAGCCGTCGCGCAGCCGTCCCAGGAACCGGTGCGAGGAATCGCCAGTGCCCGGCTGGAAGCCGATCACCGTGTCGGGCACGGACAGCGGGCTCAACGCCGCGGTATGGAAGACAGCCCGCTCCGGATGATGGCCTCCGGTCGTATCGGCGGGCGCGAGAGTCTGAGGCACGATCTGCAGCCGGCCGACGTGCGAGCAGCCTGCGGCAAGCACGACCAGGGCCAGGGCGGCCACGGCGGCCGCGGCGGCGATTTTCCCGGGGTGGCGCTTCATCCGTGCCTCACGTGGGTGACGAGCCATCCGTTTTCGCCCCGGGTCAGCTCGACGAGGGCCGGCCTGGCGGAGGACCCGGAGACGCTGAGCCGAAGCCGCACCTTCTTCACCCCGGCCCCCAAAGCTCCGAGAGAGACGAAGGCTTGGCTCTCACGGACCCGGACGTGCCCGGGCCGTCCACCGTCGAACGATTCGTCCACGTCGTACTCCCGCTTTGCCTCCAGGCCGGTATCGACCGCGAGGTCATGGAAGCGGAGGCCGCCTCCTTCCACGGAGAAAAAGTCCAGCGGCGCGGTGCGCTTGAACCAGTATCGCGCGATCTTGTCGCGGCGCTCGATCAGGCAGTGCGTCAGGTAGTCCCGCGCCCGTGGATCGTGGTACCCGCCGGCCTGCACGGCCGCCGCGATCTGCGCGTCGGAAAAGGAGTCCACGATCTTCGCTCCCCAATAGGCGTCGCGATCGGTCATGCGGTAGAACGCGATGTTCGGCTCTTCGGGACGGAAGCCTCGCGGCGTAAAGACCGCGGGCTCGAAGTTGCCGACCGAAGGGATCCCGGGGTCCTGATGCGCCCGCCGCCACGGATCGGACGCGAATCCAAGGGTGACGAAGCGCTTGGCGATTGCGCCGTAATCCAGGAGGTACTCATATCCTTTCCATTCGTGCTTGGGTCCGTCCGCTTGTGTTCCCAGTGAAGAGCCGACGTCCAGGTAGTAATGCTCCACGTGGCCCAGGCTGTCGCCGTCGACGGCGAACATGTCCAGAAAATTGGCGTCCTTGGAATCCCAGTTGCCCAGCCACGAGCACACCACGTACAGACCGCGCAGCTCGCGCCGGTTCGGATGCCCGTACCAGTCGTTGGTATCGTGAGGACGCCGACGGCTCAAGCTCGGCGCGCCCAACGGGTGGCCTGGGAGAAAGAGGCTCGCGTAGCCCGAGTAGCTGCCATCCGGGAGCCGGGCTCCACGCACCAGCATGGAGTCCAGATCCGACTCGGTGAAACGCTCTCCCGGCTTCGCATGCAAGAGCTCGGAGTCGATTTTGAGGTCGTCGCGGTTGAAGGTGATCGGTTCGTTGTGAGGAACGTTGTAGCCGGCTGCATGAAACAACGTCCGGGCCACCATGTCGGCGCCGGAGCCGAGTTCTGGAAATCCCGCGGGGTCCACCTTCACCAGCCACTTCCGCCCTCCCGCGTCCTTGATCTGGAACCCCACGCTTCGGCCTCCCTGCTTCCGATGCTTGATGGTCCAGGGCTTCGTCGGGAAGACGACGCTGTCCGGTCCCAGAGCCAGGGCGGCGACCGGCACCGCACGCGCGTGATTGCGGTTGGTGAACCAGGTCGAGTTCGGCACTTCGTCGAAATCGTTCACATTGACGGCTTCGCGACGAGTCCGCGCCCCGAGGACACGGGGCACCAGGAGCAGCTTGTCCGGAACATCTAAGATGTGGGTGAGGGGGTCGAACACGATTTCGCGGATTTGATTTCCCCAGAACGGGGGCTCCCAGTCCGGCGGCCGCCGGATGGGACGTCCGTCGTGATCGACCCAGGTGGTATCTGCGGTCCGATCTTCGGTCCGTTCTTCCGCCGCTACGGCAGTGCTGTTGCGGCAGAGTTCAGGCGAGGAGAGAAAAAGGAGAGCGGCAAAGGAAAGAAGGCACGTGCGGAACAGCCTTCGTGATGGCGCCATGAAATCAATCCTCCCACATCGAATCGAGAGGCTGCCGAGGCCCCACCGCGCCGGCGCCCAACTTGTCCCACCAAGCCTAGCAGGGCGAAGGCGTGTCCGCCACCCCCTCCAGCCGAGCGCGAACCTCGATTGGTTGTGTTGCCGTTCGGGAACGCTGGGCTCGAGACTGCTGGTCGCGGTCGTATCGGTGTGTACTACTGGCGGCTTTGCCGCCCGAATTGGTACGTTGGCGACGGGGCCGGATAGTCCTTCGCGACAATCCTGGTGCTCCATCTCCTCAACAACTCTATATGGTCGAGCCGAGCCAAGAGGTAATGTGCCTTCTGTCGCATTGTAAATAGCGTGTGTAATACGGGAGGTCGCTGAGGCACCGCGGCAGCGACACCGCCGAACGAAGAGCGCCATCGTGCGGGACGTTTGCAATCAAACACCTTGTCCCTGATTTGTCGAAGGCAGGGTCCGACCCGGCTTCCTTCCTAAACAATCGCGCCGCACCCAATTCACGCCGCTGTCGAATCTGCCCGCTTTCTTCCGAAGGCAGGTACTTTTCCCCGATCCTCCGCGCCACCATCGAATTTCTTGTAGCCGCTTGCACCAAACGCCGAGAGACCTTGCATGAGCGGCCCGCACCTTGCTGGCCTTCGATCTCAGGCGGGTGTTGACGTTCCGCGTTGTGGGCACTTCGAAGAAATCTCCCCGGAGTCGCGCCCCACTTTCGTTTGAAGTCCCCGGCCGGACATGACGGCCCCACAGAGCGGAGAATTAGGATGAGAAAACTCAGGGTGTTCTTATTGGCGGTAGCGCTCTGTGCCGCCACCGTCTCGGTCCAGGTCGGCCGTGCCGATGCCGCGGTGGACGAAATCCATTGGACCTTCACCGGCCAGACCTCCGTCACCTTCGATTGGCGCGGAGCGGAGAACACGATCCGGTTCGGCCCCACGACGGCGTACGGCCAAACCGTGACAGCCAGCACTCCCAGTCCGCTCCCCTTCTCTTCCTCGGGGCCCTTCTGGGAGGCAAAGCTCACCGGTCTCCAGGCAAACACGCTCTACCACTACTCGGTAGGGGGCGCGGCCGACCATACGTTCCGCACCCCGATCCCGCGCGGAAGCTCCGGCTTCGACATTTATGTCGAGGGCGATATCGGGGACGCCAGCTATCCCACGATGCCGGTTGTCCAGTCGTTGATTGCCGGCGACATGCCCGCATTCGTTCTCATGGCGGGCGATCTCACGTACGGAAACTCCCACGGGCAGGCGTCCGTGGACAGGCACTACAACGACGTGATGGTCTGGTCCCAGGACGCCGCCTACATGCCGGCCTGGGGCAACCACGAATGGGACACCCCGTCCGCGGACGATCTCAGGAATTACAAGGGCCGGTTCGAGCTCCCCAACCAGCGAACCTCACCGGGCTCCCCCGCGGTGAGCTGCTGCGGTGAGGATTGGTACTGGTTCGACTACGGCAACGTCCGCTTCATCGCCTTTCCGGAGCCCTGGTCCGGCGCGTGGTCGGACTGGAGGACGAAGGCGACCGCCGTCATGGACAGCGCGCAAAGCGATCCCGCGATCAAGTTCATCGTGACCTTCGGCCACCGGCCCGCTCTCTCCTCGGGGCACCATCCGGGGGACGCCACGCTGAAGAGCTATATGGACGGGCTCGGGGCGACGCACAGCAAGTACGTGCTGAATCTGAACGGGCACAGCCATAACTACGAGCGCAGCTATCCGCAGAGCGGAGTCGTCCACATCACCGCCGGAACGGGTGGAAGCTCCTTGGAGGAAGACGGGAGCTGCTTGTGGCTCCAGTGCGCGCAGCCCTCCTGGTCCGCGTTCCGGGCGATGCACCTGGGACAGCTGAAGCTTCATTTCACGTCGACGGGAATTGAAGGCACCTTCCTCTGTGGTCCTTCCGGCGCCGGCACGAACGATGTGAGCTGCGCCAAGGGGACCGTGGTGGATGCCTTCGTGATCGGGACCAGCAGCGGCGCCGCTCCGATCGTCAACGCGCCGGCCGGCATCAGCGGGCAAGAGGGCCGCATGCTGACGGTCTCCGCCACGGCGGCGGATCCGGACGGCGATCCGATCGCGTCCTTGACGGCGGACCTCGCGGCATTGCCCGCGGGGAACAACGCCGTCTTCACGACCGGATCGGGGAACACCTCGGGCACGCTCACCTGGACCCCCGCCAGCGGGACTGCCCGCCCATCACCCTACGACGTGGCCATCATCGCCAGAAACACCCAGGCCGACTCGGCCACGACCGCGATCACGGTCACGAGCGCCGACCGCGCGCCGGTGGTTACCGCTCCGGCCACGGCGAGCGTAACGGAGAACTCGTCCCTGACGGTCACGATCGCGGTGGCGGATCCGGACGGCAACGCGATCACGGCGCTGACGGCGTCGGGAACGGCCGTCACGGCCGGAGCCACGTTCGCGAAGAACGCGGCGAACACGTCGGCCACGCTTTCATGGACCCCCACCTTCACCCAGGCGGGCAGCTACGGCGCGACGTTCACGGCGACCAACTCCCTCACGGGCTCGGCGACGACCGCGATCACGGTGACCAACACGGATCGCGCTCCGGTGGTCACGCCTCCCGCGACGGCGGCCGGCCCTTATGGCACCCTCATCACGTTCACCATCACGGCGGCGGACCCGGACGGCAACGCAATGACGGCGCTGTCCGGCGCCCCGCTTCCCTCGGGCGCCACGTTCACCGCGAACGCCGCCTTCAACTCGGGCACCTTCAGCTGGACGCCGGCCGCCGCTCAGACGGGCACGTTCAACGTGACCTTCACGGCGACGAACGCTCTTTCGGGCTCCGCGACGACGGCCATCACGGTCACGAGCGGGGACCGCGCTCCGGTGGTCACGGCCCCGGCGACGGCAACGGTCGCGGAAGGGTCTCCCTTGACGGTCAGCGTCACGGCCAGTGATCCGGACGGCACCGCGATCACGACCCTGGCGGCCTCGGGAACGGCCGTCACGGCCGGCGCCGCGTTCGCGAAGAACGCCGCGAACACGTCGGGCACGCTCTCGTGGACCCCAAGCTTCACCCAAGCCGGAAGCTACGGCGCGACGTTCACGGCGGCCAACGCCCTCTCCGGCTCGGCGGCAACGACCATCACGGTGACGAACATCGATCGCGCCCCGGTGGTCACCGCTCCCGCGATCGCGAGCGGCCCTTACAGCACGCTCATCACGTTCACCGTCACGGCGGCTGATCCGGACGGCAGCGCGTTGACGGCCCTGTCCGGCGCTCCGCTTCCCTCGGGCGCCACGTTCACGGCGAACGCGGCCCTCACCTCGGGTACCTTCAGCTGGACCCCGACCGCCGCCCAGACCGGCACGTTCAACGTGACGTTCGCGGCGGCGAACGCCCTTTCAGGCTCGGCGACAACGGCCGTCACGGTCACGAGCGGGGACCGCGCTCCGGTGGTCACGGCACCGGCGACGGCGAGCGGGCCGGAGAACTCGCTCCTGACGATCAATGTCGCCGCCGCGGATCCGGACGGTGATGCGATCACGACGCTGGCGGCCTCGGGAACGGCGGTCACGGCCGGCGCCGCGTTCGCGAAGAACGCCGCGAACACATCGGGGACGCTGTCGTGGACCCCGACCTACTTCCAAAAGGGCACCTACAGCGCGACGTTTACGGCGACCAACGGCCTCAGCGGCGCGGCGACGACCGCGATCACGATCACCAACGTGAACCGCCCCCCGGTGGTCACGGCTCCCGCGACCGTGAGCGGCGCTCCGAACGTCCACATCTCGTTCAACGTCACGGCAATGGATCCGGACGGCAACACCTTGGTGGGTCTGTCGGCCGCTCCCCTTCCGTCAGGCGCCACGTTCACGACCGCCTCTCCCTACAAGTCGGGGACATTCAACTGGACACCCTCCACAGCGCAGACCGGAACGTATAACGTGACCTTCACGTCGACGGACGACCAGACGGGCTCCGCGACAACGGCCATCACGGTCACGGGCGGAGACCGCGCTCCAGTGGTCACGGCCCCGGCAACGGTGAGCGGCCCGACCGGCAGCCTGATCACCTTTACGTTGTCCGCGGCCGATCCGGACGGCGACGCCATCTCGACGCTGACGGCGGCGGGAACGGCCGTCACAGCCGGAGGAACGATCGCGTCGAACGCGACCAACACGGCGGGCACGTTCTCGTGGACACCCAGCGCCTCGCAAGCGGGCAGCTTTGCGGCGACGTTCACCGCCGCGAACGCGCTTTCGGGGTCGGCAACGACGGCGATCACGGTGACGAGCGCGCCCGGGCCCAACCTGGTTGGCAATCCTTCCTTTGAGTCCTCGACCAGCGGATGGAACGGCAATGGAGGAGGAACCGTCCAGCGGGTCGCCGGCGGCTACGACGGCGCGTATTCCCTCGAGATACAAGGTGCGGCAACCGGTACCGGGCAATTTGGGGCGAACGACAGCCCGAACTGGGTCGTCAGCACCCCGGCAGCCGGCACCGTGTACCGCTTTACCGCCTGGGTCAGCTCCGCCGCCGCCAGGGGCAGCGGGCAGCTCCGCGTGCGGGAGTACGTGGGGTCCGCCCAGCAGGGCACCACGAAATACTCGCCCGCGGTTCCGCTCTCGTCGACCTGGCAAAAGGTCACTTTCGATTACGCGGCCCTCGCCTCCGGTTCCACGTTGGATTTCCAGGTGATCGATGCCCCGGTGGTGGCCGGCGAGGCCTTCTTCACGGACAACATCTCGATTCAGATCGTGACGGGAGGGGCTGCGGCAGCGGCCCTGGCGCGGGTTCAACCGGCCGCCCGGGCGATCTCACTGGCGGCTGTCGTGGTGCCCAATCCGTTCAACCCCGAGGCCGTCATCGCGTTCACCACCTCACCCCAGGGCGCCTGCCATCTGCGAATCTACGACTCGGCGGGGCGCTTGGTGCGGAGCCTTCTGGAGGAGATGAACCTGCCTGCGGGACGGCACGAGGTGCGCTTCAACGGACGCGATGCGGCGGGGCGGAAGGTTGCTTCCGGAGTCTACTTCTACAACCTGGAGGCTCCGAACGGATCCACGCGAGGGCGAATGGTCCTGATGAAATAACGGCCGCGCGAGAGGGAGGCCGCCGGCACGTCTGGCCCGTCACATCCGGGACAGCTTGTATCCAGCGTAGATGCCGGCGATGCCTCCGACCGCGCTGAAGGCGATCGAGGCCATCGAAAACATCCCGGCGCCCCATAGCATGGGCACGAATCCTCCGAGGGATGAGCCCACGGCCATTCCGATCATGATGAGGGTTTTCTTGGAGTTCATCGCAGATCGCTCTCCTACCGTGGAGGGGTATCGTCCTCTCGTCTCGGGACGCAGGTCACGGTGAGCTCGCATCCCGGTTTAGGGACGTACGTGCTGTCGCTGTCGTCCCCTCCGTCCCAGCGACCCTCGACGTAGCAGAAGAAATTCCGGCAGACGAATCCCTCGTCCGATCCGTCCGTTCCGTCCGCCATATAGTCGAAGTCCTCCACCCACCCCGCGGCCAGGATCGCCTTCTGGACGGCGGTCATCGGGCAGTCCGAAGTATCGGTCACGGCGAAATGGAGCGCCCAGCCGTGCGCCTTGGCCTTCGCATAGATGTAGTCGAACGTGACCGCCTGGCGGCTCACGTGGAAGGCGGTATCGGCGCCACCGATGGTCCGGGACACGATCGCCCCGATGCTGTCCCGCGCCGCCTCCAGCGAAGCGTATCCCACGGTGGGCACGGGGGCCTGCTCGGGGGGGATGTCGGCCGCCGATCCGGAGACAGGCCTCCCGGCGGCCATGACCAGGATGCGCGCGGCCGGCTGCGGCTGGGCCGCGGAGCGGCGCAAGGAATCGGCGGCCCGCGGCTCGGCCGTCGCGGCGGAGGGCTGGCGCGCGCAACCCCCGCAACCGGAAAGCGCGGCCACGGCGCACCCCAGGAAGAGCATTTTGATCGGACGGATCACCCAGTAACTATCGGCTCACCGGCGCCCCATCTTCACTTCTCCGCTATCTCCTGGCTTCCAGCACGACGAACGTTCCCGGGACGACCGTTCCCCGCGGGTGCGGGCGATCGGCCGTCGGCGGCGGCGGCTGCCCGAACTGCGCTGTCGGCAGATACACGCACCCCCTGCTCTCGTCTAGGGCAAGCGTGCGCGCCCCCGTCTGAGTGGCCGCGTTTTCGATCACGGTGAACCGGTCCGGCCCGTCCTCGTGGATCACCGTCAGCGTTCCGTCTCCGTTCGAGCTGAAGACTAGCTGAAGCGAAGCGTCGAACGCGACGCCGTCCACTCTTTCTCCGATCGGAAGCACGCTCACGACGCGTCCGTTGTCGGCGTCGAGCACGACCAGCTTTCGGTTCGAGCACCCCGCGAAGAGCCGGCGATGCTTCCGGTCCATGGCCAGACCGCTCGGTTCCTCGCCGGGCGCGAGCGGCCAGCGGTGGAGCACCCGGAGCGTGCGGGTGTCGAAGGCGAGGACGGCGCTCGAGTCTTCCAGGTTCACGAACATCGTCCCCTTGCCGTCCGCGACCGCGAACTCGGGCTTTCCGTCGAGCGGGACATTGCCCACGATGCTGCCCGCGGCCGCGTCGATGGCGGTGGCGCTCGCGCTCCCGCCGTTGAATGCGAAGACCCGCTTGGAAGCGGGGTCGTATTCGATGGCATCCGGGTTCTTGGCGGCGAGCTTGATGCGGCCGAGGACGGCAAGCGTCTTCAGGTCGAATAGCGTCACCGTCGAGTCACGGCCGTTGCTGGTGAAGCCGCGCCCCAGATCCGGCGCCAGGGCCACGCCGTGGACCCCGGGGGTGTCGGGTACTTCCCCGATCACACTGTCGGCCAACACGTCCACGACCTGAACGCGAGTGCTGTGCGTGACAAAGAGCCGGTGGGTCGGAGCGTCCATCGTCAACGCATCCCAGCCGCCCTCGCCGCCGAGCAGAATTCGATGCGCGATCTTGAACGGGAGCGGATCGGCGCCGAGACCGGCCGCAGCGGGGGTAAGCGAAAGCAACAGGAACACCACTGCACCCGTGATGCCTCTCATGGAATCCTCCGTCCGATGAAGGTGCTCCCTCCGCATGCCCCAAGCGTAGAACTCAATGGTCGCGACCAGCCACACGAATCCGAAGAGATAACCCCCGAGGACGTCGCTCGCCCAGTGCTCCCCGGCATCGATGCGCGCGAGACCCATGAGCGCGACCATCCCAAGACTGAGCGCGATCACAGCTGTGCGACGGACGGAGGGGCGGAGCCGAACGGATGCGAGATAGCCTACGAACCCCAGAAACGAGGTGATGTCCAGGACGTGGCCGGCCGGGAAGGCGGGATTGCCGATTTGATGTGCGACGTGAACGAGGGTCGCCGGCGGGCGCGGCCGCGCGACAAGCGCCTTCACCACGTGCTGCAAACCGGGAGCGCCCAGCGCGGCGAAACCGGACGCGAACCCGGCCCATCGGCCCCAGACGACAAGGATCACGAGGATCAGGGTGCCGTCGAAGACCGCGACGAGGGGCGCGAATCCGAGCGCGCTGAGGCCGCTGAGAGGAACATGGAACCAAGCCCCGTGGACGCCTTGCACTGCCCTCGTGATCTCCAAATCGATCGGATAATGGGCCACCTGATGCGCGGAGATGGAGAGCAGCACCGCGACCAGCGCTGCCCCGGCGCCGAGGGCGCGCCGCCTCACGCCCCTGCGGCCTCCGACTTGGACGACTCGGACTTGGACGACTCCGCCTTCGCGGGCTCCGACCTGGCGGGCTCACTCGCGTGCGGATCGCCATGCAGCGGGGGTGCGGCGGGAGCCGCGTCGACCGGCACGGTGAGGCCGATGCCGTTGCCCACGATCACGGAGAGCGCCTTGGGCACGATCTCGATCTCGATCACACGCTGCTCGGGCGCGACGTCCTTGTCGGAACTCGAGGCCTCGGGTTGATCGGCGGTAATGCAGACGTGCCTGGCGCGATACATCGTGAGGCTGTGGGGCGACCCTTTCGATGCGGCCACGAAATGGGTGATGAGCTCGGTGTTCCCGAGACCATCGTATACGGCCACGTCGAGCAGCCCGTCGTCCATTTTCGCGTCCGGCGCCAGGAGCAGGTTCTCGCCCATGAGAGGCGCGTTCGAGACGGTGACGATGCGCGAATGCGACTCGATGATCGTGTCGTCCATCTGCACCTTGATGGTCCCGCGCTTTTCCTCGAAGAGCTTGTGCAGCGCACGCAGGACTCCCTTCCAGCGCCGCTTCTCGAGGGACTGCCCCGCAAGTGCGGCGATGGCTCCCAGTCCAACGCCGGCGCCCTCGACGAAGTACTCCACGTCCGGGTTGCCGTTCGAGAAAACCCGTCCCATATCGATGTGCCGCGTCGTTCTCATCCCGATGAGTGCGCACGCGCCTTCGATGTCGAACGGCACACCCAGCGATCGGGCGAGATTGTTCATTGTGCCCATGGGGACGATGCCGAGCACGGTGGAGCTGCCGACAAGCTGCGAGGCTACCTCCTCGATGGTACCGTCCCCTCCCGCGACCACGACGAGCTCGAGGCCGGATCGCACCGCCTCGCGTGCCAGCGCCCGCGCCGCCTTCCCCGAGGTCTTGATGCCGACGTTGACCCGGATGCCATGAGCCAGCAGGCTATCCACGACTTGGGCGAGACGCATCGCGCTGTCTCCCCCGTGGGAGCCCGAGGAGGGGTTGAAGATGAGCTGGGCGTGCGGGATCGCCCTCTTTCCGTCAGTGGGTCTGGCGTGTTCACACCGCGGATCCGCGATATTCCGTTCCAGATCGGCGATACGGGCTTCCAGCGCCTGGAGCTTGACCTTGTACCGCTCGAGCCGAGCGGTGGCCTTCTCGACCTTGGCGACGAGCAGCTTATGCTTGAGTTGTTTGCGCAACAGGGACTTGAGGAGGGCTTGGGCCGACGGATCTCCAGACGCCATCACAGACCTCGCACCGAAGAAGAAGAAAATGAATGCGACCCCGACGCGTGCGCGGATGCGCCCATGAGCATCCATCGGGCGCACATCATCGAGAACACGCCAAAGGTGATGAGCCCCAGCGCCATGGCGCCGAGCAAAACCCGGCCGAAGGGTTGGCGGGCGAGCTCGAGCAGCGCGCCATCCAGACCGGTTTCATTGTGAGGATTCGCATGGAGTGCGGCCGCCACGATCAGCATGCCGACGACCGAGAAAATCACTCCTCGCGCCACGATGCCCACGTGACCCAGCCGTGCGGCCCACCGCCGCTCGTCCGGGCCCATGCGCTCCAGCGCGAGATCGTCCTTGAAGGTGCCCCTCCAGCCCTCCGCGATCTGAACGAAGCCGGCGCCCACGATCCAGCCCACGCCCACGATGCCGAGGAGCAACGCACCGCCGGGCTTCGCGAGCAGCTCCGCGCCCCAGTCCCGATCCTTGGCGGCGTGGGGCGCCGCGCTCCGAAAGGCGTGGATCGTGGCCGCCAGGAGGCCCACATAGGCGAGCGCGCTCATCGCATAGCCCATGCGCTTCAGGATTCCCTGGACCGAATAGCCCTTGCGGAGCGGATCGAGGATCGCGCGGTCCATCCCCCACAGGGCATAAGCCCCCAGGCAGGCGGCGAAGGGTAGCAGAAGCAGCCGGCCCAGCGGCTGCCGGCCGATCACTCCGATCGTTCCCGATTGGGCAACCATGGCGCCGTGCGCGCCGATCACCAGCCGCAGCGCCAATACCCCGGGAACGAGGTAGACGAGGCCGCGCGCGATGTACCCCACGCGAAATAGGCCTTGGAGCCAGGGGGCTCGGAGCGTCACGGCTTCGCTCCTGCAGCCGAGCCCGGGACTCCGGCGGCAACGGGTTGGTGTTTGAAGAAACGCGGTTTCCCCCACCGGTAGACCCGGATGGTGAGAGCGAGCCAGAGGCTGCCCAGCACGTAGGCGCCGGCGACATCACTGAACCAATGCTGGCCAAGATAGATGCGGGAAGGTCCCATGAGGGCAATGAGCAGGGCGAACACCACCAGGAAGAGGGTGCGAAACCACGAGGGCTTGAGGAGCGTGTACGCCAGAAACGCGAAGAAGCCGTAGAATGCGCCGGCCATGAGCGTGTGGCCGCTCGGAAAGCCGGACGTGGGCAATTGTTGGAATACGTGGACCAGGTCCGCGCTGGGCCGCGGACGAGTCACGATGGCCTTGACGAGCCCGCCGAAGGCGACGCCGCACAGCGCGAACAACGCGGTCACCGCTTCCCAACGGAGGCCGGCGATGAAGAGGATCACGATCGCGAGGGCGGCGAGCACGTCCACCTGGGGTGCAAATCCAAGCCAGCTCAGCCACCGCATCAACGCGTCAAACACCGCTCCGTGGTAGCTCTGGAGGGCATGCGTGACGGTGAGATCGATCGCGAAGTAGGGAACGAAGTGCGCCGCCACTGCCAACGCGACGAACACCGCCATGGCGACGAGCACATACGCCTGGAACGCGGCGGCGCGGTAATGACGTGTGGGCGGGGAAACGATGACCGCATCGTCGAGTTTTCGCTGTAGCTCATTCGGTTGACGTGCGGTTGATTCGGCCATTGCCCTTCCGATCCAACGGTAATCCCACCCAGGCAGAAAAGTATAGCACCCATCGGTCGATGGACTTTTCAGTCCTGGCTAGAGCAAGATGGTCTCCGACATGAGCGCGCTGGCGTCTCTCATCCACTGGCCGCAGCCAATCCTCGAGTTCCTGGGATTCGCCGCAGCGTTCCTGGCGACCGGTGCCGTGGGATTTCGATTCGTCGTCATCGGACACTGGGTCGGCGGCCGTGCCGGTAACCCCGACGATTTTCGGAACGTGGCGCGCCGGGCCGCGCGCCGGGCGGGGGCCATCGGGCTCACCGGAGCGACACTGGCTCTGGTTCTCCTCGTCCTGGATCTGAACGCGCAATCCGTCGAGCGCAAGGTCCCCCTAGGTGCCCTGGTCGGGTCGAATGTCGCGATACCCCTCCAACTCGGGCTCGGGTTGCTCGCGATCCTGGGATTTGCGCTGGCTGCGGCCGGGCGCGGGTCGGGGTGGTACCTCGCTGCGGCGGGCGTGGTTCTCGGGGCGCTCCGCCCAGCGTTTTTCGGTCAGTGGGCACGCCTCATCAATCCGATCCACATGTTGGCGGGCGGGATGTGGATCGGGACGCTCTTCTATCTCGTCTTCGCGGGGATCTGGCTCACCCTTCGAAGCGGCCTTTCCCCGGATCGGCGCGGGGCGTTCGTACAACAGCTCGTGAGCCGGTTCTCGCCCTTCGCGCTGCTATCCGCCGGGCTGCTCGCCACGTTCGGAGTGATCACCGCCTGGCGGCACCTCAAGTCCATCACCGCGCTCTGGACCACCACCTATGGAATCGCACTCATCGTCAAACTTTGCGTGGTCGGGTGCGTCCTCGCGCTGGGCGCGTTCAACTGGCGGCGGCAGCGCCCCCTTCTGGGGACCGAGGCCGGCGCCCGGGCGCTCCGCCGCTCGGCGGCCGCGGAGCTGGCGGTAGCGGCGGTCGTTCTCGTCATCACGTCGATCCTGGTAAGCCTTCCTTCTCCAAAGCCCCCCCTTCCCTAGTTCGGGCAGCGCGGGTGGCAAGAAGTTTGCTGCATAATCCAGCCCGCCCCGGCCATCAAGGGGCGGGTCTTTATTGCGGACGAAAGGAGTACAAATGCCTCTGGTCCATATCGTGCTCGTGCTGATCGTCGTGGGCGTGATTCTGTGGCTGATCAACAGCTTCATTCCCATGGACGCGAAGATCAAGAGCATCTTGAACATTGTCGTCGTGATCGCCGTGATCATCTGGCTGTTGCAAGCGTTCGGTGTGCTGGGATCGCTTTCTAGCTACAGGGTGAAATGAACCTGGCAGCCGGGGCGGGGGTCGTTCCCCCCAGCGCTCCCAAGGAGACCCAACGCGCGCTCATGCTGCGCGTGGCTCGGAGGGCGATGCTGGAGCGCGGCCTCGAGCCCGACTTTCCCCCGGACGCGCTCGCCGAAGTCCAGGCCATGGGCGCGAGTCCCGCAGTTCCAAACGACTCGGGCATTCGGGACCTTCGAAAGCTTCCCTGGTGCTCGATCGACAACGATGATTCTCGGGACCTCGATCAGCTGACCGTCGCCGACCGGCGCTCCGACGGGACCGCGACGATTCTCGTCGCCGTGGCCGACGTGAGCGGGGCCGTGCCCCTTGGGTCCGCGCTGGACCGCCACGCCGGGACGAACACCACCTCCGTCTACACTCCGCCTCGAAACTTCCCCATGCTTCCCGAGAGGCTGAGCACCGATCTGACCTCGCTGGTCCTTGACGAAGACCGGCCGGCCATGGTCATCGAGATCGCAGTGGATGCTTCAGGCCGCACGGCCGGATCGGACGTCTACACCGCGGTGGTCAGAAACCGGGCGAAGCTCGCGTACTCCAGCGTGGGTCCGTGGCTCGAAGGAACGGGCGAGGCGCCGGACGCGGTACGGGAAGTTCCGGGATTGGAGGAAAATCTTCGCCTTCAAGACAGCGTGGCGCAGCTGCTCCGGAAGCAGCGTCACGAGCACGGCGCACTCGAGCTGGAGACGGTCGACGTGCGTCCCCAATTCGACGGGGACGCCATCAGCAAGCTGACGGCCGAGCGGCACAACCGCGCGAAGGAGCTGATCGAGGATTTCATGATCGCCGTCAACGGAACCATCGCGCGGTTCCTGGGAGACCGGAAACTCCCGGTGCTGCGGCGCGTCGTGCGCACACCGGAGCGCTGGCCCCGCATCGTCGAAATCGCGAGCGGTCTGGGTGAGCACCTGCCGTCCGAGCCCGACCCCAAGGCGCTGAATCTATTCTTGGAGAAACGGCGCGCTGCGGACGCGCTCCGCTTCCCCGATCTTTCGCTCTCGGTCATCAAACTGCTCGGCCGGGGCGAGTACGTCGCGACCTTCGCCGGACAGGAGGTGACCGGCCACTTCGGCCTGGCGGTCAGCGACTACACCCACTCGACCGCACCCAACCGGCGGTACCCGGATCTCATCACCCAGCGGATGCTCCGGTCGGCTCTCGCCAAGAGCGCCGCTCCCTACGACCGCGCGACGCTGGAAGGGCTCGCCGATCACTGCACCAAGAAAGAGGATGACGTCCAGAAGATCGAGCGGCTGATGCGCAAGGTGGCGGCGGCCTGCGTCCTGAGCTCGCGCCTGGGAGAGGAATTCGATGGAATCGTGACGGGGGCGTCACCCCAGGGAACGTGGGTGCGCGTCTTCGATCCCCCGGTCGAGGGACGGGTTGAGAAGGGCCACGAGGGGCTGGACGTCGGCGACATGGTCCGCGTCAAGCTCGTCCACACCGACATCGAGCGCGGCTTCATCGACTTCGCACGCGCGTAGCCCGCGCCGGGAGAACCATGATCCCGACGTCCCAGGAACGGCCGAGTCCCGGCGCCGAGGGCCAACCCTACGCCCGCTTCGCCAAACGGGATCTCGACAAGATGTCGTGGCTGGCCCCCCTCGTCAACAATCCCATCGGAGACCTTCTCAACATCGAATTGCGGCACGAACAGCTTTTCTTCGTGCAGGCCGATCAGGTTGTCGACAACGTCGGTTACAGCGAGAAAGGGAAACGGTTCAGCGAAGCCGAGTACGGCAAGGTCATCCGAAACCTCGATGACATGAAACTGGCCGGATACTGGTTCGTCGGGCGTCGGTACGACTGGGAGGTCATGAGGGAAGCCCTGCGCCGGCAGCGGGACGGATACTACTATTCGATCTTCAGCAACCAGTGCCAGGACTGGGCGGATCGCTTGGAACGCGGTGCAGAACGCGTCGAGCGCGAACTCGGCATCGCCCCATTTGGGCGAGCTCATCGAATCTCGATCGACTCGGATCCGTTCGTGTTCCCCACCGAGCCCGCCTCGATCGGGATGGGCCTCGTGGCTCTCGCCGTCGGCGTCGGAGGGTTTCTCGCGCCGGCCGTCGCGGGCGGCGCATTCACCAGGTTCCTGGGCGTTCTTCTCGTGGCTTCCGGATTGTCGCACCTCGTCTATGCGCTCCACGGCAGGGACTGGAGAAATCTCCTGCCCGAGCTTCTCACAAGCCTCATCTACCTCGCGGCGGCGGAATTCATGCTGTGGAATCGGGAGTTCGCGCGCATGGCCGGCAGCGTCGTCATCGCGGTCACGCTCGCGGTCCATGGGGCGATCAACGTTTCCTTGGGTTTGTTCAACAGGCCGCGCTCGCACTGGATCGGGAAGCTCGGCGCCGGGTTCTTGATGATCGCGTTCGCCGCGGCGGTCGCCTCCCGCTGGCCGCAGAGCGGCGACCGCCTGCTGGGCGAGGCGGTGGGTATGTCGCTCTTCGCTGGCGGACTCTCGACCATCCTGCTCCAGTGGAAGACGCGCACCGGGCCCTGAGTTCGGGCTATACTCCGCGCCGTCCACCAGTACGCCGCGACTGTCCGCGGTGCGCCGTTCCTCCGAGTTCAGGAGGCGACGTGATGGCCCGTGGTTCGCGCGTTCCTGTTCTTCCGTTTGCCTTCGCCGCGCTCCTCGTCTCCGGATGTGCCTCGACCAGCGACCACAGGACCTCCTACCTCAACCTGATCCGTCCCGACCAGCGTCCTCCCATCGGAGGAGAGTACGCGGCGGGCGACTCGCTGTTCGGGCCGCTGGAGGCGGGCGATCGAGGCGACGGCATCGCGGGCGCCCGCCGCGCCTACCTCGAAGCGCTCGTACGGCGATTCGCCCCCACCCTCGTACTGCCGTCGGGGGATTCGGCGAAACGGAATGGCCGGACGTATCAGCTCCTCCCCACCGATCCGCGTCTTTTCGGCCGGATTCTCCGGGTCGACCGCATCGCGGCGGCGCCGTACGGGCTGAGCGACTCGTCGGCGATACCGCTCGCCTCCGTCGGCACGGACTCGCTCGCGCGCCTCGTCGATTCGGCGATCGAGTACCGGATCCGCCCCGATCAGATCGAGGTCTGGTATTTCGACTTCCCCGGAGAATCCCCCCGAGACTGGTGGGATTGCTACGAGCGGCTCCGAGCCGGCCCCGACAGCGCGGCCTGGGCCCAGCCCACCGTGTGGGCGCATCCGTTCGTCGAAGGGAACGGACGCGTCGTCGTGCAGTACTGGTACTTCTATCCGTTCAACGACTATCTCGGGAATCACGAGGGAGACTGGGAGCACGTCAACGTCGTCTTGAACGCCAGCGCGGACTCGGTCGCGGAGGTGCACTACTTCTTCCACGAGCGCAGCGTGCGCCTGCCCCAGCGCCGCTACGTACCGGAAATCCGGGACGGAACCCACCCGGTCGTCTACGTCGGCGGACGGGCGAACGCGATTCTCAACGCTCCCATGCGCTTCTTCGAAGGCGACCGCAACGCCGGGTCTCACGGCAATTTTCCTTTCGCCGGCGAGTGGGAAGGTGTGGCGGGGCTCGGCCACACGGAAAGCGTGTACAAGGCCGACGCCGAGTCATTGCGCGTCCTTCGGCATGACGGCTTTCGGGTGGTGCTTGTTCCCGACCCGGGGCGCGTCGACTACCGGCGCCACCCGGAGGTCCTTCGCGACTGGATCTGGCTCCTGCTCCCGGTGCGCTGGGGCTATCCCAGCGCTCCGTCCCTGGCGGGCTCGTTCCGCCTGACCGACGTGGGAAATCGGGCCCCGTTCGGACCCGCGTACAATTCTGGCTGGAACCGCACGTCGCCCGGCATCGGATACTCCAGCTTCAACCTCCGCCGCGTGCCGCGGGTCCAGTCCTACCTCGAGGATGTCGTCCAGCCCTGGTATTACCTCTACGCCTTCCGTCATCCACGCTTTGTCCACGACCCACGGGGGTTGCTGGGTCGCCGCGAGCTGGAGCGGCTGGGCCTGGCGCCGCGCGGCGGGCGGGCCGAGCGCGGCCTGGGCAGCCCGATCCTCGGCGTGCATGCCGGATATCCACGGGGGTCGTTCGCGGACGCCTACGGGTCCTCGACGGGTGTATCCCTGTGGGGAAACCTCTGGGTCAAGGCGCGGTTCGGCTCGCTGGAGCTGATGGGGGGTTATCAGCGCTTCCGGAAGGCGCCTCTGGGTTCCGGAACGCTTTTCCTCTATCCGCTCACCGCGAGTTTCGTCGTCCGCGCACCGGAGGCGCGCGTGCGGCCGTACGCTTCTTTCGGCGCGGGCGCCTACGGCTGGGAATCGCGCCGGCGGCTTCCGGCCAGTGATACGCAATACGTGAACTCGGGATGGGGGCTCGGCGGCAATGTCGCCCTCGGCGTCGAGTATTACCTGAGGCCCAAGCTGGCCCTGGATGTGTCGGCGCGGATCCACGAGGCCGTGAGTCCAGGCGAAGCAGCCGGAATCCGCGAGCGGCGACTTCGATTCTTCACGCTATGGGTGGGCCACTACGTCCGCTCTTAGTCCGACCCCGGCGAGAATGGCGGCGAACCGCTTGTCGCCGCGGAGCAGATCGAATCGGGGATCCACGCCGAGGTTATTGAGCGCATCCCCTCCCTCGAAGGCCCGCGTGAGCCAGCCGATCGCGGCCTCGCGATCGCCCAGCCCCACCTCGACGAGGGCGATGTCGGCGGCCGAGGCCCGGCCGACGCCGTGGAGCGCCGTCAGCGTCCGCAGTGCGGCGCGCGCGCGAGCCGGATCGCTGGCGCGCGCGGCCGTGAAGCCCAGCGCACCCAGCCCGTACGCGCTGTCCCCCTCCAGCGATGGCGCCCGCTCGATCTCGGCGAGCGCCTCCTTGAAGCGCCCCGCTCGCTCCAGGGATGAGCCCAGATAGAGATGCGTCGGGCCGAAATCGGGCTTCAGGGCCAGCGTCTCCCGGTGCTGGGCGATGGATTCGGAGTATCGCCGCGCGTAGAAGTAGGTGTCGCCGAGATTCGCGTTGATGATGGGCGAGATCGGATCCAGGGCCTGGGCCCGCTTCGCCTCGGCGATCGCGTCCTCGAACCGTCCCACGTCGCGCAGGTAGATCGAATAGCCGTGATGCGCCGTCGCGTAGCCGGGGTTGCATTCGATCGCGCGCCGGAACTCGGCGGCGGCACCGGGGAGGTCGCGATCGTAGTGGAGGCGCACGCGTGCCAGAGCCGTGTGAGCCTCAGCCAGGCCGCCGTCGAGGGCGAGCGCCCTCCGCGCCGCCTCCCGCGCGCGGGGGAAGGTTTCTCCGGGATGAGCCCCCGAGTAGGCGTCGCTGATGACGTAGACGTCGGCGAGGCCGGCGTAAGCGGGCGCGTAGGAGGAATCGAGCGCGATCGCCTGCTGGAACTGCGCGATGGCCTGCCCCAGCGCCGCCTTGTTCCTTTGATTCCAGAAGTAGCGTCCCCGCAGGTAGGCTTCCAGCGCCTCGGGACGCACGGGCCGCTCCGCGGTGAGCTGCTTCCGTTCCCCCGGGGATAGGTGGGCGCCGACCTGGCGCGCGATGGCCAGCGCGACCTCGCCCTGGAGCGTGATCGCGTCGGTCAGCTCCCGCTCGTAGCTTTGCGCCCAGAGATACCGGTCGCGTCCAGCGTCGATGAGCTTGGCCGAGATGCGCACGCGGTTCCCGGAGCGCGCGACCGAGCCTTCGACAAGGGCATCCACTTGAAGGCGGCGCGCTATGGCGAGCGTTCCTCCACCAGCGGCGCGCGCCGCGGCGCTCGAGCCTTGCGAGATGACGCGCAGGCTACCGATCTGGGCGAGCTGCGTGGTCAGCGCGTCGGTCATCCCCTCCGCGAAGTATTCCTGCGCGGCGTCTCCCGAGAGATTCTCCAGCGGCAGGACTGCGACCGCCTGAATGCGCGGGGCGAATGGGAGCGTGCCGAGAAGATCGCGGCCCTTCCACACGGCGAGGCCGGCCAGGGCGGCAAGGAACGAGACTCCGAGCACCATCCCGACGAGCCGCCGGGGTGAACGAGCGCCGCGATCCGCCCTTGCGGACGCGGCCGAGTCCAGCTCCCGGGCCACCTGCGCCGCCGTCGGGTAGCGGCGGCCTGGATCCTTCTCCAGGCACCGCACGATGACCGCCTCGAGGCCGGGGGGAATCTCGGGCCGCAGGGTCCGCGGCGAAACCGGTTTCCGATGAAGGATCCCGTCGATGACACCGGCCGCGGTTTCCGCCGCGAACGGGTGGCCCCCCGTCGTCATCTCGTACAGCATCACACCGAGAGCGTGGATGTCCGCGGCGGCGCCCACCGGCTTGCCCAGGAGCTGTTCGGGCGCCATGTACGGAATGGTCCCCATGACGGTCTGCGATTCCGTGATGCTGGGCGCCATCGAGGTCGTGATATCTCCCCCGACGGCCACCAATTTCGCGAGACCGAAGTCGAGAACCTTGATCCAGCCCTTCTCGGTGATCATGACGTTCCCGGGCTTCAGGTCCCGATGAACGACCCCTTGCTCGTGCGCTTCCTCGAGCGCCTCGGCGATCTGGCGCGCGATACGCACCGCCTCATCGATCGGAAGCTGACCCTGGCGCGAGCGGTCGGCCAGCGTGACGCCTGGAACGAACTCCATGACGAGGAAATCGCGATCGGCGACCGTGTCGAACTCGTGGATCGTCGAGATGCGAGGGTGGGAGAGGCGGGAGAGGGCGACCGCCTCGCGGCGGAACCGTTGGCGAGCCGGCTCGCTGTCGAGGGTGCCCGGAGGAAGCACCTTGATCGCGACGTCACGGCGGAGGCGCTCGTCCACCGCTCGGTAGACGACGCCCATGCCTCCGGCGCCCAGCTGCTCCACGATGCGATAGTGGCTGAGCAACTCGCCGATCACCGGGCCGCCAAGTGAAAAGACCTGACCCGGACGCCGACGTCCGCGAACAGAGTGTCGGATTCGGAAATCAGGTCGCCGGAGCGCGCCAGGCGATCCACGATGACACTGTCAGCCCAGACCTCTCCCCGGTACTCCCCATCCAACAGCGGCGAATCAGCTGTCGGGAGCGCCGCCACGATCCGCTTCCCGCGTGATTTCAGAAAATCGATGCGTTGCTGGAGCAGGGCTTCGCCGCTCCCCCTCGCGAGCCACGGGAGCCGCTCTGGCAGCCGCGACGGGTCAACCTCGGGTCGCTCGAGGGAGAGCTGCCATGCGACGAGCGGAGTGCTCAGCCGATTCGAATAGCCGAGCAGCACCGCCGGGCGATCGCTTCGAATCACCTCACGCGTGACCGTTTCGAGGACGGCTCCGAACCCGGCCGGGCTTTCGAACGCCCGGTGCGTGGCCCGCGTCTGGGCGAGATCCGGCCTTATCGCCAGGCCACCGCCGACGAGCGCGAGGAGACCCGCTCCCCAGGCCGCGTCGCGGACGCCCCGGTGCTGGATGACGGAGGCCATGGAGCGCTCGATTAGCCAGACGCAGCTCTGAGCGGCGCGCAGCCAGACGAGAAGCGCGGCGATGAAGAAGAATCGCGATTGCTGATAGCCGTGCAGCGCCGTCGCCAGGAGCGCGATCCAGAAGGTGAGATAGAGAAGGCGCCCCAGGTCGAGGCGGTTTTCAGAAGGTGGAGGAGGAATGACCGCGAGGGCCAGGATCGCATACCCGAGAAATGGGCTGGGCGCATAGTCGTGGGCGAACGCTTGTGGGTAGAAGGCCAGCCGATGGAGCGCGCCCGCGGAGGCCGCTTCCTGGCGGTTGGAGACGAAGCGAAAGAACGCGCGCACCCGGTTGGGATAGGGGATCAGGAACCACACCGCAAGGGGAAGCCCGACGGTGGCGAAGAGCACGCGCATCCGTTCGGGAACGCTCCGCCAGGCGGCTCTGAGACGCTCGGGGTCTCTTCTCCAGTGCAGGAACAGCCGGATGAGGAGGATGACGTAGAGGTAGTAGGCCAGGTGCCACGGGGTCCTCAGGGAGACCGCGTGTCCGCCGATCCTGACTTCTCCGCCCCCCGTGACCAGGATGCCGAGCAGCACCGCCACATAGATGAAAACGAAGAGGGCGAATGGGCGCGGCCGCTTCACCCCGCGGAGGAGTCTCGATGCCCCGCGCCGGAGTCGCGCGGGCCAGTCGGGCCACGCGGCGGAGGACTCGTGAAGTCCGAGGGGCAGGAGCCAGAGAAGGCCGAAGTTGTATTTGCACAGAAACAGCGCTGCCGAGCAAAAGCCAGCCGCCCTGAGTGAGCGCCTCCATCCCGGACCCGAACCGGCGCGGGAAAGAAAGACGAGGGTGAGGCTGAGCAGGAAGGCGCCGGTTATCTCCAGCATGGTGGTCGTTCCGAAGAACAGGTAGGTGAGAGAAAGAAGCGCCAGGGTCACGAGCAGGCAAGCGGCAGGGACGCCCCGCGTGGCATGCAGCTTCAGGCCGAGCAGGAAGAGAGTGACAAGGGACCCCGCGTACAGGGCGGCGCTCACGAGATCACCGCTCTCGTAGCGATCCCCCCACAACAAGAATGCCGGAAGGCGGAGGATGGAGTCCACGAACGGCCAAGTGACCTGACGGTTCACACCTGCCAGAAATCCGAGCGCGTCACCGTGACGGACGGACTGGGCCAGGAGCACCGCCGCGTAACCGTGCGCGGCCGGATCCCAGCGTGGAACCCCTCGCTCGCTCAGGACGATCGCGACAAGCCCGAACGTCGTTCGGATGCCCCACAGCCCCAGCGCGGCGATCGCCAGCCAAGTCGCGACACGCCCGAATACCGTGCCTCGCATGCGCCGCCTAACACTTGAACCGCGCGGCCTCGTCCGAACCGCCGGTCACGTTCCCGGCACTGTACGAATGGGCTCCCGCACCCGCCAGCTCTCCGCCGGAAACGATCAGGTATTCCTCCCGTATGGGCCGGCCCTCGAACCAGCATTCCAGAATCTCGCGCACGCCGGCGGCATAGCGCGTCTGGGCGGACAGGCTGGTGCCCGACACATGGGGGGTCATCCCGTGGTGCGGCATGGTCCTCCAGGGATGGTCCTTGGGCGCCGGCTGGGGAAACCAGACGTCCCCCGCATAGCCCGCGAGCTGCCCGCTCGAGAGGGCCCGCACTACCGCGTCACGGTCGCAGATCTTCCCGCGCGCCGTGTTGACCAGGTAGGCGCCCCGCTTCATCTTCGCGATGAGCGTGTCGTTGAACAGGTTCTCGGTCTGGGGGTGAAGGGGCGTGTTGATCGTGACCACGTCGCAGACCCGGACGAGCGACTCGGCATCGGGATGGAACGTGACGCCCAGCTCCCGCTCGACCTCCGCGGGCAGCCGATGCCGGTCCGTGTAGTGAAGCTTCACATCGAAGGCCTTGAGCCGCCGGAGCGCCGCCGTGCCGATTCGGCCGGCGCCGACCGTTCCCACCGCCATGCCCTCGATGTCATACGAGCGCGAAACGCAGTCCGCGATGTTCCACCCGCCGTCCACGACCACCTGATACGAGGGGATGTAGTTGCGCACCAAGGCCAGGATCATCATGACGATGTGCTCCGAAACGCTGATGCTGTTGCAGTAGGTGACCTCGGCGACCGTCATCCCTCGATCGATCGCGGCCTGGAGATCGACGTGATCGGAGCCGATTCCCGCCGTGATCGCCAGCTTCAGCTTCTTCGCCTTGGCGATGCGCTCGGCGGTCAAATACGCCGGCCAGAACGGCTGTGAAATCACGATCTCGGCGTCGGGCAGCTCCCGTTCGAAAGCGGAGTTCATGCCATCCTTGTCCGCGGTGACCACAAGCTTGTGTCCCTTCGATTCCAGAAACTTGCGGAGACCCAGCTCCCCGGAGACGCTGCCGAGAAGGGTCCCCGGCGTGAAATCGATTCCCTTGGGATTCGGAACCGACTGGCCGTCCGGATAGCGCTCGATCTTGGGGATTCCGCTCAGGGGATAGGAGGTCGGATAGCCCCCCTTGGGATCGTCGTACAACACACAGAGGACCGTGGCCATGGAGAGTCGCTCCTTTCTTATCGTGAGGCGGTGCGGACCCGAGAGCATCCCCCCGGGGTATCACGCCGTCAATGGAATGCTTGGGAGGGCGCCCATCTGGACACCTTGTGCCCCCTGATGCATGATCCACCGTTCCCGGAGCTGCTTCGTGAGCGACACTCGATCGGAGGAACGTCATGAGAGGGCTGATTGTGGCGCTGGTGGGAATAGCGATGATCGCGCCGGCGGCGCAGGCGCAGACCGGCCGGCGCCTCGCACTCGGCGCCGGGCTCGGGTTTCACAAGTACGTGGGTGGCGATTTCAGCCAGAAGAATCCAGGGCTCTCGCTCGTCTATCGCATCGCCTGGAAGCCCGGGATGAAGCAGGGCTGGACCCTGGAGCCCAAGGTCTCATTCGACTGGTTCAAGACCGATGTGCGAGCGGACGTCGGGTCCGTCGACACCCACATCGGAAAGCTCCGGTCGATCCCCGTCATGGCGGGGGCCGGACCCTCCTATCGTTCTGGCCGGACGAAGGTCGGGGCGGCGATCCTGGCCGGCCCTTCCTTCAATCACTTCACGGCGGACAACAGCGCTACCTCCACCATCACCGTCAAGAACTCGCTCTACCTGCACCCCGAGGCGAGCCTCTGGTACGACGTCAGCTCCCGGCTTGGTCTTCACGCCGGGGTGGGCTACGTGTACAACCGCCCTACGGCCAAGACCACGTCCGGAGCGTCCACGACGTCGGAGAAATGGAAGACCGACCACGTCAATTTCAGCGTGGGTTTCGCAATCGGCATCATCTGAGGAAACTTCGCCGGACAGGCTCAAACGGCGTCGAGCCCTACCTTCCGCACCAGGGCCCTGTAGCGGGGATCCTGGCGGATCCGATCGAGGCGGGGGTGGACGCGCAGGAACATGAGCCCCGTGGCGTGTTCCTCCAACGCGACGTCGAGCCACCGAAATGCCTCCTCCACGTCACCCAGGCTCGCATGGAGAGCGGCGATGCCCCACGCGGAGACCACGCGCTTCGAGCGCGCCTCGGTCAGCTCTTGCAGGATGCGCCGCGCCCCGGCCTCGTTACCGCTGCTGGCCTCGAGATGCCCAAGGCCGAACGAAGGCCCCGCCACGCCGCCGCTCATCCGTCTGCCCTCCTCGTACTCGCGGCGGGACTCGTCGAAACGGCCTAGCGCTTCGAGGGTGCGGGCCAGATCCGTGTGCGCGCCGTCGAAACGAGGATCGAGCTCGACTGCCTTTCGGTAGTACACGAGGGACCGCTCGTACTCGCGGGCGTAGTAGTACGCGTCCCCGACACACGTGTGGATCAACATCGACAACGGGTCGAGGCTGAGCGCCTTCAGCATGGCTTCCTGCGCTTCCCGGTGACGTTCGGAGCAGAAATAAAGGCTTCCGAGGCCGGTGTATGCACTCGTCAATCCGGGATTCAGCTCGACCGCGCGCTGCAAGTACAGGATCGCGCCCGGGAAATCCCTCTCGTCCACGGCAACAGCGCCCAATGCGGAATAGGCCTCGGCGAGGGAATCGTCCAATTCCAGTGCTTTCATCGCGGCCTCACGGGCCTGCGCATTCGCCTCGGCCGGCGGGGCCATCCCTCGGCCGGCGCGCACGTTATGGCAGTGCGCGATGCCGGCCCACGTGGGGGCATGGGTGGGATCGAGCTCGAGAGCGCGATGGAAGTACTTCAGGGCGAGCTCGATCGCCTGCGGCGAACCGGCGGTGGAGGTGTGGCGTCCCTTCAAGTACTCGACGTGAGCCTCGGGGTTCACAGGACGCCGCTTCGCGAGCCGCGTCGCCTCGCGCGGCGTCACCTGCACCGCGATCTCCTTCGCCACGGTTTCCGCCACGCGGCTTTGCAGATCCAGCACGTCCTCGATTTCGCCGTCGTAGCGGTCGGCCCACAGCGTTTCGTCCGTCCTCGCGGAGATGAGCTTCACCGTGATGCGCACGCGCTTACCGACGAGGAGCGCCGAACCCTCGAGGATGGCGTCCACATTCAATTCGCGCGCGATCTCCGGGAGGGCCTTTTGGACCCCTTTGTACTTCATGGCAGACGTTCGCGAGATCACCCGTAGGGCTTTGAGGCGCGCGAGCTCCGAGATCAGCGCCTCGGTCATGCCGTCGGCGAACCACTCCTGCGCCGGGTCTCGCGAGACATTCTCGAGCGGAAGGACCGCCAGTGAACGGATCACGTCCCGTGCGGGCGTCTGCTCGACCCCGCGCCGCGCTTGTTCGCGGATGCCACGCAGCGCCTTGCTCACGCCTCCCGCGGACGCGGGGCGCGACTCCGGATTCTTACTCAGGCAGGAGTCGATCAAGCGGTCGAGCTCGAGAGGAGTTTCCGGCCGAAGCGAGCGGACGGGGCGTGTCGCTCCGTGCAAGATCTCGAACATCAACGCCTCGGGCCGGTCCTTGTCGAACGGCCGGCGGCCGGTCGCCATCTCGTAGAGGATCGCGCCGAACGCATAGATGTCCGTGCGAGAATCGCTCTCTTCACCGCGCAATTGCTCGGGCGCCATATAGGGAAGGGAGCCGAAAATCGCGCCCCCTTGTGTCAGGCCGGTCGCGGAGTGGGACGCCAGCAGTAGCCCTGCCAGGCCGAAATCGAGAATCTTCGGCGTCCCCGCTTCCGTCAGAACGACATTCCCGGGTTTCAGGTCGCGATGAAGGATCCCTCGGCGGTGTGCATCGTCTAGCGCGTCGCCGATCTCCGATCCGATCCGGCCCAGCTCATCCAGCTCGAGCGGCCCCTTCCGCAATCGCGACTCGAGGGTCCCGCCCGGGACATATTCCATGACGATGAAGTCGACATCGTCCTGGGTATCGAAGTCGAAGATGGTCGCCACTCCGGGATGGGACAGGCGGGACAAGACGTGAGCCTCCCGGCGGAAGCGCTCGCGAGAAGTCGGATCCACGACCGAGCCGCGCTGGAGCACCTTGACCGCAACGTCGCGGTCGAGGTGAAGGTCGTGAGCGCGGTACACTTCACCCATGCCGCCGGCGCCGATCGGCTCGAGGATGCGATAATGCGAGAGAGTTTTCCCTACCACGGTATTCACCCGGTTCCCATTGTGAGGGAGGGTTCCATGAGAGTCCAGGCACGTTGGTGGATGTGGGTCGCTGCGGCGCTCGTTACGCTCGCGGGGAGCGGTTGTTCCCAGAAGAAGAGCGTGTCAGAGACGCCACCGGTCGCGGAGCAGCCGTCCTCCCAGGCCCCCGCTCCGGGAGGCCATGCCCAGAGTGAAACTACGGCGACTGCCGCCGGTTCCGTCCAGGAGGCCTGGGCTCAGATCGCCGCGGAGCAGGACAAGCTGTCCGCGGCGATTCAAGATGGCCAGCTCAAGGCCGTCCATCGCCTCGCTTTCAGAATTCGAGACCTCGTCGTGGCGCTGGCGGACAGGGCCGGCGCATCGTCCCCGCCTCCTGCGCCGAAGCTCGCGGGCCAGGTGGAGCAATTCAAGGCCTCGGCGGCCGACCTGGCCCAGCTGGGAGATGCGGGCAACCTGAAAGGCGCCCAGATGGAATTCGCCAAGCTGAGCGCGATCCTGGATGCGATCAAGTCAACAGTGGGACCGGCCTAGCCGCCGTTCCTTCCGTCGGGGGTTACTTCAAGATCATGATCGTGTTCTTGAAGGTCCCATCGGCCGTCGTCCCGCGCACGAAGTAGACGCCCGGGGCCAGCTTCTGGCCGCTCTGGCCGCGGCCATCGATCTTTACCTGGTGGCTTCCCGCCGCCATGTCCGCCGAGCCGAGGATCGTCCGGACCAAACGATCCTGGACGTCGAACAGGTCCACCTTCGCGGAGCCCGGCCTTGACGTAGTGAACGTGAGCATCGCTTCAGGATTGAGCGGATTTGGCGAGACGAAGGCCGCCGAGGCTCCGCTGGCCCCGTTGCCTGCGACGTCGCCCGATGCGGAGGAGACCTCGACCGCCAGGATCGAGATATCGTCCTGGAATCGGTTGAATCCGTGCCACCGCGCGACCTCGCCCACGATGGCAGCGACGCCGTCCTGCAGCGGCTCGGACCGGCCGCGGCCGATCGCTTCCAGGAGCCGGGCATCGCCAAACGGCTCGCCGGCAGGGCTCATCGCCGCCGGGACTGCATCGGAATAAAGGTACAGACGGTCTCCCGCCTCGAGGAGGACCGACCGCTCCTGGTAGGCGTCGTCGGCCAAGCCGATCGGGAATTCCTCGCTCTTCAAGATCGCCGGATCGGCGCCGGAGGGCAGATGCACCGGGCCGGGGTGCCCCGCCGAGACGTAGCGGAACTCCCCGGTCGTGGCGTTCAAGATCCCGTACACGAGCGCGGCGAACTTGTCGGTCGCCGATTCGAACGGGAAGAGCCGGTTCAACCGGGCGGCAACCTCGGCGGGCGGTGTGACATCGGAGGCGCCTCCGGCGTCTCCACCCCGGATCAGAATCGAGGACGCCTCCGTCGGCGGCGAGAGTAGCCGGCCCAGCGTCACCGAGAGCAGCGCCGACGCGACACCCTGGCCGCTGACGTCCAGGAGGTACACCCCGACCTTGCCGTTGCCGAGCGGGATGACGTTCAGGCCGTCGCCGCCCAGCTCGTCGCACGGCAGATGGATCCAGGCGAATGCCGTTCCGGGGACGCGCGGCACCTCCCGGGGCAGGAACGTCTCCTGGATCTTAGCCGCCGCCTTGAGGTCGCCGGACATCAGGCCGTTCGCCTTCGCCAGTCGCGCGTTGGTCTCCTCCAGCTCGATTTGCAGGCGGCGGAGCTTCAGGTGCGTTTCGACGCGCGCGTGCAATTCTTCCATCTGGAACGGCTTGGTCAGGTAATCCACCCCGCCCGTCGAAAACGCCTTCACCTTGTCCAGCTGGTCGGTGAGAGCGCTGATGAAGATGACGGGAATCTCCTTGAGCTTCTCGTCGCCTTTGAGCTCCTCGCACACCTCGTATCCGTTCATCTCCGGCATGTTGATGTCGAGAAGGATCAGGTCCGGAGGATCGCGACGCGCCGCCAATAGCGCCAGCTTGCCGCTGGGAACCGGGCGGACCTTGTACCCGCGATCCTTGAGCATGCCGGCCAGCACTTGGAGATTCGCGGCGGTATCATCCACCGCGAGGATGCTGGCGGGTTGCCCGGCGCCAGGCTTCGGCTCGTCTGGATTCAATGCCGGCCCCACGTGCGCAATAGATCCAGGAGTTTCTGGTATTGGAACCCCTCGGCCAGGCGTCGCAGCCCCTGAGCGACGCGGGGATCGCGGGCATCAACCTCCTCGATCTTCGCCAGCAGCTGGTCCAGGTCCGCCGTGATGACCGCTTCACGCATCGCGTGGATGAGGTCCGGCGACAAGCCCGCCAGGGACTCGGCGGTCAGCTCGGCAGACCCGTCCGCTGCAGCGGCCGCGGGCTCATCGGCGTAAACGTACTCCACCCCCAGATGGGTGCGAATCTTCGCGAACAGCTCGGCTTCCTGGATCGGCTTGGCGATGAAATCGTCGGCGCCGATCTCGAGGAGGACCTTGCGGTTTTCGTCCAGCGCGCTGGCACTGACGGCGATGATCTTGAGCTTCTTGTCGTCGGCGGCCGCGCGAATCCGGCGAATGGCCTCGTGGCCGTCCATCACCGGCATGCGGAAATCCATCAGGATCATGTGGGGCCGCCATTCCTCGAATGCCTTGATGGCTTGCTCGCCGTCAATCGCAAGCCGGAGCTCGAAACCGACCGGACCAAGCGTCTGCTCCAGCAGATGGCGGTTATCCTCCTGGTCGTCCACGATCAGGATTCGGCACTTCCCCAGACCCCACTGGAACCCCAGGACATGCCGCGTCTCGTCCTTTCGTTGAACCGCTTGGGCCTCGCCCTCTTTCAGCGGCATGTGAATGGTGAAGACGCTGCCCTTGCCGACCTCACTGCTCACCGTGATGTCGCCCCCCATCAGGTGAACGAACTCCCGGCTGATCGCCAGGCCAAGGCCGGTGCCGGTCCCCCGCTTCTGCCCGGTCTTGGTTTGCTCGAAGTACTGGAACAGCTTTCGCTGTTCGTCCGGCGAGATGCCCGGCCCCGTGTCCTCCATTTCGACCCAGAGGAGTGGGCCGGTCGCGGCGTCTCGGTCGACGCGCACGCGCAGACCGACCCCGCCCTGTTCGGTGAACTTGACGGCGTTGCCCAGCACGTTGATGAAGACCTGACGCAGCTTGTTGATGTCGGCCACGATGTATTGGGGGACATCGCCGATCATCTTCACCGAGAACGACAGCTTCTTCTCGTCCGTGCGGACCCGGAACATCAATTCCAAGTCTTGCAAGAGGACGGGAAGATCGAACGTGGTGGGATTCAGGGTCGTCCGGCCGGCCTCGATCTTGGACATTTCAAGAACGTCGTTGATCAGAGCGAGGAGATGCTCGCCGCTGCGGTTGATGGTCCCCAGGTACTGGCCCTGCTGGGGGGTGAGGTTCTGGTCCCGCCGCATGAGTTGCGAAAATCCGAGGATGGCGTTCATGGGGGTGCGGATCTCGTGCGACATGTTCGCAAGGAACGTGCTCTTGGCTCGGTTGGCGGCTTCGGCGGCATCCTTCGCCTTCTCCACCTCTTCCTCGACGCGGCGCCGCTCGGTGACGTCTTCCATCGCGAGGACCAGGAGCTCCCCGTGCTGGCCCGCCTGGAGCTTCCGGGCGTTGAGCAGCATCACCCTGCGGCCGATGGCGGGGAACGTGTGCACCAGCTCGAAA
>Ga0209488_10000007_pt1 | contig 161018 bp, 122 predicted proteins | sample Rivendell_Oct201_8_FD_188349 | JGI IMG/M metagenome (GOLD analysis project Ga0209488, IMG submission 188349) | Vadose zone soil microbial communities from the Eel River Critical Zone Observatory, Northern California, USA -... | ecosystem: Environmental > Terrestrial > Soil > Vadose zone >...
ACAGCGAAAGCTTCTCGAGTGACGGCTTTCGGTACTGCGCGCCCGTCGCGATGATGATGGCGCGCGCCTGCAGGCGCCGGCCGCCCTCGATGGTCACGCCGTACGGCCTCCGGGTGCAGGTCATCGAAGCCGCGCCTCTCGAAATCATGATCTGCGCACCGAACTTCTGCGCCTGCGCGATCGCCCGGCCCGTCAGCTCCTGCCCGGAAACGCCGGTCGGGAATCCAAGGTAGTTTTCGATTCTTGAGCTCGAGCCGGCCTGACCGCCTGGCGAGCCGGCCTCAAGAACCAACACGTCCAAGCCCTCCGACGCGCCGTACACGGCAGCAGCCAGGCCCGCCGGTCCCGCGCCAACCACGATCAGATCGCGTACGTGCGCGGAATCGATGTTTTCGTTGAAACCGAGGCAATCGGCAATCTGTTGATTGGTCGGATTTCGCAGCACCACCTTCTCCCGGCAGATCAGCACGGGAACATCGGCAACCTGAATGTTGAATCGATCGAGCAACTGCTGGAGGTCGGCCTCTCGATCCAGGTCGACGTATTGATGCGGATGGCCGTTGCGCGCGAGGAATTCGCGGGCGCGCAGCGTGCCGGCGGAATGCGCCGACCCAATCAGCATCACATCGCCGACGCCCGTCGCGATGAGCTCCATCCGGCGATAGATGAACGCCCGCATCAGGACGTCGCTCACCTCCGGATCGGTCTGCACCAGACTCATGACCTGCTCGCGGCTAAGCTGAAAGACTTCGCCCGGCTCGCTGACCACCGCGCGCATCAATGAGCGGCGGCCGAGGAGCAGGTTGCCTTCGCCGGTGAACTGACCCGGACCATGGGTGACGACGAGCGTGTCGCCGAGGCTCGAGGGCTGGATGATGTCGATCCTGCCGGAGCGGACGACAAAGAACGGGACGATGGCATCGCCGGCCTCGATGAGCACCCGTTCGCGCGCAACTCCGCGCACCGTGCCGTGCGCCGCGATTCGCGCGACTTGCGCGGGCGTAAGCGTCGGAAACATCAGCGCCTTGTGCGTATCACTGATGGGCGGCGGCGGACGCATAGGGCGTGTCATGAGAGAGGCACAATCGTGACCATACTGGTTCACCCCACGGGTCGCAACAGGCCTGCGAGAGAGTGCGGGCTTCGGTAGGCGACAGTCGCGGGAGGCATGAATGCAATGCCTTGCTGCTCAAAGCCGAAGCAGGCCGCCCGGTCGAGAAGAAGTCGTTGTCAACTATCACGGAATCGAAGCCCGGGACGGGTCCGCAGTCCAAGCCAAATACACAGGTCGCCATCATCCGATATGTAGCCCGGAGTGAGGAATTGCGCTTGGCCGCGCCGCCCACCGACTCCGGGCTGCTCTCAATCCGGTTCGTCATACTCGGGCTGTATGGAATTGGCCTCGGCGTCTGGTCGTGGAAACCCACGTCTTACCCGACGATAACTGTCACCGGGGCGGTCATCGTCTTTTCGACACTGGCCACTACCGGGCCGACCTCCTCAAGAAAGTCATCGTAGTAATCGGAAGTGCACTCGGAATAGAGGAATCAACGGATCAGAAGGCTGTGCCTTAGGACAGTGAGCATGAAGCCTCCCTCTAGGACATTTACCGCCGGGAACGCTGGCAGACGGTTCCGTACGCCGCGGGGCTTGAGGGAAGAAACGGGCGCGCGTAGGATTTCGGCCGTATCCAGAGTAATGTCCCGGCATAGTTCGAACGGGACGCCTGCCTGGCAGGGGAGGTCGTTATTCTTCGGGTTGGTCTACTGCTTTCGCCGGGGTTCGCGAATCTCAGCTTTGCCCCGCTGGCAGCATTCGAGGCCGCCAACGCGATGCTCGCAGAACCCCATTACGAGCCGCACGTCGTGTCGCCAAACGGCGGGAGCATCGTGAACTCTTTCGGCATGATTGTTCAAACCGAACGAGCCGGAGCCGCTGCCTTGGACACGCTAATCGTGGGCTCACCGCCGGATACCCGCAAACCTCCTGACGATGTCGTTCGATTCGTGCAGGATAGCTTCCGCAGGGCGCGCCGGATTGCGGCGGTCTGCGTTGGGGCATTCATATTAGGCGAGGCGGGGTTGCTCGATGGGCGGCGTTCGACCACTCACTGGATGTTTGGGGACGAGCTTAAGCGTCGATTCCCGAAAACGCGCGTCGAAATCGATCGCATATTTGTTCAAGACGGTCCCATCTGGACGTCGGCCGGTATGACTGCCGGGATTGATCTGGCGCTCTCATTGATTGAGCGGGATCTTGGCTCCGACAAGGCGCGGGAAGCTGCCCGGAACATGGTAATCCACCACCGGCGGGCCGGAGGACAGTCCCAACACTCCGCTCTTCTGACCCTGGACGCCAAGTCCGATCGTGTCCAGGACGCGCTTCAGTACGCAAGGCGAAACCTTTCCAAACCGCTTAGTGTCGAGAAGTTGGCGCAAGCAGCGTGCTTGAGCCCTCGGCAATTCAGCCGCGTGTTCCGGCTGGAGACGGGTATGTCCCCCGCTAAGGCCGTGGAGAACCTGCGTCTGGAATCGGCACGATTCATGCTCGAGCAGGGACGACTGCCAGTCGAAACCATCGCGCGCATTAATGGGTTCCGAGAGCGCGAACGCATGCGCAGAAGCTTTCTGCGCACATACGGACAGACAGCTCAATCAATCCGGAATGCTTCGCGGCCGCTGGTGTCGATCTAGTCGCAATCTCCGCGGAAAGCTCGCCGCGCCACCGTAGAAGACCTGCGGAAGGAATCCGGGCTCCTCAGCTTGATCCGACAGTTCATCTTGTCTTCCCCGCTATCCAAAGCTCTGCGACTCTTCGGACTGCCAGAGGCGACCGAAATGGTGGCTTTTACGACATCCGTCTCATTGGCAGCGACTTTAGGATGGCATCAACGAGTAGTGTCGGGCCGACTTCGCACTCAGATTAGGAGAAGGCTACTTCCGATGTCAATCAGGTATGCCTCCAACGAAGCGCCATACCCCGAGCCGGGCATTGTGAGCGTACGACAAGGCACCGAAGGGGTCAGCAACCAATATGCGAAGAACACGCACAGATACCCCGACTACCACGGAGTTCGGTACGGGAATCCCTCCGTCATTACCGGAATCGCCGCACTAGTGGCCACCCTGGTCGCTGGTCATACGAGGGTGTTCGGCCTCTACCCCGATTAAATTGGGAACTGAGCATTATTCACATGAAGGGCTCGCCGTTCTTGATTCGCATGCTAGGCCGCAGGCCAACTGATGCCGCCACGACTTTCGACCAGGCGCGGAACGTCGTTGCCCCTGGTATGCGTTCTTCGATGTCGCTACCCCAATCGACGTGATTTCAATCTATGGTAATGAGCTGCCGAATACGCGCTTCACGAAATCCTGACCGCCGGGAATCGAATTGTTGGTTGATATCTGGATCACGAGGGTCACCATGAAAATCTCCGCGTTCGCTGTTGCTGCTACATTGGGAATCGCTCTCGCGCCTGCCGGGCAGGCGGCCGTTAAGAGCATCGTCCTAGTCCACGGCGCGTTTGCCGACGGCTCAGGATGGAAACCAGTGGTGGACATACTCGTACGCGACGGTTACACCGTCTATGTGGCTCAGATTCCTGAAACTACCTTTGAGGCTGATGTGGCCGCGACTAAGTTCATTCTCGACCGCTCGGGTCCGTGCGTACTGGTGGGCCATAGTTACGGCGGCATGGTCATTACCGAAGCTGGTGTCCATGCCTCGGTGAAAAGTCTGGTCTATGTGGCCGCGTTCCAGCCCACTGTCGGAGAGAGCGCCGGGGAGCTCAATGGCAAGACGCCCCCGGCGAGCAACGACATTGCCCCCGTCGGTGGAGGCTTCTTGCAGGTGAAGCCAGAGTCATTTCCCGAGGATTTCGCCGCTGATCTGCCTAAGCCACTTGCTCATTTCATGGCCATCTCTCAAGTGCCCATTTCCATGGCAGCCTTTGGTGCAAAGGCTACGGCTGCCGCCTGGTCGAACAAGCCCAGCTTTGCCGTCGTCGCGAAGCAGGACCGAATGATCAATCCGGACCTCGAGCGCTTCATGACGAGCAGAGCCAAGTCGGAAACGATCGAGCTACCGGGCAGCCACGCCGTGTACGTCTCACACGCCAAGGATGTCGCCGCGCTGATCGAGAAGGCGGCAAAAGGCGGGGAATAGATGTGCGCCATTTGGTCGCGTGCGCCGCGATCTCAGGCTGGCCAGGGCATTTCGCGCCGTTCATTGAGCTTGAGCACTTGCGTATCCTGGTGGCCCAGCCGGCGTACCTGCTCGCGATGAAATGCCTGTCCCGCCGGATTGGCGCGGAGTTCCACGACGAGGATGACAGCCGCTACCTGCTGCGGCTTCTGGAATTGCGCACCTATGAAAAGGCGGCGGAGAATATCGGCCGGTGGTATCCGCTCGAGCGCTTCCCGCAAAAAGTCGCCGTACGCGCTGGCGGAACTCTTGCCCGGAAAGTCCTGGTCCCCCACGTCAACTCGAACCAAAGGGAAGTTTGCGAACTTCGTGGCGCTCACGCCAGCGGCGGCGGCTGTCGCTCCACGCGCGGGATGGATTCCGCAATGCACGCCCAGCGTGGCGCCGAGGCGGTCCAAATGCTCACCGCGGGCTGCACGAGGTTAGGGTCGTCGAGCGTGCCGGCACGGACGCCGATGATGTGCGGACGCACTTCGGCTGCGGTGAATAGCGGCGTCCCGCAGTGCGCGCAGAAGCGCCGGAGAATGACGTTGCCGCTATCCGCCACGGAGCGGTAGGTGTGGGTCTCGCCGCGTACAGCGAATGTGTCGGTGGGAAAGAAGACGTTGACGGTGCCGCTACCCGCTCCCAGGTACTGGCAGACCCGGCACCAGCACACGCGCGTGATCTTCGGTTCCGCCGTGCTCTCGTAGCGTACGGCCCCGCACAGACAGCCGCCCTGTATGGCCATAGTTGCCTCTCTTGGTCCCACGAGTGCACCGGTGATGCGAGGGCGGATGCTAGCGCAGTTCTAGGCCGCCAACAGCGCGACGGCTTCAGTGGCAATGATGCTGGCTTCATTGACCGGCACCATCAATTCGGCCGCGCGGCTGTGCGGCGGGGCAATACTGGCTTCGCTCCCTAAGCACGTCTTGTGGGCCAGGCCCAGCTCGATGGTTCAAATCCCACCCTCTCCGCCACTTAGCGTGTGTCTGACCGCGAGGTCGGATATCTGCTCGGGAATAGGGCGCTTGCGCAGCATTGCGCCGGGCATTGTGGTCCCTGCGCCCGGCCGAGAAAGCGTATGCAGGCGTTTTTCGAGAACTTGCGATGGATTTCTTGATGAGTGAGCCGGAGGGTTCACTTCGCGCTTTGTGTTCGCTTTGGGGAGCGCGACGATTCGAATTGCCTACCGGATTGTCGTGGGCGAGTATGGACTGCGCCGCACCCATACGGCGAAAGGGGAAGACACGCCATGGACTACAGGAAGTACGCGCCGGTAGCGCTAATGTGCGCCATTGCAGCGGGTGTTGGCCTGTCGGATCGCGGGGTCGTCTCGGAGCTGGAGGATGCAGGGAATATCACCGCAATCGCCGCCGGGCTCATCGTGGCCCTGATCTTCTATTGGTACCGGCGCGATGCGCGGGATAGGGGCTATCGCACTACTTGGGGATTGCATACGGCCATGGTGGTGGTGACCGCGATCGCGCTGCCGTGGTATCTCGTCCGCTCGCGTGCAGGTGTCGCGGGGCGCAGCAAAGCCCTGGGCGCACTGGCCGCGCTGTTTGTCCTCGTCATGGCGTGTTACCGCCTCGGCGTGGGGGCATAGCAATGTCTGCGATCTGGCTCAACGGGCGTCGAGTGGTTTGCCTGGTCGTCATGTGGGCCGCTCTGTTGCCCCTGGCTGGGGTGGCAGCACCGATTGTCGTCAACGACGTTACCCAACTCAATCCGATAACGGTCCTGGGTGTCATTGCACCCACGAGCATGGAAGAACTGGTGCGGGCTGTGAAGGAGACGCCCGGGCCGCTGTCCATCGGCGGCGGGCGATACAGCATGGGCGGGCAGACGGCCACCGAGCAGGCCGTGCAGATCGATATGCGCCGCTTCAATCAGGTGGTGGCCTTTTCTGCAGAGAATAAGGAGATCACGGTCCAGGCGGGCATGACCTGGCGACAGATTCAGGAATTCATTGACCCCTACAATTTGTCGCTGCAGATCATGCAGACCTATGCCAATTTCACCGTGGGCGGGGCGTTGAGCGTCAATGCTCACGGGCGCTATATCGGCATGGGCCCGCTGGTACTTTCCGTGAAATCCATTCGTGTGGTACTAGCGGATGGAACTGTGGTGACGGCCTCGCCGACTGAGCGCAGCGAAGTGTTTTATGGCGCTATCGGCGGTTACGGGTCGCTGGGAGTGATCGCTGAAGCGACGCTGCAACTGACCGATAACGTGCGCGTGGAGCGACACACTGAAGTAATGCCACTGAGCCGATACTGGAGCTTCTTTGACGCGACGGTGCGAGGGAATCCGGACGTCATCTTTCACAATGCCGATATATATCCCAATGCCTACGATACGGTGCGGGTGACTTCGTACCTCAGAACCGACAAGCCGGTGACGGTGAAAGAGCGTCTGTGGCCGGCTGACAAGAACTACTGGGAGGATCGACTGGCTTTCCGCGTCATTTCCGGGTGGCCGGGGGGGAAATGGATCCGTCAGCACGTCTTGGACCCCTTCATGTTTCGCGGCCCGTGCGTGGAGTGGCGCAACTTCGAGGCAAGTTACGACGTGCGCGAACTCGAGCCCGCTTCGCGGCAGTCATCGACGTACGTGTTACAGGAGTATTTCGTACCGGTTGAACACCTGCAGGTGTTCGTGCCTCGCATGGGCGACATCCTCAAGCGCCACCACGTGAACGTCATCAATATCTCGATTCGTCATGCCAAACCAGATCCCGGCACGTTGCTGGCGTGGGCGCGCAAGGAAGTGTTCGCATATGTTCTGTATTACAAGCAGGGCACTACGCCCGCCGACCGTCAAGCGGTCGGGGAATGGACTAGGGAACTGATCGATGCCGCCGTGGCGCTCAATGGCACGTATTACCTGCCGTATCAGATTCTCGCCACGCGGGCGCAGTTTCATGCGGCCTATCCGAACGCCGAGCGGCTGTTCGATTTAAAAAGAACCCTCGATCCGGGCTACAAATTCCGCAATAAGCTCTGGGATGCGTATTACGAGACCAGCGCGCCCGCCACAGCGACGGCGCCGTATCCCCCGGAGGGGCCGCTGCTGACACTCCCGCAGGTCGAGGCGATCAAGGGCTACAAGCGGGATGAAGCGCAGACCTACCTGACGCTGCCCGAGTGGGTGTTGGTTTACAACCCGGCCGAGTACGCCCAATACCTGAGTCAACACGAACCGTCAGGCTATCCGTACTTTCACTCAATTGGCCAGTTCTGGGGTACCTACCGACAGGTCTATCGCGCGACGCGCAAGAAATACCCGTTTAACTGGGGCTACCACTTCATGGTGACCGTCATTGGTACGAGTTACACCGTCGAATATGGTGTCAAGGGTATCTATGAGAAGTCCGTGGGGCGGGCCACCGAGTGGCTGGCCGGTGGCCAACCAACTGCTGAGGATCAGTTTGCCGCCGCGATGGCGCAGCGCTACGTGGATTTTATACGCGTGCGGCCCTGGTATGAATATTCGTTTCTCCGTGAGCTGAAGGGCCTGTGGCGTCAGCCGTGGTGGGGCCCGCATCCGATTCGGAAGTGGGAGCGGCGGCTGTTCCTGAGCGGGGAGTATCTCGTCAAGGCGCCTTATGCGGAGCTGATTACGGTAGGCACCAAAGTGGCCTACGGCACGGCCGACAGCGAAATCATGGTGGTCGCCGACGGCGTACCCGTATCGCCGATCGCTCTGGATGATCGCGTGAGAGTCTTGGGCCGACTGACCGATGGCGGCACGCTCCTGGGTCTGCCGCGCTATGAGGCCTTTCGAGATGCGACGATGCACCTGGCGCTCGGCGGCGTGCATTTTCGGGAGGTGGCGGGCAATGGCGAGATTCTGATGACCAGCGTGGTACCAGCGTCGTGGAATTATTCGCTGCCAGCCGGGAACGTCGTCCTTTCGGAGCCGATTCTCACGAACCCGGATACCAAGCGGATCGGTGTCATCCTGCCCGTGAATTCGCTCGACGCGGTGCTGCGTGATTTTACGGAGCTCGGAATGACCGTCGAGCACCTGTACGACTATTAGTGGTGGCAAGCTAGATCTTGACGAATTCCATCAGGCCGTTATGCGTCGGATCGCCCGCCTGGAATTCAGGGTGGTGTGCCGAGACGCTCTTCAGACCGAAGCCGTCGAGATAGCTCACCATGGCGGCGAGCGAGGTGAAATTTCGGATTTCACGCTGATTGCTTTGCCAGGGGAGGCCGAGACCCATATTGAAGACGTCGTGCGCAAGCGCGACCATGCGATTCATGTCGTCGGAATTGACGTCGTGGTCGCGCAGAATCAGACGGCCGCCGGGTCTCAGGACGCGCGCCACCGAGCGGACAAAGGCGTCGCGTCTTGCCGGCGGGCTGTGATGGAAGCCGATGTAGTTTGCGACCAAATCCAGACTTTGATCCGGCACATTGGCCGGAGAGATCGGCGCATAGTCCTGCAGTGGAACGTAGCGACCCAGTCTCGTAAGTTGTCCGCGCTCGGCAATGTCAATAAGCGAGTAGCTGGGCCTGGCAATACTTAGGAGCACCAAATCACCGCTCAAGGCGAGCTCGGACTTAAGGCGGCTGATGTAGCGACCGGTGGTGCCAATTTCCATATAGCCGTTGATTTTGGGCGACGGGCCCAGGAATCGGAGGGTCTGGCGCGCCATTTCGCCTTTTTGCTTGGCAAGGGCGGGCAGAGCAAAGCGCAGGTCGGCAAGAAGGGGTGTGACTTGGTTCAATCGTGATTGGACCAGATTGTAGATCTGCTGGTCGGTCTTGCCATCGTGGACGGCCTGGGCGATGAGCTGGTGAAAGTCGGCTTCCGGATAAAGGTGATAAACGTTGGTCAGGAACAGCAAAAAGGCGGCTTTTAGCTGCGGGTCCTGATAGATGGCGTGGAAATTGGAGCTGTGGCCAATGGCGTAGCCATTTTCGGAATCCGCCGCTGGCGGCGTCTTGCCAGAAGGCGCGGCGAGCGCGGCGGAGCCGGGATCGGCGGCCCCGTGCGCAGTCGTGTGATCCAGCGCTATGACGGCTGCGAGGCACGCCATCCTCTGCAGGGTCTCGCGGCGAGTCGGAGTCTTCATGGAGGTGTATGTGCTCCAGATGACCGCACCGGAACCGCTGTTTCGGCGCGGAAGCCTGACATGGGCCGCATCGTACCAAGGTGCGAGCTCACAATTCCGGCTGTAAGGCGTGGCGCGGATTAGCTCAGCCTGGGGCAGGCGTAACCCGTTGATATACCAGTGTAGTGAGAGGGCCGGTACGCTCCATGATCGCCACGGCCGTTTCAGCGATGGCTCATTCACTGCCCGTGGCGTGCAGTGACGCTTGCGGCTGAATTCGCTCGAGCATCTTCACATTCACACCGCGTGGCGCATGGCATGTAAGTGAACACTAATCGACGGAGCTTCCCGCCCTGAAGGTGGGACGAGAGCCTGCGCACGCGCCGTGCTGCAGGCTAGTTTGCCAGCAGCGCGACGGCTTCAGTGGCAATGATGCTGGCTTCGTCGACCGGCACCACCCATACGGCCGCGCGGCTGTGCGGCCGGGCAATACTGGCTTCGCTGCCTATACACGTCTTGTTGGCCTCCAGGTCCAGCTCGATGCCTGCCCAGTTCAGTCCACCGGTGATGCGGCGCCGGATTTCGGGTGCGTTCTCACCGATGCCGCCGCCGTAAACGATGGCATCGACGCCGCCGAGCTCCGCAACGAAAGCCGCCAGGTAATGGCGCGCGCGCCGGCAGAATATTTCGACGGCGAGCGCCGCCGCCGCATCCCCGCGCTGCTCCCGTTCCAGCAGTTCGCGCATGTCGGCGGATCCGCCCGAGAGCCCCAGGAGCCCGCTCTGCTCGTTGAGCGCACGGTTCATTTCGGCGGCGGACATGCCGCTGCGTTCCATCACGTACAGGACGGCGCCCGGATCGATATCCCCGGAGCGCGTGCCCATGACCAGACCCTCAAGCGGGGTAAAGCCCATGCTCGTGGCCTGCGCACGGCCCCCCGCACTCGCCGTCACCGAGCATCCCCGGCCCAGCTGCAGGCTGACCAATCGTGCCGCCGCCGGCGATTGCTGGAGAACTGCGCAGGCCCGGAGGCAAAGATAACGGTGCGCCAAGCCATGAAACCCGTAGCGACGGACGCCAAATTCCGTTCGCCAACCCGCGGGCACCGCATACCGATAAGCCGCTTCGGGCAGTTCGGCGTAGTAGGCCGTGTCGAACACGCCCACGACCGGGACCCGTGGATCGAGCCCGCGGCGCGCGGCGTCGATCACCGACAAGGCCGGCGGATTGTGCAGTGGCGCCAGGGGGCTGAGGACGGCGAGCGCTGCGATCTCCGCGTCACCGAGTTGGGTTGTATCGCGAAAGCGCTCGCCGCCGTGAACAATGCGATGCACGGTGGCCCTGACGCCGGCCAGCAGATTGCGGCCATGAACGGCCGGGTCGGCCAGCCAGTTCAGCGTGAATTCCGCGGCCTCTGCCAGTGAGCGGACCCGTGTCCCGGAAGCCTCCGCCGCCACGGCGGGGCGCAACACATAGTGCCCAGAGCCGTCGGCGGCATCGAGGAAGGCGCCTGCCGCGACACGGTGCGGCGGCGCGCCAGGCGCGGCATCGAACAGGTCGAACTTCAGCGAGGAACTGCCGGCATTGAAGACGAGCAGCCGCACGCCGCTAGGGCCGCCAGGCGGTCGTGAGGAGCCAGCTCGCACAGACTACGACCAGCGCCGCTCCAGCGGCCACGACGAAGGGTCGCAGCCCCAGGCGCGGCAGTTCGGTGACGGACAGGGTCAGGCCCACACCGGCCATGCCGATCGTCAGGGCGTACTCTGAGACGTGGGCGGCGGCGGCGCCGATCTGCGCCCACAGGGCGCCGGGGATCGTGCCTGTGGCGGCGGCGGCATCGCCCAGGTTTCGGGTTGCGACCATGAGGATGAACAGCAGCACGAACGGCGGGATCGCCGACCGAAGGAGGCCCAGCTGTTCCCACGGCCCGGGCTTGCGGGTCACGGCGCCGGTGTTCACGGCACGGTCCTGGCGTGAGTTGCGGATCGCGAGCGTCGGCAGCAACACCACGAGCGTCAGGTTGCGCAGCAGCTTGGCCACGGTGGCCGCGGCGAGCGCCCCGGGCGCCGCGAAGGTCTGCGAATACAGCAGTGCCGCGCCCATGACCTGCGAGGTGTCGTGGATCGAAGTGCCCAGGAAGACACCGGCCGCAATCGCATCGGCGGCGAAGCTGGCGTGCGCAAGCCAGGGATATAAGAGCATGCCCGTCAAGCCCATGATCACGACACAGCTGATGGCATAACCCATTTCTTCTTTACGCACGCGCAGCAGCGGGCTGCTCGCAAGCACCGCGGTGCAGCCGCAGACGCTGGTGCCAATGGCGATCAGCAGGCCGAATTCGCGCCGCAGACCGAGCGCGCGGGCCAGCAGTATGGATACCAGCGAGGACACCAGCAGGCAGGCGACAACGACCGGCAGGGCCCGGCCGGCGATCGCCAGCGTGCTCGCGAAGGAGAGCTTCAGGCCCACCAGCACGATGCCGAGCTGCAGGATCTGGCAGGAGGCAAAGCAGGCGCCGGAGCGCACCCGGGAGGCCACCGCGGGCAGCTGCCCGAGGGCGACGCCGCAGACGACCGCGAGCATCACCGGGCTCACCGGTGAATGGGCCACATGAAAAACTGTTACGCCCAGCAGGTTGGAAACCGCCATGGCGAGGATCGCGACCGCCCCGGCACCCAGGATGCCAGTCAGCCGATCCGCGCTTAGCGCCAGGCGCGTGCTTGCCCCCGCGGCTTTCATCAACGCGGCGTGGAGCGCGGGCCGCTCCGGCGCAGCAGGGCGCGCAGGCCGAATCCGGCGAGCATCAAGCCGACGCTGACGAGCCCAAACTCCAGCGGCGCGCGCTGCGCGGGAATGTAGGCCATGGCGGCCACGATCGCCAGCATGAGCACAATCGCCAGAACGGTCAGGTACGGAAAGCCCCACATGCGGATGCGCAATCGATCCGGCATCTGGGCTTCGAGGCGCCGGCGTAATTTCAGCTCGGAGGCGGCAATCAGCACGTACACGAAAATGGCCACGGTGCCATAGGAGTTCACCAGGAAGGCAAACACCCTGTCTGGAGAGACATAGCTCATCACCACCGCGGAGTAGGCGAACGCGGTCCCGGCGAGAATTGCGGCCACCGGCACGCCGCGTGCGTCCAGGCGGGAGAACACCCGTGGCGCATCGCCATGGGTGGCGAGCGCCATCAGCATGCGCGAGGAAGCGAACAGACCGGAGTTCAGGGCCGACAGGACCGCTGTCAGGATGATCGCGCTCATGACGAGGGTGGCCCCCGGGACATGCAGCGCCTGCAGCACACTCACATAGGGGCGCTGCATGCTCAGCGCGTCGTTCCATGGCACGATTGCGACCACCAGGAAGATCGAGCCCACGTAGAAAATCAATACGCGCCAGATCACCGACTGCATCGCCGCGGCCACGGATTTTTCAGGCTCGGCGGATTCCGCTGCCGCCACCGCGATGATCTCGGTGCCGAAGTAGAATCCGGTTGCCGCCACCGCCCCCGTGAGCACCGGCACCGGTCCGTTCGGCATGAAGCCGCCGTGGATGGTCAGGTGAGCCACGCCGCCCGCGGCGCCGGGCCATAGCCCGGTGATGAACATCGCGCCCGCGCACAGGAACAGCACGATCGCGACGACCTTGATCGATGCGAACCAGAATTCCGCCTCGCCGTAGGAGCGCACGGAAAGCAGATTCACGACCGTGAACAGGGCCGTGAGCGCCAGCGTGAACTCCCAGGGATGCACGGTGGGCCACCATTGACCGAGCAAGCGGGCGCCGGCCACGGCCTCGAGCGCCACCACGATGATCCAGAAGTACCAGTACATCCAGCCGGTCAGGAACGCCGCCAGTTCGCCGAGCGCGAGGCGGCTGTATTCGTAGAACCCGCCCAGCACCGGGCAGGCCACCGCCATCTCCGCGAGCATCCGCATCACCAGCACCACCAGCATGCCGGTGAGCGCGAAGGAAATGATCGCCGCCGGTCCGGCCGAGCCGATGACGACGCCGCTGCCGACAAACAGGCCCGCGCCGATCACGCCGCCGAGCGCGATCATCTGCATGTGCCGCCGCTGCAGCGTCTTGCGCAGCGACGCGGCCGGGTTCACCGGTGGATCCTCGCTCATGGCGCCCGCCGCCTCACGCGTAGGCCTGGTATTTCTTCAGCGATCGTACCGGCTTGGACAGGGCATCGCGGCGGAATGGATCGCCCAGTTCCTGGGTGACCATGATTTCCAGTACCGTGGTGCGGCCCTCGCTCTGCGCGTGTGCTGCGGCGCGCAGCGCAGGGCCCACATCTTCAAGCCGATCGACCGTGACGCCGCCGCAGCCGAAGGCGCGCGCCACGCCCGCCCAGCTGGGGTTCTGCAGGTTGACGCCCTGGTAACGGCGCGAGTAAAAATCGACGTGGTTCTTCTTCTCGGCGCCCCACTGGCCGTTGTTGAACACCACGACCGTCACGCCGATGCTCTCGCGCGCGCAGGTGAGCAGCTCATTGAAGCTGATGCCCCAGGCCCCGTCACCGACGTAGGCGAACGCGGGCCGCCCGGGACTGGCGATCTTGGCACCGCAGATCACCGGAAAGGCGTAACCGCAGTTGCCGAAACTCATCGCCGCAAACATGGAGCGTGGCGACTCGAAGCGCAGGTAGGAATTTGCGACCGAGCAGATGTTGCCGATGTCGGTCGAGACCATGGCATTGGCCGGCATGGCCCGCTCGAGCGCGCGCAGCACTTCGCGCGGATGCAGGTACCGGGAGTCGCTGGCGACCTCGAGCGAGTAGGGATCCCGCTCGTGCGTCCAGCTGGTCAATTCATTCTCCCAGGCCTGCTTCTCGGCATTGATCCGTGCGGTCCGCTCCGCGCGATTGGCGGCACCGGCGAGCGTGCGGCCCTTGAGTCGTTCGAGCAATGCCTCGGCGGCCGCGCGGGCGTCGGCGTGGATGCCGGTTGAAATCGCCTTGACCAGGCCGAGCATGCGGGGGTCGGCATCCACCTGGATGATCCGCGCCTGCTTCGGCCAGTAATCGAGCCCGTGCTGGGGCAGGGTGCCGAAGGGCCCGAGGCGCGTGCCCAGGGCCAGCACCACGTCCGCCTGAGCGATGAGCTTCATCGCGGCCTTCGAACCCTGGTAACCCAGCGGTCCGACGGCGAGGGGGTGCGATGCGGGAAAGGAGTCGTTGTGCAGATAGCTGTTGCAGACCGGTGCTCCCAGCAATTCGGCCAGCGCGGCCGCGGCCGCGCCCCCATTCGACATGATGACGCCGCCACCGGCGAGGATGACCGGAAATTGTGCGCCCGCCAGAGTCGCGGCGGCCGCGTCGAGTGCGGCGGCGTCTCCGGGTCCGGGCGCGAAACGCATCGGCGCCGGGATGGCGGTCTCGATCTCGCCATAGAAAAAATCGCGTGGAATATTGAGCTGGGTCGGGCCCAGCTCGAGCATGGCACGATCGAAGCAGCGCGCCGCGATCTCTGCCATCCGCTTCGGGTTGTTGACGTGTCCCTGGTACTTCGTGATCTTCGAAAAGATCGGCAGCTGCTCTGTTTCCTGAAATCCACCGAGCCCCATCGACATCGAGCCCGTTTCGGGCGTGATGAACACGACCGGCGAATGCGCCCAATAGGCGGCCGCGACCCCGGTCACGAAGTTGGTGACGCCGGGCCCATTCTGGGCGATACACACGCCGTGCCGGCCTGAGGCCCGCGAGTAGCCGTCAGCCATGTGAATCGCACCCTGTTCGTGCGCGACCGGCACGAACTTGATCCCGGCGGCCGGAAAGATGTCGAGCGCGTCCATGAAGGCGGAACCGACGATTCCGAACACATGGGTGACGCCGTTGGCGGCGAGGACTTCAACCAGGGCCTCCGACGGGCCCATTTTCTGCGGCGCTGGGTTCACGATGGGCTGGCCTCCCCGAAATGTACCGTTAATAGAGACAAATTATCTTAGTTACGGGTAGAATAGGCTCCGTAGGGCATTTGTGGCAAATTAATCTTTTTCTCGACCCTATATTGTATCGATTATCGAAACCGCACGAGGCTGACCGGAGTGCCATGAAGAGCGCAAATCTTTCCCTGGTGGGAGAGCCACGCGAGATTGCCAACGAGACCTCCTCGACGTTGAAGGCCCTCGGCGTGCTCGAGGTCCTGGTGCGGGCCGCTCGCGCTGTCACCCTCTCGGAACTGATGCAGGCTACGGAGCTGCCCAAGCCCACCCTGCATCGGGTCCTCGCGCTCTTTGAGGAGGCCGGGTTCCTGAGCCGCGAGCCGGGCGGCCGGGCCTACATGATCGGCGATCGCCTGTCGCGCTTTGGGCTGGAAGTCCTGCGCAACGATGCTGCGGCAACTGAGCGGCGCATGGTCCTGCGCCGCGTGGTCAGCGATATCCAGGAAAGCTGCAACCTGGCCGTGCTCTACAAGGGTGCGCTGATCTATCTGGATCGCATCGAGGCCAGCTGGCCGCTGCGCCTGCAGATTCCCGTCGGCGGCACCAGCATGCCACCGCACTGCTGTGCGAGCGGCAAGCTGCTCCTGGCGCACCTGCCCATCGCGGACCGGCAGCGCCTCCTGGAGGTCATGGCACTGGAGCGCTTCACGATGCGTACCATTACCGACCGCCAGGTGCTGAGCTCGGAACTGGATCGCATCGTCAAGGCAGGGTACGCCGTCGACAACGAGGAATATGTGCTGGGCGTGGCCTGTGTGGCCGTGCCGGTTCGCAACCGGCCCGGGGAGATTGTCGCCGCCGTGGCGGTGCAGGGCGCGACCGCGCGCCTGCCGCTGATGCGCGCCATCGAATTCGTGCCGCGCCTGCAGGCAGCCGCGGCAGAGATAGGTTCCACATTCGGATGACAGGGCGGAGACCGACATGGATCTGACACCGCAGGCGCTGGAGCGACACTGGCTGCCCTTTACCAACAACCGCGATTTCAAGCGTGAGCCGCGCCTGTTCGTCAAGGCGAGCGGGATGTATTACTGGAGCCAGCACGGCCGCAAGATCATGGACGGGAGCTCGGGGCTGTTCACGACGGCCGCCGGTCACTGCCGGCCGGAAATCGCCGCGGCGGTGGGCGAGCAGCTGCAGACGCTCGATTACACACCGTCCTTCATGCGCAGCCATCCCGGTGCCTTCGAGCTCGCCAATGCGGTGGCGGCACTGACCCCGCGGCACCTGGATCACATTTTCTTCTGCAACTCGGGATCCGAGGCCATCGACACCGCCATCAAGATCGCGTTCGCCTACCACCAGGCCCGCAGGGAAGCGCAGCGGACCTATCTGGTTTCGCGTGAGCGTGCCTATCACGGTGTCAACCTGGGCGGCACGGCGCTGTCGGGAATGGTCCGGAATCGCGAGGCATTTGGTGCCGTGATGCAGGGCGTGCTGCATCTGCGCCACACACTGTTGCCGGAGAACCGCCTCACCCCGGGCATGGGTGCGCGCGGCGTGGAGCTCGCCGAAGATCTGCTGCGTTTCGTGCAGCTCGTCGGTGAACAGCGCATCGCCGCGGTTTTCGTGGAACCCATTGCTGGCTCGACCGGCGTGATCGTCCCGCCGCGCGGATACCTGGAAAGGATCCGGGAAATCTGCGATCAGTACGGCATCCTGCTGGTGTTCGACGAAGTGATCTGCGGCTTCGGCCGGACGGGGGACGCGTTTGCGGCAGGGACATTTGGAGTGACCCCGGACATCATGACGATGGCCAAGGCGCTCACCAATGGCGCCCAGCCACTGGGAGCGGTCGCGGTTCGCGATAGCATCTATCGCACCATTGTCGAGGCCGCGCCGGACGGCGCCACGGAATTCTTCCACGGCTACACGTTTTCAGCTCATCCGGCCGCTTGCGCCGCTGGCCTCGCCACGCTGAAGATCTACGAGACCGAGCGGCTGTTTGCCAGGGGCCGGGAGCTGGCGCCGTACTTCCAGGAAGCGATGTTCAGGCTGCAGGATCTCGCGGCGGTGGCCGACGTGCGCGGCTACGGCATGCTGGCCGGCGTTGAACTGAAGCCCGGCAAGGCTCCTGGGCTGCGGGGGAGCGATCTGCAGGCCAAGCTCTATGATCGCGGCCTGCACGTGAAGGCGACCGGAGATGTCGCCATCGTGGCGCCGGCGCTCATCGCGACGCGCGCCGAAATCGATGAGATGGCCGCCATCCTGAGGGATGCGATCAGGGAATACTGACACGCACCAGCCTCGTTACGGGACGCTTCAGTCCCCTCCTGGCGCCTCAATTTCAACATTGAAGCTGCGCGCCAGCGCTTCGGCAAACAGGTGCGGCAGCCGATCGCCCTGCGCCTCGGTGATGCTGCGAAAGCGCTCGGTGCCGGCGCGGCCGGGACTGAGCAGCGCCGGGTCCAGCCGCTGTGTAAATTCGGTGAGTGCCGGGCGCAGCGCGCGCATCAGGGCCGCGTCGTGGCGGATGGCGAGGGCAAAGAGTTCACGCATCCACTGCACGGCGTCGAGCTGCTGCTGTTCGTGATCAAACAGCAGGCGCACCAGCAGCTCTTCCACCGGCAGGTTCTGCAGCGCCAGGCGTTCCGGATCGTCGCCGCTGGCGCGCAATCCAGCGCCCTGGCGGATCTCGCGCTGCGTGCGCGCCAGCTCCTTGATGCCGACGAGGGTCTCGCGCAGCAATAGTCCTGCCAGGCCCAGCAGGCGATCCTGGGCTTCGGCGTTCAGGGTCCGGTTCTTCAGTCCTGCGCCACGGCAGAAGGCTTCAAGGGCGGCTTGTCCGGCCGAGGCCGGGAGCAGCGCAACGTTTTTGTTGCGGGCCGCTGGTGAGGCCGGTGCAGCCGCAGTGGCCGGCGCGGGTGCGGGCGCGGGCGCCAATGCAGGTGCCGCAGGCGTCGTCGGACGGAATTTGCGGGATCCGGTCTTCTGCGCGATGTCGAATTGGAGCAGCGCCGAATCACTGACCGGGTTGCCCCAGGGGTCGAAAGCGCGCCGCGCAGCGCTCGCGTCCGGATCGGTCGTCAGCAGCTCACTGATATCCAGATTGACGCCGATACTCCCTGAGTAATCGAGGCCGGCGGTCTCGCCGTTGGGAGCGCGGTAAGCTACGATGGCACTGGCTTCGACGACCGGCGAGTCATTGTCACGCACGGCAATCTGATAGGCGCCGAGCCGCAGGCGGTCGCCCGGGCGCAGGGGTTGCGGCCCCAGCCGGCCGACGGGTTCAATCTCATCATTCAGGAACAGGCCGTTCGTGCTGGTGTCTTCGACGATGAAGCTGCCGTTGCGGTAGCTGATGCGGGCATGGTGGGAAGAGATGTAGCGCAGCCGGTCGGGCAGCACCCAGCGATTGTCGCCGGCCCTGCCGATCGTACCCCCTGCCTTTTCAAAGACGACGCTGGCGTGTTCACCCAACTCGGCAGCCTGCTCGCTGATAATGGTCAATCGCAACGCCATCGACCGATTCCTCTTCCTATAGCGCGAATCCGGAGCGCAGGCACAAGGGATGTTGACTGAATATAATAGGTGGGCGGGACCAGGTGGGTCTCGACCTCATGATACAGATGGCACCCAGTCACATCTTCAAGATTATGTTCGTGAACCAGGGCAAGGTTTACGAAGTGTACGCGCGCAAGGTCAGCCACGGGAGCCTCCTCGGTTTCGTGGAGATCGAGGAGCTGGTGTTTGGCGAGCGCAGCGGGGTGGTCCTGGATCCGGGCGAGGAGCGGATCAAGACGGAATTCGCCGGGGTCAAGCGCAGTTTTCTGCCCGTACAGGCCGTGCTGCGCATCGACGAGGTGCGCAAGCAGGGCGTCAGCAAGATCGTGGCGCTCGAGGGGAGCAACGTCACGGCGTTTCCGGCACCCCTGTATTCGCCTCCGGTCGGCGATGCCGGCCCGAAGAAGTAGCCAGTGCTGATACTGCCGGGGGCGCCGGTCGGTTCGGCGTTCAGGCGCGCACGCCAGCTCGAACGGCTGCGCACCATCGACAGCGCGCTCATCGCCGTGCACGCGCGCTACCTGTATTTCATCGATTGCCCGACGCTGCCGGATGCCGCACAGCGTGTGCAGCTGGAGGCGCTGCTGGGGCTGGAGGGCAGGGCCGTCCCCTTCGATCCCCAACACTCAGTGCTGGTGGTGCCGCGTCCGGGCACGATCTCGCCCTGGTCGAGCAAAGCCACCGACATCGCCCAGGTTTGCGGCCTGGATTTCGTGCGGCGCATCGAGCGGGGGATCCAGTATCGGATTGACGGAGCCCCGGGCGTGCCGCCCGCCGCGCTGGGGGCGCTGCTGCACGATCGCATGACCGAGGCCATCGTGCCGGCGGATGATCTGGCTGCGGCACTGTTCGCCGCCGCTCCAGCGCGCCCGCTGGCACGAATCGCGCTGGCCGCGGGCCGTGCCGCGCTGGTTGCCGCCAACGAGCAGCTGTCCCTCGCCCTGGCCCCCGATGAGATCGACTACCTGCTGGAGACCTTCAGGCGCCTGGGGCGCGATCCCACCGACGTTGAGCTGATGATGTTCGCCCAGGCAAATTCCGAACATTGCCGCCACAAGATTTTCAACGCGGACTTCGTCATCGATGGCGTCGCGCAGGACAAGACGCTGTTCGCGATGATCCGCAACACCCATGCGCAGGCCCCGCAGGGAATACTGTCGGCCTATCGGGACAACGCGGCGGTGCTGCAGGGCCCGCCCGGCGCACGCTATTTTCCCGATCCGCGCAGCCACATCTACGCCGCGCACGACGAGCCGGTCGACATCGTCATCAAGGTGGAGACGCACAACCACCCGACCGCCATCGCGCCCTTTCCCGGTGCGGCCACCGGCGCGGGCGGGGAGATCCGCGACGAAGGGGCCACGGGCCTTGGTGCCAAGCCGAAGGCGGGACTGGTGGGATTCTCGGTCTCGCATCTGCGGCTGCCCGGTTACCAGCAACCCTGGGAGCACACGATCGGTACGCCCGCACGCATCGCCTCAGCCCTTGAGATCATGCTCGAGGGTCCGATCGGTGCTGCCGCCTTCAACAATGAGTTCGGCCGCCCCGGTATCTGCGGTTATTTCCGCACTTTCGAGCAGCAGCGGCCAGGCGATCCGCCAGGGCGCGCGCGCGGGTACCACAAGCCGATCATGCTGGCCGGTGGCCTCGGCAATATTCGCCGGATGCACGTCGAGAAGGGCGAAGTCTCGGTCGGCTCGAAACTGGTGGTGCTGGGCGGGCCCGGGATGCTGATCGGACTGGGAGGGGGAGCGGCCTCCTCGCTCGGGAGCGGGGCCAGCAGCGAGGCGCTCGACTTCGCCTCAGTGCAGCGCGGCAATCCGGAGATGCAACGCCGGGCGCAGCAGGTCATCGATGCCTGCTGCGCGCTGGGCGAGGCCAATCCGATCGAACTCATCCATGATGTGGGCGCCGGTGGACTTGCCAATGCGGTGCCCGAGGCCATCGCGCACAGCGCCCGCGGCGCGCGCATCAATCTGCGCGACGTACCGAGCGCGGAACCGGGCATGTCGCCCCTGGAGATCTGGTGCAACGAGGCGCAGGAGCGCTACCTGCTGGTCATCCGACCCGAGGCGCTCACCGACTTTGCGGCCCTGGCGCAGCGCGAACGCTGCCCCTATGCCGTCATTGGCGTCACGACCGCGGACGGTGAGCTCATTGTCAGCGATTCGCTCCTCGGCGGGGATCCGGTGCATATGCCCGTGGAGGCGCTGCTGGGCAAGCCGCCACGCATGCGCCGCGAAGTGGCAAGCCTGCCCGCCCCGGTGGCGCGGGGCGAGGAATTCGCCCAGGTGAACCTGCGCGAGGCACTGTATCGGGTGCTGCGCCTGCCCGCGGTGGCGGACAAGACCTTTCTCATCACCATCGCCGATCGCACGGTCGGCGGCCTCGTCAGCCGCGACCCTTTCGTCGGACCCTGGCAGGTGCCGGTGGCCGATGCGGGCGTCACGCTCAGCGACTACCAGCACTACAGCGGGGAGGCGATGGCCATCGGCGAGCGCGCGCCGGTGGCCCTGCTGGACCCCGCGGCCTCGGCGCGCCTGGCCGTGGCCGAAGCAGTGACCAATCTGCTCGCCGCCGACGTTGCCGGACTGGGCGATATCCGCCTGTCGGCCAACTGGATGGCCGCCTGCGGCGAGCCGGGCGAGGATGCCGCGCTGTATGCGGCGGTGCGTGCGCTCGGAGAGGAGTTTTGTCCCGAGCTCGGCATTGCCATCCCGGTGGGCAAGGATTCGCTGTCGATGAAGACGGTGTGGCGCGAGGGCACGGAGCTGCGCACGGTAGTCGCGCCGCTCTCGGTGGTGGTGTCCGCATTCGCGCCGGTGGGCGATGTGCGCCGCACGCTCACGCCGCAGCTGCGTCTGGACGGCGGACCGACCACCCTGCTGCTCATCGATCTGGGGGAGGGGCGCAACCAGCTGGGTGCCTCGGCGCTGGCGCAGGTGTACAGCGTCCAGGGAGGGGCGCCGGCGGACATGAAAAATGCCGGCTTGCTGCGCCGCTTTGCGGCCGCGCTCACGGCCCTTCGTGCCCGCTCGCTGGTGCTGGCCTACCACGATCGCGCCGACGGCGGCCTCGCCGTGACGCTGGCCGAAATGGCTTTCGCCAGTCACTGCGGACTTGAGATCACGCTTGATCCACTGCGCGGCCCTGCTCTGGCGCAGCTGTTCAGCGAGGAGTGTGGCGTCGTGCTGCAGGTCGCGACCTCCGGGCTGCGCGACGTCTGGCAGGAGCTGGCCGCCCACGATCTGCTCGAGTGCAGTCGCGCCATCGGTCGGCCCCTGGCCGACCTGCGGCTGCGTGTCACGGTGGGTGCCGAGACACTCGATGAACCCTGGGCGGAGTTGCGCCGCGCCTGGTCAGAGACCTCGTGGCAGATGCGGCGCCTGCGCGATGATCCCGATTGCGCCGACGAGGAGAACGCCGCGGCACTCGACAGCACCGCGCCGGGGCTGCGCTGGCAGCTGAGTTTCAATCCGCAGGAGGACCTCGCGGCACCCTTCGTCGCCCGCGGCGCGCTTCCGCCGATTGCCGTACTGCGCGAGCAGGGGGTGAACAGCCAGGTGGAGATGGCCGCGGTGCTGGCGCGCGCCGGCTTTGAACCGCACGACGTGCACATGAGCGACCTGTTGAGCGGGCGTGAAGGGCTGGACGGGTATCGCGGCCTGGTCGCCTGCGGCGGTTTCTCCTATGGCGATGTGCTCGGGGCGGGCGGCGGCTGGGCGCGATCCGTCCTGTTCCATGAGCCCACGCGGCAGACCTTTGCCGAATTCTTCGCGCGCACCGACACCTTTACGCTCGGCGTGTGCAATGGCTGCCAGATGCTGGCCTTGCTCCGCGAGCTGATTCCCGGCGCCCAGGCCTGGCCGCGCTTCCTGCGCAACCGCAGCGAGCAGTTCGAGGCACGCCTGGGCCTGGTCGAGATACTCGAGTCCCCCTCCGTGCTGTTCGCCGGGATGCAGGGCTCGGTGCTGCCGATTGCCGTGTCGCACGGCGAAGGGCGCGCGGTGTTCACGAGCGACGCCGATCAGCAGGCCTGCACCCGCCAGCAGCTGCTGGCCATACGGCACAGCGACGGGCGCGGCAATGCCGCGCGTCTCTACCCGGCCAATCCGAACGGGAGCCCCGCGGGCATCGCCGCCCTCACCACGCCGGACGGCCGCGTGACGGTCATGATGCCGCATCCCGAACGGGTGTTCCGCAGCGTGCAGAATTCCTGGTCCCCCGCCGATGCCGGCGAGGACAGCGGCTGGATGCGCATGTTCCGCAACGCGCGGGTCTGGATCGGCTGAGCGGCGCGCGGCGGCGCGCGGCGGCGCGCACTCAGGGCGGCGGTGCGTAACTCAGTCCGGACCCCAGGGACCAGCCCGGCGCGCTCTTGCCCGCCAGGACCGTGGCGGTGGGAGACGGTCCGTTGGGCCAGCGGAAAGACAGCCGGCCGCTGAAATCGTAGCGCGCTTTGCCGGCCGCATCGCCGATCAGCACGTCGGCGAGGCCTTCTGCCTCCGTGCCGGGGAGCCAGGCGGCCACGAAGGCATCGCTCGCCTCGATCTCCGGGCGCACCCACAGCGGGCGGCCGGACAGGAACACACTGACGGTCGGAATGCCGGCGGCGTGCAGCTGGCGCAGCTGCCGCAGCGCCTGGCCCGTGTTGTAGAGCGCGACCTGGATGTCCCCGAACATCTCGGCGTACGGCAGCTCGCCGTAGACCACGACGGCCACATCGGGCCGGTCGGAGCCTGTCAGATCCGAGTCACCGACCAGCCGGCCCCCCGCGGCTGCGAGCGCCTGCGCAATCGCCGTCCTGACCGACTGCGCGCCGGGGAAGTCTGCGGCGCTGGTTTCGGTTCCCTGCCAGGTGATCGACCAGCCGCCGCACTGCATCGGAATATTGTCCGCGCCCGGTCCGGTCACCAGCACGCGCGCCGAGGCGCGGATGGGCAGCGCGCCGTGGTTCTTGAGCAGCACCAGGGATTTGCGCACCGCCTCGCGCGCCAGCTCACGGTGCGCCGGCGCACCGATCAGTTCCATGCGCCCTTCGTAGGGCCGCGGCCCCTCGAACATCCCCAGCCGGAATTTCACGCGCAGGATCCGGCGCACGGCATCATCGAGCCGCGCCGCGGGAATGGTCCCGGCGCGCGCGTCGGCGAGCGTGTTCTGGTACAGCGCCTGCCAATGGTCGGGGGCCATGAACATGTCGACGCCTGCGTTGATGGCCGCGGCGCAATGATCCGCCGCGCAGCCCGGCAGCTGCCCGTGACCGTTCCAGTCACCGACCACGAAGCCCGCAAATCCCATGCGGCCCTTGAGCACGTCGGTGAGGAGCGCGCGATTGCCGTGCATCTTGTGGCCGTTCCAGCTGGAGTAGGAGGCCATCACCGTCAACACGCCGGCGTCGATTGCACTCACGTAGCCCTGGGCGTGGAGCCTGATCAGCTCCTGCTCCGTCGCCCGGGTATCGCCCTGGTCCAGTCCATCGCTGGTGCCGCCGTCGCCAAGAAAATGCTTGGCCGTGGCCGCTACGCGTCCGGCCTGGAGCCGGTTGGCGAGATCGGCTGGACCCTGGAGCCCCTCGATCGCGGCCCGGGCATACTCACGCACCAGCGCCGGGTCCTGGGCAAATCCCTCATAGCTGCGGCCCCAGCGTACATCCTGCGGGACCGTCACGGTCGGCGCGAAGGTCCAGTCGATGCCGGTGGCGGCCACCTCTTCGGCGGTCGCGGCACCAATCCGCCGCACCAGGTCGGCATCGTGTGCCGCGCCCAGGCCGATATTGTGCGGATACAGGACGGCACCGACGATGTTGTTGTGTCCGTGCACGGCATCGATCCCGAACATCAGGGGGATCGGTTCGTGGCCCGCGCGCGTTTCGAGTGCCACGGCGTGAAACTCATGCACCAGGCGTACCCAGGCCTCCGTGGGCGCGTGATCGTTCCCGTCCGGTCCTGATCCCCCGCCCGCGAGGATCGAGCCCAGCGGGTAGCGGCGCAGATCCGCAGGCGTGATGGTCCCGATGTCCGCCTGGATGATCTGGCCCACCTTCTCTTCCACACTCATGCGCGCCAGCAGTTCGCCGATGCGCGCTTCGGTGGGCGCATCGATCAGGCCGCGGCTGCGCGCGGCCGGCCACAGCTGCGGATGCACCGCCGGAGCGGGCGTCGCCGCGGAGGCGCCCAGCGCCAGGAAGCCTGCGCAGGCGCAGGCCAGGGCGAACCGGAAGACCGCAGACATACTGACCATGCTTAACCCCGCAGGAATTTGCTGTACCACGCGCCGCTGTGCTTCAACTGCCGCCGTTGCGTGTCGAAGTCGACGTGCACCAGGCCGAAGCGGCGCGTGTAGCCCTCGGCCCATTCGAAATTGTCCATGAGCGTCCAGGCGAAATACCCCTTCACGGGCACGCCACGCGCAATCGCCTCGCGCACCGCGAGCAGGTGGTGCTGCAGGTAGCGGCAGCGCTGCGCGTCGGCAACCGAGCCGTCCGGCGCCGGGTGGTCCTCGTAGCTGCTGCCATTCTCCGTGATGTAGATCTCGCGCGCTCCGTATTCGCGCCGCAGGCGCTCGAGCAGCACCACAAGGCCGTCCGGGGACACTTCCCATCCCAGGTCGGTGCGCTCGACGCCGGGTGTCGCCACCACGCGCGCGGCCAGCGGCCCGTCCTGGGGTGCGTGCGCCACGGTCTCGGGAAAGTAGTAGTTGACGCCGAGAAAGTCCGTCGGTTCGGCAATCGTGGCCAGGTCGTCGGATTCGAGCTGCGGCGCATCGGCGCCGCACAGCGCCCAGATATCCGCCGGGTAGCCGCGGCCGTACAGGGGGTCGAGGAACCAGCGGTTGCGCAGTCCGTCATAGCGGCGCGTGGCGGCGATGTCCGCGGGGGAATCGCTCGCACTGGTGTGCGGGTGGAGGCTGAGGGCGATGCCGAGGTGCGCATCACCCCTGTTGGCGCGCAGCACGCGGATGGCACGGCCATGGGAGAGCAGCAGGTGGTGGCAGGCCTGGAGCGCGGCGCGCCAGTTGCGCAGTCCGGGCGCGTGCACGCCTTCGTAGCAGCCGATGAAGGCGCTGCACCAGGGCTCGTTGTGCGTGATCCAGTGGCGCACGCGATCGCCAAAGCGCCGGCTGACGACATCGGCGAATACGGCGAATTCGGCCACCGTGTCGCGGTGCGTCCAGCCCCCTGCATCCTGCAGGCGCTGCGGCAGGTCCCAGTGATAAAGGGTGGCCCAGGGCTCCAGTCCGCGCGCCAGCATGCCGTCGATCAGCCGCGAGTAGAAGTCGAGCCCCTTGCTGTTCGGGGGCCCTGCGAGTCCGGAGGGCAGCACGCGAGGCCAGGCAATCGAGAATCGATAGGCGCTCAGTCCCAGCTGGGCCGCCAGATCCAGATCCTCGGGCCAGCGATGATAATGGTCGCAGGCGACCGCGCCGCTCGAGCCGTCGCGGATGCGCCCGCGTTCGCTGCAGAAACGATCCCAGATCGATTCGGCGCGGCCATCCAGGCTCGCCGCGCCCTCGATCTGATAGGCCGACGTGGAGCAGCCCCAGCGGAAGCCGGCGGGAAAATCGGCGCGCCGCAGATCCTGCAGTGTTGCCGCAGAAACGGATGCGCCGGATGTTGCAGGGTTGAAACTCATCGTCCGCCTGGCCGTGTGAATCAGGCGCCCTGGCGGGGCCCGATCTCATTTGCTGTGTGACCTTGGTAAGTTACCGCAACGCTGGAAAGCTTTCCACCGCCAGCCGGGGGGCCTCAGGCCTCCGTGGCGGCCGGCCACGGGGCCGGTCCCCGCTCGTCCGCCACCGGGCGCGACCGGGGCGGCATGGCCACCGAGGCGCGCCAGGTGACGTTTATGGGGAATTCGCGCTGCACGGGCAGCAGCGAGTCATAGCAGCGATTGAGCAGGCAGTTCAGGCCGCTCACGGTCACTTCGCGCATCGGGATGTGGACCGAGGTCAGGCGGGGCGCTGAATATTCGGCACTCTGGGTGTCGTCATACCCAAGCACGGACACTTCCTGGGGCACGGCCAGTCCGGCCTGCTGGAAGTAGGACATCACCCCGACGGCCATCTCGTCGTTGGCGCAGAACAGGGCCGTGAAGCGGTGCCTCGAGGCCAGCAGTGCTTTCGCCGATACCCAGCCTCCCTCGGGCGAGAAATCGCTCTCGCTGGTCCGCACCGTCTGCGGGTCGATGCCGTGGCGGCTCAGCTCACTCCTGAAGCCCTGCAGTCGCGCGACGTTATCGGGGGCGGTAGCCGGGCCGCCGATGACGGCGATGTCGCGATGCTGGTGCTGGAGGAGCGCCTGCGCCGCGACGATGCCGCCCTGTACGTGATCCGCCGTGAAGCACTGGTCGCGGATGCTCTCGAAGACCCGGTTGAGCACCACGATATTCGGTTGCTCGCGTCCCAGCGCGACGACATCCTTCTCGAGCAGGTCGTTGCTCAACACGATCAGTCCGTCGCAATCGCGGTTGATCAGGAACTGCGCGCCCTCGATGGCCTGGCGCCGCTCATCGGCCGAGCCGTGCCCGAACGCCACTACCATATGGCGTCCCCCGGCGCGCAGTTCGGCGTCGATGGTCTGGAGGATGGGCGTGTAGAACGTGCCCTTGAGTATCGGGATATAGACGCCGACCATCTGCGTGGAGCCCGAGAGCAGCGAGCGCGCGGCGTGCGAGGGCCGGAAGTTGAGTTGTTCGATGGCGCGGCGCACGCGCTTGGCGGTCGCTGGCGCAACCGAACCTCGGCCACTCACGACTCGCGAAGCGGTGCCCAGACCGACTCCGGCGAGGCGCGCCACATCCTTGATGGTCGACATCGGAAATTGACGCCTAAAATTCGCAGCTGCTATAGTGCCAGAGCGAGTGGGAACGTTTCCAGTCCGGTGTCCCCGCGTCAGCGACCGTCGGCGGGCGCCCCCTATAATCCGCTTGCGGCCATTCGCGGCGCCTGTGCGCCGGGCCTTTAAGGGGGCAATACGAGCGGAGCAATCAGAAAGGCTGCAACGGGTCGGTGGCAGGGCCGCGCAGCACTGCGGCCCGCGCCGCTCGTGCTGATCGGCCTGTGCCTGCTGGCCGGCGACAGCCGCGGCGCAGAGGCGATCGCCGCCGCCACGGCGCCGCGCGCGGAAGTCATCCATTGGTGGACCTCAGGCGGTGAGGCGGCCGCGGTGCGCGCGCTGGCCAATGCCTATCGGGCCGCCGGCGGCGTGTGGGTGGATACGGCGATCGCGGGCGCCGACCAGGCGCGCGCGGTGGCGATCAGCCGAATTGTCGGCAACGATGCACCAGCTGCCGCCCTGTTCAACACTTCGCGCCAATATCGCGATCTCATCGACCAGGGGCTGCTGGTCACGCTCGATGAGGTGGCGCGCCGTGAGAGCTGGGCGACGATATTGCCGGAGCCAATCCTGAACGCCGTGCGGTTGGGCGGTCACTATTACGCGGCGCCGGTCAGCCTGCATATGCCGACCTGGATCTGGTACTCGAAGGCGGCGTTCCGCAAGGCGGGCATTGCCGCGGAGCCGCGCAATTTCGACGAGCTGTTCGCGGACCTCGACAGACTCAGGTCCGCCGGGTTGATTCCGCTGGCTCACGGGGGCCAGCCCTGGCAGGACAGCATCGTGTTTCGCGCCGTGCTCGCCAACCTGGGCGGGCGCGAGCTGTATCTGCGCGTGGTTCGCGACCGCGATCCGCGGGCCATTGCCTCGAACGAATTCCGGCAGGTCCTGACGGTGTTCAAACGCCTGCGCGGCTATGTCGATGCGGGCTCGCCGGGACGCAACTGGAATGACGCCACGGCCCTGCTGATCACCGGGCGCGCCGGATTCCAGATCATGGGCGATTGGGTCAAGGCGGAATTCGCGGGCGCCGGGCAGGCCCCGGGCCGCGATTTTGGCTGCATCCCGGGTTTCGGCCCGCACTCGCCCTATCTCATCCAGGGTGATGCCTTCGTCTTTCCACGCAGTGACAATCCCGAGACGCGCCGCGCCCAGCAGCTGCTCGCCGGCGCCATGACCGCCCGCGCCACGCAGCTGGCCTTCAGCGCGCTCAAGGGTTCCATTCCGATCCGGGGCGATGTCGATGCCAGTCAGCTCGACTCCTGCGCGCAGCTGGGTCTTGCGATCATGAAGGACCGCTCGCGCCAGGTGGGCAATGACGAAGCCTATCTGACACCGGACCAGAACGGGGCGATGACTGACGTGCTGACCGAATACTGGAATCGCGATCTCGCGCTGGAAGCCGTGCAACAGCGCCTTGCGGCCGCACTGTCCGACTAGGCACCGATCGTTCCCATGAAATCACTCCTGGGCCGCACGCACCTGGCGCTGTTGCCGATGGCCTTCACCGCGCTGGTCTGCTATCTCGGGGCGACGCTCTGGTCGATACGCATTTCCCTGAGCAGCTCGCACACCTTTCCCGTGGAGGACTTCGTCGGACTGGCGCAGTACCGGCGCCTGTTTGCGAACGAGCGCTGGCTGCATTCACTGCAGAACCTGGGTGTCTACGGCGCGCTATTCGTGTTCGCCAGCCTGCTGCTCGGGTTCCTGCTGGCCGTGCTGATCGAGCGCGAAGTGCGCCTGGCCGGGGGATTGCGCCTCGTGTTCCTGTATCCCTACGCCATGTCTTTCATCGCCACGGGACTGGCCTGGCAGTGGCTGCTCAATCCGCAATTTGGCATCCAGGAGGTGGTGCGCCGCTGGGGCTACCCGCAGTTCCGGTTTGACTGGCTGGTGGACCAGGATCGCGCTCTTTATACGATTGTCATCGCCACTGTCTGGCAGGCGGCGGGACTGGTGATGGCCATTTTGCTGGCAGGGCTGCGTGGCATCGACCCGGACATCTGGAACGCGGCGCGACTGGAGGGCATTCCGGCCTGGCGCCTGTACGCTTCGGTCATTGTGCCGATGCTCGCGGCACCGTTCGCCACCGCCGCGCTGCTGTTGCTGACGGCGGTTGCGAAGCTGTACGACGCGGTGGTGGCGATGACCCAGGGCGGGCCGGGCACGGCGAGCGAGGTGCCGGCGAAGTTCATCATGGATCACCTGTTCGGCCGCGCAAACATTGCGCAGGCCTCCGCCGGGGCGACGGTGCTGGTGCTCAGTGCGCTGCTGGTGCTGGCGCCGGTCCTCTATGCGCGTGCGCGTGCGGCGCGGGTGCGGGCATGAGCCTCGTTACGCTGAAAGGCGCACGTGCTTCCTTGCGGCGGGCCGGACCCGCCTGGTATGCCGATCCGGCGCGCCTGGGATTGCTCGCGCTGCTGGTCTCGGCCGCGCTGTGCTTCCTGCTGCCCCTCTACGTCATGGGACTCACCTCGCTCAAGAGCATGGAGGACATCCGGCAGGGCGCACTGTTGTCCTTCCCCGCGCACCCGTCGCTCGCAGCGTGGCGCGCCGCCTGGAGCAGCGCCTGCACCGGCGTGGCCTGCGAGGGCGTGAGTGCCGGATTCTGGAACTCGGTACTGATCGTGGTGCCGAGCACCCTGATCGCCGTCGCGCTCGGGGCGCTGAACGGCTACGTGCTGGCGTGCTGGCGCGCACGCGGTGCGCAGCTGCTGTTCGCGCTGCTGATGGTGGGGGCGTTTCTGCCCCTGCAGGTCATGATCTACCCGCTGGTGCGGCTGCTCGCGCCCTTCCATCTGGTCGGCTCACTTGCCGGTATTGTCCTGGTCCACGTGATCTTCAGCATGCCGATCATGACGCTGCTGTTCCGCAATTACTACGCGGCGCTGCCGCGGGAACTGTTCCTCGCGGCACGGCTCGACGGCGCCGGTTTTGGGCGCATCTTCCTGCAGCTGATGCTGCCGATGTCGCTGCCCATGCTGGCCGTGGCCGCCATCATGCAGGCCACGGGGGTCTGGAACGATTACCTGCTGGGACTGGTGTTCGCCGGCCGCGAACACCTGCCCATGACGGTGCAGCTCAACAACCTGGTGAACACCACGACCGGCACGAGGCTCTACAACATTGACATGGCGGCCACCATTCTCACGGCGCTGGTGCCCCTGGCCATTTATGTGCTCTGCGGACGCTGGTTCGTGCGCGGCATCGCCGCCGGCGCGCTCAAGGGCTGATCGATGGGCGCGCTGTGCATCGAACACTTGTGCGTGCGTCTCGGGGGCCGCCCGGTCATCGACGATCTCAGTCTGGACGTGGACACCGGGGAATTCCTGGTGCTGCTCGGGCCCTCCGGCTGCGGCAAGTCGACCCTGCTGCACACGGTGGCCGGGCTGCAGGCACCGGCGGCGGGACGCATTCTGATCGATGGCGTCGATCGCACCTGGAGCGATCCCAGGGAGCGCAACATCGGCATGGTGTTCCAGTCCTACGCGCTGTATCCGACCATGACCGTGGAGGGCAACATGAGCTTCGGGCTGCGTGCCCGCGGACTGGCCGGAGCGGAGGTTCGCGCGCGCGTGCAACGCGTGGCCGAACTGCTGCAGCTCGGCTCGCTCCTGCACAGAAAGCCCGCGCAGCTCTCCGGCGGCCAGCGCCAGCGCGTTGCCATCGGTCGCGCGCTGGTGCGCGATGCGGGCCTGTTCCTGCTGGACGAGCCGCTGTCGAACCTCGATGCCGGCCTGCGCGCTTCGCTCCGGCGGGAACTGAAGCTGCTGCACCAGCGCATTGGCGCCACGATGATTCATGTCACTCACGATCAGATCGAGGCGCTGACTTTGGCGACCCGGCTCGCCGTGATGCGGGACGGTCGCATCCTGCAGCTCGGAGCGCCCGCCGAGGTCTACGCGCATCCGGCCAATCGCTACGTGGCCGGTTTCATCGGTTCACCCGGCATGAACTTCATTGAGGGCCGCTTCGCGCAGCGTGGCGGCGCACTGCATGTGGTGGCGCCCGGCCTGGCGGTCGATCTCAGTGACTATGCCCTGGCCGGTGCGGCGCCCACGGAAGGCGAGGCGGTCGTGCTGGGCGTGCGGCCCGAGCAACTGCGCCTGGGCGAGCCTGGGGATGAAGCCACCCTGTCGGAGGGCAATGTCTCGCTGATCGAGCCGCTCGGTGGACATGAAGTGGTGTGGTTTGACTGCGCCGGAGTGACGCTCGCGGCGGTGACTCGCGAGGCGCGCGGGTTTAAAGTGGGCGATGCGGTGCGATTCCGCATCGATCCGGCCACCGTCTCGCTCTTCAGTCCTGGCAGCGGCGAGCGACGCTAGGGAATCACCGCCGTCCCATGCAAACGCGGCACTCCAAGATCCGGTGGCTGGCACTCGCCCTGTGCGCGGCGCTCTCGACGTTGGTGGACGCCGCTCAGCCCCGTGCTGAGGCCGTGCAGGTCTGGGTGACGACGCCCGATCGCAGCCGGCTGATGGCGCGCGATGCGGACCGGCGCTTTGGTGCTGGTGTACCGGCGGACCTGAACATCGAGGTGGATGCGAGCCTGCGCTACCAGGAATATCTGGGTGTCGGCGCTGCCTTTACCGACGCCACGGCGCAGGTGCTCGAAACGCGCCTTGGCAAGCAGGCGCGCCAGGCGCTGCTGCGCGAACTGATGGGCCCGGCCCCCGGGCTCGGCCTGAACCTGATGCGCGTCCCGATCGGCGCCACGGATTTTTCGTCGGCCCATTACAGCCTGGATGACCGCCCACTGGGTGAAACCGACCCGGCGCTCGAGCATTTTGCACTCGGGCCGCAGGCCGAGCGCCAGCTGGCGCTGGTGCGCGCCGCGCACGCCGTCAACCCCAAGCTGCGCCTCATCGCATCACCGTGGAGCGCACCGGGGTGGATGAAAAATACCGGGAGCCTGATCGCCGGGCGCCTCCTGCCGCCGTATTACGAGGCCTTCGCCGACTATCTGCTGCGCTTTGTGGAGCTATACCGCGAGGCGGGCCTGCCTCTGTATGCGCTCACGGTGCAGAACGAGCCGGGCTATGAGCCTGATGATTACCCCGGGATGCGATTCGACCCCGCAGAGCGTGCCCGCTTCATCGGTGCTTACCTGGGTCCGAAACTGGCGCAACAGACACAGGCGCCGCTGCTGCTCGATTACGATCACAACTGGGACTTGCCCCTCTCGCCGCTCCTGGTGCTCGCTGATCCGGAAGCGTCGCGCTACATCGCCGGGATCGCCTGGCACTGCTACCGCGGGCACGTGGCGGTGCAATCGCAGGTGAGTGATGCCTACCCGCAGCTCCTTTCCCTGATGACCGAATGTTCCGGCGGCGGCTGGGATCCGGGGTGGACCAAGGGCCTGCGCAAGATCGTGGGCACGCTGCTGATCGATGGCGCGCGCAACGGAGGGCAGGGGGTGATCCTGTGGAATCTCGCGCTGGACGAGCGGCATGGCCCGCACCTGGGCGGCTGCACCAATTGCCGCGGCGTGGTCACGATCGACTCAACCAGCGGGAATGTGACCCGCAATGTCGATTACTACAGCCTCGCGCACCTGTCGCGATTCGTGCGACCGGGTGCGCGGCGGATTGCCTCGGGCAGCGGCATGGGTGGGCTGCGCTCTGTGGCCTATCGCAACACGGGCGACGGTTCGCTCGCTCTCCTGGTCTACAACGGGGCGGAGGAGGCGCGACGCTTTACGGTCACGAGCGAGGACCGGCTGTTTGCCTACCAGTTGCCCGCGGGCAGTGTCGCCACGTTCTGGTGGCGTCCTGCCGCGGAGTCGATGAAGCCAACCTCTAGCGGGCCTTAGTACCCTTCTGGCTCTGCTCCGGCGTGCGAACCTCGGCCGCCAGTGTGTCAAAGGCAATCTGCTGCAGTGCGTGGGCCTCAGCAGGCGCGAGGCCGAGCTCAGCCGCCGCGACTTCCTTGTCGCCCAGGGTGCGGGGGTCATTGCCGCTGACGCTGCCATAGATCACGAGCGCCTCGAGGTAGTAGCCATAGCTGCTGGCGTGGTAGTTGTCCGGCGCCCACAGGTCGATCTGGCCCTTCGGGATCGGAAGGAGGGGGTTTCGCACCGCCAGGCCACCCGCCATCGCCCGGTTCCAGGCCTGCCCCACGGGTATCACCGCTCGGATCTCCGGCGTATGTTCGGTGGCACGGTTGCAAGCGGCCCGGATGTCGAGGGCCATGCGCTCGATCGGTTGGCCAAACCAGTGGCCGGAGGGCAGGTAGGTCTGGTCCGCCCGTGACCAGGTGGCCATGAGGCGCACATCGACGCGCGGATCCTGCGCGCGAAACAGCAGCGCCAGGCGCGCGGCATAGTCCACGACCGTGGTCGCATCACCCGGCGCCTTCTCATCCAGAGTGCTGTAGGCCTGCAGGACCACATGATCCCAGGGGCGCGTGAACAGGGGCGACTTCTGCGAGTAGTGCAAGTCCAGGTTCGCGCCGCCTACCGCTTCCAGGCTGACCTCATAGTGCAGACCGGCCTCCGTCGTGAAGGCCTTGAACAGGGCCGGCACGCCGCCAGTGCCGTCCTTGTTCAGATCCGTCACCGTTTCGGGCCGGTAGTTCTGCACCGGCGACAGCGCGCCCACGGTGAAACTGTTGCCGATGAACAGAATCGTATCGGCGCAGGCCGGCGCAGCCGTCCAGGGGGCGATCAGCAGGAATGCCGCGATCCGGGCAAATCTCGAGAGTGGGCGCAGCATCACTGGGGTCCTCTTTCTTCCGTTCTCTGAATCGCTAACCGATCCGATCGGCGGTCCCTTGCGTTGCGTGTCCGAATCGCCAGCGGGCGAACTCTCCCTCAATTTGCTCCAGCGTCTTGCCTTTGGTTTCCGGAACCCGCAGGAGAATGAACAGGAAACCGACCACGCAGACCGCGCCGTAAGTCCAGAAGGTCTTCGCGGCCCCCAGTCTGTGATTGAGAATCGGGAAAGTGAAGGTCACCAGGAAGCAGGCCACCCACAGCGCCGACACGGACACCGAGACCGCGAGGCCCCGTATGCGGTTCGGGAAGATTTCGGAGATCAAGACCCAGGTCACGGGTGCCAGCGATAAGGCGTAGCAGCCAATGGTGCACAAAGTGAGCACCAGCACACCGGTGCCCTTGATGCCCGCGGCGTAGGCACATCCAAGCAGGAGGTGTGATAGCGCGATTCCGGCGCAGCCGTACAGCATCAACGCGCGCCGGCCAAGACAATCCACCCACGCCAGGGCGATGAGCGTGAACACCAGATTCAGCGCTCCTGTTACGACGATATTGAAGAGGATGGCGCTGACACCGTAGCCCGCATTTCGATAGATCTCCTCGGCGTAATTGAAGATCACATTGATCCCGCTCCACTGCTGCAACACGGCGAGACCCACGCCGGTCAGCAGAATGCGAACGACGCCAGGGGCCAGTATTTCCCGCCAGGCAGCGCCAATCCGCTCTTCGCTGGCGAGCGACCCCCGGATCTCCGCCAGGGACTGGCGGGCGTGATCTTCACCGCCGATGCGCGCCAGAATCTCGCGGGCCTTGTCACCGTTGCCACTCTTGGCCAGCCAACGGGGGCTTTCCGGGATGAACCAGGCGCTCAGAAAGTACACCAGCGATGGCGCGGCAACGGCCGTGAACATCCATCGCCATCCCAGTTGGCCATTCCAGGACAGTCGGATCGTCTCTGCGGACGCACCGTCCGGAACGGTCTGTGCGATGGACCAATTGACGATCTGCGCAGCAAGAATTCCGACGACGATCGCCAGCTGGTTCAGCGAGACCAGGCGCCCTCGCCATGGGGCCGGGCTGATTTCGGCGATATACATCGGGGACAGATTGGATGCCATGCCGATGGCAACGCCGCCCACGATCCGCCAGGAGACAAAGGCGGGGAACTGTTGCGCCCAGCCGGTGTAGATCGAGGACACCACGAACAGAAATCCAGAGGCGATCATCAGCCTTTTTCGTCCAAGGCGATCGCTGAGCGCTCCGCATGCAATCGACCCCACCAGGCAGCCCAGCAGCGCGCAACTGTTCGCCCACCCGACTTGCGCTTCCGAGCCCAGCTGAAAATAAGCTTCATAAAAGGGCTTCGCACCCCCGATCACGACCCAGTCGTAGCCAAAGAGCAAACCACCGAGGGCGGCCACGGCTGAGACCAGCCAGACATACCGCGTTCGGTGGCTCATGGTGACATGGCCCTGCCAGGGAGCCCTTGACGGGAGCGCTGCGGCGTCACTCGATGCGCCCCGGCACCAGGCAACGCTGCATCGCGCGGTTCCCTGCAGGCGCAGCCCACTGCCGGTGCGTGGACTAAAGATGCCTCTGGAGGCTCGGTCATGCCCGACCTCTTGTGACTACCATTCGGCGACGCTGCCGTCAGCGTGGCGCCAGAGTGGATTGCGCCAATCCTGGGCCACCCGGCTCGCCTCGATAACGCGCTCTTCGTCAATGTCAACCCCGAGGCCGGGCAGCGGCAGCGGTGCGATGTACCCTTGCTCGATCCGGAAGTCGTCCTTGTTGCGCACGTAGTCGAGGAGTTCGGCCTGCTGGTTGTAATGCATGCCCATGCTGTGCTCCTGCAGCATTGCGTTGCGAGAGACGAAATCGATCTGAAGGCAGGCCGCGAGCGCAATCGGACCCAGGGGGCAGTGCGGTGCGAGCGCCACGTCGTAGGCCTCGGCCATCGCACCAATCTTGAAACACTCGGTGATGCCCCCGGCATGCGAAAGATCGGGCTGCAGGATGGAGATGCCGCCGGCTGCCAGCACCCGCTTGAATTCGGACCGGGAATACATGCGCTCGCCGGCGGCCAATGGGATGGAAGTCCTGGCGGCGAGCCTCGGGTAGTACTCCGAATGCTCCGGCAGGACCGGCTCCTCGACGAACAGCGGCCGAAACGGCTCGAGTTCGCGCAGCAGCACCGCTGCCATCGGTCCGCTGACACGACCATGAAAATCGATGCCGTAGCTGATGCCGGTGCCGAATGCGGCGTGTATCTGGGCCACCTTGGCGACCGCATCATCGATCGCACGTGGCGAGTCGATCAGCGCCAGTTCCTGGGTGCCATTGAGCTTGAAGGTATCAAACCCGGCGTCGATCAACCTGCGGATGTCTTCAATGATCTCGGCCGCGCGATCCCCGCCAACCCAGCGGTAGGTTTTCATGCGATCGCGCACCAGCCCCCCGAGCAGCTGATGGACGGGTACCCCCAGGGCCTTGCCCTTGATGTCCCACAGCGCCTGATCAATCCCGGCCATCGCGCTCATCAGGATCGGGCCACCGCGATAGAAGCCGCCACGGTACATGGTCTGCCACAGATCATTGATGCGCGCAGGATCCTTGCCGATCACAAGGTGCGAGAGCTCCTGCACGGCCGTCTCCACCGTGCGGGCACGGCCCTCGACGACCGGTTCACCCCAACCGACAATGCCCGCATCCGTCTCCATCTTCAGGAACAGCCAGCGCGGTGCGACGTGGTAGGTACTGAGCCGCACGATCTTCATGGACACGCCTCCCAAGACATTTTCAAGCACCCCCGGGCCATACAGAAGACGAACGCCGGCGACCAGGACACCCTTGAGCCCACGAGTGTCATTCGTGATAAAGCTGCAGGCGGCCGCCGTCGATGGCGATGTCGGCGGCGTTGATGAACCGCGCTTTATCGCTCGCCAGGAAGAGCGCGGTGTAGGCCACCTCGCCCGGCGTGCCAATGCGCTGGCACGGAATCAGCTCGGCCTGGCGGCGGCGGGCCGCTTCCGGATCGGGCTGAGCCGCGAGCCACGCTTCAGTCTGAGACGTCAGAATCAGGCCCGGCGATATCGAGTTGACGCGGACGCCGCGCGGCGCGTATTCGATCGCGAGTGCACGTGTGAGACCGATCAGGCCGTGTTTGGCGACTGGGTAGGGGAAGCAGCCGGGAATGATCTTGTGGCCATGAACCGAGGCAATATTCACGATGCTGCCGGCGCCCTGCGACAGCATGGAGGACAGCACGGCTTTGGCAACGGTCCAGGCGGCCTTCAGGTCGAGTTCGAGGCAACGGTCCCATTCGGAGTCAGGCAGCTCCAGCGGCGCGGCAAACACGTTGGCGCCGGCGTTATTGATCAACACATCGACGCGGCCGAAGCGATCGAGTGTGGAGGCAACGGCCGATGCCACCTGTTCCGGCCGGGTGACGTCGGCAGTGACATCCACAATGCCAGCGGCGCTACGGCGGGCGAACTCCAGGTCCAATCCGACAACCTGCGCACCCTCGTCGGCAAAGAGCGCTGCCACCGCAGCGCCGATACCGCGGGCGGATCCGGTCACAATTGCAACTTTGCCTTGCAGGCGATTGGCCATCTTTGAGGTCCGGCAGGTACGGCGGTTGAACCGCTAGTTTGTCGGCACGCAACGCATTACATCAATGAAACCATGAACTCTCATCGAAGTTGCGATGCCGGCGAGACGCGGCCTGAACGTCCGCGCTCCGTCCTGACCGTCTTGGAGATTGACAGCGCCGTATTGGCCAGCAGGTTATTCATGGCCTGGCGAGCCGCGGCCGCCTCACGCTTGCGAATAGCCTCCAGCACCCGCTCGTGCACTCCGAGTGAATCAAAGGGATTGGCGGAACTCCGGGCCGAATGGAACAGCAGCGTCTCGAGCGCCGCGCGGATCAAGGCCCCCAGGGGCCGCATGAAGGGATTGCCGGTGGCGTCCAGAATAGCCTCGTGAAACTGCAAATCGGCGCTCGTCCACTGCTCAATATCGTGCGCTGACACCATGGCGCCGAAGGCCGCCTCGAGCATCTTGAGCTGTCGCCCCGTGTGATTCGCGGCGGCCAGAGCGGCTGCCTCGGGCTCGATGACCGCGCGGAGCTGCTGGAAATTCTGCGCAAAATCCGAGTAGTCCACCACCTGGCAGTACAAGTGCAGAATCATGGGATCGAGCAGGTTCCAATCGGTCCGAGGTCGTACGCGCGTGCCGCTCTTGGTGCGGGACTCAATCAGCCCCTTGGCGGCCAGGATCTTGATGGCCTCGCGCAGCACTGTGCGACTCACGCCCAGTTCGCTGATCAGCTCCGGCTCCGTGGGAATCGACGCCTGCGGTGCATAGGCGCCATTCAGTATCCGCAGCCCGATCTCCTCCGCGACCATGCCGAGCAGGCCGCGGCCGCTGCTGCGGGGACGGAGCGAGGCGCGAGCGGAGCGCCTGGATCGGGCAGGTTTCCCGGTTGACATCGGAATTCATCGTATCATACGATGAAAGGGTGAGAAAGAGCTGACCAGGCCAATTACTTCGTCGATACCGCTGTGCATCGATCCGGAAACCCAGTCCCGCTTCGGCCGGCGCGGCGCCGCTTGCCGAGCGGACGATCGCTGCTACACTGACTGCCCCCGGGCCCATAGTCGCATGCCAATAACAGCAAAATCTGTTTGGAGTGGAGGCGCTCTGCTGAGCCTGAGCCTGCTGGCGCTGTTTGCGCCATGGCAGTGCTACGCCGGCGTCGCCGCGCCGGCGGCCTCGAAGGCCGATGCCCTGCCGTTCCTGGGGCGCTGGGACCTGACCTTGAGCACGCCGGGCCACGAGCTGGCCTCCTGGATCGAGGTCTCGCAGGCTGGCGATGTACTGACGGTGCGCATGGTCGGGCGCTGGGGGCACGCGCGCGTGCTGCCGCAGGCGGAGATCATCGGTGATCGGATCCGCTTCGTGTCGCCGAAGGAAGAGGAAGGGCGCGCGGATACCGACATGGTCTTCGAAGCGCGCCGTATGGGGTCCGAGCTGCTGGGCGATACCACGGGCCCCGACGGCACCGTCTGGCATTGGCGAGGCGTGCGCGCGCCGGCCCTTAAGGCCCGGCCTGCGGTTCAATGGGATAACCCCATTACGCTGTTCGACGGCAAGGACATGACGGCCTGGCGCATGAGTGAGGCCGGGACCAGTCATCCGTGGCTCGTCAGGGAAGGCGCGTTGATAAGCCCGGGCCAGGGGCCCGACCTGCTGACGGAGTCGCAGTTTGGTGATTTCAAGCTGCACATCGAGTTCAACTGCGAGGCGGGCGCGAACAGCGGCATTTATCTGCGGGGCCGCTATGAGGTGCAGGTCGAGGACGATGCAGCGCCCGAGACGCCGGACATGCGCCTGGGCAGCGTCTATGGATTTCTCACGCCCACGCCCCCCGTATCGCGCGATCCCGGGGTCTGGCGAACCTACGACATCACCTTCGTCGGGCGCAACATCACCGTCGTGCTCGACGGCCGCACGATCATCGATCATCAGGACATTCCCGGCATCACCGGCGGGGCGCTCGACAGCCACGAGGCCCTGCCCGGGCCGATCTACCTGCAGGGGAGCGAAGTCGGCCACGTTTCCTATCGCAACATCGTCATCACGCCTGCCAAGAACAGCGGGTGACGCGGGGGTCCGGCCGTGCATTCGCGTCGCCTATTCCTGACCCAGGCGGGCGCGATCGCCGCGGGCAGTCTGGACACCAGTGCTCTGATTGCGGGCGGGGCTGCGGGAGATTTTCCCGCGTCCGCATCGGTGAAGCTGTGCGGTGAATGGTCGTTTCGAACGGACCCTGAGGATCAGGGCGTTCCGCGGCACTGGCATGAAGCCGAAGAGACCACCGGTGACTGGCGCGTACTGTCCGTGCCGCACACCTGGCAGGTGGACGCCGCGCTGGCGGACTACCGCGGCATCGCCTGGTACCGCAGGCGTTTCGACGCGCTGCCCGAATGGGGAGCCTCCGCGGTGCGGATCGAATTCGAGGCGGTATTTCACTCGGCCACCGTATGGGTCAATGGTCAGCTGGCGGGCGAACATCTCCGCAAAGGCTACACGGCGTTCACCCTCGACATCGGCCGGCTGCTGCGGCCGGGCCGGTCCAACTCCATTGCCGTGCGCGTCGACAATTCCTTCCGCGACGGGATGCTCCCCAGGAAGCAATCCAGTGACTGGGCCCATGATGGCGGCATCTACCGGCCGGTGCAGCTGCTCATCACGCCAAAGACCTTTGTAGAGCGGGTCGATATCGAGGCACTCCCCGACCTCGCCAGCGGGGATGGACGGCTGAGCATCTCCGCCCAGCTTCGCAACACGGATTCGAAGGCGTGGCGGGGTCATGCCTCGTTCCGGATTGTCGATGGCGCGAGCGGGCTGACGCTGTTGAGCTCGGCCGATCACGCGAGCTTCACGATCGAGGGTGGAGTCGACCAGACACAAAGATTTTCCGCCACGCTGCACGAGGCGCGATGGTGGCACTTTGATCATCCACACCTGTACCAGCTGGTATTCAGCCTTGCGAATGGCGCGGGGTCCCATCAGGTCTCGACCCGCTTCGGAATCCGCAGTTTCGAGGCCAAGGGCACGGCCCTCTACCTGAACGGTGAGCGTGTACGGCTCATGGGAGTCGAGCGCATGGCGGGGAGCAACCCCACGTTCGGCATGGCGGAGCCCGCGGCGTGGATCACGCATGATCACGATGAGATGAAACGCCTGAATTGCCTGTTCACGCGCGTTCATTGGCCGCAGGACCGGCGGGTTCTCGACTACTGCGATCAGCACGGCATTCTCATGCAGAGCGAAATTCCAGCGTGGGGCTATGACAGCTTTGCGGGGATGAACGCGGAACCCGATGCGGATATCCTCGAGAACGGACTGGCGCAGTTGCGCGAGATGATCGCGCGCGACCGGAACCATCCCTCGGTCGTCGCCTGGGGCCTCGCCAATGAGATCGGTGGGCAGAATCCTCCCGCCTACCAGTTCGTGAAACACATGCTTGCTGAGGCCAAGCGGCTCGATCCCAGCCGCCTCTGTGCCTACGCCTCGAACTCCCTGGCGGATACGCCGGAACGGGACGTCGCCGGATTGATGGACGTGATCGAGGCCAACGAGTACTACGGAACCTGGGCACCGGGAACTCCGGAGACCGTGGCCAGGCATCTGGATAGCCTGCACGCCGCTTTTCCGGACAAGCCCGTGATCATCTCAGAGTACGGCTACTGCGCCTGCACGGACGATCGTCCCGAGGGAGATGAGCACCGGATCGAGGGCTTGCGCTCCCACGACGCGGTGTTTCGAAGCAAAGAGTTCGTGGCCGGCGCCATCTTTTTCTGCCTGAACGATTACCGGACCCACGTTGGACACAGCGGCGTCGGCGCCCTGAAGCAGAACGTGCACGGCGTCGTGGACCTGTTTGGAGTTCACAAGCCGTCCTTTGAGGTGCTGAATCGGGAACTGAGCCCGGTGGCCTCGCTGGATGTCGACAATCTCCTGAACTCATTTCACGTTCGCGTCCGGGCGAGGGGCGATCTGCCCTCGCACACGCTGCGCGATTATCGACTGCGCGGCGTGTTCTACGCGGCCGGGGACACGCCCCTCGAGGAGCGGGTGGTGAGCCTCGCGGAGATCGCGCCCGGCTCCGAAATCAGCGTCGAACTTGGCTTCAGCCAGCCGGGTGTGCCGGTGTACGTCGTCTTCGACGTATTCAGGCCGACCGGTTTTTCGGCCTACTCGCTGAAGTGGAAGCCATGAGCGGGAAGGGGCGGGCGCGGCCCGAGCGTTGCATCCTCGGGATTGACGTGGGCGGCACGAATATCCGGGCCGGACTGTTCAGCCCGCGAACGGGCTCCATCCGCTGCGCCCTGTGCGCGATCGAGGCCTGAGGCCATGCCGGAACCGAAATCGCGGCGGACCGTGGGCGTCGGCCTGATCGGCTCTCAGTTCGTCACTTCCATTCACGCCGAAGCCCTGCGTGCCTGCGCGCAGGCCGAGCTCAGGGCGGTCGCCTCCCCGACACCGGGCAACGCCCAGGCGTTTGCGCAGCGCCACGGCATTCCGCAGCATTTCACCGACTATCGGGCATTGCTGGAACTTCGGGACGTCGACATGGTGGTTGTGGGCGCTCCCAATGATCTGCATTGCGGCATCGCGCTGGCCGCCGCCGCCGCCGGCAAACACGTGGTGATGGAAAAGCCCCTGTGCCTGAATCTTGCGGAGGCCGACCAGATGATCGCGGCTTGCCGCAAGGCCCAGGTCAAGCTGATGTACGCCGAGGAATTGTGCTTCGCGCCCAAGTACGTGCGGCTCAAGGCGCTCCTGGATGAAGGGGCGCTCGGCCGGCCGATCCTGCTCAAGCAATCGGAGAAGCATGGGGGCCCGCACGCGGCCCACTTCCTCGACGTCGCGCGCTCCGGCGGCGGCGTCACGATGGATATGGGTTGCCACGCCATCCAGTTCTTCCGCTGGATGCTGAATCGGGCTCCGGTGAAGTCCGTCTATGCGCAGATGAGCACGCTGGTGCATGCCGACCGGACCCGCGGCGATGACAACGCGATCCTGCTGCTGGAGTTTGCCGACGGCACGACCGCGCTGGCCGAGGAGAGCTGGACCAAGCTCGGGGGCATGGACGATCGCGCCGAAGTGCACGGATCGAAGGGCGTGGCCTACGCCGACCTGCTGCACGGCAACGCCATCGAAGCGTACAGTAGCACCGGCTATGGCTACGCGGTCGAGAAGGCCGGTGCCACGACGGGCTGGAGCTTCCCCATGTATGAAGAGGCGTGGAACTACGGTTTTCATGGCGAAATGGCGCATTTCGTCGACTGTGTGCAAAACGGACGCGAACCGCTCCACAACGGCGAAGACGGCAGGGCCGTGCTCGAAGTGATATTCGCCGCCTACCAGTCCGCGCGTACGGGAAGCAAGGTGGCGCTGCCCTTTGCCACCAGGGCCCCCAAGCCCATCGATCTGTGGCGGGCCGATGCCTGAGCCCATCGACCGCGCACGGCGCAAATTGCTGCAACTGGGCGCGCTGTGCGCCTCGTGGCCGCTCCGGGCGGGCGCGGCGATGCCGGGCCTGGCTGGAACGGCGCCGCTGGGGCAACTGGGCTACCGGCAGCTGCGCCTGGCACGCGGTCCGCTGCTGAGCCAGGCGGAGGAGAATCATGCGCTGCTGCTGAACATGGACGAAGACGCACTGCTGCGCCCGTTCCGGATGCGCGCCGGCATGGCTGCCCCAGGCCACGACATGGGCGGCTGGTACGATACCTATGCGTTTGCACCCGGCGCCACCTTCGGCCAGTGGCTCAGTGCGCTGGCGCGCTATTACGCGATCACCGGCCACGCGCCGACCCGCGCGAAAGTCCAGCGCCTGGTCCGTGCTTACGCGGCGACGATCGAGGCCGAAGGCAGGTTCTATCAGGACAACCGTTTTCCCGCCTACATTTACGACAAGCTGGTCGGCGGTCTCGTTGACGCACGGGTGCTCGCCCACGACGCGACGGCGGTCCGGGAGCTGCATCGGACGACGGCGGTGGCCGAGCCGCATCTGCCGCCTCATGCCATGCCGCACAATGACAACGCCAAGCCCGGCGAAGACTTCAGCCAGCACGCCTGGGATGAGAGCTATACCCTGCCGGAAAACCAGTTTCTGGCCTGGCAACTCACCGGCGATGCGCATCATCGCGCGCTGGCGCGCCGCTTCATGTACGACGACTTTTTTGCGGCCCTGGCCCGCGGCGAGAATGTGCTGCCAGGCAAGCACGCCTACAGCCATGTCAACTGCCTGAGTTCGGCGGCAAGCGCCTACCTTTCACTCGGTACGCCCCTGTATCTGGACGCCGCCCGGAATGGCTTTGAGATGATCGACGCGCAGAGTTTCGCCACGGGCGGCTGGGGGCCCGCCGAGCATTTCATCGTGCCCGGCAGCGGCGGGCTGGGTGAGAGCCTGAAAGAGGAAGTGAGGAGCTTTGAGACGCCTTGCGGTGCTTATGCGCACTTCAAGCTGACCCGCTACCTGCTGCGGATCACGCGCGATGCCCGCTACGGGGACAGCATGGAGCGCGTGCTGTACAACACCGTGCTGGGTGCGCTGCCCATCAGGAATGACGGCCAGGCCTTCTACTATTCGGATTACACGCGCAGCGCCACCAAGGGCTTTTTCTCCGAGCACTGGCCCTGCTGTTCCGGGACCCTGCCGATGATTGCCGCGGACTATGCGATCAGCGGCTGCTACACGGACTCCACGGGCCTGTATGTGAACCTGTACGTGCCCGGCCAGGTGAGCTGGCGGCAGGGCAGTGCGGCCTGCGGCCTCGCGATCTACACCGAGTACCCGCACGCACCCGATATTCGACTGATCGTGCAGGTCCCGAGCCCGCAGATCTTCACGATTCACCTGCGCATACCCGCCTGGGCCACGGGCGCAAACCTGAGCATCAACGGGCGCAGGGCGGATGCGCCTGTGGAGCCTGGAACGTTCGCCGCCGTCCGTCGTGAGTGGCGCGCGGGTGATCGCCTGGAACTCGAGCTGCCCCTGGCCCTGAGGCTGCAGAGCGTGGATCTGCAGCATCCCGATACCGTCGCGTTGCTCGCCGGTCCGCTGGTGCTGATGCGCATGTTGGAGTCCGGGCCGGCCGCCTCGACGGCCCTGACGCGGACGGAATTGCTGTCGGCACAGCGCCGTGGGCCCGGAGGGGCGGAGTGGAAAGTTGACGCCGCAGCCGCAACCGTCCGGTTGCGTCCGTTCATCGACATCTCAGGCGAGCGTTACTCCACCTATCTGGACGTGCGCCCCGCCTGAGCCGGTTCGCACAGCCGGGTGTCCTCGCGACGCGTCAGTGGAACAGGCTGGGCCCCGTCAGGGGCTGCAGCTCGCCCTCGGCCGCCGCCCAGCTGACGCGCAGGGTGGCCCCGCCTTCTGCCTGGAAGTAGCGCAACCGGAACTTGTGCAGGCCGCGGCGCAGGGGGATATGGCCCGTGACCATCAGGCTCGGATGGTTGCCATCGTTGTCGACCACGGTTTCATCATCGATTTCCAGCACCGAGCCGTCGTCTGATTCCACGGCGAACTGGTAGTAGCTGTCGGCCGGGACGCTTACAGCGCCCTCGAAGCGGACGGCGTAGTTCGACGGCCGGTTGAACTGCTGCAGCTCAAGGGACTCGGTCACCCCGCTTGCGATCGGCGTGATTTCATCGAACCCCCGGACGCTCTTGAACGCTCCCTCGATCAGCGAGTAGCGCAGCCCGGGCTCGCGGGCCACTTCGGCCGTCGCCTCCGTGTACGGGCGCCGCAGGAAGCTGGCGCCATACACCGCACTGCGCCGCCCACCGGGCGCAACGACAATGAGATTGAGGACCCGCTTCTCGTTGAGTGGCAGCGCCAGCTGGAGCGGTGCTTCATAGCGCGGCGAGGTCTCACCCGGATCGCTCCCATCGAGCGTGTAATAGATCCGGCTGGTCGCAAGCAGGTTGTGGAGCTCAATGCGCGCATGATCGCTCGTCGTGGTGTAGAAATCCTTCAGGCCGTCGGGTTCCGGTATCCGGTAGTGCACGTCCTGCTGATCGAGGCGCTCCAGCTGGTAGACGAGGCGATGATGAAAATCGGCATAGTCCCGGCCCGCCGCCGGCGACCAGACCGCCTCGGACAGGGCCAGTAAGCGTGGAAACACCATGTATTCGAGGTAATCGGGTGTGGCGATGTATTCCGTCCAGACACTGGCCTGCGCGCCGAGCACGTATTGCCGCTTGTTCTCCGGCAGTTCCTTAGGGATTGGCTCGTAACCGTAGACCCTGTCGAGCGGGACGAAGCCCCCGATATTCTTGGGTTCGCGCTTGGGATCGCCCTGGCCATAGTCGAAGTAGCAATAATCGGTGGGGGTCATGATCACCCGGTGGTCCTGCCGCGCCGCCTCGATGCCCCCGGCTTCTCCGCGCCAGGACATCACGACGGCTCCTGCGGCCAGGCCTCCTTCCAGGGTCTCATCCCAGCCGATCATCTGTTTTCTCCGGCTTCTCAGATAACTGCCCACGCGTTTCACGAAGAAACTCTGCAGCTGATCCTCGTCCTTCAGGCCCTGGCGCTTCATGATCGCCTGCGCTTCGGGGCTGTTTCTCCAGCCGGCCTTGTCCACCTCATCCCCGCCGATGTGGATGTAAGGGCCGGGGAACAGCGCGGCGACTTCGCGCAGTACGTTGCGCACGAACGAGAAAGTCTGCTCCGTGGGGCACAGGACATTCGCGTCCCCGCGCGCGCAGGCGAGGTAGGGGTAGGCCGCCACCGCGGCTCCCGAGTGGCCCGGCATCTCGATCTCGGGAATCACCGTGATGAAGCGTGCCTGCGCGTAGGCCACGATGTCCCTGATCTGCGCCTGCGTGTAGTACTGCGCCTCGGTCCCGTTGCGATCCGCGCTTCCCGATTGCAATCCAGTCAGGCGGGGGTACTTTCTTATCTGGATGCGCCAGCCTTCGTTGTCCGTGAGGTGCCAGTGAAACCGGTTGATCTTGTATTGAGCCGCGAGATCGAGCAGCTTCTTGAGGTAGCTCACCGTGAAAAAATGCCGCCCGACATCGAGTAGCAGTCCGCGATACCCAAAGCGCGGATAATCCGTGACGTCGAGGCCCGGCAGGTCAATCGCCGGCGGGCGCTGCACCGGCAGCAGTTGCGTCAGGCTCTGCATGCCGTAGAACAATCCGGCGCCTCGGCCGCTGACCCGGACGCTCTCGGGGCCGATGGTCAGGCGATAGCCTTCCGTGGGCAATGCGTGGCTGCCGGCCGAAGTGAATTCGATGAAGTTCCCACTCTGTGTCGGCACGCCACCGATGCGCAGCCGCAATCCGTAACGCGCAAAGAGCTGGTCATCGAAGAGGGCCGCGATGCGGCGCGACTCGCGATCGCTGGGCAGAAGTCGCGTCTGATCATTGAGCAGGAAGCGGCCGGTCATCGGCTTCACCGCCACCGGCCGGGGCACAATATTCACGCCCGGCAGCGTGGCAGGGTCCGCTCCTGCCACGGCGGCAGCCGAGAGCAGTAACAGAACCCCGGCGCAGCGAGCCCGGCCCTTCACGGTGCTCTGCCGGGGCGTGGGCCTGAAATGCGCCGGGAGAGCCGCAGGTCGCGCGAGGAAGCGCCCACATACACGGTGCGCGCGCCCGGCGCCGGGTGCCAGTGCGAATCCGCATTCGACCAGTAGCGCAGGCGTTCGGGCAGGATGTGCACGCGCACGCGCTGCGCCTGTCCGGGAGACAAGCTGATGCGCGCAAAATCGGCGAGCGCATGGACTGCGAACGCAGCGCCCGCCGGCGGCTTCTCCGGCGCCCCGAGGTAGACCTGCACGACCTCATCGGCGGCGTGCTTGCCCGCGTTGCGGATCGTGCAGGCCACGTCCAGGCCACCGTCCGCGCTGCGGTCGACCGACAGCTGCGAGTAGTCGAAGCGGGAGTAGGCCAACCCGAAACCGAATGGGAACAGCGGCTCGATACCCTCGCGGTCGAACCAGCGATAGCCAATATCCACCGCTTCGGCGTACTGCGTCTTACCGCCCACGCCGGCGGAGGAGCGCTCGGGATGCGCCAGATCATTCGCCAGCCCGTCCTCGAGACGCCGCGGCCAGGTAAAGGGCAATCTTCCGGCGGGGCTGGTCTTGCCCGTCAGGAGATTCGCGGCCGCCCAGCCCCCTTCATCGCCCGTGTACCACATCTCAAGCACCGCCCGCACGTCCTTGAGCCAGGGCATCGCCACGGCCTGACCGGTATTGAGTACGACGATCGTGTTCGGATTGGCGGCCGCAACGGCGGCAATCAGCCGATCCTGATCGCCGGGCAGCCCAAACCTGGGCCGATTGCGGTTCCACGCAAACACGACCGCGACCTTCGACGAGCGCGCGGCAGCAACCGCCTCGGCAAAGTCCTGCTCCTTCATCGCAGGAGTGACCCAGGCAAGGCGGACCTGCACCGCATCGCCGCTCGCGTCGGCCTTGACCTCGACCGTGAAGGAGTGCTCCCCGGCGTTCAATTTCACCAGGCGGCGCAGGTCATCGAGACCGTCCGTGGTCGGCACGACGTTGTCCCGGTTGGCAAACACGATCTCGCCATGCCCGCCCCACCAGGCCATCTGCCCGATGGTGCGGCCATCAATGGTGAGCTTGCCGGTCGCGCCGAGCAGCTGCAGATTGATGTCGTAGTCGCCCGCGACCGGCGCCCTCAGGGTGCCGCTCCAGCGGTGGTTCGAGCCGGCAGGCAGCGGGTCGCCGGAGCGGTGCGTGTAGTCAATTTGAGTATCGGGGACCGCAGGGGCGGATGCGGACTCGCTGCGCATGAGCTGAGTGATCGCCTCGGCGGGGATGGCTACGCCCGTCATGTCATCGGCCACCGCGAGCCTGATTCCGGCGTCGCCGATCGTGGACCTGAGCGCCTGCCACACGCCAATCTCGCGCGCGGCGCGCCCGTAGGACTGCTCGATCCCGTTGACGATCGCGAAGGTCTGGAGTGCGCCGGGCCCGATCAGGGCGAGGGACTTGAGATCGGCCGGCCGCAGGGGCAATACGCCATCATTCTTGAGCAATACTGCGGCGTGCTCGGCCGTGCGCTGGATGATCCGGGCGTTGGCCGCAGTGTCCTGCGGCTGGATCGTGTGCCGCGGCGGATGATCGAGCCACCCGAAGCGCTCCATCTGCGTGAGCACATGGGCGGCGGCGCGATCGATGTCCGCGTCGCTGACCGTGCCGCGCTCAAAGGCCTCGCCGAGATTCCGGGACACGCCGGCGAGTGGCGGGGTGTCGCTGGCCGTAAATGCCGGCAGCGGAAACCGCTGCTCCTCCGGTACGCCGGCGCTCATGGTGTTGACGAGATCGGTGATCTCCTCGTTCGTCATGGGAGGTTCGTCGGGCTCCTTGCCGAGCGCAAAAAATGCCGACGGCCCGGTGCCGGGCTGCTCCATGTCCATGCCGAGGTGGATGAATTCCGCGCCGTGTGCCGCACCCCAGTCCGAGGTTACGAATCCCTTGAATCCGTCTTCGCCGCGCAGGATCTGATTGAGCGCCTCCTCGTGTCCGCAGGAATAGGTGCCGTTGATCTTGCTGTAGGCGCACATGATGGAAGCCACACCGGCGTCGACGACGGCCTTGAAGGGCGCCAGGTAAACCTCCCGCAACGTCTGGCCGTCGACCAGCGCATCGTCGGCCCCGTCATAGGCGACGAAGTGCTTGGCCTGCGCCATGACGCCGGCGGCCTGCGCCGCGACCACAAATTGTGCCGCGAGCGTGCCCGTCAGTACCGGATCTTCGCCGAGCGTGTTGTAGGCCCGCTCCCAGGTGGGATCGCGGTACATGTTGATGAAGGGTTGCAAAATGACGTCGATTCCCAGCGCACGCGCGTCGCGACCGATGAGTGCGCCATTCGCCGCCGCTTCGGCGCGGCTGAAGGTCGCCGCCATGGCGAGTGTGGAGGGCATGCCGGTTGATTCGTGACGCACCAGCACGCCGGGCGGGCCGTCCGCAAAGCGCAGCTCCGGAATGCCCAGCCGCGGCACGCCACGCGTCCAGCCCGCCTCGCCCTGGAATACCGCATCCGGTTCCTGCCCGCCGCGGATGATGCCCATCTTCTCTTCGCGCGACATCTGGGCGAGAAGGGATTGTACGCGGGCGCTCGGTTGATCGGCGCGCACCTGATTCGCCGTGGCTGCCAGTACCACGAGCAGTACGAACAAAATCGCGCTGCGAGATCGATGCGCGAGACCCATCATGCTCCCATTGTAAGACATCGCGAGCGTCACCCGGAGGCGCCGTACTGCGTGATGAACTCCGCATGCGTGGGCATAGTGTCGACACATGCCGAGATGACGCGCTGCGTGTCGGCCAGGAAGGCGCGTACCTCGTCGATCGGGCGCAGGTCGGCAAAGGGGTGGTAGCCGCGCGCGCGGATGCGCTGACCTTCCATCACCTGTACCCAACTCAACTCGCCAAACAGCTCGTTGTCCTCGCGGAAGTAGCGGCCGTTGCTGTGGTACAGGTCGATCTTGTGCTGCAGCGTGGGTGGCACGTCCATTGTGCGGCAGTACTGCCAGAACGGCGTGTCGTCGCGCTCCGTGGCCTTGTAGTGCAGGACGATGAAATCCCGCACGCGCTCGTACTCGATGCGCGCCTGCTTGTTGAACTCGTCGATTTCGACCGGCTCGAAACCGCCGCGCGGGAACAGCGTCATCAGCCGCGAGACCGCCGTCTGGATCAGGTGGATGTTGGTGGACTCGATCGGTTCGAAGAACCCGGCCGCCAGCCCCATGGCGACGCAGTTGCGGTTCCACACCCGTTTGCGCCGGCCCGGCACGTAGGAGATATGCCGCGGCTCGGCCAGCGGTTCGCTGTCCAGGTTCCCCATCAGGATCGCGGTAGCGTCCTCCCGGCCCATGAAGCGGCTGGAGTAGACGTGGCCATTGCCGATGCGATGCTGCAGCGGAATGCGCCACTGCCAGCCGGCGCCGTGCGCTGTGGCGCGCGTCATCGGGATCAGCGGCTCTACCGTTCGACTGGGCACCGCGATCGCGCGATCACAGGGCAGCCAGTGCGACCAGTCTTCATATCCGGTGTGCAAGGTCTTCTCGATGAGCAGGCCGTGCATGCCCGAACAGTCGATGAACAGCTCGCCGTTGACGCGGCGGCCATCTTCCAGCACCACCGCGCTGATGAAACCGTCCGGCTCGCGCTGCTGCACAGTGCCGATCTTGCCTTCAATGCGCTCGACACCGTTGCGCTCCGCCAGCTGGCGCAGGAATCGGGCGTACAGCCCGGCGTCGAAGTGATACGCATAGGCGATCTCGCCCAGCGGCGAGCCCGGCATGTCCTGCCTCGCCCGCATGAACTTGGCGCGGCGCGGGGCTACGGTGTTGATGGAGTAGTCACCGAGCCCGGAAGACAATCCGGCGTGCACGCCGCGCAGCCAGAAGTGTTGAAACGGCAACCCGTCCAGATCCGGGCCGAGCTTGCCGAATCCGTGGATGTACCGGTCGCCGATCGCGCTCCAGTTCACGAACTCGATGCCGAGCTTGAACGTGCCGCGCGTAGCGCGCAGGAACTCGGCCTCGTCGATGCCCAGGATGTGGTTGAAGCTGACGATATGCGGGATCGTCGCCTCGCCGACACCGACGATGCCAATCTCGTCCGACTCCACGAGGCGGATCGAGCAGCTACGCCCGAAGTGGTTCGACAGCGCGGCGGCCGTCATCCAACCGGCCGTGCCGCCGCCGACGATGACGATATCGCGGATCAGCGGCCCCGGCATGCCTCGGCTCCCTGCAGCCCTTCGATGTCAGTCATTGGCGCGCCGTGCAGTTTACACCGCACGGCGCCCGACCGCCCGGGCCTCAGAGCTTATACGACGCGCCGAACAGCAGCACGCGGCCAAAGTTGTCGTACGTCCAGGGCAGCAGGCCGAGCGAATTGCCGGCGCTGCCCACGGTCTCTGGCGATTGCCGCGTGATTGCGGGCGCGTTGGTCAGGTTGTTCCCCTGCAGCAGCAGCGACAGTCCCTTGAGCGCACCCCTGTCAAAGGCGTAGCTGAGTTGCGCGTCGACCTGCCTCTCGGCGTCAATGTGCGTGCTTCTCAGTGTGTTCAGGATCACGCCGCGCGTGGTGGCCGTAAACGCCGAACGGTAGCGCTGGCTGATTCGGGCCGAGAAGCCGCCCTTCTCGTAATACGCCGCGATGCTGTTGACGCTGCTGGAGAAGCCATCGAGGTTGATCGGGTTGCCGCTATCGTCCAAAGGCAGGCTGTTGCGGGTATTCGCTTCGCTCATGATCAGGCCGATGCCCTCCAGCGCGGGCGTGAGCAGGCCGCCGTCGAGAGAGACCGACAGCTCGAGGCCGTAGACCTTGCCGCCGCTGCCATTGTCCTGCGTGGTGAATGTGCCGAGGTTCGGATTGCAGTTGGGCTGGGACGGCGCGCAGCCCGGCGTGAGCATCGGGTTGTAGTTAATAAAGCCTGTGAAGTCGCGTACCGTGCTGTGCTGGTAGATGAAGGTGTGCAGCTTCTTCATGAACCCGGCGACGGCCACGTAACTGCGCTTCTTGAAGTAGCGCTCGAGCGAAAGGTCGACCGAGTCCGCACGCCAGGGTCTGAGTTCGGGCTTGCCGCCGCCATTGGCGCTCCATGTGCCAATCGAGCTCCCCGGCAAAATCGCCGTGAGCACCGGCTGGTCGATACCAGCGCGCATGTCGTCCATGCGCGGCCGCGCCATGGTCTTGCCCAGGCCGAAGCGCAGCATCAGGTCCTGCTTCAGTTCGAACACCAGGTTGAGGCTCGGCAGCACGTCGTTATAGGTGGCGCCCCCGTGGACCGGCACCACGGCACCTCCAACCGGCGTACCTGGACCGTCGTTCCAGGCATAGCCATCGGCGCCCTGGTTCGAGTGCACGACCTGAACGCCCAGGTTGCCGCGCACCGGCACCTTGCCGAGCGTCGAGTCGATGTCGAGCTTCAGGAAGGCGGTGGTCACTTTCTCATGTACCGCGAACTTGCTCGTCTGGGCCGACCACGGGTCCTTCGGGTCAACGGAGTACAGGCTCATGACGCTCGGGACATCCCAGCTCAGCACGCTTTGGTGAATGCCGTCGACGTCGATCGTCACCGGCGCCCGCAACGCGCCCGCCGGAATCGCCTCCAGGGGGAGCCCCAACGTCGGGTCTGATGCCCCGGTCAGCCTCAGGTAGAAGGCGTCGGAGGTGACGGACTTGTCGCGCTGGTTGTAGGCGAGACCTGCATCGAGGGCTTTGAACCAGCCCCAACCCAGGGTGCGAGTGGCCGAGAACTGCAGCGACTTGATCTCATCCTGGAATTTCGGGTCGCGCAACTCGGCCCAATTCGGGTCATTCGTAAGCTGCACGACGGCCGGGTCGGCCAGGTTCTGCGAGGTGGTCCAGGACGCGTGGTCAACGGTGCTGAGGTTGGCGAAATCGTATGAGCCATTCGCATTTGCCCGCGCCACGGACTGGATATAGAGCTCGTCCCGGTCGGCGTGCGAATAGCCCACGTCAGCCGTGCCCTTCCACTCATTGCCGAAATCCAGCTCGTTTCGCCAGCCGATCGAGCGGATCTTGTCGGTGCGGTCCCAGTTCTTGTCGTAGACCAGGCTGTGGCCGTTGGTCACTGTGCCGCTGTCAATAACCGTATTGCCGTTGACCACCTTGGTGCCAACATTGGTGAAATCCGCTGGCGGCGAACTCCACAGACCAATGTCGACCACCCAGTGGTGGCCGACGCGGTCTTGCGTGAACTTCGAATAGTAGAGGTCGACCGTGCTCGTAAAATGGTCGTTCGGCTTGAACTCCACGACGGCCATGAGTCCATCGCGCACCTGCTTGCTGGCCGTGTCGCTGGCCTCGAAGCCCTGCTGGAACACCGCGTGGTCTCCGTTGGTGCCCACCGCCGGTACGCCGGTGGCACCCGCGCCCCACTGGCCCACGTAATCGCCGTAAGCCCAGGCCCCGTACCTCTTATCCTGGCCCGGGGTGTCCAGGTGCGCAAAGCCCACTGCCAGACCGATGGTGTGGTCGGCAAACTGGTTCACGTAGGAGGCGCTGAAGCGGTTGCCGTTGGCGCCATTGCCCGTGGACGACAGGGCGCCATTGGAATTGTGCTCGCCGCGGGCACTGAAGCCCATTTGCCGATGTTCGAGGCTAAGCGGCATCAGCGGCCGGATGTCGATGGTGCCGGACAGGCCCTGGCCGACCACCCCTGCGTCCACGGTCTTGTACACCAGGACCTGGCTCACCAACTCCGACGGGAACTGGTCGTAGTCGGCGGAGCGCCCTTCACTGGAACTCACCACCTGGCGCCCATTGAGCAGCGCGCCGGCGTAGTCTTCACTCAGGCCGCGGATGGAGATGGCGGCCGGACGGCCGTTAATGCGTTGCGCTGCCAGACCCGGCAACCGCGCGATGGAGTCGGCGATGCTGGTGTCGGGCAACTTGCCGATGTCCTCGGCGCTGACGGCCTCGACGATGGAGGTCGATTCCCGTTTCGTGGCGATCGAGGCCTCGATCGAGTGGCGGATGCCGGTGACCACCACCTCTTCAAGCGAATCGCTGGCGGCGGCCTGCTGGGCATGGGCGGCACCGCCGGCCAGGAGGGCCGCAACGGCGGCGGCCACGGTATTGCGGGTCGCAGGGCGGCAAAGCGGAGCGCGGTAGCCAGCCCGGTACGCGGCACGATTCTTCATCTAACTTTCCCCCTGATTCTTGATTGGAAAGGCATCCAGAAGGACTGTTCACCTCCTGCATGCGCTGACTGCAAACCCACTCTTCCCATGCGGCGTTTTTCGGGTTCAGCGCCAAAAGATAGGCTGCCCGCAACCACAAAACGACCGCTATGGAAACCTTCCCACTTTAGTTTCTCGAAATCTACCGGTGCCGCCCCGGTCTGTCAATCACCCGCTGCCATTCCAAGGCTATCCCACATGGTGCGCCTTGAGCCACCCCTACGGCAGGGGCTCGGCGCCCATCTCGAGGTGCAGCTGCGAGCCCTCGTACGGAAACCCCTGGATGTAGTCCTCATTCAATTCAACCCCGAGTCCGGGCTCGGTGGGCGGAATGATATACCCCTCCGACCACTGGATCGGCTTCCTGAGGATGGCCGCGTGGAAGCCCTGCCAGGTTTCGATGCTCTCCTGGATCAGGAAATTGGGGCTGCAGGTGGCGAGCTGGATGTTCGCCGCGCCGACCACCGGCCCGCAGTACAGGTGCGGGGCGATCTGGACGTGATCGACTTCAGCCATGGAGGCAATTTTCTTGGCTTCCAGTATTCCGCCCACGCGCCCCAGATTCATCTGCAGGATGGCCGCGCTACCGGCGCGCAGCAGGCGGGCGAAGTCGTACTTGGTGGCCAGCCGTTCGCCGGCGGCGATCGGAATGCAGGTGGCGCGCGCCACCCGCGCCATCTGCTCCGGTGCGTCCGGCGGGACGGGCTCCTCGAACCAGAGGGGATCGTAGGGTTCCAGCCGGCGGGCGAGGCGGATGGCGCCCGCCGCCGTCATCTGCCCGTGGGTGCCAAAGAGCAGGTCCGCCCTGGAGCCCACGGCCTCGCGGAGCTGGCGCACGAAGCGCTCGCACAGATCGAGGGCCGGCAGGCGGAGCTGTCGGCCGTCGAAGGCCGTATACGGCCCGGCCGGGTCGAACTTGATGGCCGTGAAGCCCTGCTTGACCAGCTCCACCGCGCGCTCGGCCGAGAGGTCGGGATCCTGGTAGACATCCACCTTGTCGCCCGGGCGCGCGTAGATATAGGTGTAGGAGCGCAGCCGCTCATGCACGCGCCCACCCAGCAGGTTGTAGACCGGCTGGCCGGCCTCCTTGCCGATGATGTCCCAGCAGGCCATCTCGAGCGCGCTCAGCACGCCCATCAGCGTGAGATCGGAGTGCTGCGTGAAACCGGAGGAATACACGCGCCGCCAGATTTTCTCGATGTTGTGCGGATCTTCGCCCGCGAGGTAGCGGCCGAAGACGTCCTCGAGCATGCGCGCCACGATCGTGGGGTGGAAGGGAACGCAATACGCCTCTCCAACGCCGTGGACGTTGCCATCCGTCGTGAGCTTCACGAACACGAAATAGCGCCCGCCGTTGTGGGGCGGGGGATTGCCCACGACGAAGGTCTTGATGTCCTTGAGCTTCATTGCAGTCGCGTCCTTCAGGAGGCGTAGTAACCGTTGATCGATTTCAGCTCCAGAAACTCGAGCAGGCCGTAGACGCCGCCCTCGCGGCCGTTGCCCGACTGCCGGTAGCCGCCAAAGGGCTCGAGGTAGCCTGGTGAGGCGCCGTTCAGGCGCACGCTGCCAGCGCGCAGGCGGCGCGCGACCGCCTGTGCCTTCCGGGGGTCGCCCGTCTGCACGTAAGCGGCCAGTCCATAGGGCGTGTCGTTGGCGATCTCGATGGCTTCATCGAGCGTCGAAAATCGCATGAGGCACAGTACCGGTCCGAAGATTTCGTCCCGCGCGATCGACATCCGGTTATTGACTTCGGAGAATAGCGTCGGGCGCACGAAAAATCCCGTCGCGAGACCTTCCGGCCGGCCGGGGCCGCCCACCAGCAAGCGTGCGCCTTCCGCGATGCCAGCGGCGATGCAGCCCTGCACTTTCTCAAACTGCATCCGCGATGCCAGCGGGCCCAGATGATCGCCGGGCTTGGTGGGATCGCCCACCTTGACCGCGCGGGCGGTCGCCGCGGCAATTTCGATGGCACGCGGATAGACCGATTCCTCGATGAGCATGCGGGTCGGCGCGCTGCAGGACTGTCCGGTGTTGTTGAAGCACCCGCGCACGCCACGCGCGATGGCGGCGTCCAGATCGACGTCGGCGAACACGATGTTGGCCGACTTGCCACCGAGTTCCTGGGTGACGCGCTTGACGGTGTCCGCGGCAGCCCGCGCCACCGCGATGCCGGCGCGCGTCGAACCGGTAAAGGACAGCATGTCGATATCGGCGTGCGCACTCATGGCGGCGCCGACCACGGGTCCGCTGCCGTGCACCAGATTGAACACGCCCGCCGGCAGTCCCGCTTCGTCGATGAATTCCGCCAGGAGTTGCGCCGAGAGCGGCGCCTGCTCGCTGGGCTTAAGCACCACGGTACAGCCGGCCACCAGCGCCGGAGCGAGCTTGCCCATGATCTGATTGATGGGCCAGTTCCACGGCGTGATGAGCCCGCAGACACCGATCGGCTCGCGCACCACGTTCACCGTTCCACTCACCCTGCGCTCCCAGTCCAGTTCCCGGGCGGCCTCGATCGTGGCGTCGATGTGCTCCAGCCCGCTGGCGGCCTGCGTGCCGGACGACAGATCGTGCGGTGCGCCCATCTCGGTCGTGATCGCGGCGACCATTTCGCCATAGCGCCGCTCGAACACTGCACGCAGACGGCGCAGGTCCTCGATGCGCTGCTCGAGGGAGCGCGCCGCGTAGCCCGGAAAAGCGGCGCGGGCCACGAGGACGGCGGCATCGACATCCTGGGCCGAGCCCATCAACAGCTGCGCGACCGCCTGTTCGGTGGCCGGATTGATCACCGGGTATGGAGCGGCACCGCCGCTGGGCATCACCCAGCGCCCGCCGATGTAGTGCTGCAGAGATTTCACGTGCCGTATTCCTCGAGTGGGAAGAGCTGCATGGGCGGTCAGCCGACCTTGACGCCCGTCGCGCGCTCCTGGTCCTGCACCAGGCGGCGCGCTGACCAGAAGTAATGGTACGTCGCCCAGAAGCCGGTCGGCACGAGGCACAGCATCGCAAGCCGGAGCGATTCCCCAGGACCGGCGTGGCCGGGAGCAAACCAATCGCTCAGGAGGCCAACACCGACTGGGGCGACGATCAGATTGCCAACATTCGCGATGAACAGTGTCGCGGCGCAAAACACCGCACGCATACGCGGCTCGGCCAGATTGAGCAACATTCCAAAGCAGGGGCCGATGTAGAAATAGATCGATGGAATGAACAGCCAGAATAGCCAGCGTGTCAGCGCCAGGGAGTGGGTGGTGTAGATGACCAGTGACACGAGGCTCGCCAGTCCGATCCACCACCCCATCAGCCACACGATTCGGCGCGGATCGGCCATCGACGGACGGGTGAGTAGCCAGCTCGTGTACACCGTGGCGGCGACGCCGCCGTAAAGGTGGATGGGACCGGTGATCGCGCCCGCCTCGCCCGAACTCAAGCCGTAACTGCGCATCAGAAATGTTGGGGTCCAGTACATCAGTCCCCAGCCCCACAGCGCCGTCAAGGCGCTCGCGACCATGACGTGCACGGCCGAACGCTGGGTCCACAGGTAGCGCAAGGCGTCCAGGAAGGAAGGCTTCTTGTCGACCAGTACAGCGTCCAACTTGCCACGACGCGGTTCCTTGACGGTGAAATAGATCAGAAGACCTACGATGACCCCGGGCGCCCCCAGCCACAGGAAGGGCGCCCGCCAGCCGTGGAGGTCCGCGATCCAACCTGTGGTATCCGATGCGAAATATGCTCCGATCGGGGCACCCAGCGAAAATACCGTGAGTGCCATTGGGCGGCGTGCTGCGGCAAAGTAGTCGGAGATGATGGAATTCGCCCCGGGCGTACCGCCCGCTTCGCCGATGCCGATCCCAATACGCGAGAGCAGAAACTGCCAGGAGGTGCGCGAGAGCCCGGTACACAGCGTCATCGCCGACCAGGCTACGATCGACACGGAGATGATGTTGCGCCGGTTGCTGCGGTCAATGAGCCAGGAGATTGGGAATCCCAGAATCACGTAGAAAAAGGCGAGTGAGGGGCCCGTGAGCAAGCCGACTCCGGAGTCAGTCAGCTTCAGCTCGCGCCGGATGGGATCCAGCACCTGGGTGACCATGTAACGATCAGTGATGCTGAGCGTGTAGACACAGCACATCAATATCAGCACGTACCAGCGCAGTGCGGCCGAGTCCCCGCTTGCCGCTGCCGCTTGCGCGTGGGTAGTCGTGCTCATGAACTCAGCCCCCGGTGCGAAAGTAAGCCGGCCTGCATTTAACGCAAACTTGACCGGCGGCGCCAGTAAAAATGCCGGCGGCCTGTTCCAGCCAGCACCCACACCTAACGGCGCTTTCCGGTCCGGCTATATTTTTTGCTTGTTCCGGACATTGCCATGTCGCTAGCCTCTGCGCCAGCGGGGTGACTGCCTGCCCCGATATATAAGGTGGTGCTTTCGTGACTGAAGCGCGAATCGGATTCATTGGGCTCGGTAATGTGGGCAGCAAGCTGGCGGGCAACCTGCTGCGCCAGGGCGTAGACCTGACCGTCCGCGATCTGAACGATGCAGTGGTGGACTCCTTCGTCTCCCGGGGCGCGAAGCGCGCCGGGTCGCCGCGCGAGCTGGCGGCCTCCGTCGACATCGTCATCACCTGCCTGCCATCCCCGGCCGCTTCGGCGGAGGTCATGGAGCGTGCCGATGGCGTGCTCGCAGGTCTCGGTGCCGGACAAATCTGGCTGGAAATGAGCACGACGGACCATGCGGAGGTCAGGCGCCTGGCCGCGAAGGTCGAGGCGCTGGGTGCCACAGCGATGGATTGTCCGGTTTCAGGGGGCTGTCATCGGGCGGCCACCGGAAATATCGCGATTTTTGCCGGTGGCAGCCGGCCGGCCTTTGAGCGCGTGCTGCCGACGCTGGCCATTCTCGGTCGCGATATCCTGCATACCGGTCCGCTCGGATCGGCCTCGATGCTCAAGGTGCTCACGAATTATCTGTGCACGGTCCACCTGGCGGCCCTGGCCGAGGCCCTGACGGTGGCCCGCGTGGCCGGACTGGACCTGAACATGACCTATGAAGGCATTCGCATTTCCTCGGGCAATTCCTTCGTCCACGAGACCGAATCGCAGGTGATCCTCAACGGCAGCCGCGACATCAATTTCACGATGGACCTGGTGATCAAGGACGTCGGGCTGTTCGATGCGCTCGCGCGAGCGCACCACGTGCCGCTCGAACTCTCGCCGCTGGTGCTGGGAATATTTAAGGATGGCGAGCGCCGCTACGGCGCGCGGGAGCATTCTCCCAACATCATTCGCCGGCTCGAGGAGGCCTGCGGCGTGGAGGTGCGTGCGCCGGGCTTTCCGGCCGAAATGGTCGATCTTGAACCCGCGGCGCGAGGCGCCGAGGTGGTGCCGCGCGGACCGCGACGGGCGCCGGCGGCCTAGGCAGGCTTGGTGTCGGTCGGCCGGGCGACGCCCACCAGCCATTCCATGAAGGCCTTCACGCGCGGGTTGTCCTGCGACTCGCGCCGGCAGATCAGCCCCCAGCTGCCCGGGCAGACGTACTCGTGGCTGACCGGCTTGACCAGTTGCCCCGAAGCCAGCAGATCGGTGTCGAAGGGGCCATTCACGAGCGCCACGCCGCGCCCCGCGAGCGCAATTTCCAGCGCCACGGCGAGCGTGTCGACCACGATGGCCGGCTTGGCGTCGTAGACCAGCTGCGCCGACTCGCACCACAGGTCCCAGTGGTGCGATTCGCTGTAGATCGCCACCAACGGCAGCTTAAGCAGCGCCGCCGGGGAGGGCGCCGGCCCGAGCGGCAGCGCCAGCTCCGGGCTGCACACGGCGTGCAGGCGGTAATCGAAGAGCGGGATCCAGCAGTATTCCGGGCCGGGTTCCTTTTCGCAGTAGACCAGCCCGACATCGGCAATCGTGTCATCGAAGGCCCAGTCGAAGGCATAGGTCGTGAGCAGGACCTTTATATCCGGATGCGTCGCCACGAAATCGGGGAGCTTGCGCGCCAGCCAGCGAATCGAGGCGGTGATGTAAGTCTGCACGCGCAGCGGGGAGTCGGCGCGCGTGCGGCGCACGCTCTCCACGCCCTCGATGAGGGTTTCGAGCGCCCGGCGTACATAGCCGTAGAACAGGCGCCCCTCCGTCGTCGGGGCCAGCGAACGGCCGGCGCGCGAGAACAGTTCCACGCCCAGATCCTGCTCCAGGACCTGAATCTGGTAGCTTACGGCCGGATGGGTGAGGAACAGTTCATCGGCGGCCTCCCGGACACTCTGTCTTCGCGTGGCCGCCTCGAAGCCCTTGAGGGCGTTGAGCGGCGGGAGCTTCCGCAGATCGATCTTGGTGGGCAATGCGAGCGCGCTCGTGGCTGAATTCGATTACATCATAACAGGGGCAGGATCGGCGGGCTGCGTGCTGGCCGACCGGCTGACCGCGAACGGACGCTACAGCGTGCTGCTGCTGGAGGCCGGCGGCTCGGATCGCAGTCCCTGGATCCGCGTGCCGATCGGCTACGGCCGGACATTTACCGATCCGCGCTACAACTGGAAATATTTCGCTGCGCCCGATCCGGGGCTCGAAAATCGCGAGTGCTATTGGCCGCGCGGCAAGGTGCTGGGCGGCTCCAGTTCGATCAACGCGATGGTCTACGTGCGCGGCCATCGCGGGGACTTCGATGACTGGGCGGCAGCGGGAAATCCGGGCTGGGGCTACGCGGACGTGCTGCCGTTTTTCAAGCGCTCCGAAGATCACGTCTGGGGCGCCACGGAGTATCACGGTGCCGGCGGCCCGATGCGCGTGAGCGAGATCTCGCACACCGCCCACCCGCTGTGCCGGCGCTTCATTGCAGGCTGCGCCGAAGCGGGCATTCCGGCCACAGCCGATTTCAACGGCGCCGTCATGGATGGTGCGGGCACCTGGCACATGACGATACGCGATGGCTGGCGCGAATCGACCGCCAGCGCGTTTCTCCGGCCGGCGATGCGTCGCCGCAATCTCAGCGTCGAGACCGGGGCGCTGGCCACGCGCCTGACTTTCAGCGGACGGCACGCGAGCGGTGTCGAATACCGGTGCGGTGACGAACGACGCAGCGCCCGGGCGCGGCGCGAGGTGATCGTGTGCGCAGGCGCGGTCAATTCGCCGCAGCTGCTGCAGCTCTCCGGGATCGGGGATGAATCGGCGCTGCGCAATCTGGGCCTCCCGGTCGTGCTGCACGCGCCCGCGGTGGGCCAGGGGCTCCAGGACCATCTGGCCGTGAACTACTATTTCCGCTCGCGCGTGCCGACCCTCAACGACGAACTCTATCCGCTGAGCGGCAAGATCAAGGCGGCGCTGCGCTACCTGCTGGGCCGGCGCGGCGTACTGGGAATGAGCGTCAACCAGGCTGGGGCCTTTGCGCGCAGCCGCCCCGGCCTGGAGCGGCCGAATTTGCACCTCTACTTCAACCCGCTCAGCTACGGGACGGTCACCGGCCTGGAACGGCGGCTCCTGCAGCCCGACCCTTTCCCGGGATTCCTGATGTCCTTCAATACCTGCCGCCCCACCAGCCGCGGTTCAATCTCGCTCGTGTCCCCCGATCCGCTCCTGGCGCCGGCCATCCGCCCGAATTCCCTGTCCACGGCCGCCGACGTGGAAGATGTCTTCGAGGGTGCGCAGCTGCTGCGGCGCATCGCCAGCGCGCCGGCGCTGGCACAGGTGATCGAGAGTGAACTGAAACCAGGCGCCGGGCGGCAATCGGCCGCGGAACTGCTGGAGGATTTCCGGCAGCGCGGCGGCTCGGTCTTTCACGCCTGTGGAACCTGCGCCATGGGACCCGATCCGCGTACCGCCGTGGTTGATCATAAGCTTAGGGTGCACGGGCTCGAGGCGCTGCGCGTCGTGGACGCCTCGGTGTTCCCCACCCTCACCTCGGGCAACACCAATGCGGCGACCATCATGGTGGCGGAGAGAGGGGCGGAACTGATCCTGCAATCTTGAAGGGTGGACCCTCTAGCGGAACACCACGGTGCGATTGCCGTTGAGAAAGAGGCGATGCTCAATGGCGAGCCGCACCGCCGTCGACAGCGCGCGCCGCTCGGAGTCGCGTCCCGCGGCCACCAGCATGTCCGGCGTATCGCGATGGTCGACGCGTTCCACCACCTGCTCGATGATCGGCCCTTCGTCCAGATCGTCGGTGACGTAGTGGGCGGTCGCGCCGATCAGCTTCACGCCGCGCTCATAGGCCTGGTGATAGGGCTTCGCACCCTTGAAGCCCGGCAGGAAGGAGTGGTGGATGTTGATGGCGCGGCCGCGCAGCTGGCCACACAGTTCGTTGGAGAGGATCTGCATATAGCGGGCGAGCACCACCAGTTCCGTGCGGGTCGACTCGATGAGCTCGAGCAGGCGCCGCTCCTGCTCCGCCTTGGTGGCCGGTGTGACCGGCAGGTGAAAGAAGGGAATGCGATGCTGTGCCGCCACCGGCTGCAAGGTCACGTGATTGGAGACGATGGCGATGATGTCCATCCTGAGCTCGCCGATGCGGTGGCGGTAGAGCAGGTCTTCCAGGCAGTGATCGAAATTCGACACCATCAGCAGCACGCGCATGCGCTCGCTGGAATCGTGGATGCGCCAGTCCAGTTCCTCGGCGCTCGCCACAGAGGCAAAGTCGTGGCGCAGCGCGGCGAGGTCGACCGGCTCTCCGCGGACCGCGCAGAAGGTGGCGCGCACGAAGAAGCGCTGCGAGATCGTATCGTCGAACTGCTGCATCTCCATGACATACAGGTGGCGGGCGGACAGGAATCCGGCGATCGCCGCGGTCGTGCCCATGCGGCTCGCGCAGCTGGCGGTGAGTACCAGCGGATGTTCGGTGTCAAAACTCAAGCGTGCTGCTCCGGCAACGGATCAGCCGTTATTGTCGGGACTGCAGGACGGGCCGATTGTCAGAATGCGACGGCTTTCTGCTTGAGGCCCGCCGCCACCGAAATGGGCCGCCGCGCCGGCGCAAGCGGCGCCGGCATCGATAAGAAGCATTGACCTAGCGATAAAATGCTTTCCGATGTCCTCGCCGCGGTATGTCGCGTGATGGTAAGTTGAGGTCGCCAAGGCGCCACCCTGAGCAGGGTGGGGGCCGTACCATGTCGGATACGGCGCAGTTCGCCCCGAGTCGGGGACTGGCTTGGCGAATGCTGTCTTCCGGGAGTCAACCGATGGGCGCGGAATCGACCGAAACGTTTGATCTTAATACCCTGAACGATCAGGAGCTGACGGAGCAGGTGCATGACGACCTGTACAACGGTCTCAAGGAAGAGATCGTCTCCGCCACGAATATTTTCCTGAAGCGCGGCTGGGGCCCGGACAAGGTGCTCAACGATGCCCTGGTCGAGGGCATGCGCATCGTCGGGATCGACTTCAGGGACGGCATCCTGTTCGTGCCCGAAGTGCTGCTCGCGGCCAATGCGATGAAGGCGGGCATGGAGATCCTGCGCCCGCTCCTGGCCGAGACCGGCGCCGAGCCGATCGGCAAGGTGGTCATCGGCACGGTGAAGGGAGACATCCACGACATCGGCAAGAATCTGGTGTCGATGATGCTGGAAGGGGCGGGCTTCGAGGTGATCAACCTCGGCATCAACAATCCGGTGGAGAATTACCTGGCCGCGCTCGAGGAACACAAGCCGGACATCCTCGGCATGTCGGCCCTGCTCACGACCACCATGCCCTACATGAAAGTGGTCATCGACACGCTCAAGCAGAAAGGATTGCGCGACAAGTACATCGTCATGGTCGGCGGCGCGCCGCTGAACGACGACTTCGCCAAGGCGATCGGGGCCGACGCCTACTGCCGCGACGCCGCCATCGCCGTCGAAACGGCGAAGACACTGATCGCGGCGCGCCGCGCTGCGGCGCACTGACGCGGATGGCTGAGGGTGCCGAACCGCTCCTCGTCATCGCCTGCGGAGCCCTGGCCCGGGAGATCGTGGCCCTCAAGCGCCTGAACGGCTGGTCGGACATGGCGGTCGAATGCCTGCCGCCGGAATTGCACAACCGCCCCGAGCGGATCCCTGCGGCGGTGCAGGAGGCGATCCGCGCGGCGCGCGGGCGCTACCAGCGCATCTTCGTTGCCTACGCGGATTGCGGCACCGGCGGCATGCTCGACACCATGCTCGCATCCGAAGGCATCGCGCGCCTGCCCGGCGCGCACTGCTACGAGTTCTTCGCCACTTCCGCGGTCTTTGCCGAGCTCAGCCAGGCCGAGCCCGGCACCTTCTACCTGACCGACTTCCTCGTCCGTCACTTCGACCGGCTCGTCATCGAGGGTCTGGGACTGGACCGCCATCCGGAGCTGCTGCCCGAGTATTTTCGCAATTACCGGCGCCTCGTCTACCTGGTGCAGGCGGCCGACGCCTCGCTCAGTGCCGCCGCCCGGGCGGCCGCGCAGCGGCTCGGACTGGCCTACGAAGAACGCCACACCGGATACGGGGAGCTGGCAAGCACGCTGGGGCAGGTCGCCACCGTTTCCGCCGCTTCGATCGGGCAACGCAAGGAGCACAGCGCGTGGCCTCATTGATCATCATCTCCTGGCGCGATATTCCCGCCCAGGTCATCGTGATGCGCGGGCGGGAGCGGGCCAAGGTGCCGCTGCCTGCCCGCTTCCAGGAAGCGGTAGACCGCGCTGCGATGCGCGCCGGCAAGGGCAGTTCGGACGCCTACCTTGCCGACTGGAAGCGCAGCCCGCCGCGCAGCTGCGGCGAGAATCTCGAGCAGGAGGCCGCCGCGGCCGCGGCCGAGCTTGATGCGCGCTACTCCGATGCCGATCTGGAACGCATCATCCGCGCCAAGGGGAACGACGAGGCGCAGGCCGTCCCGCCCGCAAGCACTGCAGGCGGCGGCGCTGGCGAGAGCCAGGCCTGATGTACGCCACGCGGCTCTGGTCGGTGCGGCATGCGCGCGGACTGGCGCGTTTTTACCAGGGTTTCGAAACGCTGCTCCTGAACCTGGCGCCGCTGTGGCGTCTGCTCGGTTACCGGCGCCTCGAGCGGCCGGTTGCCGCCGTCGAGCGCGTGGTCAAGGGCCTGCTCTTCGACTGCAAGATGTGCGGTCGTTGCGTGCTGAGCTCGACCGGCATGTCCTGTCCGATGAACTGCCCCAAGCAGCTGCGCAACGGCCCCTGCGGTGGCGTGCGCGCCGACGGTCACTGCGAAGTGCGGCCGGAGATGCGCTGCGTGTGGATGGAAGCCTTTGCCGGTGCCGAGCGCATCCCGGGAGGACTGGACGCCATCCGGGTCGTGCAGGGACCGGTGGACCGGCGCCTCGAGGGTTCGTCCTCGTGGCTGCGGGTGGTGCGCGAGAAATCGGAGACGCCGCGGTGAAGTTCGAGGACGAACCGGTACCGGGCTATCCGCTGCCGATCCGGCCCGGCCACACCTCGCCCGGCCGCTTCGAACGCGTGCTGCGGGCCGGGGCGTTCGCGGTGACGGCGGAGCTGGCGCCGCCCGACTCAGCCGATCCCGAAGACGTCTACCGGCGTGCACGGGTGTTCGAGGGCTATGTCGATGCCATCAACGCGACGGACGGAAGCGGCGCGAACTGCCACATGTCGAGCCTGGCGGTCTGCGCGCTGCTGACGCGCATCGGGCACGCGCCGGTGATGCAGATTTCCTGCCGCGACCGCAATCGCATCGCCATCCAGGGCGATATCCTCGGTGGTGCGGCGATGGGGGTGTGCAACATGCTGTGCCTCACGGGCGACGGCGTGCAGGCGGGCGATCATCCCCAGGCCATGCCCGTGTTTGATCTCGACGCGATCTCGCTGCTCGACATCGCCTGCAATCTGCGCGACCACCACCGCTTCGAGAGCGGAAGGAAGATCAGCTACGCCCCGCGGGTACTGCTCGGGGCGGCGGAGAATCCGGTCGCGCCGCCGGCGGAACACCGCGCGCTCCGGCTGGCGAAGAAAGTGGCCGCGGGTGCGCAGTTCGTCCAGACGCAGTACTGCTTCGATCTTGAGCGCCTGCGCGTCTTCATGCGCGCCGTCGAGGAGCTGGGGGTGCTCGAGCGCGCCTTCATACTGGTGGGCGTCGGCCCGCTGCGCTCGGCGAAGGCCGCCGAGTGGATGAGGGCGCACGTGCCGGGCATGCACGTGCCAGATGAGATCATCGCGCGGCTTGCCGGCGCCAGCGACCAGGCCCGCGAGGGACGGAATCTGTGCGTCGAGCTCATCCAGGAGCTGCACACGATCAAGGGTGTGAGCGGCGTGCACGTGATGGCCTACCGCCAGGAAGAGTCGGTGGCGGAAGTCATCGAGCGTTCGGGCGTGCTCGGCGGCCGGCGCCCCTGGCGGCCGGAAGGCACGCAATTTGGTTCATTGGACAGGAAAACATCATGACGGACACCATTATCAGTTCGGCCACGCGCGAGGTGGTGATCGGATTCAATCGCCCCTTCGTCATTATCGGCGAGCGCATCAATCCGACCGGCCGCAAGATCCTGGCCGCCGAGATGTCGGCGGGGGATTTCAGCCGCGTTGCGGCCGACGCGCTCGCGCAGGTCGAGGCCGGCGCGCACATGCTGGATGTGAACGCGGGCATTCCGCTGGTCGACGAACCGGCGATCCTTGCCCGGGCCGTGCAGCTGGTGCAATCCATCACCGACGTGCCGCTGTCCATCGACTCCTCGATCGTCGCCGCGCTGGCCGCCGGACTGGCCGTCTACAAGGGCAAGCCGCTCATCAACTCGGTCACCGGTGAAGAGGAGCGGCTCGAGGCGGTGCTGCCGCTGGTGAAGAAATACGGCGCGGCCGTGGTCGCGATCTCCAATGACGAGACCGGCATCTCGGAGGATCCGGACGTCCGCTTCGAGGTGGCCAAGAAAATCGTCCACCGCGCCCAGGACCATGGCATTCCGGTCGCGGACGTGATCGTCGATCCGCTCGTGATGCCGATCGGTGCGATCAACAAGGCCGGCGTGCAGGTGATGCGCCTTGTGCGGCGGCTCCAGCATGAACTGAAGGTCAATTCGACCTGCGGCGCCTCGAACGTGAGTTTCGGCCTGCCGGGCCGCGATGGCATCAACAGCGCCTTTTTGACCATGGCGATCGCCAACGGCCTGACGTCCGCGATCACCAATCCGCTGCACGGCGACATCGTCCGTGCCTGCATGGGGGCCGACGTCATGATGGGTCATGACCCGGATTGCACCAACTGGATCCGCAAGTTCCGTGAGAGCGCGCCGCCGCCCACGGGTGCGCCCGGGGAAACACGCGGCCTGCGCAAGGGTGGTCATCGGCGCCGTCCCGCGGCTCCTGGCTGAGATCCAGCCTTGAGCACGGGCGAACGCCTGGTCGTCTTCACGCCGTCCGGCAAGCGCGGGCGCTTTGCCGTCGGCACGCCGCTCCTGACAGCGGCGCGGAGCCTGGGGGTCGATATCGATTCCGTGTGCGGGGGCAGGGCCATGTGCGGCCGCTGCCAGGTACTCGTGGCCGAAGGTGAATTCGCCAAGCACGGGGTCCAGTCGAGCGCCGCCAGCCTCTCGCCGGTCTCCGAGGCCGAGCGCAAGTACGGCGCGCGCGTGGGCTTGAGCGATGGCCGGCGCCTGTCCTGCCAGGCGCGAGTCGAAGCGGACGTCGTCGTCGATGTGCCGCCCTCGAGCCAGGTGCACCGCCAGGTGGTGCGCAAGGCCGCCGAGGCACGCGATATCGAACTGTATCCGGTGGTGCGGCTGCACTTTGTCGAAGTGGCGCAGCCGGACATGCACGACCCTTCGGGCGACCTGCGCCGCCTCGAAACCGCGCTGCTGCGCGAGTGGGAGCTGTCGAATCTGGACTGCGACCTCGCGGTCCTGCAGCAGCTGCAGTCTGCGCTGCGCGCAGGCGCCTGGAAGGTCACGGTCGCGGTGCACGATGGCGCCCGCATCATCGCCGTGTGGCCCGGATTTCACGAGCAGGTCTACGGGCTCGCTGTCGATGTCGGCTCGACGACCATCGCGGCGCACTTGTGCAACCTGGCGAACGGCGAAGTCGTGGCTTCCGCCGGTGCGATGAACCCGCAGATCCGCTTCGGCGAGGATCTGATGAGCCGGGTTTCATACGCCATGATGAATCCAGGCGGCGCGGTGCAGATGACGCAGGCCGTGCGCCAGGCCCTCAGTGAGCTGGCCGCCGAAGTGGCGCGCTCGGCCGGGATCACCCCCGAGCTGATCCTCGAAGCGACCGTGGTCGGCAATCCGATCATGCACCACCTGCTGCTGGGCATCGATCCGGTGGAGCTGGGCGGAGCGCCCTTTGCGCTCGCAATCGATCGTGCACTGACCGTGACGGCCGCCGAGATCGGCGTGTCGCTGCACCCGAACGCACGCGTCTATGTCCTGCCCTGCATCGCCGGGCACGTGGGCGCGGACACCGCCGGGGTGATCCTCGCCGAGCGGCCGGACATGTCGGACGACATGACGCTGCTGGTCGATGTGGGCACCAATGCAGAGATCGTCCTTGGGAACCGCGAGCGCCTGCTGGCCTGCTCGAGCCCAACCGGTCCGGCCTTCGAAGGGGCGCAGATCAGCTGCGGCCAGCGCGCGGCGCCCGGGGCCATCGAGCGCGTGCGGATCGATCGGCAGACGCTCGAGCCGCGCTTCCGGGTGATCGGTTCGGAGCTGTGGTCTGACGATCCGGCCTTTGCGGCCGCCGCCGCCGCGACCGGGGTCACCGGCGTGTGCGGCTCGGGCATCATCGAGGTGCTGGCGGAACTGTATCTGGCCGGGGTCATCACGCAGGACGGTGTCATCGACGGCGCGATGGCGGCACGCAGCCCGCGCGTGGTCGCGGATGGTAGGACTTTTGCCTACGTCCTGCACGAAGGCTCGCAGCTGCTGCGCATCACGCAGAACGACGTGCGTGCCATTCAGCTGGCCAAGGCCGCACTCTATGCGGGCATCCGCTTGCTGATGGACCGGCACGGCATCGATACGGTGGATCGCATCCGCCTCGCGGGCGCCTTTGGCAGCCATATCGACGTCAAATATGCCACCGTGCTCGGCATGATCCCGGACTGCGATCTCTCCCGCGTGACCTCGGCGGGCAATGCGGCCGGCACGGGCGCGCGCATCGCCCTGCTGGATGCGCGCTCGCGCACGCTCATCGAGCAGCTGGTGGGGCGGGTGGAGAAGATCGAGACCGCGATCGAGCCGCAGTTCCAGGCGCACTTCGTCGAGGCGATGGCGATTCCGCACAAGACGGCGCCGTACCCGCAACTGCGCAAGCTCATCGAGTTGCCGCCGGTGAAGATTGCCGCCAGTCCGGGGGCCAATCGCGAGGGCCGCGGACGGCGACCGGTGCCGAAGCCCTAGATGTTGGAGTCCGGGAACGCTGCCTTGCGCCGATTGATGTAATCGCACAGGGCCTCATCGACGGCCACATCGAGTGGCGGGGCTTCATACTCGGCGAGCTGCTTTTTCCACATGGCGTTGGCGCGCGTCGCCATGTCTTTGGAGCCCTCGGCCTGCCACTGCTCGAAACTGTTGTTGTCCGCCAGCGGCGAGCGGTAGAACGCGGTTTCGAAATTCGCCTGCGTGTGGGCGCAACCGAGGAAGTGCTTGCCCGGGCCCACTTCGCGGATCGCATCCAGCGCCTGGCCGTTTTCGGACAGATCCACGCCCGCGAGCAGGGTGTGCATCATGCCGGCCTGGTCGGCGTCCATGACGAATTTTTCGTAGCCCATCGCCAGGCCGCCTTCCAGCCAGCCGGCGGTATGCAGCACGAAATTCACGCCCGCCAGGCAGGTGGGCACCAGCGTCTGCGCCGATTCAAACGCCGCCTGCGCATCGGGGAGCTTCGAAGCGCACAGGCCTCCGCCGGAGCGGAAGGGCACGCCGAGGCGGCGCGCCAGGGCCGCCATGATGTACAGCACGAGGGCCGGCTCCGGCGTGCCAAAGGTCGGTGCGCCGGACTGCATCGAGATGGAGGAAGCGAAGCTGCCGAAGACAATCGGCGCCCCGGGATTGAGCAGCTGCGTGAAGGCCATCCCGGCCAGGGCCTCGGCGAGCGTCTGGGCGGCGGTGCCGGCCACGGTCACCGGCGACATGGCGCCGGCGAGGATGAAAGGGGTGACGATGACGGCCTGGTTGGCGCGCGTGTACACCTTGAGCGCGCCCAGCATCGTGGAATCGTAAGTCATCGGGGAATTGACGTTGATCAGGCTCACCAGCAGCGTCTTGGGCCGGCCGGTCTCCGCATCGGTGAGATCGCCACCGAAGGCGAGCTTCGCCAGCTCGACGCTGTCGGCGGCACGCTCCGGATGCGTCACCGAGCCCATGAAGGCCTTGTCGCTGTACTTGATGTGCGAGTACACCATGTCCAGATGGCGCTTGTTGACCGGGAGGTCGACCGGTTCGCAGATCGTGCCGCCGGAGTGATGGAGCGACGGGGCCATGTAGGCGAGCTTGACGAAATTGCGGAAGTCATCGATCCGGGCGTAGCGGCGTCCTTCGTCGAGATTGTGTATGAAGGGTGAGCCGTAGGCCGGCGCGAACACCGTGTGGGGCCCGCCGATGCGCACGCTGCGGGCCGGATTGCGCGCCTGCTGCACGAACTCCCGCGGCGCGTTCTTCTGCACCAGCTCGCGGCACATGCCGCGCGGAAAGCGCACCAGCTCATCGTGCACCTCGGCGCCGGCCCGGCGCCACAGCTCGATCGCCTCCGGGTCGCCCAGGAATTTGATGCCGATCTCGGCCAGGATGGTGTCGGCATTGCGCTCGATGAGCGCCAGGCCGTCCTCGTTCAGGACCTCGTAGCAGGGCAGCGCGCGCGTGATATAGGGGATCGATGCGACGGCTCGCGCCGCGCGCGCCGCGCGCTTGGCGTCGCGCCCGCTCGGGCGGGCACGGTGTGCGGGAACTGCTTGCGGCTCTGTCATGGCGATCGTGGCCTTGGTGCCGGGCCGCCAGTATGGTCAGCGCGCTGCCGCCACGCTGATCAAATTGCGGCGTCGGCTTGCCCCGGCGCGTCATGACGGCCCCGTCACTCCATATGAGTTAACAGGGTCCCAGGTGCATGCTAGGCTCGAGCGGCCTCGCCATTCGCCACTGATCTCAAGGGTTTTTCAATGGATGCCGACCGGGACGCCGAGACCTTCGACTACGTCATCGTCGGTGCCGGTTCCGCCGGCTGCGTCCTGGCGGATCGCCTGACTGAAGACGGCCGCAGCAGCGTACTGCTGCTCGAGTACGGCGGGTCGGATCGCTCGATCTTCATCCAGATGCCCTCGGCGCTGGCAATCCCGATGAACCGGCCGCGCTACAACTGGGGCTATCACACCGAGCCGGAACCGGCCTTAAGCGGGCGGCAGCTCCATACGCCGCGCGGCAAGGTGCTGGGCGGCTCCTCTTCTATCAATGGCCTGGTGTACGTGCGCGGCAATCCCTTCGACTTCGAGCGTTGGGTAGAGGAGGGTGCGCGCGGCTGGGGTTACCGCCAGGTGCTGCCCTACTTTCGCCGCGCGGAGCGGCGCTTTCTCGGGGGCGATGAGTACCGCGGCGACAGTGGGCCGCTCTCGACCCGCTATGGGACGCTGAGCAATCCGCTGCACGCCGCCTGGCTGGAGGCCGCGAAGCAGGCCGGTTATCCGCTCACCGCGGACATCAACGGCTTTCAGCAGGAAGGGTTCGGGCGCCTGGACATGACCGTCGGTGGCGGGGTCCGTGCGAGCGCCGCCAATGCCTACCTGCGCCCTGCGATGCGCCGCCAGAATCTCAAGGTCCTCACCCACGCGCTCGCGACCCGGGTCCGCTTCGAAGGCCAGCGGGCGAGCGGTGTCGATTATCTGCGCGGCTCGCAGCCCTGCCGTGTGCGCGCGCGGCGTGAAGTGATCCTGTGCGCGGGCTCGATCAATTCACCGCAACTGCTCAAGCTTTCGGGGTTGGGACCTGGACCTGAGCTCGCGGCTTTCAGCATCAAGATGCTCCATGACCTGCCCGGGGTCGGGGAGAACCTGCAGGATCATCTCGAGTTCTATTTCCAGGTGGCCTGCCGCGAGCCGATCACGCTGTACTCGTCGATGACGCCGCTGGCCAAGCTCAGGGTAGGGTTGCGCTGGCTGCTGTTCAAGGACGGGCTGGGCGCGAGCAATCACTTCGAGACCTGCGGCTTCATCCGCAGCCGCGCCGGTATCCGCTACCCGGACATCCAGTATCACTTCCTGCCCGTGGCCGTGAGCTACGACGGCTCGGCCAAGGCCCACGAGCACGGCTTCCAGGCGCACGTCGGGCCGATGCGTTCTAGGAGCCGCGGCTGGGTGCGGCTGGCTTCGGCGGACGCGCGCGCCGCGCCGAAGATCTGTTTCAACTACATGAGCCACGAAGGTGACTGGCACGAGATGCGAGCCTGCGTGCGCCTGACCCGCGAGCTGTTCGCGCAACCGGCGTTTGACCGCTACCGCGGGCGCGAGATCCAGCCGGGCGCCGAGCGGCAAAACGATGCGGCAATCGACGAGTTCATTCGTACCAAGGTCGAGAGCGCCTACCACCCCTCCTGCACCTGCCCGATGGGCCGCGCGGGGGACCCGCACGCGGTCGTGGATGCAGAAGCACGCGTCTTTGGTGTCCAGAATCTTCGGGTCGTCGATTCCTCGATCATGCCCTCGATCACCAACGGCAATCTGAACGCGCCAACCCTCATGCTGGCCGAGAAACTGGCCGATCACATCCGCGGGCGGCCGCTGCTGCCCGAGTCAACGGCAGCGTTCTACGAGGCCCCGAACTGGCGGACGCAGCAGCGCTAGGGTGCGGGGCCCGGCGGGGCCGACAACCGGTGCTGGTCCAGGGCGGCCACGATCTGCGCCGCACCGCAGACGCCCACGAGCCCGGCGGCGCCCTCCACCAGCACCGGAAGCTTGCTGGAGCGATGGATCGCGACGATCGTCTGCAGGGAGCAACTGCCCGGCACGCGCATCAGGCGCGGCGCACCGTTCGCGGCCTCGCCGGCCTCCAGCGCTGAAATCTCCAGCGCCACCCCATCGTGCCAGGCCAGGCTCGCGCGGCCCTGCGCGTCGGTCTGCAGCTTCAAGCGCCGCTCCGCGTCGAGCCAGACCCAGGAGTGCTCGCCCGGAAGTTCCGCCAGCGGTTGCATGACCATGGCGGCGGTGAGCACCGTGAGCGGATTCATGTGGCGGACGAATGCGGCCACGTAATCATTGCAGGGGCGGGTGACGATATCGCTGACCGTTCCGGTCTGGACGATCCGGCCGCCGTCGAGTATCGAGACCTGGTTGCCGAGCCGCAGGGCCTCGTTCATGTCATGCGTGACGAACAGGATCGTCTTTTGCACCCGCGCCTGCAGCGAGAGCAGCTCGTCCTGCAGCCGCGAACGGATCAGCGGGTCGAGCGCCGAGAAGGGCTCGTCCATCAGCAGGAGGTCCGCATCGGTGGCGAAGGCGCGCGCCAGCCCGACCCGCTGCTGCATGCCGCCGGACAGTTCGCCCACCGGGCGATCCGCCCACTGCGACAGGCCGACGAGCTCGAGTTTCTCATCGACGAGGCGGCGCTGGTGTTCGCGCGTCTCGCCGCGCAATTCCAGGCCGAGCCCGACGTTGGCGCGCACGCTGCGCCACGGCAGCAGTCCAAACTGCTGGAACACCATGGCGATGCGGCGGCGGCGCAGCCCGCGGAGCGTCCGATCATCGCAGCTGGCGACGTTGACCTGTGCGGCGCCATCCTGCAGCAGCACATCGCCGCTGCTGACCCGGTTCAGCCCGTTGGCCGCGCGCAGCAGCGTTGACTTGCCCGAGCCGGACAAACCGACCAGCACGCAGATCTGCCCTGTCTCGACCCGCAGGCTGGCATCGAACACGCCCACGACGATGCCGAAGCGGCTGGCGATGTCGGCGCGCGTCGCCCCCTCGCCCAGCGCCTGCTCGGCCTTGCCGAGATTGCGCTGGCTGGCGCGGCCCTGCGTGAACAGGATGCTGACGCGCCTGAACTCGAGCGCGGCGCTCATGAGGCCGCTTCGGCGGGCCGGCTCATCCGATCGATGATGATCGCGAGCAGCACGATGGCGAAACCGGCCTCAAAGCCCATTCCAACCTGGACCGTTCCCAGGGCACGCACCACCGGTACGCCGAGCCCGCCCGCGCCCACCAGCGCGGCAATGACGACCATGGACAGGCTCAGCATGATGCATTGTGTGACTCCGGCCATGATGCTCTTGCGGGCGCTTGGCAATTCCACCTTCCACAGCAGCTGCCACGGCGTCGCGCCGAAGGCCTCGCCCGCTTCGCGCAAGGCGACCGGAACCGTGGAAATGCCCAGATGCGTGAGGCGGATCGGCGCCGGCAGCGCAAAAATGATGGTCGAGATGAGGCCCGGAACGACGCCTAAGCCAAACAGCACCAGTGTCGGGATCAGGTAGACGAAGGTCGGCAGGGTCTGCATCAGATCGAGCACCGGTCGAAGCGCCGCGTTAAACCTCGGGCGGTGCGCTGCGAGGATGCCGAGGGGCAGCCCGATGGCGGTCGCGATCAGGGTCGAGAGTGCCACCAGCGACAGGGTCTCGAGCGTTGCCACCCAATAGCCCTGGTTCAGGATGAACAGCAGGGCGAGCCCGACGAACAGCGCGAGTGCCCAGGATCGGCGCAGCAGCCAGGCCAGCGCGGTGATGGCGGCAATCATGATCAGCGAGGGAATGAACAGCAGCAGCCGCGTCAGGCCATCGATCGCGCCGCCAATGATCGCAGAGATCCCATTGAAAAAGCCGACGCCGTGCGTTTTCACGAAATCGACGGCGAGCGCCATGCGATCGCCCACGGGAATCTTGTGACCGGTGATCCAGGTCTCGAATGCCATTCCACCGACCGTCCGGGCCACCGGATTGAGCGCGAGCGTCGCGGGGCCGCCATCGGCGGTGCGTACCCCTACGAGCCAGGCGGCCATCTTTTGCGGATGCGACCGCATCCAGGCTGCCGCCGCGGCTTCGGGCGATTCCTTGCGATCAAGAATGCGCCCCATGATGTCGTTCTCTTCGTCGACGGTGAACCTGACGTTCAGCAACAGGCGCCCCATGTTCGGGCACTCTTTGACATAGCCGGCGCGCGTATTGGTGTAGACGCTGGCACCGCCGTAATTGGGACCGAACGTGGCATCGCCGCCCGTCAGGTAGCGCATCCTGAAGCGCATGTTCATCGGGTGCGGTTGCCAGCCGAGGAACACGATCGGCCGCTGGTCGCGCACCGCGCGCTCCACTTCGGCGAGCATGCCCTGCTCGCTCGATTCGACCAGCTTGAAGCTGCCCAGCCCGTAAAGATTCTGCTTGATGATGGACAGCACCAGGCGATTGCCGTCGTTGCCCGGCTCAATGCCGTAAATCGAATTCTTCAGTACGCCCGCAAAGCGCTCGATGTCGGCGAAGTCACGGAGCCCCTGCCCGTAGAGGTACTCGGGTACGGCCAGTGTGTAGCGCGCTCCCGTGAGGTTGGCCCCGAGCACATCGACCGAGCCGTCCGCGACAAACGGCTTTCGATCACCTTCCATCGAGGGCATCCAGTTGCCGAGAAAGACGTCGATGTCCCGGTTCTTCATCGACGCGTAGGTGACCGGTACCGACAGCACCGTGATTTTCGGACGATAACCGATCTGCCTGAGCAGCTCTGCGAACACCGCGGTCGTGGAAGTAACGTCGGTCCAGCCGATGTCTGACAGGCGCACCGTGGTGCAGCTGTCGGGATCGCGCGCCGTGGCGGGTGTATCGGCGCTGCGTGCCATCGGCAGGCCCGCGAGCAGCAGCAGGCAGAGCGCGCCCAGTCGCCTGCGGCGTGAAAGGCCAGTCGGGATGATTTTTATTTTGCGTGCACTGGCGGCATCGGGAGTCACGCGGTCATCATAAGCGGTATTGACCGCTCGCTCATCCTGCCCGCATGATGAATTTCCCCTGCGCCGCGGCAGGGGTGTTTTGTTGAGCAATCTAATACATGAACTAGACGTGTTAACAAATTGATATATAACAAGATAAAAGCGCGATATTCGGGCCTCTCCGGGGCGGTTCCGTGAGCGAGCGCAGGGCCGATGCCGAGTCGGCGGTGCTGCGCAGCTTCAATCCGGCGACCGGCGAAGAACTCGCCTGTCTTGCGGTCCACAGCGTCGCTGATGTCGACGCGGCGGTGCGCAGGGCGCAGCGGGCGCAGCGCGACTGGGCGGCACTGACCGGCACGCAGCGTGGACGCATACTGCGGCGCGTGGCGGATCTGCTGCGGGCGCGGAACGATGAACTCGCCGAACTGGAGACCCGCGACACCGGCAAGCCGATCCAGGAAACCTCCGTTGTCGATGTGGCTTCCGGAGCCGACTGCCTCGAATATTTTGCAGGGCTCGCCCCCGGCATTGCCGGTGAGCATGTCGATCTGGGGCCCGCTGCGTTTGGCTATACGCGCCGCGAGCCGCTGGGAGTGGTGGCCGGCATCGGCGCCTGGAACTATCCGCTGCAGATCGCCTGCTGGAAATCCGCGCCGGCGCTCGCCTGCGGCAACGCCATGATCTTCAAGCCGGCGCACCTGACGCCGCTGACGGCCGCCGCGCTCGAGAAAATCATGCTCGAGGCCGGCGTTCCGCCGGGAGTGTTTCAGGTGGTGCAGGGCCACTCGGAAGTCGGGCGCGCGCTGACGCAGCATCCGGCGATCCGCAAGGTCTCGCTCACCGGCTCAGTCGAGACGGGCAGGGCCGTGATGCGCGATGCCGCCGCCTCGCTCAAGCAGGTCACGCTCGAGCTGGGTGGCAAATCGCCGATCATCGTGTTTGAGGACGCCGCGCTGGACAACGCCGTGGCAGGCGCGCTGCTCGGCAATTTCTACTCGGCCGGTGAAGTGTGCTCCAACGGCACCCGCGTTTTCGTCCAGCGAAGTGTCGTGGCTGATTTCATGGAGCGTCTCGTGGCGCGCACCCGCGTGCTGCGGATCGGCGATCCGCTGGATCCGGCCACCCAGGTCGGTTCGCTGATCTCGCAGGCACACATGGACACGGTGCTGAAGTACGTCGAACTGGGCCGCGCCGAAGGCGCGCGGCTGGCCGTTGGCGGCCGGCGCGTGACGAGCGGTGCCCTGGGCAAGGGGTTCTTTGTCGAGCCGGCGGTCTTTGATCTCTGCGGCGATCAGATGCGCATCGTGCGCGAGGAGATTTTCGGACCTGTGATGTGCGTGCTGGCCTTTGATGAGGAGGCCGAGGTGATCCGCCGCGCCAACGACACCGAGTTCGGCCTGTCGGCCGGCGTGTTCACCTCCGATCTGACGTGCGCGCATCGGGTCATCGCGCAGCTCCAGGCCGGGACCTGCTGGATCAATCACTACAACGTGACCCCGATCGAACTGCCCTTCGGTGGCTACAAGTCCTCGGGTCTGGGGCGCGAGAACGGCCGCGCGGCCATCGAGCATTACACACAACTCAAGAGCGTCTACGTCGCCATGCAGGACGTGCAGTCGCCTTATTAGGCGTTCTCAAAACGGCCCGCGGCTCGCGGCCAACCCCCTTGTTCCGCCGTGCTTCCCAACGCCAGTGCTGTCGCGGTACGCTGTGACGGCGCGGCGCAGCGGCGCGAGGAGTTGTCCATTGAGCGCAGATCCCTCTGTCCCCGGCGAGGCAGCAGACCGCCTCGTCGTCGGACATTTCATCCACGGGCAGAACGTCCTCGCCTCAGGGGTGCGCTGCGTCCCGGTGTTCAACCCGGCGCTGGGCCGCCCGATCCGTGAAGTCGCCATGGCCACCGCCGCGGAGGTCGACGCGGCCGTGCGCAGCGCCAGATCGGCGCAGCCCGCCTGGGGGCGAACGCCGGCACTGCAGCGCTCGCGGGTGCTGTTTCGTTTCAAGGAACTGCTCGGCGAACAGCGCGCGCTCCTGGCGCGCACGCTCTCGGAGGAGCACGGCAAGACGATTGCGGACGCGGACGGGGAGATCACGCGCGGCATGGAGGTGGTCGAATTCGCCTGCGGTGCGCCCCAGCTGCTCAAGGGTGAATTCAGCGAAGGGGTGGGCACCGGCGTCGATACCTACGGAGTGCGCCAGCCGCTGGGCGTTGCCGCCGGCATCACGCCCTTCAATTTTCCGGTGATGGTGCCGATGTGGATGTTCCCGCTGGCACTCGCCTGCGGCAATGCCTTCATCCTCAAGCCATCGGAACGCGACCCCTCGGCTTCACTGCTGCTGGCGCAGCTGCTGAAGCGCGCGGGGCTGGCGGACGGACTGTTCAATGTCGTGCAGGGCGACAAGGTGGCGGTCGATGCCATCCTGCAACACGCCGGCATCGCCGCGGTGAGCTTCGTCGGCTCGACGCCGATCGCACAGTACATCCAGTCGCAGGCGGTCCAATACGGCAAGCGCGTGCAGGCGCTCGGCGGCGCAAAGAATCATGCCGTGGTCATGCCCGATGCCGACCTTGATGCGGCGACGGAGGCAATCGTCGGGGCCGCCTATGGTTCGGCCGGCGAGCGCTGCATGGCGATCTCGGTGGTCGTGGCGGTGGGCCAGGCGACGGCGGATGGACTGATCGCGCGCCTGCAGCAGCGGGTCGCGGCACTGAAGGTGGGCGCACCGGACGCGGCCGGCACCGACATGGGTCCACTGGTGACCTCGGAAGCGCGTGCCCGCGTGCTCGGCTACGTGGAGTCGGGGCTAAAGGAGGGTGCGACGCTGTGCCTCGATGGGCGGAGCCTCAGGGTGGCGGACCGCCAGAGCGGTTTTTTCGTCGGCCCCTGCCTGTTCGATCACGTGCGGGCGGACATGAAGATCTATCGCGAGGAGATCTTCGGCCCGGTGCTGTCGGTGGTTCGCGTTCCCGACTATGCGTCGGCGCTCAGGCTGGTCAACACGCATGAGCTCGCCAACGGCACGGCGGTGTTCACACAGAGCGGCGCTGTGGCGCGCGCCTTCGCACGTGAGGTCGAGGTGGGCATGGTCGGGATCAACGTGCCGATTCCGGTGCCGATGGCCTTCCACAGCTTCGGCGGCTGGCGCCGCTCGATCTTCGGTGATCACCACGTTTACGGCAGCGAAGGCGTGCGCTTCTATACACGGCTCAAGACCGTGACCGAGCGCTGGCCCGAGAACACGGCGGTACGCGCCGACTTTTCGATTCCAACGATGAAATAGCGATGGTTCTCCAGTGACGCGACGGCGCCGCTGGACGGGTGTGGCCGGCTCATTGCGGCCCAGCAGAGGGAGTGCAACTTGAAAAGCAATATCGAGATCGCCCAGCAGGCAAAAATGCGGCCCATCGTGCAGCTGGCGAAAGAGCGCCTCGGCATACCCGAAGAGCAGCTGGAGCCCTACGGACGCTTCAAGGCGAAGATCGCCCTGGACTATCTGGGCTCAGTGCCCGAGCGCCCCGACGGCAAGCTGGTGCTGGTGACGGCGATCTCGCCGACACCGGCGGGCGAGGGCAAGACCACCACGACGGTGGGCCTGGGCGACGCCCTCAACCGGATCGGCAAGCGGGCCATCGTCTGCCTGCGCGAGCCGGCGCTGGGGCCGGTGTTCGGCATGAAGGGCGGTGCGGCCGGCGGCGGCTTCTCGCAGGTCGTGCCGATGGAAGACATCAACCTGCACTTCACCGGCGATTTTTCCGCGATCGCGCTGGCCAACAACCTGCTCGCCGCGCTCATCGACAATCACGTCTACCACGGCAATGCCCTGGGGTTCGACGTCCGGCGCATCACCTGGCGGCGCGTGCTCGATATCAATGATCGCGCCCTGCGCGCGATCACCGTCGGGTTGGGCGGCCCGGGCAACGGTTATCCCCGCCAGGACGGCTTCGATATCGTCGTGGCCTCCGAAGTCATGGCGATCTTCTGCCTGTCGAACAGCCTCGCGGACCTGAAGGAGCGGCTGGGCAAGATCGTGATCGGATATACCCGAGAACACAAGCCGATCCGCGCCGCCGAGCTCAAGGCTCATGGCGCGATGACGGTGCTGCTGAAGGACGCGCTGGCGCCCAACCTGGTGCAGACACTCGAGAACAATCCGGCCCTGATTCACGGCGGGCCCTTCGCCAATATTGCGCACGGCTGCAATTCGGCGATCGCGACTCGCAGTGCGCTCAAGCTGGCCGAATACGTCGTGACCGAAGCGGGCTTTGGCGCCGACCTGGGTGCGGAGAAATTCATCGACATCAAGTGCCGCAAGTCCGGCCTGCGCCCCTCCGCGGTCGTGATCGTTGCGACCGTGCGTGCCCTGAAGTACCACGGGGGCATCGAGGTGAAGGAGCTGACGACCGAGAATCTTCCGGCACTGCGCAAGGGGATCGTCAATCTCGAGCGGCACATCGACAACATGCGCGAGCGATTCGGGCTGCCCTGTGTCGTGTCGATCAATCACCGGGCGGAGGACACCGACGCCGAGCTGAAGGCACTGCAGGAGCACGCGGCGCACAAGGGCGTGAAGCTGATTGTCGCCCGCCACTACTCCGAGGGCGGGGCCGGCGCCGTGGAAGTCGCCAACGAGGTGGTACGCCTGTGCGCTCAGCCCAGCAAATTCCGCTTCCTCTATGAGGACTCGCTGCCCCTGTGGGAGAAGATGAAGGCGATCGCGACCCAGATCTACGGCGCCTCCGAGATCACGGCGGACGCGAGCATCAGGGCCCAGATTCGCGGATTGCAGGACGGTGGTTACGGGCATTATCCGGTGTGCGTGGCGAAGACCCAGTACTCCTTCTCCACCGATCCGAAGCTGCGGGGTGCGCCGAGCGGACATGCGGTGAACATCCGGGAAGTGCGGCTCGCCGCCGGCGCGGAATTCATCGTCATGATCTGCGGGGACATCATGACGATGCCGGGGCTCCCCTCGGCCCCGGCGGCCTGCGCAATCGATCTGGATGAGCAGGGCAACATCGTGGGGATGTTCTAACGTAGCGGGGCGACGGCCATTGCCGGGTGCGCTGGCGGCGCTGTATGTGGCGACGTTGCATATCGTTTAACGATGTGTATAATATCGTTTCGCGATATAGACTGAGGCCACACCATGACCCTGACCAGCTCCCAAGCCCTCGCCGCCGCCCGGCCGGTCATTCAGGGCCTGACGGCCCTCAACCTGATCTATGCCCTCGGCCTCTGCGCGTTGCTGGGCTCGAGCTTTTTCATCGCAGGCTGGCCCGCGCGGCCGCTCGGCTTCGACATGGTGCACGCGCACCCACTGCTGGGGCAGGGACTGCGCGCGATCGTCGTCGTCGGCATCGCCGGTGCGGCGATCGTGCACACGATCCTGCGGCGTCTGCTGGCGATCGTCGGCACCGTGAAAGTCGGCGACCCCTTCATTCTCGACAACGCCCGGCGCCTGGAAGCGATCGCATGGCGCGTGCTGGCGCTCGAAGGGCTGCGCCTCATCGTCGCGGCGATCGCGGCCCTCGTGTGGGAAGCGGGGCGGATTGCGCCGTTCTCGTTCGCGCCCTGGCTCGCTGTGCTGCTGCTGTTCGTGCTCGCCGGCGTGTTCGCGCACGGTGCGCGGCTACGCGAAGACCTCGAAGGCACGGTCTGACATGGCGATCCTGGTCCGACTCGACGAGAGGCTCCATGAGCGGCGCATGACGCTGACCGAACTCGCCGCGCGCATCGACATCACTGTCGCCAACCTTTCCATTCTGAAGACCGGCAAGGCGAAGGCCATCCGCTTCTCCACGCTCGAAGCGATCTGCATCGCGCTCGCCTGCCAGCCCGGCGACCTGCTCGAGTTTCGCCGGGAAGCTGGCTGACGACGCCCCCGCGCCCGCAGTCCCCGTCAATGCGGCGGGGACTGCGGGCCATTGCACCGTTCAATGATGAGGGGAGTCCACCAGCCGGATGTACGGCCTCGGTGACTGCCAACCCGCAGGGAACATCCGGTGCGCCTCATCGTCCGCGACCGATGGCACGATGATGACCTTCTCGCCGGGGCGCCAGTTGGCCGGCGTGGCCACCTTGAACTCCGCGGTGAGCTGACAGGCATCCAGCGCCCGCAGCAGCTCGTCGAAATTGCGGCCGACGCTCATCGGATAGGTCAGCATCAGCTTGATCTTGCGATCAGGTCCGATCAGAAACACCGAGCGCACGGTCGCGTTATCCTGCGCGGTGCGCGACTTCGCATCGCCGCTGGCGTTCGGGTGGATCATGTCATAGAGCTTTGCGACCACCAGATTGGTGTCGGCGATCAAAGGGTAATTCAGGGCCGCACCCTGGGTTTCCTCGATATCGCGTGCCCAGCGGCGATGGTCCTCAACCGGGTCGACGCTCAGACCGATGATCTTGCAGCCGCGCTTTATGAATTGCGGCTGCAGCCGCGCCAGATAGCCCAATTCCGTCGTGCACACCGGAGTGAAATCCTTCGGGTGCGAAAACAGCATGACCCATTTATCGCCCATCCACCCGTACAGATGAATGGGACCTTCGGTTGTGTCGGCGCGGAAATCCGGCGCCTCATCACCTAATCGAAGCGGCATAACTCCTCCTTGGCCGACGCCGGGGGACGGTGCTGCGCATGAGGGACCTGAGTCGGCAGATATCGGCGTCGGCAAGGCGATCCGCCGCAGGCACCACGCCAAAACGGCGCCGATTATACTCCGCGCCAACCCACCCGGTGCCGCTCAGGGGACCAGCACGATCTTGCCCACGTGGCGTTTCTGCAGGAACTCCTGTTGCGCCGCGACGATATTGCGCAATGCGAAGGTTGCGCTGACGAGCGGCCGGATCTCGGCGCGCTCGATATAGCCAATGAGCTGGTTAAACAGCTCCCGTCCAGGAATGGTGCAGCCGTAAAGGCTCAGGTCCTTAAGATAAACGGTGCGCAAATCCAGCTCCACGATCGCGCCCGCGATGGCGCCCGCGACTGCATAGCGGCCGCCACGCCGCAGGATCTGCAACAGTTGCGAAAATTTCATGCCGCCCACGCAGTCGATGACGGCTTCGACGGAGGCGTGCCCGAGGAGCGACCTGAGATCGGCATCGCGGGCGAGGATTTGTTCTGCTCCCAGCTCGCGCAGCAGCGCCTCTTTTCCGGGGCTGGAAACGGCGAACACCCGCGCCCCGCGGCGACGCGCGAGCTGGACCGCCGCCGAGCCCACGCCGCCCGAGGCGCCGGTGACCACGATGGTGTCCGCCGGCCCGACGCTGGCGCGCGACAGCATGTGCTCGGCGGCCAGATAGGAGCAGGGAAAGCTGGCCAGCTCGATGTCCGAGAGCGTGCTTCGAATCGGGCAGGCGTTGGCCGCCGGCACGGCGGCGAACTGGGCGAAGGCGCCGTCACGGTCGGCGCCGAAGTAGCCGGCGTCCGCGCCATCCGCGCGTTGACCGCGCAGAATGGGATCGATCAGGACCCGCTCCCCGATCCTGCTGGCAGCGACACCGGCGCCGACCGCTGCAATATGGCCGCAGCCATCCGCACCCTGGATGCGCGGAAACCGGAAGGGGGCTCCGGTCCAGCCGCCATCGGCCAGCGGCGGTGGCGCGCCGGTGGCCGGGGCCGCCGTGGCTTGCTCCGCGGCGCGCGAGTACCAGCCGATGCGGGTGTTGATGTCGGTGTTGTTGACCGCGGCCGCTGCGATGCGCACCAGCACCTCGCCGAAGCCCGGCATCGGGACCGGAACGGTGCGCAGTTCGAGTTGCCCGAAGTCGCCGTGGCCCTTGAGCACCACGGCCAGCATCGTGCCGGGAGGGCTCAGGCCGGTCGCGGCGGCGCTCACGCCCGCATCACTCCCACTGGGCTTTGCGATATCCCTCGTCCGGGATGTGGTAGTAATCGCCCTGATCGGCGCAGAAAATGTGCCCCTCGATCCTAAGGCCCGTCGGACCATCGAGCGTTCCGGCGGTGATGGAGATCTCCTCCCCGCCGTCGGCGCGCCAGAACAGCGTCGAGCCGCACTTGGCGCAGAAACCCCGCTCGGCCTGGGCCGAGGCGCGGTACCACCGCAATGGCGCCTCGCGGATCAGCCGGAAATCCCGCCGCTCCGCGTTGGTCGCGGCCATGAAGTGGCCGGTCTGCTTGCGGCATTGCGTGCAGTGGCAGGCGATGACATTACGGAGCGGTCCGTGCACTTCATAGACGCACTCACCGCACAGGCAGCTGCCACGAAAAGGGGCCAGGTTCACGATGCACCTCCCGCACGCCGACGCGCGCCGCGCGATCGTACAGCGGGAGCGAGATTGCCGGCAAACAGCCAGGCCAGCTGTTCCATCATCGTGGCACCGAGCTGATCGACGCTCGCGATCGTGACGGCGCGCCGGTAGAAATCGCCGACCTCGTGGCCGATCCCGATGGCGAGCAGCTCGACCTCGGAACGCCGCTCGATCCACTTCACCACGTTGCGGAGATGCTGATCGAGATAGCTGCCGGGATTGGCGGACAGGGTCGCCTCGTCCAGCGGCACGCCATCGGAAATGACCATCAGGATCCGCCGCGCCTCGCCGCGGCGCATGAGACGCTCGTGCGCCCACAGCAGGGCCTCGCCGTCGATGTTCTCCTTCAGCAGTTCTTCGCGCAGCATCAGTCCGAGACTCTCGCGGGCACGCCGCCAGGGAGCATCGGCGGACTTGTAGACGATGTGCCGCAGGTCACTGAGCCGCCCGGGATTGGCACCCGCACCGGTGCGCAGCCAGTCCGCGCGCGACTGGCCGCCCTGCCAGGCCCTGGTGGTGAAGCCCAGGATCTCCACCTTGACGCCACAGCGCTCCAGCGTGCGCGCCAGCACATCGGCGCCCACGGCCGCCAGCATGATGGGCCGGCCCCGCATCGATCCGGAGTTGTCGAGCAGGAGCGTAACGATCGTGTCCTTGAAATCGGTCTCCTGCTCCTCCTTGAAGGACAGCGGCGCCAGTGGCTCGACGATGACCCGGGTCAGTCGCGCCGCGTCGAGGACTCCTTCCTCGAGGTCGAAGTGCCAGCGCCGCAGCTGCTGGGCGCGCAGCAGCCGTTCGAGGCGATGGGCGAGGCGCGCCACGGCGCCCTGCAGGCTGCGGGCCTCAAGATTCAGCTGTGCGCGCAGCCGCTCCAGCTCGGCCCGGTCACACAGGCTGGCGGCGTCCACGACCTCATCGTGTGCCCGCGTAAAGATGCGGTAGTGGCGATTCGGGTTGTCCGAGTCGTCATGGAGCGGCGTGCGCACCAGGCGCTCGCCTTCGTCCCTTTGTTCCGTGCCTTGCTGCGCCTCCTTGCCCTGACCGCCCGGCAATTCGGCCGGGGCTTTCGGCGCAATGGAGGACTCATCCTGCTCGAGCTCACCCTTCTGGCGCTTGAGGCGCAGGCCGCCATCGCTCCCGGGCGCCGGCGCCACGCCTGCGCCGGCGGCGCGCGCTGCAGCGGCGGCCTGCTGCGCTCGCTGTGCCCGCGCGCCAATCTCGGAGCCCAGGTCCAGATCGCGCACCAGCGTGTGCAGCAGCAGGGCGAATCGGCTCTGATCATGCGCGGCGGCCGTCAGCGCCGCGAGGTGCGCTCCGGCACGCGCTTCGATCTCGGATCGCCAGCGCGACATGAGCGTGGCGGTGGCCGGGGGCGGCGCCATGCCGGTCAGGCGCTCCCGGAACAGCAACGCGACTGCGTGCACCATGCCGGAAGAGCGGGCCAGATGGGCGCCCAGTGCGCCGTTTTGCCCGAGCTGCTCGACGAGCGCCGCCTCGAGGTTGCGCGCCACGCCGCTCATCGCCACGGCGCCGAGGGACTGGCAGCGCATGTCCTCCAGCACGTCGTAGAGTTCCCGTGCGCGCGGACCGGCGGGGCGAAAGCGGGCATGCACAATCTCGTCGAAATAGGCCTGCCGCAACGCCAGCCGGTCGGCCCGCCCGCGCGCGCAGGCCGCGGTGCCTGCGGTGAGCGGCGTCGGGATCGGAGGCAGGAGCAATGTCCCCGCTTGCGCACTGGCTCCGGGTGCGGCGCAGGCGACCTTGAGCCCCCGCTCGCCGGCCAGCGCTCGCGTGGCCTGGATCAGCACGCTCTCGAAGCGCTGCTCGAGCGTGGCACGCCGCTGGGGTGGCCTTTGGTTCACACGACCTTCAGGCTGGTCACCGCCTCGGGCAATTCCGTGCCAAAGGCGCGCTGGAAGAATTCCGCGACGGCGGGGCGCTCCAGTTCGTCGCACTTGTTGAGGAAGCTGACGCGGAAGGCCAGGCCGATGTCCGCGAAGATCGCGGCATTCTCCGCCCAGGTGATGACGGTGCGCGGACTCATCACCGTGGAGATGTCGCCGTTCATGAAGGCGTTGCGCGTCATGTCGGCCACACGCACCATCGCCATGATCGTACGCCGGCCTTCCGCGTCATCGTAGTGGGGCGCCTTGCTGAGCACGATCGCCGCCTCCTTGTCGTGCTCCAGGTAGTTGAGCGTCGTGACGATGGACCAGCGATCCATCTGGCCCTGGTTGATCTGCTGGGTGCCGTGATACAGCCCGCTGGCATCGCCCAGCCCGATGGTGTTGCTGGTGGCGAACAGCCGGAAGAAGGGATGCGGGCTGATGACCCGGTTCTGGTCGAGCAGCGTGAGCTTGCCGCTCGCCTCCAGCACCCGCTGGATGACGAACATGACATCCGGACGGCCCGCATCGTACTCATCGAAACTCAGGGCGATGGGTCGCTGGATGGCCCAGGGGAGCAGTCCCTCGCGAAACTCGGTCACCTGATGATCGTCCCGCACGACGATGGCGTCCCGGCCCACCAGATCGATGCGGCTGACATGGCCGTCCAGATTGATGCGCACCAGCGGCCAGTTCAGTCGCGCCGCAACCTGCTCGATATGCGTGGATTTACCCGTGCCATGGTAGCCCTGCACCATGACGCGCCGGTTGAAGGCAAAGCCGGCGAGGATGGCGAGCGTCGTGTCCGGATCGAAACAGTAGCCCGGATCGATGTCGGGGACGTACTCGCTGCGCGCGCTGAAGGCCGGCACCCGCATGTCGTTGGGCACGCCGAAGTCGCGCGCCGACACCTGGGTGTCGGGCACCGTGCCCGGCAGATCATCGGCCGTGCTCATGAAGGCGTGGCCGCCGATCCGAGGTGTATCCAGGCCGACTTGGTCTGGGTGTAGCCGAGCAGGCTCTCCAGGCATTTGTCGCGGCCCTGCCCGGACTGCTTGTAGCCCCCGAAGGGCTGGGTCATGTCGCCGTGATCGAAGCAGTTCACCCAGATCACGCCGGCCTCGAGATCGCGCACCGCGGCGTGGGCCTGGCGCAGGTCGCGCGTCCAGACGGAGGCGGCCAGGCCGTAGATCGAATCGTTGGCGATCGCCACGGCTTCCTCCAGTCCGTCGACCTCGATCGCCGCGGCCACCGGGCCGAAGATTTCCTCGCGCGCGATCGTCATCTGGTTGTTCACGCCCGAAAAGAACGTGGGATTGACGTAGCAGCCGGGGAGCGATGGCGCATCGCCCCCGAATTCCAGTCTCGCGCCTTCGCTCTTGCCCTTGCCGATGTAGTCCAGGACCCGCGTGCGCTGCTTCGCCGTCACGAGCGGACCGAGCGTGGTTTCCGGATCGAGCGGGTCGCCGGCGCGATAGGCGCTGCGCCCCTGCTCGATGAAGCGGGCGATGAAATCGCCAGCGATGCGCTTGTCGATGAGGAGGCGTGAGCCGGCATTGCAGACCTCACCCATGTTGCCGAAGATGCCGTTGATGGCGTAGCTGACCGCGCGATCGAGATCCTCCAGGTCCGCCAGGAAGATCTGCGGCGACTTGCCGCCGCACTCGAGGCTGACGCGCTTCATGTTGGACTGCCCGGCGTAGACGAGCATCTGCCGGCCAATGACCGTCGAGCCGGTAAAGGCGATCTTGGCGACGTCGTTGTGCAGGGCGAGGGCCGCGCCCGCCGCATTGCCGATGCCATTCACGACATTGAACACGCCGGGCGGGCCGCCCGCCTCGACGAACAGCTGCGCCAGCAGCAGCCCTGACAGCGGGGATTGCTCGGCCGGTTTCAGTACCACGGAATTGCCGGCGGCCAGCGCGGGGGCGACTTTCCACGCTGCCATCAACAGCGGATAGTTCCAGGGCACGATGCAGCCCACCACCCCGAGAGGCTCGCGCAGGATGTAATGGAAGGCGTCCGCGGCAGTCGCGGTCACTGCCCCGTCGATCTTGTCGCAGAGTTCCGCGAAATAGCTGAAGGTCTGGACCGCCTGCGGCACGTCGATGCTGATCATGTCGCGGATCGGCTTGCCCATCGACAGGCTGTCGAGCAGCGAGAATTGCTCGCCATGCGCCTCGATGAGCCGGGCCAGGCGCGACAGGACCGCCAGCCGGTCGCGCGGGGCCATGCGCCGCCAGACCCCGCTGCTGAAACTGCGGCGGCCAGAGGCCACCGCGCGGTCGATCTCGGCCGCGCCGCCCGCGGCCACCTCGCACAGCGGTGCCCCGGTGGCCGGATTGGTGACCGTGAAGCGCGCGGCGCCCGCGGGCACGTGATCGCCATCGATGAAGTGGCCCGTCGTAAAACGCAGCGCCCCGGCCTGCTGCTGCCACTGGGCTAACTTGAGCGGACTGGACATGGTGCGACCTCTGCTGTGCGTAATGCTGATGATATGACGAACCCGGTGGCGGCCACGACCGCGAGCCTGGGCGCTGGATCATATAGACTTGCCGGCTGGTAGATTATCTTTGCTGCGCCTTCTGGCAGACTATGCGAGGCTAGGCAGCTTCGCGGGCGGTGCTCTTATCAGGAACCCGCCGGACACCGCGCCGGAGAACCGAAAGTGTCTGAAGGCCCACCAGTCACACGGCGCCCGTCGGGGCGGGACGCCCGGCGCGCCGAGCGCGCGGCGCCCCTGCCGGACCACCTGCGGCCGGTGCGGCCGGGCATGACCAGCGGCCGCTACCAGCCGCTGGGCCCGCACGATATCGAGCAGATTCACGCTACGTCATTGCGACTGCTCGCCGAGGTGGGCCTCGCCGACGCGACGGAATCGGGCGCCGAGATCATGACCCGGGCCGGCTGCCAGCTGAGCGCCCAGGGCCGGTTGCTGTTCCCGCGCTCGCTGGTCGAAGACACCCTTGCCAAGGCGGCGCGCAACTTCGTATTGCACGCGCAGGATCCGCGTCACGATCTGGAGCCCTCGGGCAAGCGCGCCTACTTCGGCACCGCGGGCGCTGCCGTCAATATCGTGGATGCGCAGGGGGTGTACCGGGAATCCACGATCCAGGACCTGTACGACATCGGGCGCGTCGTCGATGTGATGGAGCATATCCATTTTTTCCAGCGCGCCGTGGTCCCGCGCGATATTCCCGATCCTTTCGAGATGGATTTCAACACCTGTTACGCCGCGGTCTCGAGCACCACCAAGCACATCGGGTCCAGCTGGGTGCAGCCCGAGCACGTCACGGCTTCTCTGGAGATGCTGCACCTGATTGCCGGCGGCGAGCGCCAGTGGCGCGAACGGCCCTTCGTGAGCCAGTCCAACTGCTTCGTGGTGCCGCCGATGAAATTCGCCGCCGACGCCTGCCGCTGCCTGGAAGTCGCGGTGCGGGGCGGCATGCCCGTGCTGCTGCTGTCGGCCGGACAGGCCGGCGCGACGGCGCCCGCGGCGCTCGCCGGCGCGCTCGCCCAGGAAGTCGCCGAGGTGCTCGCCGGACTGGTGTACGTCAATGCCATCAAGGCGGGGCATCCTGCGATCTTCGGCACCTGGTGCTTCGTATCGGACCTGCGCACCGGGGCCATGTCGGGCGGGAGCCCGGAGCAGGCGCTGCTGTCGGCGGCCGCCGGCCAGATGGCCAATTACTACAACCTGACCGGCGGGACCGCGTCGGGCATGACGGATTCAAAAGTCGCCGACGGCCAGTCGGGTGCGGAGAAAGCGCTCAATCACGCGCTCGTCGGCAACTCCGGCGCCAACCTCATCTATGAATCGGCGGGCATGCATGCCAGCCTCCTCGGATACTCGCTGGAGAGCCTGATCATCGACAACGACATCATTGGCGCGGCCCAGCGCACCATCAAGGGCATCGAAGTGAACGAAGAGCGCCTGTCCTTCGAGACCATCAAGGATGTGTGCCTCAATGGTCCCGGGCACTACCTGGGGAGCGATCAGACCCTGCAGCTGATGCAGACCGAGTACCTCTATCCGGGGATCGCGGACCGGCGCAGCCCCAATGACTGGGCCGAGCGCGGCTCGCTCGATGTGCTGCAGCGCGCGGCCGACCGGATCCGGGAGATTCTTTCGAGCCATTATCCGCACCACGTGCCGGATTCCATCGACGCGGCCATTCGCGCCCGCTTCCCCGTGCGCCTGGACCGTGCCGGCATGCGGCCGCGACCCGCCAGCCCGGCCGGCGCGGCGAGCGCGCCCGCCTCTGCGCAGCAGGTACGCGTCTAGATCGCATGGCCCTGCCCAGCCGCGCCAGCGTCGTGATCGTCGGCGGAGGCATCGCCGGCTGCTCGATCGCCTATCACCTGACGAAGATCGGGCTGACCGATGTGGTGCTGCTCGAGCGCCGCCAGCTGACTTGCGGCACGACCTGGCACGCGGCGGGGCTCGTCGGCCAGCTGCGGGCCACCCGCAATCTCACCGAACTCGCCAAGTACACCGCCGAGCTGTTTAGCTCCCTGGAAGCCGAGACCGGGCAGGCGACCGGTTTCAAGCAGAACGGCTCGATCAGCGTCGCCCGCACGGCCGCGCGCTTCGAGGAACTGAAGCGTGGCGCGTCCATGGGCAAGACCTTTGGGCTTGAGATCGAGGTGCTGCCGAAGGGGGCGATCCGGGAGCGCTGGCCGCTGCTCGAGACCGCGGACCTGGTGGGCGGCATCTATATCCGCAAGGACGGACAGACCAATCCGATCGACACGGCGCAGGCTTTCGCGCGGGGCGCGAAGCAACGCGGCGCGCGCATTTTCGAACAGACGCTGGTCAACCGGATTCGCGTCGAGCGAAGTCGTGCTGTTGGCGTGGAAACAGACGCCGGCTTCATCGCGGCCGACACGGTCGTGCTCTGTGCCGGCATGTGGTCGCACGCCCTCGGGCGCGACTGTGGGGTGGCCGTGCCCCTGCACGCGGCGGAACACTTTTATATCGTGACCGAGCCGATCGCCGGACTGCCCGCGAACCTGCCGGTGCTGCGGGTCTACGACGAATGTGCCTATTACAAGGAGGACGCCGGCAAGCTCCTGGTGGGCTGCTTCGAGCCCGTGGCCAAGCCCTGGGGCATGAAGGGGATCCCCGAGAGCTTTTGCTTCGACACGCTGCCCGAGGACTACGAGCACTTCGAGCCGATCCTCAACGCCGCCGTGCAGCGCGTGCCGGTGCTCGCCAATGCAGGGATCCAGCTGTTCTTCAACGGACCGGAGAGTTTCACCCCCGATGACCGCTTTTACGTCGGCGAAGCGCCCGAGGTCCGCGGCCTGTTCATTGCCGCGGGTTTTAATTCGACCGGGATCGCGTCCAGCGGCGGTGCGGGCAAGGTGGTGGCGCAGTGGATCCTCGACCGGCGGCCCCCGATGGATCTGGCGGACGTGGACATCCGCCGGGTCCTGCCGTTCCAGTCCAACCGGCGCTACCTGCGCGATCGCACCGTGGAAACCCTAGGGCTGCTGTATGCGATGCACTGGCCCTACTACCAGTATCAGAGCGCGCGCGGCGCGCGGCGCGGCGCGCTGCACGATCGATTGCTCGCTGTCGGCGCCTGCATGGGGGAGACCGCCGGTTGGGAACGCCCCAACTGGTTTGCCGCGCCCGGCTCCAATCCGCAGTACGAATATTCCTACGGCCGCCAGAACTGGTTCGACGCCTGCGGCGCCGAATGCCGCGCCGTGCGCGACGCGGTCGCGCTCTTTGACCAGGCCAGCTTCGCGAAATTCCTGGTGCAGGGCGTGGACGCCTGTGCAGTGCTCAATCGACTCTCCACAGCGAACGTTGACGTCCCGGTTGGCCGCATCGTCTACACGCAGTGGCTCAACGAGCGCGGCGGAATCGAGGCGGACCTGACCATCACGCGCCTCGGCGAGCGCGAATTCCTGGTCGTGACTTCGGCGATCTGCCAGTCCCGCGACCTGGCGTGGCTCCGGCGGCACCTGGATGCCGATGCGGACGCGCGCTGCACCGTGACCGACGTCACGGCCGGGGTGGCCATGCTGGGCGTCATGGGCCCCAACAGCCGCGCGCTTCTCGAGGGACTGTCTGGCGCGGATCTGTCCAACGCCGCGCATCCCTTTGGACATTCGCGCGAGATCGAGATCGGCTACGCGCGCCTGCGCGCCAGCCGCATCACCTACGTCGGTGAACTGGGCTGGGAACTCTACGTCCCGGGGGAACAGGTGCTCGATGTGTACGAGCGCCTGCTCGAGGCGGGCGCGGCCTTCGGCCTGCGGCACGCCGGTTACCACGCGATGGCCGCCTGCCGCGTGGAGAAGGGCTACCGGCACTGGAGTCACGACATCGGCGATGAGGACACGCCGCTCGAAGCCGGGCTTGCTTTCACGGTGGCCTGGGACAAGGCCGGCGGATTTCAGGGCCGGGAGGCGCTGCTGGCGCAGCGCGCGCGTGGACCGTTGCCTAAGCGCCTGGTGCAGCTGATGCTGGTGGATGCGAGCGAGTCCGCGCCGCTCCTGTATCACGAGGAACCGATCCTGCGGGATGCCAGGATTGTCGGCTCGATCAGGTCCGGTGCCTGGGGGCATCGGCTCGGTCGCTCCATCGGGATGGGCTACGTCAGCTGCGATGCGGGTGTCACCGCGCAGTGGTTGCAGGCCGGGCACTGGCAGGTCGAGGTGGCCGGCGTACCGTGCGATGCGCGGGTGCAGTTGCAGCCCTGGTACGACCCGGCGTCCGAGCGCATCAAGAGCTGAGCATATATAAGAGTGAAGTCCCACGCTCAGGTGGTCGTGATCGGTGGTGGCGCGGTGGGCTGCAGCGCCCTGTATCACCTCACGCAGCTCGGGGTCAGCGATGCGGTCCTGCTGGAGCGCGACGAGCTGACGGCCGGTTCGACCTGGCACGCGGCCGGCAATTGCCCGAATTTCTCGACCTCCTGGAACCTGATCAAGCTGCAGCGCCACAGCACCCGGCTCTATGCGCAGCTCGCAAAGCGCGTCGGCTACGACATCAACTACCACATCACGGGCAGCCTGCGCCTCGCGCACAGCGCCGACCGCGTCGATGAATTTCGCCACGTCGTGTCCCAGGCGCGAGCCCAGGGTATCGAGTTCGAGATGTTGAGTCCGGAGCAGATTCGCGCCCGTCATCCCTTCATCGCCACCGAGGGCATCCGCGCCGGCCTCTACGACCCGCACGACGGGGATATCGATCCGGCGCAGCTGACGCAGGCGCTCGCCAAGGGCGCGCGCGACGGAGGCGCACAGATCCATCGCCAGACGCGCGTCACGGCGCTCGAGCGCACCGCTTCGGGCGAATGGCGCGTCTCGACCAATCGCGGTGACATCGTGGCGCAATCGGTGATCAACGCCGCCGGCTATCGCGGTGGTGAGGTGGCCGCGATGGTGGGCGAGTACCTGCCGATCGTCACGCTCTCGCACCAGTACCTGATTACCGAGGACATTCCGGAGCTGGTGGCGCGCGGCGCGGCGCGGCTGCCATTGCTGCGCGATCCGGACGTCAGCTACTACATGCGCCAGGAGCGGCACGGCCTGATTCTCGGCCCCTATGAGCGGCAGGGCAGGGCCCACTGGCTGGAGGCCATACCCGAGGAGTTCGCACACCAGCTGTTCGATGATGACATCGGCCGCCTCGAAGCCTATATCGAGGACGCCTGCGCACGCGTGCCGATCCTCGGCTCGGTGGGCGTGAAATCCGTCATCAATGGGCCCATTCCGTATGCGCCCGATGGCAATCCCCTGATCGGCCCTGCTCCGGGCCTGCCCGGACTGTTCCATTGCTGTGCGTTCACCTTTGGCATCGCGCAGGCCGGCGGTGCCGGCAAGATCATCGCGGAGTGGGTGGCGCACGGGCAGCCGGAGTGGGACATGTGGCCGCTGGACTCGCGCCGCTACCTTGCCTACGCCAACCGGAGCTTCACCCTCGCAAAGGCGCTCGAGACCTACCAGGACGAGTACGGCATCGGTTACCCGGCCGAGGAGCGGCCCGCCGGCCGGCCCGCCAAGGCCTCTCCGGTCTACACGCGGCTCAAGGCCAAGGGCGCGCGCTTCGGCGCGCGCGGCGGCTGGGAGCGCGCGGTGTATTTCCCCGAAAGCGGCGATTCCACGGCCGCCCCGGAATTGTCGTTTCGGCGGCCGCGCTGGCACACTGCCATCGCGCGCGAATGCGCCGCCGTGCAGCAGCGGGTGGCGGTGCTCGACCTGCCGGGTTTCACCAAGTTCGAAGTGTCCGGGCCCGGTGCGCAGGGCTGGCTCGATCACATGGTGGCGGGTACGGTGCCGCGCCCGGGACGCACGGCGCTCAATTATTTCTGCTCACCGAGTGGTGGCATCGTCACCGAGATGACCATCACGGCCTTTGGACCTGAGCGCTACTGGCTCATCAGCGCCGCGGCGGGTGAACGGCACGATGAGCACTGGCTGCGCGCGCACCTGCCCAGCGGTGACACGGTGCGCATCGAAAACCAGTCGGCCCGTTACGGCACGCTGATCGTCGTCGGCCCGAACTCGCGCGAGCTGCTGTCCGGACTCACCTCCGCGGACCTTGGGAACGAGGCCTTTCCCTGGCTGGCGATGCGGACGATCGACATCGGTTACACGCAGGCCATCGCGCTGCGCGTCAACTATGTGGGCGAACTGGGCTGGGAACTGCACCTGCCGGTGGAGCAACTCCTGTCGGTGTACGAACTGATCTGGGAGGCAGGCGAGCGCTTCGGCATCAGCGACTACGGCCTGTACGCGATGGACAGTCTGCGGCTCGAAAAGTGCTACCGCGCCTGGAAGGGGGATCTGACCACCGAGTACACCCCGTTCATGGCCTCGCTCGATCGCTTCGTGAAGCTCGACAAGGCCGGTGGTTTCATCGGCCAGGAGGCGCTCCGGCGCGAAGCGGCGAGTGGGCCGCGCGAGCGCTTCGTGCCGCTCATCGTGGCGGCCGAGGAGGCCGACGCGCCGGCCGTGTCGATCGTCTACCGGGGCGAGGAGAGCGTGGGGCTCGTGACCTCCGGCGGGTTCGGTTACCGACTGAAGCAGAGCATCGCCCTGGCCTACGTGCGCACCGATCTCGCGACCGAGGGCACCGAGCTCGAGGTGGAGATCATCGGCACACGGCGGCGCGCCGTCGTCGGGCGCGAGCCGCTATACGACCCGCAGAACCTGCGTCTGCGCGGTTAAGATGCCTGGTCCGGTCGTTGATAAGGTTATGTTAGTGTGATAACCTTATCATGTGACCGCGCCCCACGACCCGAGCCTGGACACGCTTCCAGACCTCGATGGCCAGGTACTTGTGGTCGATCCGAAGGGCGGCTATTGGGTGCGGTTCGTGGTCACACGCGTGCCGGCGTCGACCGAAAAGCCGCACGGACTTGACTACTCGCTTACTTTGCACGGGCCTGACGGCGAACGGCTGGTCGGATTTGACAATGCCCATCCGGTCGCCAAGCAGGAGTTCGGTGGTCCGCGGGATCATCGGCACAGGTTAAGGACCGTGAAGGCTTACGAGTACCGAGATGCGGCAAGTCTCTTGGCCGATTTCTGGCGTGCTGTCGACTCCGTGCTTCGCGATCGAGGTGTGAACAATTGAAGACGCTCAAGGTTGGAATTTCATCGTATGCCGAAATGAAGGCCCGCACGCTTGCGGTGGCACGTGGAGAGCACCGTGTGGCCGATGAGCCGCGGGTCTGGTTCACGTCGACCGAATCGTTCGCCAAGGTTCTGTCCGCCGGCAATCGCGAGTTGCTGAGAATTGTCAGCGAGGCGGCACCTGGTTCGATCGAGGAACTGGCACAGCTCACGGGCAGGGCGAAGTCGAATCTCTCCAGAACGTTGAAGACGATGGCCGGCTATGGGCTCATTCGACTTGAGCGTGGCGAGCGCGGCCGGCTGGCGCCAAGAGTCGCCTATGATCGGGTAGAGCTGGACCTGGCAATTGGCGCAGCACCTAAGCGCCGTTGATGCCTGATCGAAATTGGTTTGAGCTGCTGGCGACACCGGTAAAGTGCGGCCGGTAGAATGGTCATTCAGCCGGCACGTCAGGTAATAAATGGGCTTCGCGGACTGGCGATTCAGTGAAGCTGGCTGGAATTGATTTCTCTGGGGCCACGCGCCGGGCCGACGGCACCGGCCCGCCGTCTTCGACAGCATGCTGTGGCCAGCGGTAGACTGCGTTGAATGGGTTCGCGCCCGTACTCATAGGGGGAGTAGCTATGATGGCGTTTCGCAGGAGTCCGTTACTTGGCGGGCTGACTTTCGCGCTGCTTGGATGTGCTTCGGTCACGTTCGCCGCGGATGGGCCGGCTCCCGTCGCGGCCCTTCACGCCGCGGATGACAGCTGGACCAAGGCGTACAACTCCGGGGATGTGGCTACGGTGGCCGGCCTCTATGATGAGCACGCCGTGATCTATCCTCCTGGATCGCCACCCGTGCACGGCAGGACCGCAATTCACGCTTTCTTCGCAAAAGACAATCCCGAGTTTGTCCGGGGCGGTCTGATCTTCAGTCTTGGCGCAGGACCAGATGGCGGTGTCTCAGGCAATTGGGGCTGGTCGTCGGGCACTTACAAGGTCAATGACAAAGCGGGTCGCGTGGTTGATGCTGGATGGTATTTTTCCGTATCCAGGAAAGTCTCTGGCAAGTGGCTTTACGTGCGCGACTCCTGGAATTCCAACGGCCCGCAGGCGCCTGCCAAACAATGACGTGACCCTGTTGATTCTGGACTTGCAGCGCCCGGGTTCTGGCGCCGCGTCCGAAGGCCGGAATGGCTCCGGATATTCAGCGAGGCGGCGCGTGATTCGACCTCGGCTAAGATATTAGGCGTAAAAGCCATACTAATAGCTGTTAAGGCCGTCTTGGGAGGTATAGAGATATATAAATAGCTCTTGCCAAGGACAATTTGACTAGCCCAATTCATTTGGCATAATAGCCTTAATTATAGTCTTTATGCTCTAGAATAGTCAGTTGAAGCTAGTTTTATGATCTTTATCAGGAGTGCCTGATGACCATGCACCAGACCGCCGAAGAAATGGAAGCAGCCTTGGGCGCGAGCCTGAAGGCGCTGCGCCTGGATCAAAACGTCGATCAGCAAACGGTGGCCAAACAAGCCGGTATCAGCATTGGCGCACTCAAGAACCTGGAGAACGGCAGGGGCTCCACCGTGAGATCCCTCGTCTCGGCCCTGAGAGCCCTCGGCCGTGCAGGTTGGCTCACAACGATCGCTCCGCTGGCCTCAATCAACCCGCTCACCCAGACCGAATCTGCAACCCCCAGACAACGCGCCGCGACGGGCCGGTCCGCTCGGGGCTGAGAGCGCGCAATGGCAGCGAGGAAGCAGGCCACAGCGAAAAAGCTGCGCAGGAAGACGCGGCGACTCGTGTCGTCCAGGTACACGCATGTCTCAAGCGTCGAAGTGTACTTGTGGGGCGAGCGGGTGGGCGTGACGGTCCTGGACCCACGCTATGGTTTCTATGTCTTTCGCTATACGCCGGAGTTTCGCAAGCTGGGTATCGAGCCGGCGCCCCTTCAGATGCCCACTGGGCCCGATCGCACCTATCTGTTCACCGATCTTCCCGTGGAGACTTACCAGCGCCTGCCGGCGCTTCTGAGCGACGCGCTACCCGACGATTTTGGCAACGCACTCATCGACCGATGGATGGCGGACCGAGGTATCTCGCCAGAGGAAATTACACCGCTCGATCGCCTTGCCTATATGAGCAATCGTGCGGTAGGCGCTCTACAGTTCAAGCCCGCCCGCGGCCCGTCCACCAGAACGCCATCCGCCATAAAAATGGGCGAACTCGTAAGCGAGGCCCGCAGGGCGGTCACAGGCACTATCGAAGACGACGATCACGCCCAGGCCGCACTCCGCGGGATCATCGAAGTCGGTACGTCCGCGGGCGGCGCACGCGCCAAAGCTGTTATCGCCTGGAATCCAGCCACGGAAGAAATTCGCACCGGGCAGCTTGACGCTCCACCCGGATTTGAGCATTGGCTGCTCAAGTTCGACGGCATGGGAATGGACAATGACCTGGGCGTCTCAAAGGACTACGGACGCATCGAATACGCTTACTACCTCATGGCAAGAGCTGCGGGCATCACAATATCCGACTGCCGGCTGCTCCACGAGAACGGCCGCGCGCATTTCATGACCCGCAGATTCGACCGGGGCGCCGCCAACGTTCGTCATCACGTCCAAACGCTTTGCGCGATGAGCCATATCGATTACAAGAAGGTCGGCACGAACAGTTACTCACAGCTATTCGATAGCGCGAGCCTGCTGGAACTTTCCTATTCGGACAGGGAGGAGATCTTTAGAAGGATGGCGTTCAATGTGATGGGCCGAAATTGCGACGACCATTCAAAGAACTTCTCATTCCGGCTGAAGCAAAGAGGTGCTTGGGAATTGGCGCCGGCTTACGACGTCACCTTCGCCCATAACCCTGCCAGCCAGTGGACACATCAGCACCTGATGTCGGTGAACGGCAGATTCAGTGACTTCAGCAACAGGGACCTTTTGCAGGAAGCCGACCGCTTTGGAATTGGCACCGCTCCGCGCGTCATTGATCAGGTACGGACCGCCATCAAGTCCTGGGGGAAGTACGCCAACGAGGCGGGTGTTTCCAGCGCGCAGATCCAGCACATCGAAGCGTTGCTGCGGCCTCTAGGGTAGGTCCGACGCTCTATTCTGCAGGCGTCGACTGTGGTGCGGTTGGTTTCTTTCCACCCAGGAAATCCAGGCCGATATACAAAAAGACTAGCAGTGATGTGGCCAGCGGTCGTTTCCAGACGGCACGTTCAAGTTCCTCAAATTGACACGAAGCCCGGCAGTTTAAGTGCCTTGCCATCCAAGGTTGCGGTGCCGTGGCAGCCAAGTCGGCGATTGCGGGCTTCAATCAGGCAATCCGCGAAATCGGCTGCCGAGTCCTTCCAGTTATAGAGAGCGACTTCAATGGTCGCCTCGTCCTCAAATGCCAGATCAGAGGTATCAAGCAGTGCCGAGAGGGCGGAGCAGATGTCTGCCTTTGCCAGGTTGTAACGGCTTCGCAGCACCCATTCGGTTTCCAGCAATACCAGCAGGCTGATCAGGATCGGCTCACCCTTGGCGGATTGGCGAGTGACCAATCGCCGTGCCCTCTCATACTGTGGCTGATCGTCCCGGATCAGGTACCGGACCAGCACATTGGTGTCGATCCCGAGCATTACCGCGAGAGTAAATCAATGGACAGGGGTTTCCTTCCCTTGTTATGGAGCAGTCCCGCCAGATTCGCAGCGCGTTTGTTCTTGACTCTCATCAGGACCACGCCATCAGGCATCAAAGTAAAGCTCATCTTGTCGCCAACCTTCATGCCCAATCCGTCTCGAATAGACTTCGGGATAGTGGTCTGGCCCTTGCTGGTCAGGCTCGAATTGGCACTCATGGGTGGCTCCTTAGTCCTTACGAAAAGCATTATAGTAAGGAATCCTGAGCCGTCGCAATTACGCGGCGGCGCGCTGTCTTTGAACGTGAGCCGCTTTACGATCCTCAGAGGTGGAATTCGCGTCTCTAAGGAGCCAGATTGGCACCTTAAAGGCGGGACGCGGGGCAAATAGAGAGTACCCGCTTTGGATTCACCGCCAACATAGATGACTAGATACGAAGAATCTGACGGTGACGCGATCCGGTTCGAACAATCAGGCCCGGCACTCGCCGGCGGGCGCGTACACGCCTCAACTTCGCCGCCACTGATTGCTTGAGGAGCAGTGGTTACGGGTTCGCCGACAGCTCCCGTGCGACCGTGCGCAGCAGGGTCAGGACGTAGTCGGCGAAGGAGCGCCACACTTCCACATGAAAGCGGTCCGCTGCGGTGCGCCACAGGACGATCTCGCTCTTGGCGTACACGGTGCGCGTGCACATCTGGACAGGGAAGGCCGCCAGCGACAGATCAAGTGGGCACTGTGCGTTCAACAGCAGGGCGGCGTTCGGCCCGCGCAGCTCGAACGACAGTTGCCGGTGGCTGATGTCCACCAGCGAATGGGCATGTCCTGCCAGGGCGTTACCCAGAATGGTAAGCAGCGTCGCTCGTTCATCGGCCGGTGCAAGCAGCAGTCGCTCGTCGGGGCCGAGCCACAGCGAGGCGCGGCCGCCCGTGCTCGCGGCGCGGCAGGGCATTGTGGAAGAGGGGAGCCCGAGCGCGATCGCGGCGGCGTTCTGCGCCGCCTCATCGCCGCAGAAGCTCAGGCGCGTGGCGCTCGGCACGGGCTGCAGCCAGGCGCTGGCTTCGATGCGCGGCGGGCGGGCCTGGAGGGCATCAGCCATTGAGGCGCGCTCCTTGCGGGTCGTAGAAAACGGGACTGGTCACCTGTACGGCGGCTTCGCCTCCCGGCATCGGCACATAGAGCGTCTGGCCGATGCGCGCTCGCCCGTCGGCCACCATGGCGAGTGCGATCGGGTGTCCGAGCGTCGGACTCGCATAGGCCGAGGTCACGTGGCCGATGATCTGCATGGGTGCGACCTGGCCGGCCGTGGCCACGACCTGGGCTCCTTCGTCGAGCAGTGTGGCGCGGTCGATCGAGAGCAGGCCGACCAGCTGCTTGCGTCCCGGCGCACGCATGGCCGGGCGGGCGAGTGAGCGCTTGCCCAGGAAATCGGGCTTGCTCTTGCCGATGGCCCAGGCCAGCCCCACATCGTCGGGCGTGACCGTGCCGTCGGTGTCCTGTCCGACGATGATGAAGCCCTTTTCGGCGCGCAGCACGTGCATCGCCTCGGTGCCGTAGGGCGTGATGCCGTGCGCCTGCCCGGCGGCGTAGACCGCTTCCCAGACCGCAGTGCCGTAGTTTGCCGGCACGTTGATCTCGAATCCCAGCTCGCCGGAAAAACTCACGCGAAACAGCAGCAGCGGTGCTCCGCAGATGCTCCCACGGGCCACGCTCATGTGCGCCAGCGCGCCGGCGGACAGATCCACTCCGGACACCAGCGGAGCGATCACCTCGCGTGCGCGGGGGCCCTGGACCGCGATGACCGCCCATTGCTCCGTGGTGGAGGTCAGCCAGACCTTCAGGTCGGGCCATTCCGACTGACGGTAGTCTTCCATCAATTGCAGCACGCGCGCGGCGCCGCCGGTGGTCGTGGTGACGTGGTAGCGATCCTCGGCCAGGCGGGCCACCACGCCATCGTCATAGATGAACCCGTCATCGCGCAGCAGCACGCCGTAGCGGGCGCGGCCCGGGGCCAGGCTGGTCCAGCTGTTGACGTACATCCGATTCATGAAATCGGTCGCCCCAGGGCCGACCACTTCGATCTTTCCCAGCGTCGAGGCGTCAAAGAGGCCGCAGGCGCTGCGCACGCCGCGGCATTCGCGCGCCACCGCGGCGTGCATGTCCTCAGCGCCACGCGGAAAGTAGCGCGCCCGCTTCCACAAGCCGACATCTTCGAACACCGCGCCGTGCTGCCGGGCCCACTCGTGCATCGGCGTTCGCCGCACCGGATCGAACTGATCGCCGCGATCGTAGCCGGCCAGCACCCCGAAACTCACCGGCGTGTAGGGCATCCGGAAAGTCGTCAGGCCGACCTCGGGCACCGCGCGTTCGCTTCGGTCGGCAACGATGCCGAGGGCGTTCATGCCGGAGGTCTTGCCCTGATCGGTCGCCATGCCGGTGGTCGTGTAACGCTTGATGTGCTCGATGGAGGAAAATCCCTCGCGCATCGCCAGCTCGAGGTCCCGCGAGGTGACATCGTTCTGCCAGTCGACGAAGGCCTTGGCCGGGGCCGCCCGTCCAGGCTGGGGCAGGGCGCCCGGAGTGCCGCGCGAAGCGAACTCCGTCGCCGTGACGAGTGGCGGTGAAGCCTGGCCCTCAAACCCGCAGGCGGCCGCGGCGGCGAGGCCGGCACGGGTGCCGTCTTCAAACGCGGCTGCCAGGCCATCGAGTCCGCGCGCGGCACCGGCAGAGTGTTCACGCTCGGCCGGCGCACCCGGCAAGAAGCTGTGCTCCTCGGCGCGCCACAGGAGCTTGCCGCGCGACTGCGAGTGCAGGTGGATGCTGGGGGTAAAGCCGCCGGACATCAGCAACGCATCGCAGGCGAGAGTCTCGCCAGGCCTGATCGTGCCGTCCGGCGCCACTGTCCCCAGCGTCACGTTGCGCACACGAAGCCGTCCCGCCGTACCGAGCACCGTCGCGCCTTCAATGACCCGGATGCCGGCCGAGTGCGCGGCCGCGAGAACCGCGGCGCCGGGCGCGGCGCGTACGTCGGCCACGGCGTGGATTGATACGCCGCCAGCCTGCAGATCGAGCGCTGCCCCGTAGGCGCTGTCGCAGCCGGCGAGCACCACGGCGCGCTGGCCGACGCGCACTCCGTAGCGATTGAGATAGCTGCGCGCCGCGGCAGCCAGCATCACGCCCGGCCGGTCGTTGCCCGGAAATACCAGCGGCCGCTCGATAGCCCCGCTCGCCAGCACCACTTCCCGCGCGCGCACCTGCCAGAGGCGCTCCCGTGGCAATTGCTCAGGCGGCGCGGCCAGGTGATCGCTGAGGCGCTCGCACAGGCCGAGCATGTTGTGCGGGAAATACCCGAACGCCGTGGTTCGCGGCAGCACGGTCACATTGGCCTGCGCGCCGAGTTCCGCCAGGGTCGACTTGAGCCAGCTGGCCGAATCGAGTCCCTCGATCTTCGTGGCGGGCTCATCCAGGAGTGATCCACCCATCTCGGCCTGCTCGTCGCACAGGATGACCCGCGCGCCGCAGCGCGCGGCCGCAGACGCGGCGGCGAGGCCGGCGGCTCCGGCCCCAACGACGAGCACGTCGCAGTGCGCGTAGCGCTGGGCGTAGCCGTCCGGATCGGCACCAACGGGGGCACGACCCAGTCCCGCCGCCGCGCGGATCCGCGGCTCGTACCAGCGGTGCCAGGCGAAGCGGGGCCACATGAAGGTCTTGTAGTAAAAGCCCGCCGGAAACAGCGGCGCGAGCCAGTTGCTGACGCTGCCGAAATCGCAGGCCAGGCTCGGCCAGCGATTCTGGCTGTGCGCACGCAGGCCCTCATAAAGCTCCACCTGCGTCGCGCGCAGGTTGGGCGCGCTGCGGGCTGCATCGCGCGCCACGGTCACGAGAGCATTGGGCTCCTCGGACCCCGAGGACAGCAGGCCGCGCGGACGGTGATACTTGAAGGAGCGCCCGAGCAGGTGTACGCCGTTGGCGAGCAGCGCGGAGGCGAGTGTATCGCCGGCGAGGCCGCGGTAGGGGCGCCCGTCGAAGCTGAATTCGATGGGGCGGGACCGGTCCACGCGCCCGCCGCGTTGCGCACGCCAGTCGGTCATGGCGGCGGCTCGCCGCAGCGATAGGTCGCGAGGAACTGATCCGTCGTCGTGTCGCGCAGCGCATTGAAGAAGCGTGCACATCCGCGCACGTGGCGCCAGCGCTCGGCCTGCAAGCCGCGGCGGTTGTTGCGCAGATACAGGAAGGCCACCCAGTCCTCGGCGCTCACGGACTCCGGGGGCGCGGGGCGGGCGATGTGCGCTTCGCCGCCGTAACTGAATTCGACCTCGGGGCGTTCGCCGCAATAGGGGCAGTTGATCAGCAGCATGGCTCTAGTGCGCCACCGCGGCGGCGGCCGCTTCGTCGATCAGCAGGCCATCGCGAAAGCGCTCGAGCGTGAAGGGCGCGTTGATCGGGTGCGGCTCGTCGTGCGCGATGGTCCAGGCGAACAGGTGCGCCGAGCCGGGCGTGGCCTTGAATCCGCCCGTGCCCCAGCCGCAGTTGACATAGAGACCGGGCACGCCCGTCTTGCCAATGATCGGCGAGCGATCGGGCGACACATCGACGATCCCGCCCCAGTTGCGCAGCATGCGCAGGCGGCGAAACGCGGGAAACAATTCGCAGATCGCGGCCAGCGTGTGCATATTGACGTGCAGCGCACCGCGCTGCGTGTAGCTGGTATAGGCATCGGTGCCGGCCCCGATCACGAGCTCGCCCTTGTCCGACTGGCTGACGTAGGCGTGAATGGCGTTGGACATGACCACGCAGGGCAGGACCGGCTTGATGGGCTCGGACACCAGTGCCTGGAGCGGAAAGCTCTCGAGCGGCAGGCGAATCCCTGCCAGGCCCAGCACCACGCTGCTGTTGCCGGCCGCTGCAACGCCGATCCGGCGGCTGGCAATGCGGCCGCGCGTGGTCTCGACGGCTTCGACCGCGCCGCTGGCGTCGCGGCAGATGCCCGTGACCTCGCAGTTCTCGATGATATCGACGCCCAGTGCGTCGGCGGCGCGGGCATAGCCCCAGGCAATGGCATCATGCCGGGCCGTGCCGCCGCGGCGCTGCAGTGCGCCGCCCATCACGGGGTAACGGATGTCCGCTCCAATATTGAGGGGCGGGCAGAAGGCCTGGCACTCGGCCGGGCTCAACCACTCGTTGTCCACGCCGTTGCAGCGGTTGGCTTGGATGTGGCGCCTGCTGACCTGCACGTCGTGCACGGAATGGGCAAGCATGAGCACGCCGCGCGGCGAATACATCACGTTGTAGTTGAGCACCTGCGACAGATGGCGCCACATCTTCACGGCGTGATCGTAGAGACGTGCGCTCTCGTCGAAGAGGTAGTTGGAGCGGATGACGGTGGTGTTGCGCCCGGTGTTACCGCCGCCGATCCAGCCCTTCTCGAGGACGGCCACGCGATTGAGGCCATGCTCGGAGGCCAGGTAGTAGGCAGTCCCAAGGCCGTGGCCGCCACCGCCGATGACGATGGCGTCGTAGGCGCTCTGGGGCGCGGCGCGTCGCCACTGGGGCTGCCAGCCCCGGTGGCCGCCAAAGGCCTGTTTCAGCAGCGACCAGGCCGAGAACTTCTGCATCAGGCGCGCAACTCCAGATTCTGCGGGTCGTAGGGCGAATCAACCAGCACTGTGGCCGCCTTGCGCTCGCCCAGACTGTCGATCGCAAGTTTGGTGCCGACGGCGGCATAGGCCGCCTGGACATAGCCGATCGCGAGGCTCTTTTGCAGCGCGTGCCCGTAGCCGCCGGCGGTGGTGCGGCCGACCATGGTGTTGCCGGGCCCGAAGATCGGCTCGTTGCCGAGTGGATCGGTGTCGGTGACGTCGTGAACTTCGAGTGTGATGAAGCGATTGGGGATGCCGGCGGCGAGCTGCCGTTCAAGTGCATCGCGACCAATGAAGGGGCCCTTGTTCATCCGCACGAAGCGATCGAGCCCGGCCTCGAGCGGCGTGTAGTCGCGCGTCAGGTCACTTCCCCACATGCGGTAGGATTTTTCGAGGCGGAGCGATTCCATCGCGCGCATACCGGCCATGCCGATGCCGAATTCGGCGCCGGCGGCGAATATCGCGTCGAACAGATGATGCGCGTACTCGATCGGGAAATGCATTTCCCAGCCGAGCGCGCCCACGAAGTTGACGCGCAGCAGGTACACATCGCTCGCCAGGCCCACGTCGGCGATCTTGCCGGTGAGCCACGGGAAGGCGGTGTTGTCGAGCGGTATGTCGACGAGCCTGGCCAGCACTTCGCGCGAACGGGGACCCGCGACCACGAAGCAGCCGCGGGCCGTGGTGATATTGCGCAGCTGCACCGAGCCGTCGGCGGGAAGATGGCGCTGCAGGAAGTCTGCGTCATAGCGTTCCGCGGCGCCGGCGCTCACGACGTAGAAGTGCTCCGGACCCAGCTTGCTGATCGTGAACTCGGAGCGGATGCCGCCGCGGGCGGTCAGTGCGTGGCACAGGGAGAGGCGTCCAGTCTGCGTCGGCACCTTGTTGGCGACCAGCGAGTCGAGCCAGGCCGCGGCGCCTGGGCCCGACACCTCGTGCTTGGTGAAGGGCGTCAGGTCGATCACGCCCACGGCGCTCCGCAATTTGCGGCATTCATTGCCGACGTGCGGGAAATAGTTGCTGCGCCGGAAGCTCCACACGTCGCGCCGCTCGACGCCGGGCGGTGCGAACCAGTTGGCGCGCTCCCAGCCGTAGCGCTGGCCGAAGACCGCGCCCATGCGCTCGAGCTTGTCGTAGACCGGGCTGGTCTTGGCCGGCCGCGCATCCGCGCGTTCCTCGTCCGGGAAATGGATGGTGAAGACGTTCCTGTAGGTCTCCTCATTCTTGGTCGTGAGGTAACGGCGGCTCGTGTAGGGACCAAAGCGCCGGGGATCGACCGCCAGCATGTCGATTCCGGGCTCGCGCTCGACGATCCATTCGGCCAGTTGCCAGCCGGCACCGCCGGCGGCGGTGATGCCGAAGCTGTGCCCTTCGTTGAGCCACAGATTCCGCACACCCCAGGCGGGCCCGATCAGCGGACTCCCGTCGGGGGTGTAGGAGATCGGGCCATTGATGATCTGCTTGATCCCGCAATTCTCCAGCGCAGGCACGCGACGCTGTGCCGCCTCGATGTGCGGCACCATCCGGTCCAGATCGCCGTCGAACAGGCTCTTGCCGAACCAATCCGGCACGCCATCGGCGAAGCGCGCCGGGGCGCCTTTCTCGTAGGGCCCGAGTATCCAGCCGAGGCGCTCTTCGCGCAGATAATAGGATTGCTCCGGCTCGCGCAGCACGGCCAGCTCGCGGCCGCCGCCCTTGCGGTAGTCCGACAGCTGCGGCGAGACGTCGAAGACGATGTACTGGTGCTCGACCGGAATCGCCGGCACGTTCAGCCCGAACATGCGGCCGGCCTGCCGCGCATAGTTGCCGGTGGCGCAAACCACATGCTCCGCCACGATCTCGCCACGCGTGGTCGTGAGCAGCCACTCGCCCGAAGCTCGCCATTGCGCGGCCGTGACTTCGGTGTGTTCGTAAATGTCAGCGCCGGCGGCTCTGGCGCCGCGCCGCAGCGCGGCCGTCAGGTCGGCAGGAGCGATGTGGCCATCGTCCGGGTGGTAGAGCGCGCCGATGACTTTCGCGGTCTCCTTGCCGTCACCGAGGTTGATCAGGGGCCACAGGCTCCTGACCTCCTCCGGATCAATGATGCGGAAGGGCACGCCGATGGTGTTGGCGGTGCTGCAGTACTTGAGGTACTCGTCCATGCGCTCGCGACAGGTCGCCAGGCGCAGGTTGCCGGTGACGTGAAAGCTGACGTCCTGTTCGGTCTCGGCAGGGAGCCGCTTGTACAGGTCCACGGAATACTTGTGCAGCTGTCCAACCGTGTAACTCATGTTGAACAGCGGCAGGAGCCCCGCGGCGTGCCAGGTGGAGCCGGCGGTGAGTTCGGAGCGTTCTATCAGTACAACGTCGGACCAGCCTTTCTTCGCCAGGTGGTATAGCGTGCTGACACCGACGGCACCGCCGCCAATCACCACCACGCGCGCGTGCGTTCTCATCGCTTGATTGCCCCTTCCGGACCTGTGTATTTGTTCTGGCGCAGTGTAGAGATCGGTCCGCAAGCCAAAGCTCAAATTGCGACAATCGCTTACCCAATTGCGCCAAGGAGTCTTATACTTCCGCGACTCCGGCCACGTGGCGCAGCCGCCAAGGCACCGTGAATCCAGCCGACTCGACCCAGACCACGCGTTTCGTATTCCTGACGCTGGTCAACTACTCGATGATAGCAGTATCAAATGCGGTCGAGCCGCTGCGGATGGCCAACCGGGTGTCGGGCCAGGCCGCCTACGAATGGGAAATTGCCACCCTGGATGGCACCGCGGTCGTCGCGAGCAATGGCCTCAAGCTCGAGCCGACGGTAGGCTTCAGCCAGCTGCGCCCCTTTGACCTGATCTTCGTCTGCGGCGGGACTGATGTGCGCGCCGCGATCACACCGAAGCTGCTCCAGACGCTGCGACGCCTGGCTGAACGCCGTGTTCCGCTTGGCGCACTGTGCACCGGCGGGTACGCGCTGGCGCAGGCGGGGCTCCTCGATCGCTATCGCGCGACCATCCATTGGGAGAATCTTGCGGCACTGCGCGAGCAGTTTCCGACCGTGCTGATCTCGGACCAGCTCTACACCGTCGATCGCAATCGCTACACCTGCTCGGGCGGCGTGGCGCCCCTGTCGCTCATGCTGCACCTGATCGAAGCCAAGCTGGGTGCACGGATAGCGCGCCTGGTGTCCGAGCAGTTCATCGTCGATCGGATCCGCAACGCCGATGACCGCCAGTACGTGCCGCTGCGCGCCCAGGTAGGCGCCGGACACCAGAACCTGATCGCGATCGCCGAGCTGATGGAAGCCAACATCGAGAATCCGCTCTCGCTCGAGGCCATCGCGGGGCGGGCGGGGATCTCGCGGCGCCAGATCGAGCGCCTGTTCAAGCAGTACGTCAACTGCGTGCCGAAACGCTATTACCTTGAAATGCGGCTGCGGCGCGCGCGCGAACTGCTGCTGCAGACGGCCATGCCGATCATGGCGGTCAGCACGGCCTGCGGTTTCCAGTCGCCGCCGCATTTCTCGAAATGCTACCGCAATCAGTTCGGGCACCCGCCGATTGCCGAGCGGCGCCAGAGTGCGATGAGCTAGATCCCCTGGAGCCTACGGTGCCGCCGAGTAATTCAGCGACAGATAATCGAGGATGACCTGCAGGTTCTCGGCGCTGATCGGAGCACCGAACCGGTCGACCATCTTGTGGATGGATTTGTCCCAGGCCGCGCGATTCATCACCGCGGCGTTCATCGGCAGGTAATCCAGGCTGTGACAGATGGCGCAGCTCGCCGCAGTGATCTCCCGCCCGGGAGCGTCGGTGAGTTCGATCGTCTCCTCGCCCGCCGTGGCCACCGGCGAAGCGGAGCAGGCGAGGAGCAGGATCGCCGCGGTGGCAAGCGCCCGGGCAACGCAGGTCATGCGACCTCCAGCGAGATGCTCTGCACCCGGTTGTGATGGTAGCCGGAGGGATTGGGCGTCAGCTGGTCGGGTTGACGCGCTCCTGAGCGGCTGACGGCGCGCGCCAGAATATTGACCGCTCCCCGCCCGCGCGTATCGATCCGCCAGCGAAAGCCGCGCCAGGCAAAGCGGCCCTGTTCGCGCTCGAGCGTCGCGGGGCTCCAGCTCTGGCCGGCATCGGTCGAGATTTCCACGGCGCTGATGCCAGAGCCCGAGTCCCAGGCCCAGCCGCTGAGTTCGGCAGGCCGGTTGAGCTCGAGGTGCGCGCCTTGTTCGTGACTCGTGATGAGCGAGTTCACCAGGATCTCCGTGACGGGCGTCGTCTCGGGCGTCTCCTGGCTCGCGAACCGGGTTCCCGGAAAGGCACCGGTCGGAACGCGATACGCCGTCTTCATCCAGAAGCCGTCGTAAGCCTTGGCTTCGACGCGGATGTCCGTCAGGTGCTTCACCCAGTAGGTGCCCGCCCATCCCGGCACCACGAGCCGGGCGGGCGCGCCATTCCAGTGGGGCAGCGGCTGGCCATTCATTTCAAAGGCAATGAGCGTGTTTTCATCGAGCGCCCGATCGATCGGCAGACTCTTCACGAAGTCAGGTGTGGCGGGCAGGAGTGCCGTATCGGCGCCATCGAACACCACTTCGAGGGCACTGCCGTCCACGCCCGCGGCGCGCAGCAGGTCGCGCAGGCGCACGCCGGTCCACTGCGCGTTACCCATGGCCCCATTGGTCCACTGGACTCCCGGGACACGCGGGGAAAACAGGCCGCGCCGATTGCCCGCGCACTGATTTATTGCGGCGATGGTGACGCGCTTGTAGTGGCGCTTCAGATCAGCCAGCGACAGCTCGAGGGTCCGCTGGGCGCTGCCGCCGCCGACCCGCAGGCGCCACTCGCGCAGATCGAGCCTCGGGATGTTCGCGAGATGGTAACGGACGAAGAAAGCGTCGTTGGCGGTGATTGGCCGGCGCAGATCCGCCAGGGGCGTTTCGTAGTTGGGCGGCCGGAACGTGCGCTTGATGAGGGGCCGCTTGCCCGGGAGCGCGAGCAGTTCCTCGCCCGCGGACCGCGCGCGCTCCGCGGGGAGCAGCAAGGCGGTCAGGGTACCTGCGAGCAGCTCCCGGCGCGTCAGCATGATCGGGCCATCATACCCGCATGCGCAGGCCCTTGGGGTCAAACGCGGGCTCGGACAGGCGCAGTGCCGGCCGGCGCTCGCCTAACAATTCGACTTCAAATCCCTCGCTCTGCGCCGCCACGTCACGGTTCACGTAACCCAGCGCGAGGGACTTGCCGACGCTGTGGCCGAAGCCGCCCGAGGTGACCCAGCCGACGACCTGGCCGCGGTGCCAGATCGGCTCATCACCGATGGCGTCGGCATCGTGGGCCTGCACTTCGAGCGTGACGAGGCTTCGCTGCCCGCCGTGCTTCTTCTCCTCGAGTGCGGCGGCACGGCCGATGAAATGGCCCCGATCCAGGTCGATGAAGCGGCCGAGACCCGCCTCGTAGGGACCGTAGATCGGGCGGAACTCGCGCGCCCAGGTGCCGAAGCTTTTTTCAAGCCGGAGCGATTGCAGGGCACGCCCGCCGATGAGACGCAGCTTGAAGGGTCGGCCGGCTTCACGCAGCAGCTCGTACAGTGCCAGCTGGTAGTCACTGGTGACCCAGATCTCGTAGCCCAGATCGCCCGTGAAGGACACGCGGCCGACGAGGGCCGGCACCATCCCGACATTGAGGCGCCCGAAGGACATGAAGGGAAAGGAGCCGGTGGCCAGGTCCTCCGCGACGAGTGTCTGCAGCAGGGCGCGCGATTGCGGCCCCGCGAGCGACAGCCCGGTGTACTGCATCGCGCAGGGCCGCACGCTCATCGTGGCCGGATGCGGGAAGCGCTCAAACCAGCGCCGGTAGAAACTCTCCGCGGCGTAGGTACCGACGACGAAGTAGTGCTCGGTGCCGAGCCGGCACAGCGTGAAATCACCGATCAGGCGCCCGCGCTCGTTGAGCATCGGCGCGAGTGCGATGCGGCCGACCGCGGGCAGGCGGCCCGCCATGAGCGTGGACAGCCACTCGGTGGCGCCCACGCCCATGATCTCGAACTTGCCGTAGTTCGAGATCTCCAGCATGGCCACGCCCTCGCGCACGGCGCGGCACTCGGCCGCCACCTGAGGGTGGGCGTTGGAGCGGCGGAAACTGACCTGCTCCTCGGCCGCGCTGCCGCGCGGGGCAAACCAGAGTGCATGCTCGAGGCCACAGTACTCGCCGAACACGGCGTTCTCTTCGCGCAGCCGGTCGTAGACCGGCGTCGTGCGCAGCGGCCGCGCGGCCGGCAGTTCTTCGTTCGGGAAGCGGATGCGGAAGCGGCGCGAATAATTCTCGCGCACCTTGGCGTTGGTGTAGGCCGGCGTGGTCCAGTCTCCGTAGCGTGCCACGTCCATGGCCCAGATGTCGGCGCCCGGATCGCCCTCGACGATCCACTGCGCCAGGGACAGGCCGACCCCGCCGCCCTGGCTGAAGCCCGCCATGACGCCGCAGGCCACCCAGTAGTTGCGCAGCCCGGCAATCGGACCCAGCAGCGGATTGCCGTCCGGCGCGAAGGTGAAAGGGCCGTTGATGACCCGGCGGATGCCGGCCGTGGCGAGCCGTGGAAAATGCTCGAAGGCGACTTCCAGGCTCGGCGCGATGCGCTCCAGGTCCTGCGGCAGCAGATCCTGGCCAAAATCCCAGGGCGTGGTGTGCGGCGACCAGGGCACGCCGGCGCGCTCGTAGGTGCCGAGCAGGATGCCGCCGCGTTCCTGGCGCATGTAGATCTCGCCCTCGAAGTCGATGACGTGCAGCAGTTCCTTTTGTCCCTTGAGCTCGGGCAGGTCCTCGGTGATCAGATACTGGTGCTCCATCGCCAGGACCGGGAGCTCCAGTCCGACGAAGCGGCCGACTTCGCGTGCCCACAGGCCGCCGGCGTTGACGACGTGCTCGGCGTGCACGTTGCCCTGCTCGGTGATGACATCCCAGCTGCCGTCGGGGCGTGGCTTCGTGTCCAGGACGCGGGTCTGGCGCACGATCTCGGCGCCCCCGATCTGCGCCGCCTTCGCGTAGGCGTGGGTGACTCCGTAAGGATCGATGTGGCCCTCGATCGGATCGAGGATCGCGCCGAGGAATTTCTTCTCTTCGAGCAGCGGATACAACTTTTTGGCTTCCGCGGCGGAGATGATCTGCAGGTCCATGCCCAGGTAGCGCCCACGAGCCTGCGCCATCTTCAGCCAGTCGACGCGATCCGCCGTGCCGGCGAGCATCAATCCGCCCGTGATATGCATGCCGCAGGACTGCCCTGAAATCCGCTCGAGCTCCTTGTACAGCTCGATGGTGTACTGCTGGAGCTTCGCCACGTTGGGATCGCCGTTGACGGTGTGCATCCCGCCGGCGGCGTGCCAGGTGGACCCTGAGGTCAGCTCCGCCCGCTCGATCAGCAGGACGTCCTTCCACCCGGCCTTGGTGAGGTGGTAGAGCACGCTCGTGCCGACCACGCCGCCCCCGATCACCACCACCCGGGCGTGAGAGCGCATGGCCTAGCTCACGGGCGGCGCGCCGCCCTCGGAGCTGCGCCGCTCGACATAGGCGTTCAGCGCCTCGACCACGGCAGGATCGCGCGCGGGCGCTTCGTAGCGCGCCAGTGTTTCCTTCCAGATAAGGTGCGCCCGCTCCGTGGCGGTCCGGGCGCCGTCGTTGAACCAGGTGCCGAAGTTGCGCCAGTCGGAGACCAGGGGCGCGTAGAAGGCAGTGCGGTAGCGCTCCATGGTGTGCGCGCAGCCGAAGAAATGGCCGCCGTGGCCGACCTCGGCCACGGCCTCGAGCGCGATATCGGCCGCAGTCCCACCTACGGGCTGGAAGACTTCCGCAAACATCTGCAGCATCTCGATGTCGAGGATGAACTTCTCGTACGAAGTCGACAGGCCGCTTTCCAGCCAGCCGGCCGCGTGCAGCATGAAATTGCACCCGCCCATGAGCGCGCCCCACAGGCTCATCTGCGCCTCGTAGGCCGATTGCGCATCCGGCGTATTCGAGGCCGTCGCATTCGAGGAGCGCCAGGGCAGCCCCAGGTGGCGCGCGAGTTGTCCGGCGCCGAAGGAGGCCTTGACGTATTCGGGCGTGCCAAAGGCCGGCGAGCCGGATTTCATGTCCACGTTCGAGGTGAAGCTGCCGTAGATCACTGGTGCGCCGGGCCGCGTCATCTGCGCGAGCGTCAGGCCCGCGAGCGCTTCGGCGTGTGCGAGGGTCAGCGCTCCCGCGATCGTGACCGGCGCCATCGCGCCCGCCAGGGTGAAGGGCGTGATGATCAGCACCTGGCCGGCGGCGGCCGTGTCCACGATGCCATCGGCCATGGGGATGTCGAGCTGCAGCGGAGAATTGGTGTTGATGACGGTGTAGCAGCTGGGACGGTCCCGGAACTGCTCGGTGGTGAGGCCGTGGGCAATGCGGATCAGCTCGAAGTTGTCGGCGATCTGCCCGTGACCGCGTGAAAACATGAACGGTATCTTGTCCGTCAGCAGCAGCTGCGCGCGCATCACCTCGAGGTGGCGCAGGTGCACGGGCACGTCCTGCGGCTCGACCGCTCCACCCAGCACCTGGATGACGTCGAAGTGCTGGCACAGTTTCATGAGGTTGCTGAAGTCCTCGAGCGTGCCGGCGCGGCGCCCGCCCGCGGTATCCATGATGTTGGGCGGCCCGGAAGTCGGTGCGAAGGCGACGTGGCGGCCGCCCATCGGCACGCTGCGCGCCGCGTCTGAGGCATGCATGAGGAAACTGCGTGGTGCCGTGGCCAGCGCTCTTGCGACCAGTCCCCGGTCAATCCGCACCAGCTGCGTGGCTTCATCGACCTCGGCGCCGCTGTCGCGGTAGCGGCGCAGGGCGTCGGCGGAGAGCACCTTCATGCCGTGGGTCTCGAGGATCTGGAGCGCGGCATCGTGCAGGGCGCCGACCTGGTCGTCGGAAAACACCCGCAGCGGCTCGAAGGGATTTTCAAGCTGACGGTAGGCCGTGGAACGCGCCGCGATCGGGCTCGCGTTCTCGGCGGTCGGGCTCCGGCGGCGGTTCGGGCGCCGGGCGGCGCGCATTTCAAGGTCGGTCATGCCGGAGCTGCTCCAGTCGGGGGAGGGTTGGCGGGGGCGAAACGCTCGATGAGCCAGGAGCGGAACAGGGAGATGGCCGGATCGCCGAGCGCCTCGGAATCGGTCACCAGGTAATAGCCGAAGCCATCGTCGAGCGTGGCATCGAAGGGCGCCGCCAGCCGGCCCTGCTCCAGGTGGGCACGAAACAGATTCAGGTCCACCAGCGCCAGTCCCTCGCCGCTCAGGGCGTACTGGACGGCGAGAAGTTCGGTGTCGAATACCAGGCCACGTTCGACATTCACCGCACCCAGGTTGGCCTGCCGCTTGAACTGAATCCAGAAGTGGTGCCGCGGCATATTGTCGATGCGCATGTGAATCAGCTCATTGGCGCTGATGAACGCGCCCAGGTCCGCTCCCGCATGACGCGCCGCAACGTCGGGATGGCAGACCAGGCCCATGCGGACCGGCCACAGCAGGTCGCTGACCCGTTCCGTAATCGTCGGCCGGGAGTACACCACGGCAATGTCGACGTCGCTCGAAGGCGGGCCCACCGCGTAGGGACTGACCAGGTTGATCTCGACTTCCGGACTCAGGCGCCTGAAGTCGCGCAGCAGGGGAGCGGCGAGTTGCACTGCAAAACTTGCCGGAAACTGCACCCGCAGCGTGCGCAGCGTCGGGGCGGGTCCCTGGCGGATTTCCTCGAGCGCGTACTCGATGCGATCAAAGGCCTTGGTGACGGTGGGCAGGAGGTGCTGGCCGGCGCCGGTCAGCGTCAGGGCGTGGGGCTTGCGCTCGAACAGCTGGGTGTTGAGCATGGACTCGAGCGCGATGACGTGCCGCGAGAGGGCGCTCTGGGAAATCTGCAGCGCCGTGGCTGCGGCGGTGAAACTGCCGTGCCGGGCGACGGCTTCGAAGGCTCGCAAGGCATTGAGTGGCAACCACCTTCGGTCGATCATGACCCGGTTCATCGATTCCAGACCCACCCCCGAGATGGATCGCAGGTTGAGGCAATCGACTGGGCGTGGCAAATGTCTTTTTCAGATGCTGCCATGCCATTCCGGCACCGATGTTGCACTGGCGAGACAGCTCGGGCGCGCCAGCGGGGCGACCAGTCAGCGCCCGCCCCAATGCAATAATTCCTTAACTGGATTGCGTTACGCTGCCCGGACCGCGGGAGAAGCGGCGCGCGGGAGCCGTGCAGCGTGAGCGGAGCGTTGATACCACGCCACAGGTCACGTAGAGTAGGAGAGAGAGGGGGGGAGCAGGCCGGGGTTTGCGGCTGCCTTGATGTTGTCCCCCCCAGAACTGAATTCAACAAGTTTCGGGGAGATGCAATTGAACTCTAACGACACCATTCGACGCGCCGTCCTGGCGGTGCTGGGCACTGCTGGCGCCGCGACCGCATTTGGACCGCAAGCAAGGGCCGCGGATGCGACCACCACAGCGAGCGCTGGTGGCCTCGAAGAAATCGTGGTGACGGCGCAGCGGCGCACGGAAAACGTTCAGAGCGTACCCATCACAATTCAGGCGATCACCGGAGATCAGCTGAAGCAGCTGAATGTGACCAGCTTCAGCGATTTGTTGCGTTACACGCCGAACGTGACTTTCAGCGGCAACGGTCCGGGCACCGGCAACATCTTCCTGCGCGGCCTGAGTTCCGGTGGTTCCGGAAACCAGTCGCAGTCGACGACTGCGCCATTCCCGAACGTCGCCCTGTATCTGGACGACGAAGGGATGCAGTTCCCGGCCCGCAATGCCGACGTCTACCTGGTCGACATGGAGCGCGTCGAAGTGCTGGAAGGCCCGCAGGGCACCCTGTTCGGCGGCGGCTCCCAGGCCGGCGCGGTCCGCTACATCACCAACAAGCCGAAGCTGAATGTCACCGAAGGCAATGTGAACGCCGGCTACGGCGTCACGGCCGGCGGCGATCCGAACAACAATCTCAACGCAACCTTCAACATCCCGCTGGTCGAGGGCAAGTTTGCGCTCCGCGCGACCATCTTCAGCGACCACCGCGGCGGTTACATCGATAACGTGCGTGGCGAAATCGCCGTCCCGCCGGTGGTCAATGTTCCGGCTGACGGACCGCTGGTGCGCCCCGGAAGTCCGACCGGCAGCAATGGGAAATTGGCGGGTGCCAACCTCAATACGGTGCAGTACACCGGTGGCCGGCTGTCGGCGCTCTACCAGTTCAACGACGACTGGAGCCTGCTGGTCCAGCAGAACTACCAGCAGTTCGAAGCGGACGGCTACTTCGCCGAACAGCCCGTGAGTCCGGTCAGCCCGCAACACCCGAACGGGATTCCGCTCGAGCCCTTCCAGATCATGGCGTTCCAGTCCGCCTACAGCAAGGACAAGTACTCGGCGACGTCCTGGACGCTCAACGGCGCGCTGACCGACTGGCTGAAGGCGGTCTACACCGGCAGTTATATGAGCCGGAACATCGACGGCCAGCAGGACTATTCCAATTACATGACCTCGCGCCACGGCTCCTACTACGCCTGCTCGGGGCAGGGTGCCGGATATTATTATTTCAGGTCAGCCAAGCCGACGACCTGCTACGCGCCGCTCGGCAGTTGGCGGGACACCGTCGTCAACACGCATCTGAGCCACGAGGTTCGCTTTACCACTTCGGCGGACTATCGCTTTCGAGCCACCGCGGGCGGCTTCTACGAAAGGTTCGTGATCAAAGACGACATGAACTTCAACTACATGGGCATACCCTCGTGCACGCCCGAGAATCTGGCGATTTCACTCGCGGGTGGCGTGGATTGCGTGCAGGCGGTCGGCCCGATTCCAGGTTTCTATGCGATGGATCCCACGCTGCGCACGGACTCCAACACGGCGTTCGGCGAGGACGTGTACCGCGGTTACAAGCAGACCGCATACTTCGGCTCACTTGATTTTGACATCATCCCGAAGGTCCTGACGTTGACGGCCGGCATCCGTCATTACAAGTACGATGAATTTGAAGAGGGCTCGGAGTACTACAGCGCGACCTCAAGCATCCTGAACCACGCGAACGGTACGCCCTTCGATCCCACTTACACCTACAACGGTGTGGCATCGTCATACGGCTTCGGCATCAACCTGCACAAGAGCGAGAGCGGCAACAAAAAACGCGGCAACCTGACCTGGCACATCACGCCGGACGTCCTGGCCTATTACACCTACTCGGAAGGATTCCGCCCAGGCGGTTTCAACCGTACCCAGACCAATTTCGATGGCAGCCAGATCTTCCTGAAGAAAGTGGCCCCGTACACGCCCGGCGGACCCAAGCAGTTCTACAAGCCGGCCGGTTACGAGTCCGACAACCTGACCAACAACGAGATCGGCCTCAAGAGTCAGTGGTTTGACCATCGACTCCAGCTGAACGTGTCTGTGTACCAGATGGACTGGAAGAACGTTCAGTTGCCGCTCTTCGACCCGACTCACCTGGGCAACACCACGTTCGTCATCAATGGGCCCACCTACCAGGTCAAGGGCATTGAAGTGCAACTCGTCGCTCGTGTGGTGGAAGGACTCACCGCGCAGGGGTCGCTGTCCTACAACGATTCGAAGCAGACGAACGCACCGTGCCTGACGGGCAACGTGCCAGGAACCCCGCAATTCGGCCAATGCATCACGCAGGTCAACGGCCAGCCCTACACCAACCCGTATGGCGTGCTCGGCACGGCCCCGGCGTTCTCGCCAAAACTGCAGTTCAATGGACGGGTGCGGTACGACTGGAATAACGGGGACTTCAAGCCCTTCGTGTCAGTCGGTGCCAACTACACCGGCACGATGCGCAACGAGCCGGCAAGCTTCCCGCCCGGCGACACGGCCGCGCAAAGTGTACCCACCACCACCTTGCTGAAGTATTGGATGCCCGCGTATACGACCGTGGACGCGGCAGTGGGAGTCGCGAAGGACAATTGGACGGTGGAGTTCTCAGCCAGCAACCTGACGAACAACGATGCCAGCACAAACACCTCGTCGGGTCAGTTCATCAAGACTGAATTCCCGCTGCGGCCGCGGGTGCTGACCCTGAACTTCGGATTCAAGTTCTGATCGGCGGGCATTGAGCTGCCGGCAATCGGCGCTCGCCGGTTGCAGTAGAATCAAGGGCGGACTCTCCGAGTCCGCCCTTTTTTTGCACAGACCCGTGGACACCATCGACACAGTTGCAGCGCCAGGCGCCTCGGAAGTGTCCCGCATTCGCGGGCTGATCAGAAAGCGCGAATTCGCGGAGGCGCTGTCTGCCGGCGAGGCGCTGCTGGCCGAGACTCCAGACCAGCGGGATACGCTGTTGTTCGTGGCCATCGCCCAGCGATTCCTGGGCCGCGTTCCCGATGCTCTGGATACGCTCGCCACCCTGGCGCAACATCACCCGCGCTTCAGCCGCCTCCACGAGGAACGCGGTCACTGCCACGTCGCCTTGAAGCGCGCTCCGGAGGCGATCGAGGCCTTCCTGCTCGCCGTCAACATCAATAACGCACTGCCCGCCAGCTGGACCATGCTCGAAGGCCTCTACCGCATGACCGGGGAGGCCGCCAACGCCGCCATGGCGGCCAGTCACGTGGCTACCCTGCGCAAACTGCCGCGTGAGGTGGTGATCGCGACGGGCCTGTTCATGGATGGCGATCTGGATGCCGCCGAGCCGATGATCCGTTCTTATCTGCTGCAGCAGGGTAACGATGTGGAAGCGATGCGCTTGCTGGCGCGCATCGGCATGGCGCGCAAGGTATACGAAGACGCGGAGCTGCTGCTGGCGGCGATCATGGAACTTGCACCTGACTATCGTGCCGCACGCTCGGAATACGCCGAGACGCTCATTGAGATGCACAAGTACAGCCAGGCGCGTCGCGAGCTGGACCAGTTGCTAAAGGAAGACCCGGACAACCAGCACCATTACCGGGGCCTGCACGCGGTTGCAGCGGTTGGATTGGGCGAGCATGAGCGGGCGGTCGCCCTGTACCGCAATCTGATTGCTGCGACCCCGGAAGACCCCGACCTGCACCTGTCGCTCGCCCACGCCCTGAAGACGATGGGCAGGCGCGACGAGGCGGTGGAGTCCTACCGCCGGGCGGAACGGTGTCGGCCCGGGTTTGGCGATGCGTACTGGAGTCTTGCCAACCTGAAGACCTATCGGTTCACTGAAGATGAGCTGGAACGGCTGCAGGAATTGCAGACCGCGCCCGCAATCGGAGTGGTCGATCGGTATCACCTGCATTTTGCCCTCGGCAAGGCCCTGGAGGACCAGGGCGACTATGAGGGCTCATTCCACTATTACGAGCTGGGCAACGGGCTGCGGCGCTCCAAGAGCAACTACCGGCCTGAAATCATCGAAAACAACACGCGGCAGCAGATTGCCGTGTGCACCCGCGAGTTCTTCGCCCACCGCCAGGGCTGGGGCGCAGCGGCTCCCGATCCAATCTTCATCGTCGGCCTGCCGCGCTCCGGCTCCACACTGCTCGAGCAGATCCTGGCTTCGCACTCCCAGGTCGAGGGCACGCAGGAGCTCTCCAATGTCCAACAGATCGTCGCAACGCTGCGCGGACGTGATCCGGATCTGAACAACCCCCGCTATCCACGCATTCTTCCCGAGCTGGAACCCGGGGAGGTACGGCTCCTCGGCGAGCGATACCTCGATGAAACGCAGGTGTACCGCCTCGGCAAGCCCGAAGCCGTGCCGTTTTTCATCGACAAGATGCCCAACAATTTCCGGCATCTCGGTCTCATTCGCCTGATGCTGCCGAAAGCCAGGATCATCGACGCGCGGCGCGAGCCGATTGCCTGCTGCCTGAGCAACCTGAAACAGCTCTACGCCAAGGGACAGGAATTCACCTACAGCATCGACGATATCGCCCGCTACTACCGCACCTACCTGGAGCTGATGAGGCATTGGGATGCGGTGCTGCCCGGGTGGATCCTGCGGGTGCAGCACGAGGATGTCGTCGACGATCTGGAAGGCAGCGTGCGGCGCATGCTGGAGTTCTGCGGCCTGGACTTCGAGCCGCAGTGCATCGAGTTTCACAAGACCGTGCGCAGCGTGCGCACGGCCAGTTCGGAGCAGGTTCGCCAGCCCATCTATCGCGAGGGGCTCGATCAATGGAAGAATTTCGAGCCCTGGCTCGAGCCGCTTAAGGCTGCCCTCGGCGACGCGCTGACCCGCTATCGCGATGCCTAGGGTCAATCTGCTGAATGCGCAGGCGATCGGCGAGCTGGTCGAGCTGGTCAATCAGGACCGCCTGGGTGAAGCGGAGCGGGCCTCGCGCACGCTGCTGCAGACCCATCCCAATGTGGGGATGCTGTGGAAGATCCTGAGCGTGGCGCTCCTCAGGCAGGGCAAGGACGCGCTGGAGGCACTGCGCCGGACCGCTGAGCTGTTGGCCGACGATACGGAAGCGCACCGGAATCTGGGTGCCGCGCTGTGCAGCCAGGGGCAGTGGGCGCCCGGTCTGGCGAGTCTGCGCCGGGCGCTGGCGCTGGCGCCCGGCGATGCCGATTGCCTCGTTGAGACGGCGGATGCGCTGCGGGCGCTGCGGCGAGCGGGCGAGGCGGTGCCCCTGTACCAGCGGGCACTGCAGATCAATCCGCGGCACATCGAGGCGCAGAACAATCTCGGCAACGCGTTCCTGGAACTCGCACAGTTTGCGGACGCGGCGGCCTGCTATCGGCGGGCGCTGCAACTGCGGCCGGACGAGGCGCAGATCCTGTGCAATCTGGGCCATGCCGAGCGGCAGCTTGGCAATCTGGATCAGGCTCTGGACAGCTGTCAGCGGGCGGTCGCGCTCGGCCCGGAGCTCGGCGTCGCACACAATGCCCTAGGACTGGCCTTCGCCAGCCTGCGTCGGAGTGAGGAGGCGGCGACGAGCTTCCGGCAGGCGCTGAGCCTGAACCCGCGCGACGTGGAAGCGCTCAACAATCTGGGGAACGTACTGCGCGATATCGGACAACGGCGGGAGGCCGTGCCGCTGTTCGAGCAGTCGGCGCGGCTGGATCCCGGGCGCGTCGACACGCATTGGTACCTCGGCTCCGTGCTGTTTGACCTGCGGCGGACCCATGAGGCGGTGGCCAGCTTCGCCAAGGCGCTGGCACTCAAGCCTGACTATGTTCCGGCCCAGTTGAGCATGGGGATCGTGATGCGCCAGCAGCGTCGGCCCGAGGAAGCGGAGCAATGCTGCCAGGCCGCGTTGGCCAAGGACCCGAACTACGTCGAGGCGCTGGCGTTTCTGGGTGAACTGCGGGCCGATCGCGGACGCTTCGCTGACGCGGAAGAACTGTTCCGGCGGGCGATCGCGATCAAGCCGGATTTTGCCTCCGCCTATTTCAGCATCGCGACGCACCGCAGGATGACCGGTGAGGACGCAGACTGGCTCAGGGGCGCGGAAGCGCTGCTCGCCAGACGGCTGCCCCTGCCCCAGGAAATCAGCCTGCACTATGCGCTGGGCAAGTATTTCGACGATGTGGGGCAGTTCGAGCGCGCATTTGGGAACTATCGCCAGGCGAACGAGCTCGCGCGGCGCTACGGGTCCACCTATAACCGGGATCAGCTCACCGAGAGGGTCGAGCAGATCATCCGCAGCTGCAATCCCGCCTTCCTGCAGCGATCGGCGATGGAAGGGTCCGGCTCGGAGCAGCCGGTCTTTGTCATTGGCATGCCGCGCTCGGGCACCTCACTGGCCGAACAGATCCTGGCCTCGCACCCCTCCGTCGCCGGTGCTGGCGAAGTGCCCTTCTGGAACGGCGCCTTCACCGCCTACCGGAAGGCCGAGGCCGGAGGGAGCGTCGATGCGAAGCTCATCCCGGGGATGGCGGCCGAATATCTCGGGCGCCTCGCAGCCGAAAGCCGTGGCGGCCCCCGCGTGGTCGACAAGATGCCCGCCAACTTCTTCTACGCGGGGCTGATACACGCCGCATTGCCACACGCCCGCATCATTCATATGCGACGCCATCCGATCGACACCTGCCTGTCGATCTACTTCCAGAACTTCTTCGGGATGGGGCCCTATGCCAACGATCTGGAAGATCTGGCGCATTACTACGGCGAATATGTGCGCATTACAAATCACTGGCGCACGCTGCTGCCGGCCACGGCGCTGCTGGAGGTGCCCTACGAGGCGCTCGTCGGTGACCAGGAAAGCTGGTCACGGCGGATGGTGGACTTCATCGGCCTGCCCTGGGATCCGAAGTGCCTGGAGTTTCACCAGACCGATCGCGTGGTGATCACGGCCAGCAAATGGCAGGTGCGGCAGAAGATCCATTCGGCCTCAGCCGGACGCTGGAAAAATTACGAAAAATTCGTGGCACCACTCCGAGACGCGCTCGGTGACACGGTTGAGCGCTACCGCGCCTGAGGGCCCTCCAGGCCTCAGGCCGCCCGCTTCAGATCGGCGAGTACCGCGGCAATCGCCGCGACCGCTCCGGCCATGCCGCGCTCGCCGAGCTGCCCCATGCAGCCGACGCGAAAGGTCTCGATGGTCGTGAGCTTGCCGGGATAGAGGATGTAGCCGCGCGCCTTGACGGCGTCGTAGAAGCTCCTGAACTCGTAGTGCGGCGAGGGCGGCGCATGGAAGGTCACGATGATCGGCGCCTGGATCGCCGCCGGCAGGAAGCTCCTGAGGCCGAGGCCGGCCATGCCTTCGATCAGCGTGCGGCAGTTCAAGGCGTAGCGCGCGCCGCGGGCGGGACGGCCGCCTTCGGCGAGGTACTGCTCGATGGCCGCGTCGAAGGCCGCGACCACGTGCGTGGGCGGCGTGAAGCGCCATTGGGTCGTCTTCTGCATGTAGACCCATTGATCGTACAGGTCCATCGCTACGGAAGGGGAGTTGCCCTCGGCGCGCTCGAGCGCGGCGCGCCGGGCAATCACGAAGGCCATGCCCGGGGGGCCTTCCAGGCATTTGCCCGAGGCGGCGATGAGGGCATCGAAGGGCGTCTGGCGCGCGTCGATCTCGAGGGCGCCGAAGGAACTCATCGCATCGACGATCAGGCTGCGGCCGTGGCGCGCGACGACCGCGGCAATCGCCGGCAGTGGATTGAGAATCCCCGTGCTGGTCTCGCAGTGCACGAGGGCCACGTGCGTGATGGCCGGATTTGCGGCCAGCGCCCGCTCAATGTCTTCCGCGCGGACCGCGGCGTCTTCGGCATAGTCGATCGTTGTCAGGGTGCGGCCGAGCACGCGGCAGATGCGGGCGATGCGCTGGCAGTAGGCGCCGTTCTGGGGGACGAGCACGTGACCGGCGCGCGGCACCAGCGTGCCGATCGCGGCTTCGACGGAAAAGGTGCCGCTGCCCTGCAGCGGCACGCACTCGTGGGTCCCGGAGGCGTGCACGATCTCCAGCAGCCGATCGCGCACCCGTCCGGTGATCCGGTTGAAGTCAGCGTCCCAGGAGCCCCAGTCGCGCAGCATGCTCTGCTTCGTCGCCGCCGAGATGGTCAGTGGGCCGGGGGTCAGTAAATAAGGTGCGTGGGTCACGGCGTACTCGCAGGTTGGGCATACTGTAAACTACCGCGAGGGATGCCACCACCGTGCGGCCTTGAGCCGTCGGCGCAGTGCCGGAGCCGATCCACCCGAATCGGCTGGCGCAGGCGCAACCAGCGAGATCACCATGAGCCAGATCGAAGTGAACGGGCGACGCTACCGGCTGCCCAGGCAGCCCTCGGTGGTGGTCTGCGTCGACGGCTGCGAGCCGGACTACATCGCGCAGGCGGTGGCGGACGGACATATGCCGTGGATGAAGTCGGTGCTGGCGCGGGGTGCCGCCGTGATCGCCGATTGCGCCATGCCGAGCTTCACCAATCCCAACAATATCTCGATCGTCACCGGGGTGCCGCCCTCCGTCCACGGCATCTGCGGCAATTACCTCTACGACATGGCGAACAATACCGAAGTGATGATGAACGACCCGAAGTGGTTGCGCGCGCCTTCGCTCCTGGCGGGGCTGGCCGACGCCGGCTGCTCGGTCGCCGTGATCACCGCCAAGGACAAGCTGCGCAAACTCCTCGGTCACGGGTTGCGTGGGATCTGCTTCTCATCCGAAAAGGCCGATGAGGCCACGCTGGCCGAGCACGGCATCGCAGGCGTCGTCGAGCTGGTCGGCAAGCCGGTGCCGGATGTCTACAGCGCCGCACTCTCGGAGTTCGTGTTCGCGGCCGGCGTGCGCCTCATGGCCACGCGCCGCCCGGATGTCATGTACCTGTCCACGACCGACTATGTGCAGCACAAGCATGCCCCCGGCACGGGCGCGGCCAATGAGTTCTACCGGATGATGGACGGCTACCTCGGCGCCCTCGACACGCTCGGCTGCGCCATCGCGCTGACCGCCGACCACGGCATGAACGCCAAGACGCGGCTGGATGCGAGTCCGGACGTGATCTACCTGCAGGACCTGCTGGACGCGTGGCTGGGCGGTGGCCGCGCCCGCGTCATCCTGCCGATCACCGATCCCTACGTCGCCCACCACGGGGCGCTGGGTTCCTATGCGACGGTGTACCTGCCGAGCGACGTGGATCCGGCCTCGCTCGCGGCACGGATCGCGGGCCTTCGCGGCATCGAACGCGTGCTGCCGCGAGCCGAGGCGGCCGCGCACTTCGAGCTGCCGGCCGACCGCATCGGCGATCTGGTCGTGACTTCAATACGCTCGGTCGTGATCGGCGGCGCCGCGGCACGCCACGACCTGTCCGGACTCAACGCGCCGCTGCGCTCGCACGGCGGAGTCTCCGAGCAGCAGGTCCCGCTGGTGATGAACCGCCGCATCACACAACTTGACCCGAACCGGCGCTGGCGCAACTTCGATGCCTTCGACTGGGTGCTCAACCATGCCGACTAGCATCGTTCGCAATCCCTACACCGGTGGGGTGGCCGGGGAGGCACCGATCGCGTCCAGCGCCGAGGTCCGGCGCGCCATCGAGACGGCGCGCGCCTACAGATCGACCCTGTCGCGCTACGACCGCTACCAGATCTGCTACCGGGCCGCGGCGCTGATCCGTGAGCGCACCGCCCGCATTTCCGACCTGATCACCGCCGAGAGCGGCCTGAGCAAAAAGGATTCAACCTACGAGGTGGGGCGCGCCTGCGATGTATTGCTGTTTGCGGGCAACGCGGCCCTGCAGGACGATGGCCAGATCTTTTCCTGCGACCTGACCGCGCACGGCAAGCGCCGGCGCGTGTACACCATGCGCGAGCCGCTCCAGGGGGTCATCGCCGCCATCACGCCCTTCAACCACCCCTTGAACCAGGTGGCCCACAAAGTAGCGCCCTCGATTGCGACCAACAACCGCATGGTGCTGAAGCCGTCGGAAAAGACTCCACTTACTGCGCTGCTGCTCGCGGACCTGCTGGTCGAGGCGGGCCTGCCGCCGGAGATGTTCCGTGTCGTGACCGGCGATCCGCGCGAGATCGCCGACGAGCTGCTGACGCACCGGGACGTGGATCTGGTGACATTCACGGGCGGCGTGGCATTCGGCAAGTACATCGCGGGGAAGGCCGTCTACAAGCGCCAGGTGCTGGAGCTCGGCGGCAACGATCCCCTGATCGTGATGGAAGATGCCGACCTGGAGGAAGCCGCGACGCTGGCGGTGGCCGGTTCCTACAAGAATTCGGGCCAGCGCTGCACCGCCGTCAAGCGCATGCTGGTGCACGAGGTGGTCGCCGACCGGTTTGTGGAACTGCTGGTCGGAAAGTCCAAGGCGATCGTCTACGGCGATCCGATGGATCCGCGCACCGACATGGGCACCGTGATCGATGAGGCGGCGGCGCGCTCCTTCGAGGACAAGGTCAACGAGGCGATCGGCCGCGGCGCGAAGCTCCTGTACGGCAATATCCGCCAGGGTGCGCTCTACTCGCCGACGGTGCTCGATGGGGTGAACCCGGACATGCCGGTCGTCAGGACGGAGACGTTTGGCCCGGTATCGCCGGTGATCCGCTTCGGATCCATAGAGGAGGCGATCCGGATCTCGAACTCGACCGACTTCGGCCTGTCCTCCGCCGTCTGCACCAACCGCCTGGATTACATCACGCGTTTCGTGTCGGAACTCAACGTGGGTTCCGTCAACGTGCGCGAAGTCCCCGGCTATCGGCTCGAGCTGACGCCCTTCGGCGGCATCAAGGATTCAGGCATCGGGATCAAGGAAGGCGTGCAGGAAGCGATGAAGAGCTTCACCAACGTCAAGACTTATTCATTGCCCTGGTGACAGGGGCGTGCCGCGCTCGGCCCGGGGCTGGGCGGCCTGCACATTGCGCAGCGATTCATCGGCAAAGAAGCGCCGCATCATCACCGCCTGCTGCAGCCGGCCCTTGCGCACGTAGACCTGGTAGAGCAGGTCCTTGGTGACTTCGAGCAGCACGCCGGACTGCTGGTCGTCGAACATCGGCAGGCTCGGGTGCGGGTCATTGTCGCTGCCAAAAATCACGCGCTTGATGTCGATGAAGGTCGGTCCATCGATGTCGGCCATCACGCGTACGTCATTGAGCTGATCGAACAGTCGGAGCTTCCCCGCTTCGCCGAGGTCCGCGAAGGCCGCCTGCATGGTGCGCCGGCACATGCTGGCAAAGGCGTTGTAGCTGGCCTGGGAGTAGCAGCTGAGCGCCTCGCGGAACAGGATCTCGACGTTTTCCGGCAGGTAGGTGTAGCTGAACTTCTCCGCGGGCCGCTCCACTTCGGTGAACTGCGCGCCCAGCTCGATGCGGTTGTTGCCGAACATCTTGATCGGGAAGCGCAGGAAGATGGGCGAGTTGCAGGAGTCGCAACGGTAGACGGCCCCGACATGCTTGGGCCGGTGAGTCACGAGCTCATCGAAGGAGGGAACGGCGATCGGCGTGACGTGCGAGACCACCTCGCAATGCGGGCAAGTCAGTGCCAGATTCGCTTCCTGATCATGGTGCAGCCGGCCGGCGGCATCGATGTAGCTCGACATAGGCGCCTTTGGGGCGCGTGTTGTGATTCCCCTGGACCCACGCTCTCCCCAGATTCCAGTTTAGCGGAATAGGGCTCGAGCGCTAGGGAGGGTTTTTCCTTATAAGTCTAGTAGTTACATAATCTCGCTCAGGCACGCTCTCAAGCGCTGAGGCGCTTGTACTTCACGCGGTGGGGCTGTGCGGCCTCATCGCCGCGGCGGCGGCGCAGGTCCGCGACGTAGTCCTGGTAGTTGCCCTCGAACCAGACGACTTCCGAGTCGCCCTCGAAGGCCAGGATGTGCGTGGCGATGCGGTCGAGGAACCAGCGATCGTGCGAAATGACCACGGCACAGCCGGGAAAGCTGACCAGCGCCTCCTCCAGCGCCCGCAGCGTCTCCACATCCAGGTCGTTGGTCGGTTCATCGAGCAGCAGCACGTTACCGCCGCTCTTGAGCACCTTGGCGAGGTGCACGCGGTTGCGCTCGCCGCCCGACAGTTCGCCGATGAGCTGCTGCTGCTGCGTGCCGCGGAAATTGAAGCGGCCCACGTAGGCGCGCGATGGGGTCTCATAGGTGTCGACCTTGATCATGTCGAGGCCGCCGGAGATCTCCGCCCACACCGATTTCCGGTCATCCAGCGTCTGGCGCGACTGATCGACATAGGCGAGCTTCACCGTGTCGCCGAGGCGGATCTGGCCGCCGTCGGGCTTCTCGGCGCCCGTCAGCATGCGGAACAGGGTGGTCTTGCCCGCGCCATTGGGGCCGATGATCCCCACGATCCCGCCCTGCGGGAGCCGGAAAGAAAGATCCTCGATCAGCAGCTTGTCGCCATAGCCCTTGCGAAGCTTGCTGACCTCGACCACCAGCTCGCCCAGGCGCGGGCCCGGCGGGATGTAGATCTCATTGGTTTCATTGCGTTCCTGGAATTCCTTCGACGCCAGCTCTTCGTAGCGGGCCAGGCGGGCCTTGCTCTTGGCCTGGCGCGCCTTCGGGTTGCTCCGCACCCACTCGAGCTCGCGCGCCAGCGTCTTGCGCAACGCGTCCTGCTCGCGCTCCTCCAGTCCGAGACGCCGCTCCTTCTGCTCGAGCCAGGAGGAGTAGTTGCCTTCATAGGGAATGCCGTGGCCGCGGTCCAGTTCCAGGATCCACTGCGCGACGTTGTCGAGAAAGTAACGGTCGTGCGTCACTGCGATGACCGTGCTCGGATATTCCTCCAGATAGCGCTCCAGCCAGGCGACCGACTCGGCGTCCAGGTGATTGGTGGGCTCATCGAGCAGCAGCATGTCGGGCTGCGACAGCAGCAGCCGGCACAGTGCGACGCGGCGCTTCTCGCCGCCCGAGAGCTGCTCGATCTTCGCCTCCCAGGGGGGCAGGCGCAGCGCATCGGCGGCGATTTCCAGCTTGCGTTCCAGCTCCCAGCCGCCGCTGGCATCGATCGCATCCTGCAGCTTCGCCTGCTCTTCCAGCAGCTTGTTCATCTGCGCCTCGTCCATGGGCTCGGCGAACCTGTCGCTGATCTCGTTGAAGCGCTGCACCAGGCGGAAAGTTTCGCCCACGCCTTCCATGACATTGCCGCGCACATCCTTGGCCGGATCGAGGCCCGGCTCCTGGGTCAGGAAGCCGACGCGGATACCCGCTTGCGCGCGCGCTTCGCCGTCGATGTTGGTGTCGACTCCCGCCATGATGCGCAGCAGGGTTGATTTTCCGGAGCCATTGAGGCCGAGCACGCCGATCTTGGCGCCCGGAAAGAACGAGAGGCTGATGTCGCGCAGGATCGTGCGCTTGGGCGGCACGACCTTGGACACGCGATTCATGGTGTAAATGTATTGCGCCATGGTCCCTTGGAATTCGCTAGTCAATTGAAGGGGCGGGCATTATGGGTGAAGCCGCCAGGGCCTGTGAATAATTGCGCGCCCGCCCGGCTCTACGGCCCTGGCCGGTCCTTATGGTAGGCTGCGCTCCGACGCGGGCGGCCATGCGGGTGGGAATTGAAGCAGCAGCAAGCACAGACCGGCGTGGTCATGGGTGAGCGGCTGGCGCGCTACGGCTTTCCGAGCGGGCATCCCTTCGGGATCGACCGCCACGGCGCGTTCGCGCGCGAATTCGAGCGCCGTGAACTGGGCGGCCAGGTGACGCTGCTGGATTTCGCGCAGGCCAGTGTCGAGGACCTGCTGCTGTTTCATGAGCGCTCCTACGTCGAATTTGTCCAGCGCAGCTCCGAGCTCGGGACCGGATCGCTCGATGGGGGTGATACGCCGAGCTTCCGCGGCGTATACGAGGCGGCCGCCGGCGTGGTCGGCGCGAGCCTGGAGGCAATGCGCTGGGTCATGGAGCGGGGACGGCGCCGCGCCTTTGTGCCGATCGCGGGCCTGCACCACGCGGCGCGCGACCGCGCCGCCGGATTCTGCGTATTCAACGACTGCGCGGTGGTGATCGAGGCGCTGCGCCAACGCCACGAGCTCAAGGTCATCGGCTACATCGACATCGATGCGCACCATGGCGACGGCGTGTACTACGCCTACGAGGCCGATCCGGGCGTGATCATCGCCGACCTGCACCAGAGTGGCGAGACGCTCTACCCGGGTACGGGCGGGGTGGAGGAGCGGGGCCGCGAGCGCGCCCTGGGCACCAAGCTCAACGTGCCGCTGCCGGCGGGGGCGGGCGATGCGCATTTCGATGAGGTCTGGCCCGGCATGCTCGAGCACGTCGAGCGCTTCAAGCCGCAGTTCCTGATCCTTCAGTGTGGCGCCGACAGCCTCGGCGGCGATCCCCTGGCGAATCTGCAACTCACCGCGGCCGCCCACGCACGGGCGGCACGGGATCTGTGCGCGCTGGCCGAGCGCTTGGGGCACGGGCGGGTGCTGGCGCTGGGCGGCGGCGGCTACGATCGCGGCAACCTCGCCCGCGCCTGGACCGAGGTCGTGGCGGCGCTGGCCGCTTAAGCGGCACGCCTGCCGCTGGGCAGGGCTTTCGGCGGGGCTTCGGGTACAATTCCAGCCCTTTTTCCCTGCACAGGCCCCAAGCCACCCATGTTTTCCGCCGAACTGGATATCGCGAGCTTCGATCCGCAGCTGCACGCCGCCATGGAGGGAGAGCGCCGCCGCCAGGAGGATCACATCGAGCTCATCGCTTCCGAGAACTACACCAGCCCGCGGGTGCTGGCGGCGCAGGGCTCGGTGCTGACCAACAAGTACGCGGAAGGGTATCCGGGCCGGCGCTACTACGGGGGCTGCGAGTTTGTCGACATCGCCGAGCAGCTGGCGATCGAGCGGGCGCGCCAGCTCTTCGGCGCCGACTATGCGAACGTACAACCTCATTCCGGCGCCCAGGCCAATGCCGCCGTATATCTCGCGCTGCTGGCGCCCGGCGACACCTTCCTGGGGATGAGTCTTGATCACGGCGGCCATCTCACCCATGGTGCGAAGGTCAATTTTTCCGGCAAGCTGTTCAACGCCGTGCAATACGGCGTCGTGGCGGCCACGGGCCTGATCGATTACGAGCAGCTCGAGCGCCTGGCGCGCGAGCATCGCCCGAAGCTGATCGTGGCCGGGTTCTCCGCCTACTCGCGCGTCATCGACTTCGCTCGCTTCCGCAAGGTGGCCGACTCCGTCGGCGCGCTGTTCTTTGTCGACATGGCGCACGTCTCCGGACTGGTCGCGGCCGGCCTGTACCCCAATCCGGTGCCGCTCGCCGACGTGGTGACCACCACGACGCACAAGACGCTGCGCGGTCCGCGCGGCGGACTGATCCTGGCGCGGGCCAACGAGGCGATCACCAAGAAGCTCAATTCAGCGGTGTTTCCCGGCACGCAGGGCGGCCCGCTGATGCACGTGATTGCGGCGAAGGCCGTGGCGCTGCTGGAGGCGCTGCAACCGGAGTTCCGGGCCTACCAGCAACAGGTGCTCGCGAACGCCCGTGCCATGAGCGCGGCGCTGGCGGCGCACGGGCTGAACATCGTGTCCGGCGGCACGGACAATCACCTCTTCCTCCTCGATCTGGGCCAACGCAAGATCACCGGGAAGGAGGCCGACGCGGCCCTGGGGCAGGCCAACATCACGGTGAACAAGAATGCCGTGCCGAACGATCCACGGCCGCCGACGATCGCCAGCGGACTGCGCATCGGCACCCCGGCGGTGACGACGCGCGGCTTTCGCGAGCCGGAAGTGCGGCAGGTCGCCGACTGGATCTTCGAGGTCATCGAGGCGGAAGGCGCCGCCGCGGTCGTCGAGCGCGTGCGCGGCGAGGTGCTCGCCCTGTGCCGGCGATTTCCGGTGTACGGCCGCTGATCCAACCCTGATGCGCGCACCATTGGAGCGATGAGCCAGGTGCACTGCCCGTTCTGCTCGCATACCGATACCCGCGTGACCGACTCGCGGCTGGCCGCGGACGGCCGGCAGATACGCCGGCGGCGCGAGTGCCTCAGTTGTGGCGAGCGCTTCACCACCTTCGAATCGGCCGAGCTGCTGCTGCCGCGCGTGATCAAGAGCGACGGGAGCCGCGAACCTTTCGATGAGATCAAGCTCCGCGCGGGCATGGTCAAGGCGCTCGAGAAACGGCCGGTCAGCGGCGAAGCCATCGAGGATGCGGTGGCGCGGATCTGCCACCGCCTGCGCGTGCTGGGCGAGCGCGAAGTCCCCTCGCGCCAGCTGGGTGAGCTGGTGATGGAGGAGCTGCGCCACCTGGACGAGGTGGGCTACGTGCGCTTCGCCTCCGTGTACCGGAGCTTCCAGGATGTCGAGGCCTTTCGCGAGACCATCGACGGCCTGCGCCGGCAGCGCCGCCGCCGCGAGCCGGGCGGGCAGCCGGGGCGCGAGCAGCTGCCGTTGCTGCCCGCGGAGCAGGGCGGCAGCGACAAGGCGAAGTCCTAGGGGCGCCACCGCTCCGATATACTCGCTACCAACCATGGCCCGAAACTTCAACCCGCAGACTGCGGCGCGGGCGCTGGCGCGGCGCCTTGCCGTGCAGGCGCTGTACCGCTGGCAGCTCAATCCCGCGCCCTGGCAGGATCTGGCCGGCGAGTTCGCGCTCGACGCGGACATGGCGCGCGCCGATGGCGAATATTTCCGCGCCCTGGTGCAGCCGGCGATTGAACAGCACGAACTGCTGGATGCCGCAATGGCGCCGTTCCTCGATCGTGCCCCCGCGACGCTCGACCCGATCGAGCATGCGGTGCTGCTCATCGCCAGCGTGGAATTGCAGCAGCAGCCGCAGCTGCCATTTCGCGTGGTCATCGACGAGGCGGTCGGCCTGGCGCGCCGCTTTGGCGCCACCGATGGCCACAAGTTCGTCAACGGCGTCCTCGACCGCGCGGTGCGTACCTGGCGCCCTGCGGAACGTTGAGGCGCGTCGGCCATGGGCGAAGCCGACATCATCGAGCGGTATTTCAGGCACCTGGGCGCGGTGCGCGAGGACGTCGTTCTGGGTATTGGCGATGACGCAGCGCTGTTGCGGACCGCCCCGGGGTACGAGCTGGTGCAGAGCACCGACTCGCTGATCGAGCAGGTGCACTTTCCGGCGGGCAGCGCCGCTCGCTCGCTCGGGCATCGCGCCCTCGCGATCAACCTCAGCGACCTCGCCGCGATGGGCGCGACGCCCGCCTGGGCGCTGCTGTCGCTCACGCTCCCGCAGCTGGACGAGGCCTGGCTGGGCGAATTCGCCGTCGGATTTGCATGCCTGGCGCGCGAGCACGCCGTGGCCCTGGTGGGCGGGAACCTGAGTCGCGGCCCGCTCGGCATCACCGTGCAGCTGAGCGGCCAGGTGCCCCAGGGCAGGGCGCTGCGCCGCGGTGGCGGGCGGCCGGGCGATGTAATCTGGGTGAGCGGCAGCTTGGGGGATGCGGCGCAGGGCCTGGCGCTGCGGCTGGCCGGGGAGCGCGCGGCGGCGGCGCTGCCCGCGGATGCCGCGGACCCAAGGTCATGGTTGTGCGCGCGCTTTGAATTTCCGACGCCCCGCGTTGCCTTAGGGGTTGCGCTTCGCACGCTGGCGAGTGCCTGCATTGACCTGTCCGACGGCCTGCTCGCCGACCTGCCACGTCTGGCGGCCGCCAGCGGCTGCGGGGCTGAACTTGAGATCGATCGGTTGCCCCTCTCGCCGGCCCTCGAGGCCATGGGCACTGATTCGGCGTGGCAGCGCGCGCTGGCCGGGGGCGAGGATTACGAGCTGTGTTTCACGGCGAGCGCCACGCGTGCCAAAGAGCTGCGGGACCTCGCCGCCACCCTGGGCGTGCCGCTGCGCTGCTGCGGACGTCTGCGCGAGGCTCCCGGCATCGAGCTCCGGCGCAACGGGACTGTGATCCAGTTCGCGCAACCTCCCTTCGATCACTTCGGAGCATAGGCGCGCTGTACCTAAGGCCTTGGCGCCCGGGGTTCCGGGATGCAGGTCACAGATCGGCGCTCGAGCCGCCCGTATCCTCGATCCGGTAATCGCGGCACCAGGTACCGGACGGAATCCCGATGGCAGCTCCAGCAACGAACATTCTCCAGCCGCCGGCGATCCCGGAGCGCATCGGCAAGTATCCGATCATTAATGAGGTGGGTCGGGGCAGCACCGGCACGGTGTACCTGTCGCACGATTCGTACTACGGGCGCGACGTCGCAATCAAGGTGTACAACATGGACACCGCGGGCGACGACGAGCGCGCCCGCGTCACCCGCAAGATGTTCCTGTCCGAAGCCCACATGGTCGGCATGCTGCATCACCCGAATATCCTGCCGATCTACGACGCCGGGGAAGAAAACGGCCATTGCTACATCGTCACCGAACACGTGCATGGCGCGCGCACGCTGGCGACCTACTGCCGGCCCGACAACCTCCTGCGCGTCGATGACGTCGTCGAGATCATGTTCAAGTGCGTCAAGGCGATGCACTACGCCCACACGCGCGGCGTGATCCATCGCGACATCAAGCCCTCCAACATCATGCTCACCCAGGCCAGCGAAGTGCGCATCATCGATTTTGGCATCGCACTGGTGGCCGACTCGGAGATTTCTCGCATCGAGGGGATCGCCGGTTCGCCCAGCTACATGTCGCCCGAGCAGGTGCAGAGCCTCGAGCTCTCGAGCCGCTCGGATATCTATTCCCTCGGCGCCGTGATGTACGAACTGCTGACCGGAACGCGCCCGTTCCGCGCCGGCAATCTTGCCAAGCTGCTGCACCAGATCGTCTACGCGACCCCGCCACCGATCCATACGCTGCGCGGGGATGTTCCCGAGGAACTCGAAGTCGTGGTCGCAACCGCGATGCAGAAGGATCCGGAGCGCCGCCAGAAGAGCGGCCTGGATCTGGCCGGAGAACTGACTCGCGTCCACCAGCAACTGCGCGAGCAGTATTCGAAAATGGACCAGCAGGAGCAGTTCAGCCTGCTGCGCAAGCTCAAGTTCTTCCACGATTTCTCCCATGCCGAGATCGTCGAGGTCATGCGCGCCAGCCACTGGCAGGAGTACGCCAGCGGCGAAGAGATCGTCAAGGAAGGGGAGATGGACGATCGCTTCTACATCCTGGTGAGCGGCAACTGCTCGGTCGAGCGCAATGGCGTCGCCGTCGGGAAGCTCACGACGGGCGAGTGCTTTGGCGAAACCAGCTACGTGCAGGGCGCCAAGCGTAACGCCACGATCCGGGCAAATGATGCGGTCACCGTGATCAAGGTGAGTTCGACGCTGCTCGAGCAGGTCTCGGCCTCCTGCCAGCTGCGCTTTAACCGGGTCTTCCTGCGCGCGCTCATCGGGCGCCTGCAGGGCGTCGAATTCCGCCGCAGCTAGGCGCTACAATAAGACGCAGTTTCAACTAGCGCCGCGGAGCCTTGATTGCTCCCGGCGGCCACGGGCAATCATGACCGCAGCGAGGCCAAAGGCCACCCTCGAGGAGAGCCTGCGCGAGGCGCAGGCGGCCTTGCGCCTCGGACGCGCCGCGAGCGCCGAGCGCCTGCTGCGCGCGCTCGAGGCGCTGTTTCCCGGAGATCCGAATCGCCTGGCGCTTCTCGGCGTGGCGCTGCTGGATCAGGAGAAGACCGCGGAGAGCATCGCGGCGCTGGAAGCGGCGCTGGCCCGTGCACCCGAGCTGGCGCAGGCGCGCGTGGATCTGGCGCGTGCCTACCGGCGCTGCGGCCAGGCGCAGCGGGCGCGCGAGGAAGTGCGGCGGGTCCTGGAGAAGATGCCGCATCACTCGCCGGCATGGCTCGCCTATGCGGATGTACTCGTCGATCTTGAACGCTTTTCAGACGCCCGACTCGCCTTCGAGCGCGCGCGGCTGAGCGACCCGCATCGCCAGCGGGTGGAGGACGCCACCGCCGCGCTGGTCGCCGATGAGCGGGAGAAAGCAGAGCTCATCTTTCGTGACATCCTGCGCTCCGACCCGAGCCACGGGGCGGCACTGTGCGGTCTGGCGGCGCTGTCGCTCGCCGCTGACAAGGCGAGCGATGCCGAGCGCCTGCTGCGTCATGCCCTGAAGCAGTCGGCGCACAATCCGCTGGCGTGGCGGGGACTGGGACAGGCGCTGGTGGCGCTCGGACGCCTCACGGAGGCCGAAGCGGCCGCACGCCGCCTGATCAAAATAGAGCCGGAGAACCCGCAGACCTGGATCACGATCGGGTCCGTGTCGGCGCGGCTCATGCGCCAGGAGCAGGCGCTCGAGGCCTACGAGCAGGCGGCGCAGCTCCAGCCCGAAGAAGTGCGCCTGCGCATGTCCATCGGGCACCTCAATAAAACCCTGGGTCGGCGGCAGGACAGCGAAGCCGCTTACAAGGCAGCGCTGGCGATGGACCCGAAGCATGCCGAGGCCTACTGGAGCCTTGCGGACCTCAAGAACTACTTGTTCAGCGATGCCGAGATTGCCGCCATGGAGCAGCAGCTGACGAGCGATGGCATTGAGCGCCCGAATGCATCGCAGCTGCATTTCGCGCTCGGGAAGGCCCTGGAGCAGCGCCGACAATACGCCCGCTCCTTTGCCCACTACGCCCAGGGCAACGCGCTGCGGCGCCTCGATGCGCCCTTCGATGTCGGGCACTTCGAGCGCCGCACGGCGCGCATTGGCGTGTTTTTCAACGCGGCCTTCTTTGCCAGGCACGCCGGCAGCGGGGATCCGAGCGCCGCGCCGATCTTCATCGTGGGCTTGCCGCGCTCCGGTTCCACGCTGGTGGAGCAGATCCTGGCCAGCCACTCGTGCGTCGAAGGCACGATGGAGCTGCCCAACATCATCACCATGACGCACCAGTTTGACGACATGGACGCCAGCCGTGATGGCTACCCCGAGACGGTAGGCACCGCACCGGCGGGCCTGTTCGCCGCACTTGGCAGTCGCTATCTCGAGGAGACGGCGCCGCTCCGCACCGGGCGTGAACACTTCACCGACAAGCTGCCCAACAATTTCAGCCACGTCGGGCTCATCCACGCGATCCTGCCGCAGGCCACCATCATCGATGCGCGCCGCCACCCGATGGACTCGTGCTTCAGTGTCTACAAGCAGCACTTTGCCGAGGGACAGACCTTCAGCTACGATCTCGATGATCTCGGCCGTTACTACCGCTGTTACCTGTCCCTGATGGATCATTGGGACGCGGTGTTGCCAGGCAAGGTGCTGCACTTCCAGTACGAAGATCTGGTGCACAACCCGGAGGCGAATATCCGCCGGTTACTGGAACACTGCCGGCTGCCGTTTGAAGCGGCGTGCCTGTCCTTTCACGAAACGCGGCGCTCCGTGCGCACCGCAAGCGCCGAGCAGGTGCGCCAGCCGCTCTATACATCCGGTGTGGGCTACTGGCGCCACTTCGAAGCGGAGCTCGAACCCTTGCGTCACGCGCTCGGCGAGAGCCTCGGCCGCTTCGGATAGCGAGCCCGCTGCCCGGCTGTTGACTCAGGGTACCCGCGCAAAGGATGATCGCGCAGCGTCCCTTTCCATGAACGAGCGCCATAAATGAATTCCAAGCGCTCATGGAGATCGCCAATGCGTACACGTCATCGGAATCGTGCGGCAGCCTGTTTTCTAAAGGCGTCGCCCGGGCCGCGCGGCACCAGTACCGCCGTCGGCCTGGCCGTGGCCGCCGCCATCGCCGGGCTGGCCGTGCCGCAGGCACCGCTCCTGGCGGCGGAGGCGGACAACGCGGCATCGGGGCGCCTTGAGGAAATAATCGTAACGGCTCGCAAACGCGAGGAGAACCTGCAGGACGTTCCCTTGAGCATCGACGTGCTATCGAAAAAGGATTTGAGCAACCTCGGCATCACGAGTTTCGAGGACTATGCAGAGAAGGTGCCGTCCATTTCCTTTATCAGCGTGGGCCCCGGCACCCAGTTTCTGGTGATGCGCGGAGCCTCCGACGGCAGCAATCCGACTTATGCCAATTCCTCGTCGACGGGATTTTTTGTCGACGACTCCTCGACGAGCTGGGCTGGCGTGCAGCCGGATCTGCACCTCTACGATATCGAGCGCATCGAAGTGCTCAACGGCCCGCAGGGCACGACCTATGGGGCAGGTTCCATGGCCGGTGCCATCCGCTATGTCACCAACAAGCCGGACGTGAACTCATTCAGCGCCGGCGTCGATTTCGACGGTGGCACGATCAAGGGGGGCCAGCAAAACTGGACCTATGAAGGGTTCCTGAATGCCCCGCTCATCCCCGGAAAGCTCGGATTACGGATTTCCGCGTACAGCGACGCCCACGGCGGCTTCATCAATAACCAGTTGGTCACCCGCAACTGGGTCAACACGGCCGTGTCCGACAACTCCGCCTGGGCGCGCGACGACTATAACCGTGAGCATGCCGAGGGTGGCCGGATCGCGCTGAAGGCGGTCCTCAACGACAAGTGGAGTGCCTTGCTCACCTACAGTTACCAGCATCAGACCGCGGCTGGCGCCTGGGATGAGGATCCCAGCCTTCCGCCCCGGACCGTGGAGCGCTTTGGGCCAGAGAGCCACCACTTCGAGGCCAAGATGGCCGATTTCCACGTGGACGGCGATGTGGGTATTGGCGATCTGGTCTTCGCGAGCACGTACTGGGCCTTGCCCACGCGGCAAATGAATGAGTACTCACAGTACATGGAGAACTACCCCGGATACTTCAGCGTGAAAGGTTCCAACGAGGGTCTCACGTGCGAGAACGACCCGGTCTACGGCACCGGGCCCTATACCAATTGCACTCCGCCCGTGCAGTTCTACGAGTACCACACCAATCCCGAGCGCTGGTCCGATGAGCTGCGGCTTGCGTCCAAGCCGGGCGGGCGCTTCCATTGGCTCGGGGGCCTCTACTGGGAGAAGACCACCGACAAGAATTCCGGCAGCACCTATTACATGCCAGGGCTGCGAGTCGACAGTCCGGTGTTTCAGTACTACTACAACCTCTACTACACGGCCCCCTTACCAGCAAGCGGCTCGTCGCTCGGTCCGGGGATCTGGTACGCCTATCAGACCATTTCGGAATACAAGCAGACCACCGAGTTCGCCAATATCAGCTTTGATATCACCGACAAGTTCAGCGTCGAGGCTGGAGCCGTCCACTTTCATTCGGATTTCAGCTACGACAGCCCCTTTGGCCAGTTTGCCTACCAGGCCACAACTTCGGCCCTGGAAGTGGGGTCATCGAAAAAGTGGAACGGGAAATTGGGCGTCAACTACAAGCTCGCGGATCAGGTGATGGTGTACGCGAACTTCGCCCAGGGTTTTCGCGATGGCGGCAGCAATTCCGGATTTCCCCAGCAGTGCTACGACGCCGGAGTGCCACCGGCCTATTCGCCTGACACACTCAACAATTTCGAACTCGGCTGGAAATCGACGAGCCTCGAGGGGCACTTGCTGTGGAACGGAGCGGCCTACCGCATGGACTGGAAGCAGTTGCAGACGATCATCTACGACCCGGACATCTGTCCCTCGAGCAGTTTTTACGTCAACGTTGGCGACGCGCGGATTCTGGGCATCGAATCGAACCTCGAGTACAAGCTGAACCAAAACTGGTCGATGCAGGCGTCCACCAGCTACACGGATTCCCACCTGATCTCGAGCCCCTTTCCGACCTTCCAGGAAAACGTCGGCGAACGGCTCCCCTTCGTGCCGTACTTCAGCTGGAGCTGGAACTTGCGCTACGAACATCCGCTGGGCGCGGGCCTGCGGGCGTACGCGCAGATTGACATGGCGAACAAGGGTGACATGTGGGACGACCTGCATGTCTCCGGCTCCCACGGCTTGCCCAGGATCCTGCAGCCTGGCTACAGCATCACGAACCTGCGTTTTGGGCTCAATCCTGCGGGAGGACGCTGGCTCGCCGAGCTCTACATCACCAACGTCGCCGACGAGAACGCGATCGTCTACACCAACACCTATAACTTCGACCTGCGCCAGACGACCAACGAGCCGCGCGTCATCGGGCTGCGGCTGAACTACCGCTTTGGCAAGGAAACCAATTCGGAATAGGGTGGCGGCCCGCCGCTCACCCGGGGACCATGAAGACCCAGCTTTGCGCCCTGACGGTTCTGCTCGCGGCGTGGTTGCCGGACGCGGCCGCCGCCGCGGAGCCGCCGGCTGACCTGCTGCTGCTGCACGGCAAGATCCACACCCAGGACTTGAAGCGGACCGTCGTGCAGGCGCTCGCGCTCCGCGGCAACACGATTGTCGCGGCGGGCACGGATCAGGCGGTGGGTGCCTTCAAGGGGCCGAAGACACGCCTGGTCGATCTGGCCGGCCGAACGGTGCTGCCGGGCATCATCGATGCGCATATCCATCCGGCCGAGAGCGCTCAGGATGCGGGAAAATGCAGCCTCGACGATCGGGAGCTGCTGCCCGCGCAAGTCAAGGCTCATGTGGCGGCATGCCTTAAGGACCATCCGGGCGATCCAGGACTGTGGTTCGAGGTCATCCAGGTCAACGCCACCAGTCTGACGCTCACGCGCGCTGATCTGGACTCGATGCTGCGCGGCCGGCCGCTGTTGCTGAGTTCATCGGATGGTCATTCGGTCTGGGTCAATTCGGCGGCCATGAGGGCCGCCCACATCGGCGCCGCCACCAGGGACCCGCCCGGCGGCCGTTTCGAGCGGGATGGCGCCGGCAAGCCCACCGGCACGCTGCGGGATGGGGCGGCCGACTGGGCACTGGCCGCGAAGCCGGTGGCCAAGCTCGGCCAGGAGGCGTCGCGGCTCGAGAAGGCCTTTGATGAGATGCGCGCGACGGGCATCACCTCGGTGCAGGACGCCGCCGTGGATGATCACCTGATGCGCATCTACAAGCATCTGTACGACACGCATCGGCTGAATATGCGGGTGCGCGGTTCGTTCAGCCTGGAAAACATGCACGATCCCGCCCCGGCGATTATCGGGCGCGCGATCCGGTTCCGCGCCAGGTGGGCGATCGACCCGGACTTCCTGCGGGCAGACGCCGTCAAGATCTTCGCCGACGGCGTCATCGAATACCCGACGCAGACCGCGGCGCTGCTGGATCCCTATCTGGACAGCACGGGCCACCCGACGGGCAATCGCGGCCCGACCTACTACGCTCAGGAGGAGCTGAACAGCCTCGTCGGCGCGGCCGACGCGGCCGGATTTACCGTCCACATCCACGCCATTGGCGATCGGGCCATCCGGAGCGCGCTCGATGCCTTTGCCGCCTCCAGGAAGCTCCACGGTCCGCTCGACAACCGCGACCAGATCGCCCATCTGCAGCTCATCGAGCCGGCGGATTTTCCGCGCTTCAGGCAGCTGGGCGTCATCGCCAATTTTCAGCTGCTCTGGGCCGAGCGCGATCCCTACATCGTCACTGGCACGCTGCCCTATCTCGGTGCCGCGCGTTCCCAGTTCCTCTACCCGGCGCGATCGCTGCGGGATGCGGGCGCCCTGATCGCCGGCGGCAGTGACTGGAGCGTCAGCAGCTTCAATGCTTTTGAAGCCATGGAGCGTGCCGTTACGCGCTGCGAGTCCCGGGGCAAGGAGCCGCTGTTGCCCGAGCAGGCCATCGCTCTCCAGGACATCGTCGATGCCTATACGATCAACGCGGCTTTCGCGCTCAAGCAGGAGCGCACGACCGGGAGCCTCGAGTCGGGCAAGCGCGGCGATTTCATCGTGCTCGATCGGGACATCTTCGTGATCGACCCGTTCAACCTGCACGAGACGCGGGTACTCGCGACCTACCTGGACGGGCGCCAGGTGTACTCCGCGAGCGCGGCCCCATGAACGGGGATTTACGCCGCCGCTGACTGCTTGTCGCGCTCGATCAGCGCGTAGGCCGAGTGGTTGTGGATCGACTCGAAATTCTCGCTCTCGACCACGTAGGCGCCGATCCGCTTCTCGACGTCCAGCCCCAGTGCCACGTCGCGCACGATGTCCTCGACGAACTTTGGATTGTCGTAGGCCCGTTCGGTCACGTATTTCTCGTCGGGCCGCTTGAGTATCCCGTAGAGCTCGCAGGAAGCCGCAGCTTCGGCGAGTGCTATGAGCTCCTCGATCCATATGTGCTCGAGGAGCCGCACCTTGATCGTCACGTGCGAGCGCTGGTTGTGCGCGCCGCGCTCCGAGATGCCCTTGGAGCAGGGGCACAGGCTCGTCACCGGCACCACCACCCGCACCCACATGGTGGTCTGGCCGTGGCAGCACTCGCCGATCAGCGTGGCCTGGTAGTCCATCAGGCTCTCGACGCCCGACACCGGGGCGTGCTTGTTCACGAAGTAGGGGAATGACATCTCGATGTGGCCGGCGTCGGCGTTGAGCCGGGTGGTCATCTCGACCAGCATGGCCGAAAAGGAATCTACCGAGATCTCGCGCGCGTGGTGCAGCACCTCGACGAAGCGCGACATGTGCGTGCCCTTGAAATTGTGCGGCAGGTTCACGTACATGTTAAAGCTCGCAATCGTGTGCTGCTCGCCGCCCGAGCGGTCCTTGACGCGCACCGGATGGCGGATGTCCTTGATGCCCACGCGGTCAATGGCGATGCGGCGCGTGTCGGCGCGGCCCTGCACGTCCTCGACGGCGAGCTTGCGGCGGTCACGGTTGGCTACGGCAATGTCCATGGCTAGTTTCTTGAGCTCAGGTTGGCCCGGAAAGGGCGGTCGCAGCCATTCTGGTGGCGGCGCGGCCGGTATTCAAGCCGCGCGCCTGCGGCAGCCACCAGTGTTCGATGGTGGCAACCACGGCGGCCGTGTCGAGCCCGGCGTCGGCGAGACACTGCTCGCGGGAGCCGTGTTCGATGAAGCGGTCGGGGAGGCCCAGGTGCAGGCGTGGCCCGCTGAGGCCCGCCGCATCGAGCAATTCCGCCACCGCGCTGCCGGCACCGCCGGCGATGGTATTTTCCTCGAGCGTCACCAGCGCCAGGTGCTGCGGCACAAATTCCCGCAGCAGCGCCTCATCCAGCGGCTTTACGAAGCGCATGTTGACCACCGTGGCATCGAGCCGCTCGGCGGCAACCAGGGCCGCCGCCAGCATCGGGCCGAAAGACAGCAGCAACAGCCCGGATTTTCCGCGGCGCCGCAGCTCCGCCCGGCCCAGCGGCAGCGCGCTCATCGCGTTCTCGACGTGAACGCCGGGGCCCTGGCCACGCGGATAGCGCACCGCGGCCGGCCCGTTGCAGCAGCTGGCGGTGTAGAGCATCTGCCGGCACTCGTTCTCGTCCGCCGGCGCCATGATCACGAGGTTCGGAATGCAGCGCAGGAACGAATAATCAAAACTGCCGTGATGCGTGGCCCCGTCGCTCCCCACCACGCCGGCGCGATCGAGCGCGAACACGACGGGCAGGTTTTGCAGCGCGACGTCATGGATGAGCTGGTCGTAGCCGCGCTGCAGAAAAGTCGAATAGATCGCGACCACCGGCCGCATGCCCTCGCAGGCCAGGCCGGCGGCGAGCGTCACCGCGTGCTGCTCGGCGATCGCGACATCGAAGTAGCGCTCCGGAAAGCGCTTGGAATATTCCACCAGGCCCGATCCCTCGCGCATGGCCGGGGTGATGCCGATGATCCTCGGATCGCGCTCGGCCATGTCGCAGAGCCAGTCGCCGAAGATCTGCGAGTAGCTGGGCCCGACCGGCTTGCCCTTGTGGATCAGGCCGGTGAGCGGATCGAAGGGGCCGGGGCCGTGCCAGGTGATCGGGTCGGCCTCGGCGGGCGCGTAGCCCTTGCCCTTTTGCGTGACGACGTGCAGGAACTGCGGCCCGTGCAGGCCGCGCAGGTTGCGCAGCGTGCGTACCAGAGACTTGAGATCGTGCCCATCGATCGGGCCGATGTAGTTGAAGCCCATCTCCTCGAAAACCGTCCCTGGCAGCCACATGCCCTTGACGTGCTTTTCGGAACGGCGTGCAAATTCCCGCAGATGCGGCATCCGGCGCAGCACGCGCTTGCCACTCTCGCGCAGGTGCGCATAGAAGCGCCCGGACAGCACGCGCGCCAGGTACTTGGACATGGCGCCGACGTTTTCCGAGATCGACATGTCGTTGTCGTTCAGGATCACCAGCAGGTCGGTGGGCAGGCTCCCGGCATGGTTGAGCGCTTCGAAGGCCATGCCGGCGCTGAGGGCGCCATCGCCGATGACCGCGACCACGCGGCGGGATTCCCCTTTGGCCGCCGCGGCCAGCGCCATGCCGAGCGCCGCGCTGATCGAGGTGCTCGAATGACCGACGCCGAAGGTGTCGTATTCGCTCTCGCCGCGGTGGGGGAAGGGCGCCAGCCCGCCGTGCTGCTTGACGGTGTGCAGCTGCTCGCGGCGGCCGGTGAGCACCTTGTGCGGATAGGCCTGGTGGCCGACGTCCCACACCAGCCGGTCCTGCGGCGTGTCGAATACATAGTGCAGCGCGATGGTCAGTTCGATCGTGCCCAGGCCGGCGGCAAAATGACCGCCGCGCGTACTGACCGTCTGGATCAGGAACTGGCGCAGCTCCTCGGCCAGCTCCTTCAGCTTCGGCTCGGGCAGCGCGCGCAGCTCCGCCGGCGTGGCGATCGTACGCAGCAGGCCGAAGGGTTCTTTGGGGTCGCTCATGGCGGCAGTCTACTGCAGGCGCTAGTGCACGCGGTCCACGACATAGTGCGCCAGCGCGCGCAATGAGGCCGTGGCGGCACCCATACCGGTGAGTGCCGCTAATGCCCGGTCGCGGTGCTCCAGGGCCAGCTCGCGGGCGCGCTCCAGGCCGAACACGCTGGGGTAATTGGGTTTGCCGCGGGCGGCATCGGCCCCGGTGCGTTTGCCGAGCACCGCCGTCTCGCCCGTGACATCCAGGATGTCATCCTGGATCTGAAACGCCAGGCCGATCTCACCGCCGTACTGGCCCAGGGCCTGGCGGACTTCGTCACTGACCTCGCGGGCGGCGAGCGCACCGAGTTGCACGCTGGCGCGGATCAGCGCGCCGGTCTTGCGCCGGTGCATCTGCTCGAGACTGGCCTCGTCACCGGCGCCGCCGGCCGCATCGAGGTCGAGCGCTTGGCCGCCGGCCATGCCTTCCGTGCCGATGGCCTCGGCCAGTACGAGCAGCATCTGCAGTTTCGTGCTCTCGGGGAGCCGCGCCGTCCCGCGCGCCAGCACGGCGAAGGCCAGCGCCTGCAGCGCGTCACCGGCCAGTATCGCGGTGCCTTCATCGAAGGCGCGATGGCAGCTCGGGCGCCCGCGACGCAGATCATCGTCGTCCATCGCCGGCAGGTCGTCATGGATCAGGCTGTAGGCGTGAATGAGTTCCACCGCGGCCGCCGGGGCATCGAGGCCGTCCATCGGGGCGCCGAGCGCCGCACCGGTGACATAGACCAGGAGCGGGCGCAGCCGCTTGCCGCCATCCAGCACGCCGTAGCGCATCGCCGCGTGCAGCCGCGGCGCGGCGGTGTCGCGCGTGGCGAGCGCCTCTTCCAGGACCCGTTCGATGCGCGCCTGCCCCATGCGCAGCTGTTCCCGGAAGCGGCCCTCATCCTGGCCAGGGTGCGGTTCAGGGCTCGTTGCTGGCATCATCGACCGCACTGTCTCCGCTGAATTCCTCCACTCCCAGGCCCCCGGGCCGCTGCGTCAGGATCTGCACCCGCTGTTGCGCCGCCTGCAGCGCGGCCTGGCATTCGCGCGTCAACTGGACCCCGCGTTCAAAGCTGCGCAGGGCCTCATCCAGCGGCAGGTCGCCGGACTCCATGCGGGCGACGAGCGCCTCGAGCTCCGCGATCGTGGCCTCAAAGCCAGGTTCCTTGGGGGTAGACACCAATGCACCCTATTAGTGGCGGTCGCGGCGGTCAACGCGGTTGACGTGCCGCGGGCGAAGGACGTAGAGTCCGGTTTGCTTAGACTGAGTCTAAATCCATCAGGGGATAGGAGCTGACCATGAATCTCAAGGGTACCAAGACCGAGCAGAATCTGAAGGACGCCTTTGCCGGGGAATCGCAGGCCAATCGCCGTTATCTGTACTTCGCCGGCAAGGCGGACGTCGAGGGCTACAACGATGTGTCGGCCGTGTTCCGCTCGACCGCGGAAGGCGAGACGGGCCACGCCCACGGCCACCTCGAGTATCTGGAAGCGGTGGGTGATCCGGCCACGGGGCTGCCCATTGGCGAGACCAAGGCAAACCTGAAATCGGCGATTGCGGGCGAGACCCACGAATACTCCGATATGTATCCGGGCATGGCCAAGGCGGCCCGCGCCGAAGGGTTTGCCGAGATCGCCGACTGGTTCGAGACCCTGGCCAAGGCGGAGCGTTCGCACGCCAATCGCTTCCAGAAGGCGCTCGATACGCTTTGACGAACCGGGAAGGCAATCTCGAGGCCCCGACCCGGCATGCGCTGAACTGGCGCGACCCGTCGTTCTATGACGAACACGCGCTCGAGAAGGAAATCGAGCGCGTGTTCGACATCTGCCACGGCTGCCGCCGCTGCTTCAGCCTGTGCCAGGCCTTCCCGACGATGTTCGACGCCATCGATGCCGCGCCCGGCGGTGAGCTCGAGGGTGTCGACAAGCGCGTCTACTGGAAGGTCGTGGACCACTGTTACCTCTGTGACATGTGCTACATGACCAAGTGTCCCTACGTGCCGCCGCACCCCTGGAATGTGGACTTTCCACACCTGATGCTGCGCGCCAAGGCCGTCAAGGCGCGCAAGGGCGAGACTTCGTTCCGCGACCGGATGCTGACTTCGACCGACCGGGTCGGGACGCTGGCGGGCATTCCGGTGGTGGCGCAGCTCGTCAACTATGCGAACTCCACCAGGCTGGGCCGCAAGCTCCTCGATCGGGCACTCGGCGTGCACCCCGAGGCGCCGCTCCCGAAGTATCACTCGAAGAGCGCGCGCCGGCGGCTGCGCCGGATTTCAAAGCCGATCACCGCCCCGCAGGCGAGCGCGGAGACCGCCGGCCGCGTGGTGCTGTTCACCACCTGCTACGGCAACCGCAACGAGCCGGAGCTGGCGACCGACCTGGCGGCCGTGTTCGCGCACAACGGCATCGAGCTCACGCTCGCGGAGCGCGAGCGCTGCTGCGGCATGCCCAGACTCGAGCTGGGCGATCTTGCAGCCGTGGCGCGCCTGAAAGATGAGAACATCCCGCCGCTGCTGCGCCTGGTGGAGCAGGGCTACGACATCGTCGCGCCGATCCCCTCCTGCGTGCTGATGTTCAAGCAGGAGCTGCCGCTGATGTTTCCGGAGGACGCGGCCGTGCAGCGCGTCAGGGAGCGCATCTTCGACCCCTTCGAGTACCTGATGCTGCGGCACAAGGCGGGACTGCTGCGCACCGACTTCAAGGCGCGGCTGGGAAAGGTGAGCTACCACGTACCCTGTCATCTGCGCGTGCAGAATATCGGCCTGAAGACCCGCGACCTGCTCAGGCTCGTGCCGGACACCACGGTGGAGGTGATCGAGCGCTGCTCCGGGCATGATGGCAGCTACGCGGTCAAGAGCGAGTTCCGCGAGGCCTCGATGAAGATCGCCGCTCCGGTGATCCAGAAAGTCGCCGCTTCCAACGCCGATTACTACTCGAGCGATTGCCCGATGGCGGGGCACCAGATTCAAAGCGGGCTCCCGGACTCCAGAGGCGAGCCGACCCCGCCATTGCGGCTGCTGCGCATCGCCTACGGCATCTGATCCGGGCATGGCACAGCCCCTCAGCGCGGCCGACCTGCTCTCCCTGGAGGCCTACGCACGCGCACGGCCGGCGATCCGCGCGCGCATGATCGCGCACCGCGCCACGCGCCGGCTGCAGGTCGGAGCGCACTGCACCTGGAGCTTCGAGGATCGCGAAACGGTGCGCTACCAGGTGCAGGAAATGCTGCGCACCGAGCGCGTGTTCGAGCCCGAAGGGATCGCCGAGGAGCTCGCCGCCTACAATCCGCTGATTCCCGACGGCTGCAATTTCAAGGCCACGATGCTGATCGAATACCCCGATCCCGAGGAGCGCAGCCGGCGCCTCATCGAGCTGCGCGGCATCGAGCGCCGCTGCTGGATGCAGATCGTCGGGTTCGAACCGGTCTACGGCATCGCCGACGAGGACCTGCCGCGGGAAAATGCCACCAAGACTTCCGCGGTGCATTTCCTGCGCTTTGCACTCGAACCGGCCAGCGCCGCGGCGCTCAAGGACGGCGCGGCGCTCGCGGCCGGCATCGACCTGGCGGCCTACAGCGCGCGCGTCGATCCGGTGCCCGCCGCACTGCGCGCCGCGCTCCTGGCCGACCTTGATTGACTCCTTTTGCTAGAATCCGCGCGCCCGAAATAGAGGTGGGTCGAATCGCCTAATGGCACAGTCCTACAACGCTGCCGATATCGAGGTCCTGTCCGGACTCGAGCCCGTCCGTCGCCGGCCGGGCATGTACACCGACACCGCCCGGCCCAATCATCTCGCGCACGAAGTCATCGACAACAGCGTCGATGAGGCGCTGGCGGGGCACTGCAAGCAGATCGATGTCACGCTGCACGAAGATGGCTCGCTGAGCGTGAGCGATGACGGCCGCGGCATGCCGGTCGACATTCATCCGCAGGAGAAAGTGAGCGGCGTGGAGCTGATCCTCACGCGCTTGCACGCGGGCGGCAAGTTCAACGACAAGTCCTACAGTTTCGCCGGCGGGCTGCACGGGGTGGGCGTCTCGATCGTGAACGCGCTGTCCAAGCACTTGGAGTGCCGGGTGCGCCGCGGCGGTAAGGAATACAACATCGCCTTCAAGGACGGGCGGATGTCCTCGAAGCTGGAGGTGATCGGCACCGTCGGCGCGCGCAACACCGGGACCACGGTGCGCTTCTGGCCGGACCCGAAGTTCTTTGATTCCGACCGCTTCGCCGTGCCGGAGCTCAAGCGTGTGCTCAAGGCCAAGGCCGTGCTGTGCGCCGGCCTGCGGCTGACCTACAGCAACGAGGCGAGCGGCGAGCATGAGGAGTGGTTCTACACCGGGCACCTGGGCGAATACCTGACCGAGCTGCTGGAGAAGTACGAGCGCCTGCCCGCCGAGCCGGTCACCGGCCGCCACGCTTCGGAGCAGGACGTGGTCGAATGGGCGCTGGCCTGGTCGGCCGATGCGCCGCACCTCATCGCCGAGAGTTACGTGAACCTGATCCCCACGGTGGCCGGCGGCACGCACGTGAATGGACTGCGTTCCGGCATCGTCGATGCGGTGCGCGAATTCTGCGAGTTCCGCAATCTCCTGCCGCGCGGCATCAAGCTGGCGGCCGAGGATGTCTGGGAGCGGGCCTGCTACGTGCTGTCGATCAAGCTGCGCGATCCGCAGTTCGCCGGCCAGACCAAGGAGAAACTCACTTCCCGCGAGGCCGCCGCGCTGGTCGAGACGCACGCGCGCGATGCGATGGGGCTGTGGCTCAACCAGCACCCGGATGCCGGCGAAGGCATCGCGCAGTTTGCCATCGCCAACGCCCAGGAGCGCCTGCGCGCCGCGCAACGCATCACCCGCAAGCGCGCGGTCAATGGCCCGGCACTGCCGGGCAAGCTCGCCGATTGCACCAGCCAGGATCCGTCGCGCTCGGAACTGTTCCTGGTCGAAGGCGACTCGGCCGGCGGTTCGGCCAAGCAGGCGCGCTCCAAGGACTTCCAGGCCATCATGCCGCTGCGCGGCAAGATCCTGAACACCTGGGAACTGGAGCCCGGGGAGATCGGCGGCTCGCAGGAGGTGCACGACATCAGCATCGCGATCGGCGTCGATCCGGGCTCGGCGGACCTGTCGGGCCTGCGCTATCACAAGATCTGCATCCTCGCCGACGCCGACTCCGACGGCCTGCATATCGCCACGCTCCTGTGCGCGCTGTTCCTGCGGCATTTCCGTCCGCTGGTCGCCCATGGCCACGTCTACGTCGCCATGCCGCCGCTGTTCCGCGTCGATGCCGGCAAGCAGGTGCACTATGCGCTGGATGAGGCCGAGCGCGACGCGCTGCTGAAGCGCCTCGCCGCCGAGCACTCGCGCGCCAAGCCGGTCGTGACGCGCTTCAAGGGCCTGGGCGAGATGAATCCGGCGCAGCTGCGCGAGTCGACCATCGATCCGCTGACCCGCCGCCTGGTGCAGCTGACGATTGCGGCGCGCGACAACAGCGACTCGCTCATGGACATGCTGCTGGCGAAGAAGCGGGCCGGGGACCGGCGCGAGTGGCTGGAGCAAAGCGGCAACCTGGCGGAGGTGACGCCGTGAAGGCGCGCGCGCGGGCGGCGGGCGCTTGAAATCCCAGGAACTCAATTTCGAGGGCGTCGAAAAGCGCCCGCTGTCGCAGTTCACCGAGAAGGCGTACCGCGACTACTCGATGTACGTCATCCTCGATCGGGCGCTGCCGGCCCTCGGCGACGGGCTCAAGCCGGTGCAGCGGCGCATCATCTACGCGATGAGCGAGCTCGGCCTGTCGGCGGCGGCCAAGCACAAGAAGTCGGCACGCACCGTGGGCGATGTGATCGGCAAGTTCCACCCGCACGGCGATTCGGCCTGCTACGAAGCCATGGTGCACATGGCCCAGGATTTTTCCTACCGCTACCCGCTGGTGGATGGGCAGGGCAACTGGGGATCGGCGGACGATCCAAAGTCCTTCGCGGCGATGCGCTACACCGAATCGCGCCTGACGCGCTACGCGGACCTGCTGCTCGATGAGCTCGCCGATGGCACCGTCGAGTGGGGGCCGAACTTCGACGGCACGATGGAAGAGCCGCTGATGCTGCCCGCGCGGCTCCCGAACCTGCTGCTCAACGGGGCCTCCGGCATCGCCGTCGGCATGGCCACCGACATCCCGCCGCACAACCTGCGCGAGATCGCCGCGGCCTGCCTGCAGCTGCTCGACGAGCCGGAAACCACGACCCGGGCGCTGCTCAAGCACGTCAAGGGGCCGGACCTGCCGACCGGCGCGGAGATCATCTCGAACCGCAGCGAGCTGGCGGAGTTCTACAACAGCGGCAGCGGGAGCTACCGGGCGCGCGCGGTGTGGGAGCAGGAAAAGGAGAGCGGCCACATCGTGATCACGCAGCTCCCCTACCAGGTGTCGGGCAGCAAGGTACAGGAGCAGATCGCGCAGCAGATGCGCGAGAAGAAACTGCCCATGGTCGAGGACATCCGCGACGAGTCGGATCACGAGAACCCGACCCGGCTGGTGATCGAGCCACGCTCCAGCCGCGTCGATGTCGTGCAGCTGATGGCCCACCTGTTCGCGACCACGGATCTGGAGCGCAGTTATCGCGTCAACCTCAACGTCATTGCGCTCGACGGCCGGCCACGCGTCTGCGGCCTGAAGGAACTGCTGGCCGAATGGCTGGAGTTCCGGCGCCGCACGGTGCGCCGGCGCCTGGAGTTCCGGCTCGACAAGGTGACGCGCCGCCTGCACCTGCTGGACGGCATGCTCATCGCCTACCTCAACCTTGACGAGGTGATCCGCATCATCCGGCGCGAGGAGGAGCCCAAGCCGGTGCTGATGAAGCGCTTCAAGCTCAGCGCTGAACAGACCGAGGCGATCCTGGAGACCAAGCTGCGGCACCTGGCGAAACTGGAAGAGCTGAAGATCCGCGACGAACAGGAGCAGCTGAGCACGGAGCGCACGGAACTCGAAGCCCTGCTGGCGAGCAAGGCGAAGCTGACCAAGCTGATGCGCAGCGAGATCGCCGCGGACGCCGCGGAATACGGCGATGAGCGGCGCACGCGGCTGGTGGAGCGTGAGGCCGCGCAGGCGATCGAGGCCACCGACCTGCTCGCCAATGAACCGGTCACCATCGTGCTGTCGACCGGCGGCTGGGCGCGGGCGGCCAAGGGGCACGACATCGACCCGCGCACGCTCACCTACAAGACCGGGGATGCCTTCCAGGCCGCGGCGCGGGGACGCAGCACCCAGACGGCGCTCTTCATCGATACCACCGGGCGGGCCTACAGCCTCGCCGCCCACAGCCTGCCTTCCGCGCGCGGTGCCGGCGAGCCGCTGTCCGGGCGGCTCGATCCTCCCGACGGCGCGCGCTTCGCAGGCGTGCTGATTGGCGAGGCGACGGATCTGTGGCTGCTGGCCACCGATGCCGGATTTGGCTTTACGGTGCGCTTGTCGGAGCTGCAGTCACGGAATCGCGCCGGCAAGGCCGTGATCAACGTGACCGAAGGGGCGCTGGTGCTGCCGCCCGTGCCCGTGCCGGAGCCCGAGGCATTCGTCGCCGCGCTCAGCAGCGAGGGGCGCCTGCTGGTGTTTCCCATCGCCGAAGTGCCGGAACTGCCGCGTGGCAAGGGCAACAAGTTGTTCGGGATCCCCGGCAAGCGCGCCCAGTCGCGCGAAGAGCTGATGAGCGCCGTGGCCGTGGTCGGCGCCGCTCAGGCCCTGCGCGTGTATTCAGGCGAGCGCCAGATGACGCTCAGCGCCGCGGATCTCAAGCACTATCGGGGCGAGCGCGCGCAGCGCGGCGCGGTCCTGCCGCGCGGCTGGCGTACGGTGGAGCGGATCGAGGCGGTGCCGGCCTGAAGCCGCGGCGCCCGCCGCGAGCAGGGCTTCTCAGTTCTTGGGGAGCGAGAACTTGATCGCCGCTGCCGCCGCTTCCGCCTTGGCCTTCACGTCCCGGGCGGAGGTGACGGCCTCCTCGATATTGCCGCTGGCAAAGGCGGCCTGGGCCTTGCTCCACATCGCGGTGGCGTCGGTCAGGCCCGCCTTGGCGGCGGCCAGATCCACGCCCGCGCCCTGGTGCTTGCTCTTGTCCAGGGCCGAGACGCGCTTGCTGACCGCGGCGACCAGGGCCGGGACCGTGGCGGCCAGGCTGGTCCATTCACCGCCCATCGCCTTGATCACGGCGTCTTTCTTGATCGCGGCGTCGCCGAGCAGGTTTTGTGCCTCGGTCAACAGTGCGGGAGCGCCCGCCAGCACCGCGACGTAATCCTTCTTTTCTAGGGCGGCCTTCAGCTCGGCGAGCTTGCCGTTCACAGCGGCGAGTTCGTCCGGGACGTACTTGGCCGCATCCGGCGAGGCGCTGGCGATCGCGCTGTCGATGTTTGCGATGGCCTGCTTTGCAGGCTCCATCTGGTTCGAGCAGGCCCCGAGCAGCAGGGCCACTGTGGTCAGCAGACCCAGCGTCCGTAACTTCCGCATTGTCATTGCAATCTCGCTCCCCTGATCATATTGATGTTCTGGACCGGAATGGGCCTTGGGGCGGCCCTGCCGCGCTACGAAGGCCCGCAATACTAGCGCTTCGCCCTGGCGGACGCTGAAAATTACTCGCCGGCGCGATGGCAGGCGACCAGGCTGGCCCCCACGGCACGCAGGCGGGGCCGCTCGGTGGTGCAACGCGCCACGGCCAGTGGGCAGCGGGCGCGGAACACACAGCCGGAAGGCGCCTCAAGGGTGGCCGGCACTTCTCCGGGCAGGGTTGTGGGCCGGCGCGGGCCCCTGGGGTCGGGGTTCGGATTGGCCGCCAGCAGCGCGCGCGTGTAGGGGTGTTGCGGCGTGCTAAACAGGGCATCGCGATCGGCCATCTCCATGACCTGCCCGAGATAGAGCACCAGCACGCGCTCGCACAGGTAGCGGACGGTGGCCAGGTCATGGGCGATGAACAGCAGCGCGAGCCCGAACTCCTCGCGCATGTCGCGCAGCAGATTCGCCACCTGCGACTTGATCGACAGGTCCAGTGCGGCCACCGGCTCGTCGCAGATCAGCAGCTGCGGGCCCAAAATCAGGGCGCGGGCGATTCCGACCCGTTGCGCCTGGCCGCCCGAGAGCTGATGCGGGTAGCGCTCCAGCAGCTCGGCGCCCAATCCGACGCGCGCGAGCATCGCGCCGACCTGCGCTCCGCGGTCCGCGGCGGACAGCGCGGTGCGGAATTCACGCAGCGGCTCGGCCACCAGTTCGGCGACGCTCATGCGTGGATCGAGCGATCCGAGCGGATCCTGGAAAATGATCTGCAGGTGTTCGCGCATGGCGCGCAGCGCGCGGCCTTCGGCCTGGAGCAGCTCCGTGCCCTGGTAGCGCACCGAACCGCTCGCCGGCACCAGCCGCAGCAGCGCGCGCGCGATGCTCGACTTGCCACTGCCTGACTCGCCGACCAGCCCGAGGCTCTCCCCGCGAGCGATGGTGAAGCCGATGCCGGCGACGGCGCGGACGGAGTGCGCGCCGAGCAGCCGGGTGCCGAGGCGATAGCGCACGCTCAGGTCGCTGACCGCCAGGAGCGGCTCTGGGGTGGGACTCGTCACGACCAGGCCTCGGCGATGCGCGGGGCGGGAAGTGCGCAGTGACAGGCCACCTGCTGGTCCGGCTGGCGCCTGAGCAGCGCGGGACGTGCCTGGCAGGCGGAATGCACCAGCGGGCAGCGGGGCGCGAAGGCGCAGCCCGGCGGCAGTTCGGCCAGGTCCGGGGGCTGTCCCGGGATGGCCGCCAGCCGCTCCGGCAGCGGCAGGTCGAGGCGGGGCAGGGAGCGCAGCAGGCCGCTGGTGTAGGGGTGCAGGGGCGCGGTGTACAGCTGTTCGATCGCGCCCGCCTCGACGGCACGGCCGGCGTACATCACGGTGAGGCGCTCGGCCATGGCGGCCAGCGCCCCGAAATCGTGACTGACGAAGATCGCCGCCACGCCGGTGCTCCCGCGGATCGAGCTCAGGACCTCCAGCACCTGCGCCTGGATCGTCACATCCAGCGCCGTGGTCGGTTCATCGAGCAGCAGGATCTCCGGCTCGCACATCAGTGCCATCGCGATCGTGACCCGCTGGCGCATGCCGCCCGAGAGCTCGTGCGGATACTGACGGAGGCGCGCGAGCGGCGCGCTGATCTGCACCAGCTCCAGCAGTTCGGCGGCGCGGCTGAGTGCGGCGCGTCGGCTGAGCTTCAGATGGTGGCGCGCGCCCTCGCTCAGCTGCTGTGCGATGCTGAGGTAGGGGTTCAGTGCGCTCTGCGGCTCCTGGAACACCATCGCGATCCGCCGTCCGCGCAGCGCCGCGAGGCGCGCCGGCGTGGCGCCCAGCAGCTCCTCGCCACGGTAGCGGACGCTGCCGGAGAGCAGGGCCGCGGGGCCGCACAGCCCGAGCAGTGCCAACAGCAGTTGCGTCTTGCCCGAGCCTGATTCGCCGACGATGCCGAGGCAGCCGTGCTCCTCAAGGTCAAGATCGAGCTCGCGGACCGCATGCACGGGACCCCGAGGTCCCCTGTAGCTCACGCTCAGGCCGCGAACCTCGAGGAGTGCCGGGCCTGCTTCAGTCATGGCGGGGATCGAGCGCGTCGCGCAGCGCATCGCCCAGGTAGTTGAGGCAGAGGATGATCGTGGCCAGGAAGGCCGCCGGGATCACGAGCAGATAGGGGTTGGCCTGCATCTCGTTGGCGCCGTCGGCGACCAGCGAGCCGAGCGAGGCGAGCGGCGCCTGCACACCCAGCCCCAGAAAGCTCAGCAGCGCCTCGAACAGGATCACGCTCGGCACCGTGAGGGTGGCGTAGACGATGACCAGGCCGAGCAGGTTGGGTATCACATGCCGCCAGATGACCGCCGGCGTGCGCAGCCCCAGGGCGAGCGCCGCCTCGATGTAGCTGTGCGAGCGGATCGCCATGGTCTGGCCGCGCACGATGCGGGCGATGTCCAGCCAGGAGACCGCGCCGATGGCGACGAACACCAGCAGGAAATTGCGGCCGAACAGCACCTCGAGCACGATCACCAGCGGGATGAAGGGGACCGAATACAGGACATCGACGGTGCGCATCAGCAGCCCGTCGGTGCGGCCGCCGATGTAGCCGGCGGCGGTGCCCCAGGCCACGCCGATCAGGACGCTGACGAGACTGGCGGCGATGCCGACCAGCAGCGAGATGCGGCAGCCCCACATCACGCGCACCAGCAGGTCGCGTCCCAGCCCGTCGGTCCCGAACCAGGCGCCATCGCGCCAGCTCGGGCGCCGGAAGATGTGGGTCCACGAGGGCGTGGCGTAGTCGTGGGGCGAAAGCGCAGGCACGAGCAGGCACAGCGCGACGATCAGGCCCAGCAGCCCAAGGGCCCAGCGCGCGCTGCGCTGGGCCTGAAATCGCCGCCAGCTGCGCTGCCAAGGTCCTTCGCCCCGCGTGAGCGGATTCATTGGCGGGCTCGCACGCGCGGGTCGAGCCAGCCGTAGCACAGGTCCACCAGGAGGTTCATCGCGATGATCAGCGCGCCATAGAGCACGGTGATGCCGGTCACGAGCGTGTAGTCGCGATTGAGCGCCCCGGTCACGAAGTAGCGCCCGATCCCGGGCAGGCCGAAGACCTGTTCGATCACGATCGAGCCGGTCAGCACGCCGGCGAGGGCGGGACCCAGGAAGGAGACCAGCGGCATGAGCGTGGGCTTGAGCGCGTGACGCAGCACGATGCTGCGCGCGGGCAGCCCCTTGGCGCGCGCGGCACGGATGAACGGGCTCGCCAGCGCCTCGATGGCCGCGGAGCGGACGATGCGTGCGATGTAGGCCGTGAACGGCAGCGCCAGCGCCACCGAGGGCAGCAGCAGATGCCGCCAGGAACCGCTCACCCAGTCGCCGGCGGGGAGCCACTGCAGCTGAATGGCGAACACCAGGATCAGGAGCGGGGCGGTCACGAACAGGGGCACGGAAATGCCCAGCATCGCCAGGCTCATGGGCAGCCGGTCGCGCCAGCTGCCGGCCCGCGTGGCCGCCAGCAATCCGATGCTGCCGCCCAGCAGCAGCGCGAGCAGCATGGCGGTGCCCCCGATCGCCAGATCCACGGGCATCCCCTGCGCGATGAGCTCGTTCACGGAGGTGTTGCGATACTGGAAGGAGGGGCCCAGATCCCCGTGCGCGAGATCCCCCAGGTAGCGCAGGTACTGGCGCCACAGCGGCTCGTCCAGGTGAAAGCGGGCCTCGATGCTGTGCTGGATCTGCGGCACCAGTACCCGATCGGAGTCGAAGGGCCCGCCCGGCGTCAGGTGCAGCAGCACAAAGGCCAGCGTGGCGATGACCAGGAGCGTTGGCAGGGCGCTGAGCAGTCGGCGCAGTACGAAGCGCAGCACGCTATTGCCCCTGGTGTTCCTGCAGGTACATGTACTGGGAGAGATTCCGGTCCTGGATATTGCCGCTCCAGCCCCGCACATAGGATTTGATCAGATGCCGGGTGGCGTAATAATAGAGCGGGATGCAGGCGACATCCGCGTTGAGCAGGGATTCGGCCTGCGCCAGCTCGGCGTAGCGCCGCGCCGCGTCCGCCTCGTTGCCCGCCGCGTCCAGCAAGGCATCGTAGCGGGGATTGGAATATCCGCCGTCGTTGTAGCCGAAGCCAGTCTGGAACAGCTGCAGGAAGGTGTAGGGGTCGGGATAATCGCCGATCCAGGCATAGTGGAACAGGCTCAGCTTCTTCAGGTGCCGCTCGTTGAGTTCCACCCGGAACTCCTCGTTGTAGGTGCTCACCTCGGCACCGAGATTGGCACGCCACATGGCCGCCACCGCCTCGTAGGTGCGCCGGTTGTCCGAGTCGGTCGGGTAGTGCATCTCGACGTGCAGCGGGTGGCGGGCCGAATAACCCGCCGCGGCGTAATAGTGTTGTGCCAGCGCGTGGCGCTCGATGTCGCTGAGGCCCGCCCACTGAGGGAGCGGCGCGCGGTATCCGGGGAGCGGTGGGGTGGGGGTGTAGGCGGGCAGGTACAGTCCCTGGCGCACGTAGCGCACCAGCGGCTCGCGATCCACCGCGAGGGTGAGGGCCAGGCGCAATGGGCGGTTGCCCGCGAAGGGCGGACGCGCCACGTTTATTCCGATGACGAAATTGCCCAGGTAGGGGCCGCTCACGACCTGGTCGCCCAGCCGCTGGCGCAGCCAGGCGGTCTGCTCGGCTGAGAAGGAGTCGGTGAAGGCCAGATCGCCGGCAAAGAAGCGGTCCGTCTGGGCGGCGCGGTCGAGCGGCAGGTAGGTGACCTGCGTCAGCCGCACGTCCTTTGCATCCCAATAGCCCGGATTGCGCACCAGCGTGATGCGCCCGCCGATGACGTGCTCGCGCAGCAGGAACGCGCCGTTGTTCACGAGGTATTCGGGCCGGACCCAGGACTCGCCGTGCGCGCGGATCGCGGGCGCATATTGCGGTACGGCGTAGGCCTTGGTCAGCAGGCTCAGCAGATAAGGGGTCGGCGCATTGAGCCGCACCCGCACGGTCCGATCATCGGGCGCTTCGATCCCGAGTGTGGCCGGACTCATCCGCCCTTCGCTGATCGCAATCGCATTGAGGACGGGTGAGAGCGCCTGGGCGTAATCGGAAGCGGTGGCCGGATCTACGGTGCGGCGCCAGGCGTAGACGAAATCCGCGGCTTTGACGGGCAGCCCGTTCGACCAGCGGGCCTCGCGCAGGTGAAAGGTCCAGAGCCGGCCGTCCGCGCTCTGCTCCCAGCGCTCCGCGACACCGGGCACCGGTTCACCGCGCTCATCGAGCCGCGTCAGGCCCTCGAACAGATCATCCAGCACCCGCTCTGCGGGCACATCGGTGGACAGCGAAGGGTCCAGCGTCCGGACGCCGCCGGCATCGACCGCACGGGTCAGTTGCTGGGTGACGGCGAGCCCGGCGCCCAGGGTGATCGCCGGCGCGGCGGCGCCGCGGCCGGCTGGAGCGCAGGCGCCGAGCCCGGCCAGCACCGTGACGGCCAGCAGGGCCCGCAGGGCCGGTACCACCAGCGGGCACCCTCCCGCGGGCCTCACGATTTGAGTACGACCTCTTCGGGGGCGTGCACGAAGTAGCCCTGGATGAACTGCACCCCCAGCTGCCAGACCACGGCCATGGTGTTGGCATCCTCGATGCGCTCGGCCACCGTCAAGACGTTGCGCTTGGTGGCCGTCTCGACGATGGCGCGGACCTTCTGCTGCAGCTTCGGGTCACCGGTGATGCCCTGCATCAGGGAACCGTCGATCTTCAGGAAATCGACGGCCAGTACCCCAAGGAGCCCGGCCGAGTCGCGCCCGGCGCCGAAATGTTCGAGCGCAAATTTCACGCGGCGCTTGCCAAGATCGGTGAGCAGCCGCTGCATGGCCGGCAGGTTGCTCTCCGCCACGGCCTCGGTCACCTGCAGGCACAGCCGTTCGGGTTCGGCCAGCCTGGCCTTGAGCTGCGCATCGAGCCAGTCCATCAGCGTCGTGTCCAGGGCACTGTCGCGCGACAGCCGTACGAACAACTGGTCCGGCTGGCGCTTGGCGATGGACGTCAGTGCCGCCCCGAGCACCCAGCGGTCGATCGGGCGCATCAGGTCGTTCCGTTCGGCCGCCGGCAGAAATTCGGAAGGCAGGACTTCGCGCCCCTGCGTGTCGAGCATGCGCATCGCGACGTCGAACATTTTCTGTGAATTGCCGCCCAGCGAGGCGATGGGCTGCTGCACCAGGTGGAAGCGGTTCTCGGTGAGCGCGGCCTTGATGTGCTTGACCCACACCTGATCGTAGGCCAGCACCCGCGCGTCCTGGTCGACCCGCTCCTTGGCCACGACGCAATTGCCGCCGCGTTCGGCACCCCGGCGCGCCGAGTCCATCGCATCGTTGATGGCCGCGTCCAGGTTCGGATCGGCATTGGCCACCAGCGCCAGCCCCACCGTGCAGCTGATGCTCACGCGGCGCTCGCCGACCGGGAAAGGGTGCTTGCCGACGCGCTCCACCAGGCTCTCGCTCCACGCTTCGGCGTCGCGGGCAGTGCCCCGCTCCAGCAGCAACAGCAGGCTGGCCGCGCCGAAATGTCCGGCCAGATCGTGGGGTCCGAGCATGGCGCGGATCTGCGCCGGAAACAGCGCGAGTACCTCCTCCGCGGCCCTGACGCCGATATCCCGGGAGAGCAGGTCGAAGCGATCGACGCGCACCACGGCAAAGCAGCGCACGCCACCGGCCGGAGGCCTGCCGAGCCGCTCGGCGCACAGGCGCAGCAGATGGCGTCGCAGCCACAGGCCGGTCGTGGCATCGCGGCACACGGCGTCCGCAAGGTCGGTGGCGATCTGCTTGTCGTCGCGCTTGAATACCGGCACGATCAGCTGGACGCAGGGCTCGCCGTCATACTCGCTGGCGTCGAGCACCAGCTCGAGCGGCACGGTCGAACCATCGCCCACCATCGCGTCCGCTTTAAGCAGGTGATCGCTCCAGCGTCCGAGCAGGCAGGCCGCGAGGGCGCCCTTGAGCGGCGCCTGCGTCTCGGGGGTGAACAGGTCCATCACCGGCTGGCCGACCAGGGCGCTCGGTTCGGCGTAGCCGAACAGTTCCAGCCAGGAGTCGTTGACCTGCACCACGATCCCTTCCTGCACCTGTGCGATGGCATCGTTCGAGCGGCGCAGCACCGTCTCGAGTTTCTGGCGGTAGTCCTGGGCGGATCGGAGCGTGGTGGTGAGCGTGCGCTCCATGCGGAAGGCCCGCAGCTCGCGGCGGATCACCGCCGTCAGGTGCGCTACGCTGCCGATGCCCACCGTATCGCGCGCCCCGCTGGCCATGTCCTCGCCCGCGGCGGTGGCGGAAGGCTGGTCGCGGACCACGACCAGCGGCACGGTGGAGGCGAGCAGGTCGCGCGCCGCGGCCATGGCCTTCAGGTCCTTGGCCGTGGGCTCGATGCACACCAGCAGTTCGGGGTTGAGCTGCTCGAGCGCATCGGCGATGTCCTGCACCGCCGGTATCCAGGTGCAATGCGCGGCCAGGCCGGCGTTGCGCAGCAGGCTGTTGAGCATTTCCACGAGATCGCGGGAAACGCTCTGGACCAGCACCGGAAATGCCGCCGTATCGTTCAAACCGTGCTCCGAAGGCCGCTCTGGCCGGCATCGGCCAGCCAGCAGGGCGAAAAGTCTAGCATTATGACCGTGCGGTGCCATGCGCCATGCCGCGCTTTGCCCCGCTGTCACACGCTGCAAGCGACCCCTTACCGCACTTTCCTGGCAGGCGGAAGGTGATGCCGTTATCATACGCGCCCTTTCAGGACGGCCCGGTTGCAGTGGCCGGCGGGCGAGCGCAGCCATGTCGAGTTACACCACCAGTGAGATCCGCTCCGGGATGAAGGTCATCCTCGACGGGGATCCCTACGCCATCGTCGACAACGAATTCGTCAAGCCCGGCAAGGGGCAGGCCTTCAACCGCATCAAGGTCCGCAATCTCAAGAACGGCCGCACCATCGAGCGCACCTTCCGTTCGGGCGAGTCGCTCGAAGCTGCCGACGTGACCGACTCCGAGATGCAGTATCTGTACAACGATGGCACCTTCTGGCACTTCATGATCCCCGAGAATTTCGAACAGTACTCGGCCGACAAGGCCGTCGTGGGCGAGGGCGCGGTGTGGCTCAAGGACGGCGTGAACTGCACCGTCACGCTGTGGAACAACGTGCCGCTGGTCGTGACGCCGCCGGCGCACGTCGAACTGAAGATCGTCGAGACCGATCCGGGCCTGCGCGGCGATACCGCCACCGGCGGCCAGAAATCCGCCAAGCTCGAGACCGGGGCGGTGGTGCGGGTGCCGCTGTTCCTCAACGAGGGCGAGATCATCCGCGTCGATACCCGCACCGGCGCGTACATCTCGCGCGCCAAGGGCTGACGATCGCGCCGGCCTAGG